>Ga0181526_10000067_pt1 | contig 102665 bp, 92 predicted proteins | sample PEATcosm2014_Bin_35_FD_119750 | JGI IMG/M metagenome (GOLD analysis project Ga0181526, IMG submission 119750) | Peatland microbial communities from MTU Mesocosm Facility, Houghton, MI, USA - PEATcosm2014_Bin06_30_metaG | ecosystem: Environmental > Terrestrial > Soil > Wetlands > Peat | place... | reverse complement strand
GATGTTGAGCTTCTTGCGCTTGGAAAACCCTACGGAGAGACCTGCGATTCCGCCCTTGGTTTTGATCGAGTAGATGAGGAAACCCTGCTGAGTGTAGCGGTCGCGCAATTCCCGCTCCGAGCCGGCGTTGGCCACCTGCTGGTGGATTTCGCCCCGCGTGTCGGCGTATTTGAGCAGGAATTCGGCCATATTATTGGGCGGTCTCCACGAGGGCCGCGCCGGGCGGCATGCGGAACTGGAAGAGCTTGGCTTCGAGCGGCGGATTCAGCTTTTCCTGGTCGAAGTCGAATTCCAGGATGGATTGATCGTATCCCGTCACTTGCACGCTGCGGATCTGGTTGTCGGCTCCGACCACGAACTCGACTTTGGTGTAAGGGAGGCTGTCGGTTTTGGGATCGGCCGTGATGCGGGTGCCACCGGCGACAGGGGAGCCGTGGACGTTGCGGAACTCCTTATCGAAGTGCAGCTTACCCAGCAAAAATGCAAGTGGTGCTCGCATATCGTCGCTTTCCTGGATTTTCATCTTCTCGACCTGATGGTTGCTGGGGGTGTAGAGCCACAGGTACTTGCCGTCGGAAACGAAGAGCTTGCCTTCGGGCGATGTGTAATTCCAGCGCATGCGTCCTGGTTTGCGCAGGAGGAGGGTGCCGCTTTCCGTGCGGCGGGGCTGGGAAGGAGCTGTATATGCTTCGTGAAAAAGGACTTGGAGGGTTTGGGCGTGATTGTAGCGGGTTTCGACGGCCTTGAGCATGGGAGCCAGGTCTGGCGTTTGGGCGGCCAGACACAGAGGCAGCAGGCACAACAGTAGCCGAAGGGGGCTCACAAAGGGGTTGACGCTGGAGGTGCGGGGAACGTGGAGAGATTTGGGCGCGTTGCGCGCAGGGGCTGGGCGCTGGGGGCTAAGGGCTGGGGTGATAATGCCGGTTGGGAGCGCGTTTGGGCGGGCCGGCAAATATCGTTTTCTTCGGAACGATGCCAATAAGTTATTTATTTATAGCAGCTTGCAAAAGCAATAAGCCCGCGCTGCGGAAGCGGCTAAAGGAGGGCTGAGAGGCGCCGGATGGGAAGGATAGGGCACGGCCGTTACGCCTGTTCCGATCATGGCACGAAGTCTCATACGCGATTCTGCACGAACTGGAGGGCGGGCAATTCTGCCCGCAGCCGGCTTTCAGGCGGCTGGCTGGACTTTAGCCTTTGGTGCTGCGGCGCACGAATAGAGTGATGAAAGCCCGCGCCAGCGCCTTTTGGGGGGCGGGATTTATCCCGCGCGGGGCTTAAGCCCCGCGGCAGCGCATGGCGCTGCCCCACTATGCCTATCGTTCCGACTAATACTTCCGCGCCCCGCCCGTGCCCGACTCCTGACTCATCATCCCCCCGGTAGGCGTGAGCAACCCGCCGTCCGCCACGATCGCCGTCCCCGAAATATACGAAGCCATATCGCTGGCCAGGAATGCAATCACGCGCGCGATCTCCTCGGGGCGGCCCATGCGCCCGAACATCGATAACTTGTGGCAGGCATCCACGACCCGCTCCGGATTCTCGTCCAGCGAAGCCGCCCAGCGCAGCATAGGCGTATCGATGGCGCCGGGGCAAACGCAGTTGACGCGAATGTTGTCCGCCGCGAAATCGAGCGCCATCGAGCGCGTCAGCCCGAGCAGCGCGTGCTTGCTTACCACATACGCCATCGAGTTGCGTTGCGCCGTCATGGATTGCACCGACCCGACGATCACGATGGATCCGCCGCCGCGCCGGATCATGTGCGGGATCGCATACTTGGAGGTCAAGAACGCGCTGCGCACGTTGGCGTCCAGAGTCTCGTCCCACTCCGCGTCCGACGTGGTGACAGCCGTGCCGTAGCGCTGGATGCCGGCGACATTGGCCAGGATATCGATGCCGCCCATGCGGGCAGCTACCTGCTCCACGGCTTGGTCCACTTGCGCATCAATCGCCAGATCCACGTGGAAGTATTCGGCGGAGTGGCCCGCGCCGCGCAAGGCTCCGGCGGTCTCTTGGCCGGCATGCTCGTTGCGGTCGAAGATCGCCACGGCGCCCTGGCGCGCGGCGAATTCGCGGGCGGTGGCCTGCCCGATGCCCGAAGCTCCGCCAGTCACGACGATGACTTGGTTGGCGAAGTCCATGCTAGACCAGGGCGCCGCGGAAACCATCCACCGCCTTCGTCAGACTGGCCACCTGCTCGCCCACCGGCAGATACTCCATCGTCAGGTACCCCGCGAACCCCGTCTTCTGAATCGCCTTATAAATATTCGGATAGTTCATCTCGCCTGTGCCCGGATCGTTGCGCCCCGGATTATCCGCCACGTGAAAAACAGCCACCGCGGGTGCGGCCTCCGTCAAGGTGCGGATTACGTTCCCCTGCTGCACCTGCTCGTGATACAGATCGAACAGCAGCCGCACATGCGGATTGTCCACCTCGCGGATCAGCTTCAGCCCTTCCGTGCAGGTCGTCAGAAAAAAGCCCTGGTGGTTGATCAGCGAATTGAGCGGCTCCACAATCGTCGTGACATTGGCGTCCGCCGCCAGATCGCCCGCGCGCTTCGCGCCTTCCAGCAGGCTGGCGTATTGCTCCTCGTGCGCGCGGCCCGCGATGGCATTGCCGCTCATCAGAATGATCTGCGGAATCTCCAGCTTCCGCGCGTAGCCGATGGCGTTGCGCACATCCGCCAGAAAAGCTTCGCGGTGCGCGGGATCCACCATCGACACCGGCCGCTTGCCCCAATCCGGCGAGCCCAGCAACGTATCCATGCCCAGCCCGAACGACCGCGCGGTTTTCTTCACGCGTGCGACGTCCGCGTCGGACCACTGCGCGTATTCGTCGATCAACTCGACGGACTGCAAACCCGCACGCGCGGCGGCCGCCAGTTTTTCTTCGAATGAGCCTTTCAATGTCCACAGCATCACGGAGCTGGCGATCTTGGCCTTCGGCGGCGCGCTCGATTGCGTCCGGCCCAGCGTGGCGCCAACCGCCAGCGCGGCGCCGGTTTTCAGAAGATCTCTGCGTTCCATCGTTTTCGCCCCATGGAATGCCAGAATAGCACGCAACCCAGCCCCACTCCGCGCGTGCTATTCTGGCCTGATAGTCCCGCATTGGGTGTCGAACATGCGTGAATACAGGTTTACAACTCCGCACGGGATCGCAGTTACTCGCACACTTACAAAGGCTGGATATCGCCGCGGTCTGCGGCATGTGCTGCACGACCTCGACCGGCACCGCGGCATATATCTCTCTTCCGGATACGAATATCCGGGACGCTATTCGCGCTGGGATATCGCTTCCACCCGCCCGCCGCTGGAGATCGTATCGTACGACCGCAAAGTGGAGTTCCGCCCACTCAGCATTCGCGGCGAAATTCTGAATCGGATTCTGCTGCCCGTGCTCGACCACCACCCGCATTGGGAATCGTTCGCCTGCGTCGATGGCGCCCTGTGCGGCCACTTGAAACCGCTGCCGGCGCTGTTTCCCGAAGAAGAGCGCAGCAAGCAGCCGTCCACGTTTTCCATCCTGCGCGCCTTGATCGAAGAGTTCCGCAACGAAGAGGATTCCCGCCTGGCCCTGGCCGGCTCGTTCGGCTACGACCTGCTCTTCCAATTCGACCCCATCGAAAAAAAGCTGCCGCGCAACGGCCACAAAGATCTGCACCTGTTCCTGTGCGACGACATCTACCTGATGGACCGCAAAAAGGAACAGATCGAGCGCTACCAATACGACTTCGAGCGCGAAGGCCTGTCCACCCTGGGCCTGGAGCGCACGGCCGAACCGATTCCGCCGCCGCCCGCGCGCGCGCCTGGCCCCATCGTCTCCGATCACACTCCCGCGGAGTACATGGCCGGCGTGGAAGCCGTGCGCGAAGGCATGCGCCGCGGCGATTATTACGAGGTCGTGCTGCGGCAGACGTTCAGCACACCGTACTCCGGCAAAGCTTCCGAATTGTTCGAGCGCGTGCAGCGCGCCAGCCCCAGCCCCTACGAGTTCTTGCTGCAGTTGGGCGACGAGCAACTGATCGGCGCATCGCCCGAGATGTTCGTGCGCGTGGAAGGCCAGCGTGTGGAAACCTGCCCCATCGCGGGCACCGCGCGCCGCACGGGCGATCCCATGCGCGACGCGGAGAACATCCGCGAACTGCTGAAGTCCACCAAGGAAGAGTCCGAGCTCACCATGTGTACGGACGTGGACCGCAACGACAAATCGCGCGTCTGCGAGCCGGGGACCGTGAAGGTGATCGGCCGCCGCCTGATCGAATCCTACGCGGGCTTGTTCCACACCGTCGACCACGTGGAAGGTTTCCTGAAGGAAGGTTTCGATTCGCTGGATGCGTTCCTGAGCCACATGTGGGCCGTAACGTTGGTTGGCGCGCCGAAAAAGGCCGCCGCCCAAGCCATCGAGAGCCTGGAGAAGGATGCGCGCGGCTGGTACGGCGGCGCGGTCGGCATGATTACGCTCAACGGCGATATGAATACCGGCATCCTGATTCGCACCACGTATCTGCGCAACGGCATGGCGCGTTACCCGGCCGGCGCCACACTGCTCTACGATTCGACGCCGGAGATGGAAGATCGCGAGTGCCATTTGAAGGCCACCGGCTTCTTCCGCACGCTGGGTGCGCGCGAGGCCGCCGCATCGGTGACTGTCGAAGCGTCCGTAGGAGCCGGCGCGCGCCTGCTGCTGGTGGATAACGACGATTGCTTCATCCAGACGCTGGCGAACTACGCACGGCAGACCGGCGCGGAAGTAGTCACGTACCGCGCCGGATTTCCGCCGGAGCTGATCGCCAAAATCGCGCCGCACCTGATCCTGATTTCGCCGGGCCCCGGCCGTCCCGCCGATTTCGGCGTGCCCGATCTGGTGAAAGAGGCGGTGCGGCGCGGCGTTCCGGTGTTCGGCGTATGTCTGGGATTGCAAGGCGTGGTGGAGGCGTTCGGCGGCGCGCTGGGCGTGCTCGACTATCCCATGCACGGCAAGCCATCGTGGGTGAAGCACTCCGGCGCGGGTGTGTTTGAAGGGCTGCCGGCGCGTTTCCAGGTGGGCCGCTATCATTCGCTCTACGCCGTGCGCGAAGTTTTTCCGGCGTGCCTGGAAATCACTGCCGAGTCCGACGACGGCGTCATCATGGGCCTGCGCCACCGCGAGCTGCCGGTGGAAGCCGTGCAGTTTCATCCGGAGTCGATCCTGACTTCGGAAGGAGACTGCGGCTTGCACTTGATGAAGAACGTAGTGCGGCTGAACCGGCTGGCGGCAGCCGGTGGGGCAGGCTCGCAGCCAGGCTCGCAGCCTGCGCGGGCCTCGCAGGCCCGCTCTTCGGCCGCGCGAAGCTCGCCGTTGACAGGCTAAAGCCTATGCCACCAAGCCCGGCAAGAAGTCGGCGGAGCTTCGAGGCGGGCGGCCTACGAGGCCCGCCGCAGGCTGCGATCCTGCCCACTCTGCGAGCCTGGCGCGCGCGCAAATCGCGCCCCGCCCCTGATAAACTCGTAGAACATGCGAAAAATCGGACTTCTCTACGGCATGGAAACCACCTTCCCCCCCGCCCTGGTGGACCGCATCAATTCCCTCGACGTGGCGGACGTGCGCGCCGAGAGCATCCTCATGGGCGGCGTCGGCATGGCCCAGCCCAGCGGCTACCGCGTCATCGTCGACCGCATCTCCCAGGACATCCCCTTCTACCGCTCCTACCTAAAAAACGCCGTCCTCGGCGGCACGATCGTCATCAACAATCCCTTCTGGTGGAGCGCCGACGACAAGTTCTTCAACTACGCCCTGGCCGAGCGCATCGGCGTCGCCGTGCCGCGCACCGTGCTGCTGCCGCACAAGCAGCATCCGCCCTCCACCACCGAGCGTTCCATGCGCAATCTCCGCTACCCGCTCAACTGGGACGAAATCTTCGACTACGTCGGCTTCCCCGCCTTCCTGAAGCCGCATTCCGGCGGCGGCTGGAAGAACGTATATAAGGTGGATAACCCGCAGGAGCTTTTCGCCGCTTACGACGAAACCGGCGACCTCTGCATGACCCTCCAAAAGGCCGTGGACTTCACCGATTACTTCCGCTGCTACGTCATCGGCCAGGAGAAGGTGTTGGTGATGCGTTACGATCCCAAGCAGCCGCACGCGGACCGCTACGTAAAGAATCCGCCGCCCATCGCGCCGGCCATGTATGCGCGCGTGGTCGGCGATGCGCTCAAGCTATGCCGCGCGCTGGGCTACGACATGAACACCGTCGAGTTCGCCGTGGAAGATGGCGTACCCTATGCCATCGATTTCCTGAACCCCGCGCCCGACGCCGACGTCCACTCCGTCGGCCCGGAGAACTTCGAGTGGGTGGTCAACGCCATTGCCGAGATGGCCATCAAGAAAGCGCTCAGCGACGAGAACCCCGCCGCCGAATACCGCTGGTCCGCTTTCCTATGAAAGTGGGGCAGACCTCCAGGTCTGCGCGGGTCCTCCAGGACCCGCTCTTCTTCGCCCAATGGCTGCGCGCCGCCAGCCACGGCAGCTACAGCGGCGCCGACATTGGCGAATGCCTCGCCGCCGCCCGCCAAATCCGCGAACGCGATGCGGAAAGCTGGTTCACGGCCTGGAACAGCCTGGCTGGCAGCGTCCTGGCCGAAGCGGACGCCAGTCTCGCGAAGGAGCGCCGCGTAAGCGCCCTCGCATCCTATCTCCGCGCGTCGAATTACTTCCGCGCGGCCTACACCTTCCTCATCGGCGCCCCGGTCGACCCGCGCGTCCTTGATACCTACCGTCGCCACCGCGCCGCATTCGAGAAGGCCGCCGCCCTCATGCATCCGCCCGCCGAGCCGATCGCCATCCCCTACGCCGGTAAGTCCCTGCATGGCTACCTCTTCCGCGCCTCCGGCGACCGCACCCCGCGCCCCACCGTGATCGTCAACGGAGGATACGACAGCACCGCCGAGGAGGCGTATTTTTTCAGCGGCGCAGCGGCGGTTGCGCGCGGCTACACCTGCATCGTTTTCGACGGCCCCGGCCAAGGCGCGGCCCTCGTCGAGGATGGCCAGGTCTTTCGCCCGGATTGGGAAGCCGTCATCGGGCCCGTGCTCGATTTCGCCGTTGCCAGGACGGAGGTCGATGCGTCCAAAATCGCGCTGCTGGGAATCAGCTTCGGCGGCTATCTGGCGCCCCGTGCAGCCAGCGTCGAGTCGCGGCTGGCCGCCTGCATCGCCGATCCCGGAGAGTACTCCCTCCTCGGAGAATTCAAGAGCCGCGTCCCCGCCTTCGTCGCCCGCGAACTTCCGGACGGAAACCCGATCGTCTTGCGCCTGCTCAATCTCATTTTGAACCGCAAGTTGCGCCACACGGCCGAAGGTTGGGGACTGCGCCGCGGAATGTGGGTGCATGGCGCCGGCAGTCCCCTCGACTACGTCAAACTGACCCAGGATTACACCCTGGTAGGCCGGGCCAAATACATCCGATGCCCCACCCTGGTCTGCTCCGCCGAAAACGACGACATCGGAGTCACAGCGCGCCAGCTCTACGATGCGCTATCATGCGAAAAAGCGTTCATCGCGTTCACCGCCAAGGAAGGCGCGGGAGCGCATTGCGAAGCTGGTGCGCGCTCCTTGTTCAATCAGCGCGCTTTCGACTGGTTGGATAGAATACTGGAAGGACCGCCCAGGTGAACACACAACCACTAGCCACCAGCCACCGGCCACCAGCCACGGCGGGCGAAGCCCGCCCAGAGGGGACCCCATGAAGCCCAGCCTATCCATCGGCATCGAGGAGGAATATCAAACCATCGACCCGGAGACCCGCGATCTCCGCTCCCACATCGGCCTCGAAATGATCGCCAAAGGCAGAGCCGTGCTCACCGAGCGCGTCAAGCCCGAGATGCACCAATCGGTCATCGAAGCCGGCACGCGCATCTGCCGCAATATCCAGGAAGCCACGCACGAAATCCATATGATTCGCCGCGACCTGATCGATCTGGCCCGGGAGAACGGTCTGCGCCTGGCGGCTTCCGCCTCCCACCCCTTCGCCGACTGGAGCACACAGAGTATCTACCCGGACGAGCGTTATCAGACCATCGTCGAAGACATGCAGATGGTGGCCCGCGCCAATCTCATCTTCGGCCTGCACGTCCACATCGGCGTCGAAGATCCCGAAATCGCCATCCAGATCATGAACGGCGCGCGTTATTTCCTGCCGCACATCCTGGCGCTCTCCACCAACTCGCCCTTCTGGCGCGGCATGGATACCGGCTTTAAATCGTACCGCTGCAAGGTCTTCGACAAGTTCCCCCGCACCAACATCCCGGATTACTTCCCCAGTCATGGCGAATACGAGAGCTTCGTCAACCTGCTCATCCAAACCAACTGCATCGATAACGCCAAGAAAATCTGGTGGGATATCCGCCCGCATCCCTATTTCAGCACGCTGGAATTCCGCGTCTGCGACATCCCCATGCGCGCCCAGGAGACCATCGCCATCGCCGCGCTCATCCAGGCCACCGTGGCCAAGCTCTATAAGCTGCACTCCATGAATCAGGGTTTCCGGCTCTATCGCCGCGCGCTCATCATGGAGAACAAGTGGCGCGCCCTGCGTTACGGCATCGACGGCAAGCTGATCGATTTCGGCAAACGCGTGGAAGTGCCCATGCGCGACCTGATGGAAGAATATTTCGAGATCATCGACGACGTGGTCGACGAATTAGGCAGCCGGGAAGAGATTAATTACATCCGCGAGATACTAAAGAATGGTACGGGCGCGGATCGCCAGTTGCGCGTCTGGAGCGAAACCCACGATATGAAGAAAGTGGTCGACTACATCATCGAAGAGACCGAAGCGGGCATTTACGATACCGAGGAAAGGCGGGCAGCAGCAAAGTGAGCCAGATTTTGAAGGAAGTGAACGTGGAGCCCTCGCTCGTGGAGGGTGCGCGCAACGCCGTCGGCGTTTGCCTGTGCATTCAGCCGCATGAAAAGGTGACGCTGATTACCGATCATGCCTCCATCGAGATTGCCGCGGCGCTGGCCGCCGAGCTCGACGGCTTAGGCGCGCCCTATCGCTTCTGGACGCTCGAAGAGGTTGCCCCGCGCCCGCTGGCCGAAATGCCGCGGCCGGTGCTCGACGATCTCGAGACCAGCCAGGTGAGCATCTTCGCCGCCCAGGCGCAGGCCAACGAGCTGCGCGCGCGCATGCACATGACTGAGGTCGTGACCCGCCGCAGAATCCGTCACGCCCACATGGTCAACATCAGCAAGCAGATCATGCGGGATGGCATGCGGGCGGATTTCCGCGAGGTGGATCGCATCAGCCTGCAGGTTATCGAGATCGCCCGCGCCGCCGCTCTGATCCGCGCCAAGACGCCGGCCGGCACCGACCTCACCGCCGAGATGAACCCGGACTACAAGTGGCTGAAGACCAGCGGGATCATCAGCCAGAATACCTGGGGTAATCTGCCGGGCGGAGAAATTTTCACCACCCCCGGCGAGGTCAACGGCACCTTCGTGGTCGATGGCGTAGTCGGCGATTACCTCTGCGCCAAGTATGGCGACCTGCAAGGCGAACCGCTCACCATCCGGATCAAGGGCAACCGGCTGACCGAGGCGCACTGCGCCAACCGCGCGCTCGAAGACGAATTCTGGCGCTATACCCATACCGATGAGAACAGCGACCGCGTCGGCGAGTTCGCCATCGGCACCAATATCGGAGTGCGCGACGTGATCGGCAACATTCTGCAGGACGAAAAAATTCCCGGCGTGCACATCGCCTTCGGCGACCCCTACGGCACCTATACCGGCGCGCAGTGGAGTTGCTCGACGCACATCGACGTGGTCGGGCGCAAATTCGATATCTGGGCCGACGATCGCCAAATCATGCGCAACGGCGAATTCGTCCTGGAAGACAGGCTTTAGTGGGGCGGACCTCCAGGTCTGCGCGGGTCCTCCAGGACCCGCCCAATTTATGATCCCAGCCCTCCGAGAACGTTTCAACGCCGCCTTCACGCCGCAGAAGTACGCGGCCTTCCTCACTCGTCTGGAAGCCGCGTGCGGCGCGCCCCAAGCCTTTCGTCACAGCGAAACGCCCTGCTTCTTCCCCACTCCCCTGATCCACGCCATGGCCGGCGATGGCGCGGAATTAATCCGCCAGCTAACCGCCCCGGAGTACCAACAAATCGCCAAACAGGCCGTCCCGCCTCAATTCGATGTGCCCGGCCAGCCGGACCACCCCCTATTCCTGCAAGTCGATTTTGGCCTTGTACGCGAAGCGCCCGGGCAAATCGCCCCGCGCCTGGTAGAGATTCAGGCCTTCCCGTCGCTCTACGCCTACCAGCCGGTGCTGTCGCAGGTGTACATCGACGCTTACGGACTCCCCGAGTGGGGCGGCGCCGTGCGCCGCCATCCGTACCTGCTCGGCAACCTCGACCTAGCCGCCTACAAATCGCTCCTCGGCCGCGCCATTCTAGGCGGTCACGACCCCGAAAACGTGATCCTGATGGAGATCGATCCGCTCCACCAAAAAACCCTTGCGGATTTCCTCCTCACCGAGCGCATGTTCGGCGTGCGCCCCGTCTGCATCACGCACATCCGTAAAGACGGCAATCGGCTTTACTACGAACGCGACGGCCGTAAAATCCCCATTCACCGCATCTACAACCGCACCATCGTCGATGAGCTCCAGCGCCGCGCGATCGTGCCGGCCTTCGATTTCCGCGACGACCTGGAAGTCGAATGGGCCGGCCACCCCAACGACTACTTCCGTATCAGCAAGTTCTCCATCCCCTACCTCCGGCACCCCTCCGTGCCCCAGACCTGGTTCCTCGACCAGCTTCATCACATTCCCCAGGACACGCACAATTATGTGCTGAAGCCGCTCTACTCCTTCGCCGGCCTGGGCGTGCGCATCGGCCCTCCGCGCGAAGAGATCATGGCTATCCCCGCCGCCCAGCGCCGCGATTACATCCTCCAGGAGCGCGTCAATTTCGAGCCCGTCATTGAAACACCGCACGGCAAAACGCGAGCCGAAATCCGCATCATGTATATCTGGCTCGACGAACTTCTCCCCGTCTCCCTGCTGGTCCGCATGGGCCGCGGCGCCATGATGGGCGTGGACCACAACAAGGACCTCGCATGGGTGGGCGCCTCCGCCGGCCTATGCGCCTGACAAAACCACCTGCCAAGGCGCGCCCCGGCTCGCGGTGGTTATCTTTCGTTATTGTTCAAAGCTGATTCCGCCGATCTGTATACTAGTGCCTGTGATTCAATTCACCCGCCCCGCCGTGGGCATCGAATTCGCGCTGGTGTTAGCCGTGCTGGTAGCTACGGTTACGGATCTGCGTTCGCGCCGCATCCCCAACTGGTTGACCGTTAGTACTCTGGTACTCGCCTTCGTGTTGAATGCGCTGATCGCCTACCCGTCGCCCGTGGAAGGCGTGTGGCTGGCGGCCAAGGGTTTCGCGCTGGCCTTCGTGTTGAATCTGGTCATGTACATGCTTCACATGACCGGCGCCGGAGATGTCAAACTGCTGGCCGCCATAGGGGCCATGGTGGGATGCTCCGATTTCTTGGGGATCTTCCTGCTCACGGCTCTCATTGGCGGCGTGCTAGCGATCGTACTCATGCTGGTGAAGGGTCGCGTGCGGCAGACGTTGTGGAACGTGGGCTACATGGTGGGCGAGTTGATGAAGTGGCACGCTCCGCACGTGACGCGGGAACAGCTCGATGTGGGCAGCTCCAAGGCGTTGCGGCTGCCGGGCGCGGTACGGATTTGCCTGGGCGTAGTCGCTTTTCTGGTGATGGCGCGCGTTTTCTCGCCGGCCTAGCCCGGTCCCAGTACAGGCATTACCGGCATTCCCCCGAATGCGCGGCTGATATGCTCGTATAATTGCAAATGAGGGAAGCGCGAACTTCCCCCGCGCGGCGAGACCAATCTAACGGACGGCAAATGCTCTACATTCAGGCGTTCCTGTACCTTCAGGTCCTGGACCTATTTACCACCCTCATTGGGTTCAAGCTGGGTTTGGCGGAGGCCAGCCCGTTCATCCGCGCACTCCTGCAATTCGGTCCTCTGACCGCGCTGTTGCTCTCGAAAGCGGCGGCCCTGGTGCTGGCGGGCGTCTGCCTCTTACTGCACAAGCAGCATCTGATCCGTTGGATTACCTATTGGTACGCGGGATTGATCGCCTGGAACCTGTGCACGATTCTGGCCGGCGCCCACTGCCGCTAAGACCTGTTCCCGAGCCGCGACCCCTACCGAGCCGCGACCCTACCGAGCCGCGACCGTGAGGGAGCGGTTTCCCGCTATGCTTAGAAGCGGGAGGGTGCATGTATCCGCTGAAAAAAGGCAAAGTGGCCTCGCAAGCCCACGTCGGGCTGCCCGAAGGGACCTTCGAAGAAGAGCACGGACGCAAAGGCTTCTATGGCAAGAGCGCGCATCTTTACCACGCCCACGCGCCCACCGGATGGGTGCGCTTCGAAGGCAAGCTGCGCCCGCATTGCTTCGATCTGAACCGCCTGGAGCCGCCCGACCTGAGCGATCCGCAAGGCCTGCCCGTCGCCTTCCTCGGCAACCGCGACATTAAACTCTATGTGTCCCGCCGCGCGGCGCCCATGCCGTTCTATTATCGCAACGCCGATGGCGACGAGCTGATCTTTGTACACCGCGGCCAGGGGACCATCGAAACGGACTTCGGCCCCATGCGCTTCGAGCGTGGCGATTACATCGTGGTGCCGCGCGCCGTCACTTACCGGATCGATCCGGACACCGCCGATAACTTCTTCCTGATCGTGCAATCCCATGGCGAATTCGATCAGCCCGACAAAGGCCTCTTGGGCCAGCATGCCCTGTACGATCCCGCGGCCATCACCACGCCCGAGCCCGCGCCCCTTCTAGACGACAACCGCGAGTGGGAGATTCGCATCAAGGTGGACGACGAAATCTCCAAGGTCTTCTACCCGTTCAATCCCATGGACGTGGTGGGCTGGAAAGGCGATCTGGCCGTGTGGAAGATCAACATGCGCGACATACGCCCGATCATGAGCCATCGCGCGCATCTGCCGCCCAGCGCGCATACCACCTTCGTCACCGAGGGCGCGGTGGTCTGCAGCTTCCTGCCGCGGCCCCTCGAACAGGATGCCGATGCCCTGAAGGTGCCCTTCTTTCATCGCAATACCGACTACGACGAATTCATCTTCTATCACGACGGCGATTTCTTCAGCCGCGACAACATCAAGGCGGGCATGGCCACGCTGCATCCGCGCGGCATCCATCACGGTCCGCATCCCAAGGCGCTGGCCAATCAGGGCAAGAAGTCCTTCACCGACGAGAGCGCCGTGATGCTCGACGGTCTCAATCCCATCGACGTGCTGCCGGCGGGGGAGAGCGTGGAGTGGAAAGAATATTGGATGAGCTGGATGGAGAAGAAGTAGGTCGGCGTCGCTTCGATCTCGGCACCACCTCGGCACCACCGGTCGCGCGCCTGCGGTTTTCCAGGTTGTACTGTGAAACACCCCTTATTCGAGATGCGCACCACGAGAGCTTAGGAAGCCGCAAAAGCCCTCGGGGCAAGTTTGTCCCAGCGCATCAGTGCAATGGACGCACCCCGAAACAAGTGGCGAAACGCCAGGAACTCGCTCAAGGCTTCGACGAGATCCGTAGTAATGACCGCCGGCCGGGCATTTGTCGGTGCGGCCATTTGATTCAGTAGTTCCTTATGCCATGCTTCCGAGGCCGGCAATGGTTCATCCATCCCCCGGGCGATCAACCTTAGGTTCTTCTCGATTTCACTTGGCGATCAGCGGTGACGTCTGCTCGCGTACTGCGGCGAGATCTTCGAGTCCCAGTCGTATTTTGACCGCAAGATCACCTGACACGGATTAACTCTTGACTTTCCAGAAGGTAGCGAACCAATGCAGTGTCGTCGTCCAAATCCACGAGATCAACGGGCCGTCCGAGGATGTCGGACGCTCTGCTGACCGCGGAAAAATAGAGCTTGGCAGGCAGACCCGATACCGCCATATCGATGTCGGAATCCGGCCGCAATTCGCCTCTAACCAGTGAGCCAAAGACGAAGACCCGGGAGGCGCCCATACTGAGCAGCATGTTCGCTGCTTCGAGAACCGCTTGGCTTTCGGTGAGGGTCGCTGGCATTGGGAAATCCTGACCAAGCCGTCGAGAATTCGCAAAGACCCCAGGGCTATGCTGTTGAATATACCACCATCGTACGATTGCGTCGGGTGTCGCCACACGCGGCGCGTTCCTCGGCGCTCACCTGTTTCCTTCAATCCCATGGACGTGGTGGGCTGGCAAGGCGCGATCCGGCCGTATGGACGATCGACATGCGCGACATACGCCCGATCATGAGCCATCGCGCGCACCTGCCGCCCAGCGCGCATACCACCTTCGTCACGGAAGGCGCGGTGGTCTGCAGCTTCCTGCCGCCGCCCTCGAACAGGGTGCCGATGCCCTGAAGGTGCCCTTCTTTCATCGCAATACCGACTACGACGAGTTCATCTTCTATCACGACGGCGGCTTCTTCAGCCGAAACAACATCAAGGCCGGCATGGCCACGCTTCATCCGCGCGGCATCCATCACGGTCCGCATCCCAAAGCGCTGGCCAACCAAGGGAAGAAGGCGTTCACCGACGAGAGCGCCGTGATGCTGGACGGCCTCAATCCGATCGACGTGCTGCCGGCCGGGGAAAGCGTGGAGTGGAAAGAATATTGGATGAGCTGGATGGAAACGAAGTAGGTCGGCCCGACACTTGTTTCTAAGTCCCGTCCGCCCGCATCGCTCGAGCTTTGGCCGCAGCCGGTTGAGCGGCCCATTGCGTTGTTCGAACACCTCCTGGGCCGGAAGTAGAGCTGTACGCATGGCGGGTCGTAGAACAAGTTGGGCCGGAGAAACGAGAAGGCCACATGGTCCTCATCCGGCAACTGCCACGCCGCCGAATACAGGTAGAGGGACACTCGGTCCTGGTTCGTCCGCGAAGTGGTACATCTCCTCTTGTAAGCCGCCGCCTTCGCCGCGGAAATCGATCTCGGTTTTGACTTCGGTGGCTCGGTTGAACACGCCGAGGGCCGGCCTGCTCGGAATTCCTTTGGCCGTCGACGCATTCCATGCCCGATTCGCGGCTTAAACAGTCCCCGCCTCGGAAGTGCAGCGGCAATGCGAGCCATGCGTTCCATCGGCGTTAATCGGCGTTCATCGGCGGCCCACACGGCCTTTTGCGCGCCCTGCCCACTTCCCCCGCACCCCCCGTGATATCATGATGATGAAAGTTCGAATGGAGGAAGCAGCCAGATGGGTCCCGTAGGTTTCCCGGAGATGGTCGTCATCTTCCTGGTCGCGCTGGTGCTCTTCGGCCCCAAGAAGCTGCCCGAGTTGGGCAGAACCTTGGGGAAGGCGATCGCCGAATTCCGCCGCGCCCAGAGCGAGCTGAAAGCCACCTTCGAGCGTGAAATGCAAGACCTGGAACGGGAAACCGGCGTGCAAAAGGAAATCGGAGGCGGTTATCAGTATGATAATTACAACTACGATTATTCTTCGAGCGACGCCGGCACTTACGGCGAGCCGTACGGATCGTCCGCTACGGAGCCGCAGGATTCCACCGTAACCAATACTTCCACGATCAGTGCATCCGCAACTGAGGGCGCTGAGGCTTTATCAACCGTTCCACCCGAGGGCGCAGTGGCCCACCGCATGGAAAACGACCACGAACTAGAACCGCCGCATGCGGCCAACGGTTCGTTGCCGATCGAGCCCCTCGGACACGCGGAGCACGCTGAACACAACGCCTAGTTCTCAATAAATGCCTTCACGCGACGACGACAATGGAGCGCAGACTCCACCAGGGGAGGTAACGCCTCCGCCCGCGCCGGTCACCGCTGTGACCGTTACCCGCGGCGGCGGACGCACACCGCCTCCGCCCGATCCTCCGGATCCCCCCGGCGGCGACGACGAAGGCATGCTCCGCATGTCCTTCCTCGAGCACCTCACCGAACTGCGCTCCCGCATCATCAAGATGGTGATGGGCGTACTCGTCGCCATGGTCGTCAGTTTCAGTTTCTGCAGCCAGCTCTGGCGCCTCATCGCCGCCCCCGCCGTCGAAGCTTTGACCGCCCTGGGTATTAAGCCGCCCACGCTCAAAGCCATCACCCCCATGGAGCAGTTCAACGTCATCTGGGTGAAACTGCCTTTTCTGTGCGCGCTGTTCATCGCCTCGCCTTGGGTCCTCTACCAGGTGTGGGCTTTCATCTCTCCCGGTCTCTACAAGCGCGAGCGCCGCTATGCGGTGCCCTTCATACTCTGCTCCGCGGGCCTGTTCATCGGAGGCGGCGCGTTCGCTTACTTCGTGGCTTTCCGTTTCGCCCTCACTTTCCTGCTCGGCATCGGCGTCGGAAACTACGTCGATCCGATGGTCTCCATCAGCGAATACTTCGACCTGTTCGTCAACGTCACGCTCGGCGTGGGTCTCGTCTTCGAAATGCCCATCCTGATCTTTTTCCTGACGTTGTTGCGCCTCGTCAGCCCAGCCTTCCTGGTGAAGCACAGCCGCTACGCCATCCTGGGCATCTTCATCATCGCCGCTATCGTTACCCCTACCCCAGACGCATTCAACATGCTGCTGTTTGCCCTGCCCATGTGCTTCCTGTTCTACGTGGGCGTCTTCGCCGGTTATCTGTTAGTACTAAAACGCGAAGGCCGCCGGTTCCCTTGGGTGAAGGTACTAACAGTAGTGGGGATTGTGCTGGTAGTCTTTAGTGCGCTACTCTATTTTGCCGCGCTACACTACAAGTTGCATCCGGTGCCGCACTGGCCTTTCCTGAAACGCTAAGAATCGGGCCAGGCGGGTAACTGGGCGGCGACCGTACTGAGCCGCGACCGTAAGGAAGCGGTTAGCTACCTGCAATGGACCTGAACAAAGCAATTCGGGGCTTACATGAGGAACTGGAGAAACTCAACCAGGTCATCGCGTCTTTGGAGCAATTCCAGAGTACTGGTACTCTACCGGCGCCCCCGCATCGCGGCCGTAAGTCCATGAACGAACAGGAACGCAGACTGGTCTCCGAACGCATGAAGAAATACTGGGCCGCCCGCCGCAAAAACAGGGGCGCAAGCGGTGGTAGCACAGGCTTTAGCCTGTGAACAAACCGCTACCGCCGTTTCAGTATGCGGCCCATCCTGCCCCGCCATCGCCGGTAAGCCAGGCGTAGCTTGTACTCCCGATGCTGCCGCCAGGCCAGTGAAAGCAAGCTAGGCCTAAAGTACCATAGCCAGAAATATTGGGTGCCTGCGCCAAAGCTATACCGCATCTCGAAGTCGCAGCGCAGCGCCATGTCCCGCGCTTCCTGCTCGGAGAAAGTAACCCCAAGCCAGGTATCGTCCGGTGGATTGTCAAACGCCGCCCCGCCCTGTATCTGGAATTTGAACAATCGTCCCCGGCGTAGCCGGCTGCGCACAGAGTGCACATAACTTTCGATAACTTCGCGGCTCGGAATATGCTGGAAGACAATCGAAGAAAAAACAAAGTCGAAGCTAGTACCTCCTAGTACTTCTAGGTCTTTGCCGCTATTCTGTAAGATGTGGACATGCGGCAAATCCGCCAGCGCCGCCCGCGCCTGCCGCACCATCTCGCCGCTGATATCCACGCCATAGACTTCGCCGAAGACCCGCGCCAGCGCCCGCGTTACGCGCCCCGCCCCGCACCCGATTTCGAGCACTCGCATCCGCTTCGGGTCCTTCCCCTGGCAGATGTTGATCATGTCGGTCAGGATCTCTTCGGCAACCGTGCGCTCCCCCGACTGGAAAAACTCGGCGTCGGTCCAATCCTGCCGTTCGGTGTTCACGTAGAACCGCGCGTTCTCGCGCGCCCGCGCGTCCCACTCCCGCTGCATTTTCTCCAATTGCCCGCTGAGATCCGGCTCCGCCATCATGGTATATTGTAGTTGTCGAATCGGTCCGCGTGGGCGACTAGCTCAGCTGGGAGAGCGCTGCGTTCGCAATGCAGAGGTCGGGGGTTCGATCCCCCCGTCGTCCACCAAATTTCTCCCCGTGTCCCGTGGGGCGGCGCCATGCGCCGCCAGGGCCAGCTTCGCTCGCCTATGGAGTTTCTACATTCTGTCCCGCCGTAGTGGGGCAGGCTCGCAGCCTGCGCGGGCCTCGCAGGCCCGCTCTTCGGCGCCACGAGGCTGAAGTGATCCGCCGTCAGCGGCCTTTGGCCGGCTCCGCCGGCTGAATCAAAATCGGATGCTCCGGCAAGATCGCCGGCACCCGCGCGGGCGGGTCGAAATCGAAGTCGCGCCGCAAATCCCCCAGTTGAGAAGCCTCCCCCCGCACACCGGGCCGTGGATCGGGCCGCCCATCTTTTCTTGGATCCAGCCGCTGGCTGTCCGGAAAATCTGGCGATCGATGAAGCCTTTCCTGACATAAGGCGAGATCACCAGCCGGTTAGGTCCCGACACCACCGCGTTGATCCGCGTTGGATCAAGGTAGTGACAAAAGTTTGCCCCCGGCTCACCAGCGCGGGCGGATGCTCACTGACATCGCCGGAAGGCACAATCCACGAAACCGCCGGCAAAGTCCCTCTCCGCGCCTGCTCCAGGAATCTCTCAACCGATTGGATGTTGCCCAACTCGCCGTCATTCTTGACCGTGTCGAAATACGGCAAAGGATTCCGGATTCCGGGTGTCTTCTCATTCTGCTAAACAGGCAGACAGCCCACCTTCTCGTCGTCCTCGCAGTCGGGCGCCGAACGTTCCACAATGTTCCACAATGTAGTAACCCCAACTGACGACCTTCTTATGCAAGAGATAAGTCAAGTCCGTCCACGCATAGACGGGCGCCGCCGTGCCGGACCCTCTTCTCCACGGTGGAAAGTTCGGAGGCAGCCCGGGCAACTCCAGCGTATTAGTGCAACTGAAAGGATCGTCATGCTTCTTACGGAAAGCCGACCATTCCGAGACCTGGAATACATGCTCGGGCAGGCTTCAGGAAGCGTTTGGCTCGAACATACGGTCTTCGAGCTCGAAATCCCGCGCGGACTTCCAGTAGTTGGGTATGTCGCCGCCATCGTGGTAACCCAAAACGTCCGGGATTGCCGAGTTAGTGCAGGCCGGGTGGTCGGGGTCCAGGCAGCCAAACCCTTTTCGGCTTGTGCCATGAAACCGTCCATTTTGCCGCCATTCACATCCGCCTTCGCCGCGGGCCCGCCATGTGGACCGCCGCCATTCCGGTCACTCGCATCGTGATATGGCTTCACGCACTTATTGGCTGCGGGGTCGTTTGATTCTGTGGATGCCGCCGCCCTGCGACTGGCGGTCCTGTGTCCGCAAGCCGGTGCTCGGGCTCAGCGGCACTAACAGGCCGATGGCGGCCGGCACAAGCGCGACGACCCTTCCATGGACCTTCCGCCTGTTAAGCCTCTTCGCCATCCCGGCCCAACGGACCGCTACCGGCCGACTCTGAAAATAGATCGTATCGTTCGTCTGCGTCAAACAGCTATTCGCCGGTTCGGTGACCGTGCTCTTGCGCCCGCTTGCGCCAACCACCTCCTTTCCGCCATCATGAAATGCGCCCACCAAGCCCATGCCACCCGCCCCCGCACTCATCCTGTTCGACATCGACGGCACCCTCGTCCGCCGCGCCGGCCCGCATCACCGCCAGGCGCTGGTCGATGCCGTCCGCCGCGTCACCGGTCTCGAAACCTCCACCGATCACATCCCAGTCCACGGCATGCTCGATCCCGACATCCTCACCCGCATGCTGCGCGACGCCGGCGCCCGCCCGGCCGCCATCCGCCGCGCCATGCCCGAAATCGTCCGCCGCGCCCAACAGATCTACGTGCGCGGCCTCCCCGACCTCCGCCGCAAAACCTGCCCCGGCGTGCGTCCTCTCCTGCGCCTTCTGCAACAGCGCGGCGTGGTGCTCGGACTGGTCACCGGCAACCTCACCCGCATCGGATGGAAGAAACTCGACCGCGCTGGCCTGAAGCCCTATTTCCGCTTCGGAGCGTTCGGTGAAATGGCCAAGGATCGCGCCGGACTGGCCCGCCTCGCCATCCGCCGCGCGCGCGCCCAAGGCTGGATCGCGAAGGACACCCCCGTCGCGCTGGTAGGCGATGCGCCCAGCGACATCATTGCCGCGCAGCGCAACGGCATCCGGTCCATCGCCGTGCACACCGGCATCTCTACGCGCGATGAACTGCTAGCCTACGCGCCCGATGTTATCGTAGAAGATCTGCGCGGCGCGACGCTGGCCGCCATCTTGGGCGATACGCAATCCGGTCACGCGCCGCGGCAAAATCGAGCATAGCCCAGCCTTCCAACTTGCCGCCCTTCCGCCTGAAGGCGGGAGCCCACCGCATTTTGGTTTTGGAGGGCGGGCAATTCTGCCCCGCAGCCGGCTGTCAGCCGGCTTGGGTTCGTCCAAAAGTGCAACTTTAAGAAAACAAAGGCTACTATTGGCTTCGTTCCTTCCAAAAATGAATGGTGAGCCAATCCTTCCCGCCAAACCACACCGCATTCCCCCCAATCTTGACTGGGTTTGCTATGATACTCCTATGAATCCTGCATCCCACCGCGCCGCCCGCTGATCTAACCAACTAGACTATGGCTGCCGCACTCGTCCTAGATCCCGTCCGGACCCAGGCCCAACACCTGCTGTCCACCATCGGCAACACCCCCCTCCTGCGCCTGGACAAAATCGGGCGCGAGGTCCCCGGCATCGCCATCTATGCCAAGGCCGAGTATTTCAACCCCGGCGGCTCCGTCAAGGACCGCGCCGGTCTGAACATGATCCTCGATGGCGAGCGCACCGGCCGCCTCCGTCCCGAGCACATCGTCCTGGACGCCACCAGCGGCAACACCGGCATCGCCTACGCCATGGTCGGCGCCGCGCTCGGCTACCGGGTCCGCTTGTGCCTCCCGGCGAATGCTTCCATCGAGCGCAAGCGCATCCTGAAAGCCTATGGTGCGGAGATGATTTTCAGCGATGCCGGCGAAGGTTCCGACGGCGCCATCCGCAAGTGCCGCGAGATCTACGAAGCCGATCCCGACCTCTACTTTTACCCGGACCAGTACAACAACCCGGCCAACTGGAAAGCGCACTTCGAAACCACCGGCCGCGAGATTATCGAACAGACCAACGGCTTGCTCACCCACTTCGTGGCGGCCATGGGCACCAGCGGCACATTCACGGGCGTCAGCCGCCGCCTGCATCGCGACCTGCCCGATGTGAAGTGCTACTCCGGCCAGCCCTCCAGCAGCTTCCATGGCTTGGAAGGCTTGAAACACATGCCCACTGCCATCGTGCCCGGCATCTACGATCCCACGCTGGCCGACGGCAACATCTGGCTCGAAACCGAGGAAGCCTACGCCATGGTGCGGCGGCTGGCGCGCGAAGAGGGCCTGCTGGTCGGAATTTCGTCCGGATGCAACGTGGTCGCCGCCTTGCAAATCGCACGCCAGTTGCAAGCCGAAGGCCGCCAGGGCATGATCGTTACCGTGCTTTGCGATAGCGCGGAGAAGTATCTCAGCGACCAGTTCTGGGACGAGGAATAAAGACGGAATGATCCGCATCGAACCGGACGCCTGGCGCGAAATGGTGGCCCACGCGCAAGCCACCTATCCGAACGAATGCTGCGGTGCCATGCTAGGCGCAATCGACGGCGCAAACAAGAACGTGCGCATCGCGTTGCCGCTCGAAAACGCCTACACCGGCGAACGCGGCAGCCGCTACGAATTGCGTCCCGAAGATCTGCTGCGCGCCGACAAAGAAGCTCGCAGCCGCAACTTGGACTTGGTCGGCATCTACCATTCGCATCCCGATTGCGACGCCTATTTCTCCCAGACCGATCTGAAGAACTCGTGTCCCTGGTATTCTTTTGTAGTGCTCTCCATCCGCAATGGCGTATTCGATCACGCCAATAGCTGGCTGCCCGATGCCGAGCAAACCAAGGCGGAGCGCGAGGAGTTGGCATACTAATGGAGGGCGGGCAATCTTGCCCGCAGCCGGCTTTTAGCCGGCCCAGGAGATGTGAATTACTGACATGGCCAAAGTTTTGATTCCCACACCCCTGCGGCAATACGCAGGCAAGCAGGATTCCGTCGAGCTCAGCGGCTCGACCGTGGGCGAAGTGCTGACCGCCCTCACCACCCAGCACCCCGATCTGCGCCGGCAGCTCTTCAACGATGAAGGCAAAATGCGCAGCTTCGTGAACGTCTATTTGAACGACGAGGACATCCGCTATCTGCAGAAAGACGCCACGCCGGTGAAGGACGGCGACACCGTATCGATCGTGCCGTCCATCGCCGGCGGTTCCGTAGCCGCGCCGCCCGAGCCCGCTACCGCCGAACTGTCCAAGGACGAGATCTTGCGCTACAGCCGCCACCTGATCATGCCCGAGGTCGGCACCGAGGGCCAGCTCAAGTTGAAGGCCGCCAAAGTCCTTCTGGTGGGCACCGGCGGGCTGGGCGCGCCTCTGGGACTGTATCTCGCAGCCGCCGGTGTCGGCCGCATCGGCCTGGTGGATTTCGACGTAGTGGACTTCACCAACCTGCAGCGCCAGGTAATCCACGGCACCAGCGACGTCGGCCGTAAGAAACTCGACTCCGCCGCCGACCGCATGCACGAGATCAATCCGTTTGTCCGCATCGACAAATACGAAGTCGCGCTGTCCAGCGAAAATGCCCTCGGCATTTTGAAGGACTACGACATCGTCGTGGACGGCACCGACAATTTCCCCACACGCTACCTGGTCAACGACGCGTGCGTCCTGCTGGGGAAGCCGAACGTCTACGGCTCCATCTTCCGTTTCGAAGGGCAGGCCACTGTCTTCGCCTACGAGGGTGGACCCTGCTACCGCTGCCTCTATCCGGAGCCGCCGCCTCCCGGCCTGGTGCCGAGTTGCGCAGAAGGCGGCGTGCTCGGAATTCTGCCGGGCACCATCGGGTTGATTCAGGCCACGGAAACCGTGAAGCTGATCCTGGGCATCGGCCAGCCGCTGGTCGGGCGCTTGTTGCTGTACGATGCGCTGGCCATGCGTTTCCGCGAGTTGAAGCTGCGCAAGAATCCCGAATGCCCCGTGTGCGGCGATCGTCCCACCGTGACGAAGCTGATAGACTACCAGCAGTTCTGCGGTATACTACAGCCTGTGACGACAGAGGGCGACATCGATCCGGTGGAAGTGAAGGCGCGAATCGATCGCGGCGACAAGTTCATGCTCATCGATGTGCGCGAGCCGCACGAATACCAGATTTGCAGCATTCCCACCGCCAAGCTCATTCCGCTCGGCACGCTCCCGCAACGCCTGGACGAGCTGGATCGCGATATCGAAATCGTGGCTCACTGCAAAAGTGGCATGCGCAGCGCCAAGGCTGTCGACTTACTCAACAAGTCCGGCTTCCGCGCACGCAACATGAAGGGCGGCATTCTGGCCTGGAGCGACAAAGTAGACCCCTCCGTCCCTAAGTACTGATTCTCTTAGGTGGGGCAGGCTCGTAGCCTGCGGCGGCCTCGCAGGCCGCCTCCCCGCGGCGCTACAAGCCTCGACAGACGCGCGATATTGGCCTAAGCCCCGTTTGGATTTAGCAGCGGGTTTCGTCCAATGGACATTTCGTCTATCGGAAATTCTCCACCAGCATGAGGTCCGAACCGTTGATCTTGCCTTCCGCGAAGACCATGTAGGCATCGTCCGGCGAGACGCTGATGCCGCCGCCGAATGCGCCCCCAAAGAAGGACTTATCTGCTTTCGCCACCGTCGTGATCTTGCCTGTGGCCGCATCAGCCAATTGCAGCGTCATGTCGTCCGGGAGGAAATAGGCCCCTTTCGCCGTGACACCGAAACTGTCCCAGCTCGCTACCTTAGGCGCGACCTGCTCTTCGGGGCCGCCCGCGGCCGGCATGCGGTAGAGTGGGCTGCTGCCGCTGGTCGAGGTCAGATACAAATATCCGCCGTCCGCCGATTCGAATGCCACGCCTCCCCTGTTCCGTGTCACTTGGACGGCCGGGCCGCCGTCTACGGGCGCTTTCCAGATCCGCCACTGTCCCGAGCGGTCCGATTCGAAGTAGATCCATTTGCCGTCACTTGACCAACTGGGCAACTGGTTCTGCGCCTCGCCTCCGGTCACGCGCCGGGGCTTTCCGCCGTCGGACGCGATCACGTAGATCTGCGGACTTCCTTCCACCCGCGAATCCAGCGTGATCCACCGGCCATCCGGCGACCACCGCGGCGTCCCGCATTGCGGCCCTTGAAAGAAAGTGAGCTGCTGGCAGTTGGTGCCGTCCGCCTGACCCTGCGCATCGCAAGTCCAGACCTCATCCTGCCCCGACCGGTCGGATTGGAAGGCCACCTTGCGCCCGTCGGGTGAATACTGCGGAAGTTGCTGCCAGTGCCGGGAGTCGGAGATGATCCGGCGCTGACCCGTGCGGAGATCCATGCGCCAGAGTCTCCCGGTTGCGGAATAGGCCGCGTATGCCAGCAGGCGCTGGGCCGGCGCAACCGTGGGCATGCTCGATCCTATGGCCGTCCAGCTCAGAAGTTCGGGGGATCTGCCGCCCACCTGCATGCGCCACAATCTGGCATTGGTGATGTGGCTTCCGGCGCCGTAAACGATGTCCCTGTTACTCGCCCAGGCGATCCCTTTCACACTCGGGTAACTTTGGCCGGCTAACAGCTCTGGCTTGCCCTGCGGCCTGAAATCGCGAGTCAGGCGTACCGTATAGAGGTTGAACAGCCAGGTCCCGGAGGTGCGGGCGAACGCGAGTGTACGTCCGTCGGGTGAGAGTGTTCCGTAGAAATCGCCCGGCGCGTATTGTTGCGTGCTCGATGTTGCCGCCGGGGGTGAGAGCAGGCGGTGCCGCTCGCCGGTTTCCACCGACAGCAGCCAGATTCCATAAGGCTCATTCGGCGATTCCCGGGTCGAGACCACCAGCCACTTGGCGTCCGGCGTCCATGAGATTCCCGACCAGCCGGCGCCGGGCTTCCAGTCCATCTTCGCTATGGTTCTCTCCGGACCTCCAATGGACGGTACCAACATGATGGTCCCTTCCTGCAGCCGGCCGAATGCGATGTACCGGTCATCCGGGGACCATGCGGGAATGTAGTCCGTTTCACCGCTGGTCAGCCGCACCGGCGGACCTCCCCGAATCTGCTTGACATAGATACCACACTGGTCGTCGGGTCCACCGTGTGAAGCCGCCGGTGCAGCGACCAGACGGTAAGCGACGCGGCTACCGTCGGGCGAGAATGCCGGCGATAGGACCTCACCCGTTGTCGAGAACAGCGGCACCGGCGTCATCGCCGCGTGAGGGCCGCCGGGTCTGGTCAGGACGAAGAGCGTCACTGCACAAACGAGCACGGCTGCCGATAGCAGCCACGCACCGCGCCGTCGTTCCCGCAAAGCCTGCCGGGGGATCCTCTCCAGCGCCGTCCGCAACTCGGCCGCCGATTGCCACCGCTCGGCCGGGTCGTTCGCCAACGCCTTCGCGATGACCGGAGCCACACGGGATGCCAGCCCCTCTCCCGCCAACTCCGCCATCACCTTTCCGAAGGAGTAGATGTCGGATCGTGCGTCGAGAGGGTCGCCGTGCGCCTGCTCCGGCGACATGTAGCCACTGGTCCCCGTGACGGCCGATTGCGCCACAGCCCCGTCTGCCTGGGCTACCGGCTTCGCCAGGCCGAAATCCATCAGCTTCGTCTGTCCGGAGTTGGTCGCGAACAGGTTGTCCGGTTTGATGTCCCGATGCACGATCCCTTGCGCGTGCGCCGCCTCCAGTGCCCGCGCCACCTGCATCGCAATCTCAAAGAACTCGGCCTCGCTTACCGGACCCCGCGCCATCCGCGCGCGCAGCGGTTCGCCATGCAGAAACTCCATCGCCAGGAAGATCCGGCCCGCGTCCTCCCCCAACTCATGCACCGTGCAGATGCCGGGGTGATTCAGCGCGCCGATCATGCGCGCCTCGCGCCGCATTCGCTCCAGCGCCGGCGGATGCGCCGCCAACTCCTCGGGCAGGAACTTCAGCGCCACCGTGCGGCCCAGCGTCAGATCCTCGGCCTGGTACACGACACCCATGGCCCCCCGTCCCGCCTCCGCCACGATCCGGTAGTGCGAGATCACGGTTCCCGGGCCGAGTTCCGCGGCGTCCTGGATAGCCGTCTCCAACTTGCCGATGAACCGGTAGCCTTTGCGTGGCAGCGTCTCGATATAGCGCGGAGTGGAGGCAGTGTCCGACAGCGCCTCGCGCAAGCGCTTTACAGCCGAGTTCACACTGTGCTCAAACTCGACCACCGTGCCGTGCGGCCAGAGGCGCGCCTGGATTTCCTCCCGGGTGACCAACTCGCTTGGCCGCTCCAGCAGCATGGCCAGGATGGCCAGTGACTGATCGGGCACACGCAACCGGGTCCCGCCCTTGCGCAGTTCCCGGGAAGAGAGGTCGAACGCAAACGCGCCGAAGCGAACTGGCCGTACGGCCCCTGCGGCCACCATATAATCTCGCCCCACGCTACCACAAGGCCCGCCGCGCGGCAAGCTTCATTCAGCCTAATTCACCTGTTTTGATGCGTTTGCCGTGTGACATCGATGTTATCGGCGTGCCCCCCGCCGTGCATCGAGTTTGCGCCGCAACCGGCCCATTATCGAGCCATGAAGAGCTCATGGAAAACGATACGGCTGGCGGCGCTAGGCGCGATGTTGGTGGCAGGTGCAGCAGACGCTCGGGTGAAACTAACGGGCGACCGCGCCCTTACGGTGATCGTTTGGGACTACGCCGGAGTGTCCGGCAGTTCCCTGGACGAAATGGAGACGCTTAGCGCGCTGGTGCTCTACCGTGCGGGCATTCAGACGCAGTGGGTCCACTGCGGTGGGCATCTGCAGGGTCCCCAGCCGGCCCTGTGCGACGCCAATCTGGGAAAAGGATCGGTTCTGCTACGGATACTGGTAGCGTATCCGGGCAACCAGAACAAGCTCGGCGATCCGCTGGGTACCGCCATGGTCGAGAGCGGCTACGCTTCCATCTACGCGACGGAGATTCGGAAGTACGCGGCCCACAATGGGCTCACGGAAGGCAACCTGATGGCTTACGCCGCGACACATGAGATCGGGCACCTGCTGCTGGGTCCGAACCACTCCTCGTCGGGGATCATGCTGGCGGTTTGGGGAGAAGCCGAATATAGTGCCATGGTCCAGCGTTGGCTCGGTTTCAGCGAGGCCGAACGCCAGGCTCTGCAGCGGGCGGTTCCCACGCCGGATCAGCTTGTGGCCAGTCTGAGATGAAGCAAGTCGTTTGCCAGCTTTACCGCCCGACAACCTCCACCATATCCGCATCCGGCTCGGACCACGCGCGCGCCCCCTCGTGGCTGAGCCGCTTGGCGGCATCGTCCCAGTGCAAGCGCGTGATACTGGCGTCGCCATTCTCGTATGCATAGGTCTTGCCATCGTCGCTGTAGAGCGTAAAGTCGCCGTCCGCGCCCGCGTACACGCGTACCTTCGCGATCTTCTGGGTCTCGCTCGTGCTGTTGATCGGTTCGCCCTCAGGCACGATGGATCCCGCGCGCACAAACAGCGGCAAAGTCTCGATCGGGGCATCCACCTTGATACTCTGTCCGCCGTGCGTCCGCTCCTTCGTCCAGTAGTTATACCAATCCGCGCCCGCCGGCAGATACACCATCCGGCTGGTGGCGCCTTGCTCCGTCACCGGAGCTACTAGAAAAGCCGGACCGAACATATACTCATCGCGCAGATCGGCCACCCGTGGGTCGTCCGGAAAATCCATGAACAGGGCGCGCATGTAGGGTGCTCCGGACTCGTGCGTATGGTAACCAAGCGAGTATATGTAAGGCATAAGCCGGTAGCGTAGCTTGAGATACTTTTCCAGGATCGGTTCAGCCGCTTTGCCATACGACCACACCTCGTTGTACTTGCGGCTGCCATGTGTGCGGAAGACCGGCAGAAACGCGGCGTACTCGAACCAGCGCGTGTATAACTCCGGATAATCGTCATAGCTGCCGACGTTATCGCGGGCGTCGCTGGGGTCGAGCAGCGGAGGGTGCGCCGGTCGATGCTCCGCCGGCAGATACTGCCAACCGCCAATGTCGTTGGTCCAGTAAGCGAAACCGGAAGCGGCAAAGTCAAGGCCCGTAGGAATCTGGCGTTTGAACGTGTCCCAAGTCGGGTAAATGTCCGACGACCAGAACAGCGTCCCGTTGCGCTGGGCGCCCAGGTAAGCGTCGCGGGAAAGAATCAGCGCCCGCTGTTTCAAATCGCGGCGGAAGCCGTCATAAATCGCCGCCGTGTGAAAGAGCGGGTAGATGTTGAAGTAGCGCGTGCCCGGTCCGACGCGAAAGTAGTTGCCGTTGGGCGGCAGGTCCGGCTCCGTCTCGTCCATCCACAACGCATCGAAGCCTTTGCTCAGTATGTTGTCGCGGATGGTCTCCCAATACCAATGGGCGGCTTCGGGGTTAGTGGTATCTATGTCGGAGCCCGCGCGGTCGTAGGGCAAGCCGTTGGTGGGCGTGCCGTCGGCAAGCTTCTCGAACCAGCCCTTCTGCAGCAGCATGTCGTAATAGCGCGTGCCCGGCAGGAAGCGCGGCCACACGCTAATCATGGTCTGAAAGCCCATGTCGTGAAGTTGGCGGTTCATAGCCGCCGGATCGGGCCACTTCGCCGGGTCCATATCGATCTGCCCCATCCTGGTCCAGTAGAACCAGTCGACCACCATCACGTCCGCCGGAAGCCCCCGGTCGCGGTAACCCTTGGCCACCGCCAGCACTTCCTGCTGCGAACTGTAGCGCTGCTTGCATTGGATGTAGCCGTAAGCGGCTTTCGGCAGCATGGGTGTGGCGCCGGTAAGCAGGCGGTACCCGGCATAAATCTCGTCGGTAGTCTCGCCGGCGATGACGAAAAACGACACACGGTCGCCCACTTCCGAAGTCCATTTGGTCTGCTCGTTGAAACCCGGCTCGATGGTGGTCTTGGACGGGTTGTCCCAGATCATGCCATAGCCGCGGTTGGTCACCACGAACGGTACGCAAACAGTCGGGCCGCCTGGGGCCGTGTAGTTGTGCCAGCATTCCACGGTGTGGCCGCGGTGATCGAGGAAGCCCTCCTGGTTTTGGCCCAGACCGTAGTAGTGCTCGTTATCGGGCGATGCAAACGTGGCGCCCGCCTGGTAGAACGCCGCGTCGGATGCACGCCGGTCGTGCAATACGCCCGCGTTGCCGTCTTTATAATTCGGAACGGACATCGCCCAGTCCTTCAGATCGGCCAGCATTTTGCCGCCGGGTGTCGCGATGGTGATGTGTGCGGCCGGAGTGGACCCGTTGAAGAACTTGGCGATGTCCAACTGCGTGGCCAGGGGCGTGCCTGGACGGTTGGGGTGCAGCGTCACCACCAGCCGCGATGACCGGTAAACATCGCCCTGCCGGGACCATCCCGCGGCGGACGGATGCGCTACGAATCCATAGCCGGGAGCCGCCGTGGCTGGCTCCCTGAGCATGCTTAGCGTCACACGGATAATGTTGGGCGCGTAGGGTTCGAAGACGATGGTGCCGCCGTCGCGGTCGAGCACGATGGACTGCGGTTGGGCTGACGCGGTGGACAGCGCGATAAGCATCGCACCCGCCAGGCAGGTCTTGCGAATCAAGTGGATCATATGGGAAGCTTCCACCTGAAGGTATCACTTCTTGTGGGGCGGGACTCCAGTCCTGCGCGGGTCCTCCAGGACCCGCTTCGCGCGTAACTGGACTCACTCAGGCCAACGTGGACGTCGGCCTGCAGGACTGGAGTCCTGCCCCACAATCCGCACGGTACGCCAGCAACAACAGACGACCAGGGCCGCCAGCGCGACGATGCTGAGCAGATGGCAAATCCTAAGTTCGGCCCCGCCATCGTAATCGAGTTGCACGTCGCACAGGCCATTACATCCCGGCTGCAGCCACATCAACCCGAGGCCGTCGGCTGCGACCGGACGGGACGCGCCATTGGCCTTCGCATGCCACCCCGGATGATGCGTAACCTGGACAGAGACGGCTTGGCCGGGCCACGCCGTGGCCAGTATGTGAATCCGATTCGAGCCTTGCCATTGGAACTCCGCCTTCGGCAGTGACTCATCGTCGAGAGCCGCCACGTATTTCTGCGTCTCTCCTATGTCTCTGGCCGAAGCGGGCGCGCGCCGCACCAAAGCGGACACGGGCACTACGTGCGCCAGCGATTCCGCCTTTAGCGGAACGCGATAAATCGTCACATCGTCCGCGCTCCAAAGCACCGGTAAGAGCCCGTCGAATTTCGTGGGGTGCGCGAATGCTTTCCAGACCTCCTGGCTTTTCGGCCCCGAGACCGCGATCGCACCGGTACCGAACGCCTTCAACCATGCAAGCGAAACGCGCGCGTCCTCCGGCGCCGTGTCGCCGCCATTGTAGATACCCTCCAAGGCGCGTTGCTGGGACTGGTTGTAAGCCACGCTCCAGGAACCGCCCCCAAGCTGCTGGATATCGGTGAACGCATTGGCCCATTGCCCGATGGATCCGGACATCATGACGCGCACGCCGGGAAGATGGTCCCGCGTCCAGGTGGACGCGCGATATTCAATTGTCTGAGTCACATCGCCAGGCGTCAGATAGAGTTTGGCGACCCGGCGCTCGGAGACGATTTGTTCCCCCACCAACGCAATCATGAGAAACAACAGGCAGACTCGCAGCGGGCGTGGGATTCTAGCAAACAGCGGCCGCACCGCGAAGATCGCCAGCAGCGCCAGCGAAAACTCCATCTCGACTTTGTAGCGGTCCGATTGCGGCAGGAATTGCCGGTTCAAATAGACGGCAATCAGCGGTATGCTGCCCGTCAGCCACGCGAAAAGCGCGAAGAACTGTATACGCCAATCCGGCGTCCAGCGGGGCAGGTGGTGCCACAGTAATGCCCACCCCGTGGCCACCATGGCCAACGCAGTGAACGATCCCATGGTCCAAGGATCGCCCCTAATGCCCGACGAAGCTTTGGCGATGGCCCGCAGGTTGGCGGGCGAAAGAAACGGCGAGCAGATGGCATACGACGTGAGGCCGATGCCCGCGGTCAGCAGCAAGTTCCGGACAAAATCCCGCCGGCGCAATACAAACAGCAGGCACAAACTCGCCATTGCCGCGAGAATGGGTCCGAAGTCGCTGGCCAGCGCACAAGCGGCTATGGCCAGCGTTGCCGCGGCGTAGTAGCGCCGGCGGCGCCTTCGGATGGCGAGCGAGAGGAACAGAATTACCAGCGGCAGCAGGGCCAAAGCGGCCATGTGCGGCGTTTCGTCCCATACCGCCATCACATAAAAGCGGCGCGCGTACCACAGGCGCCGCATCGAATTCGCGTCGGGCAGCACCAATTGGGAGGGCGCTGCGAGTGAGTAGAACACCGCGGCCGCGAATGCATGACCGGGTGCGCGCGTCCATAACCACGCCATCAAGAACAGGGTCAACGGGCCCAGGCAATACACCAGGCCCGAGACCGTTTCAAACGCAACGTCGTGCGGGATGCCGCGCATCGCCGCGATCCATGCGGTGGCGGCGGGCACCAGAGGCGCGTAGGCGAATTCGACCGGCGATCCGCAATCCCAATAGCGCCACCAGGCGGAGTGAAACCAGGGCGGGCCCGCGAGCCGCGACAGGGCCATCCAAAAGCCGTGCATGGAGTTCATGCGCGGGGTGTAGTGCACAAACATCTCGCGGCAAACGTACGCGTTTAGCCAGACAAGCAGGGCCACATATCCAAGCGCCCGAGCTACTTCCGCGGCGCGTAACCGTTCTCCTGCCGGCACAGTTTGCGCGTACGGTGTAACCCGCGTTCCAGTGGCGCCCATGGGACTTACTTCCGCTTAGTCAGTAGCACCTTCACTTCGACCGGCTCGCTGCCGCGGATCACCTTCACCATCACCTCGTCGCCGGGCTTCTTGGCGCGCAGAGCGTAAGTGAAATCGTATAGATTCTGGATGGGCTTGCCGTCGAACTCCACCAGCACATCGCCCGCCTTCAGGCCGGCCCTCGCGGCGGGCGAGCCTTCCCGAATGTCGGCGAACTTCACGCCCTTGACGCCTTCCGCGAAGTCCGGGATGCTGCCAAAATCCGGGCCATAGCCCGAGTGCCCGGAATCGGACCCCGCCACGTCTCCGGCATGCTCCGGTTCCTTCACGCGCACGAAAAGCGGCCGTTCCGGAGCCTCGCGCAAGTCTTCGCCGACTTCCCCAACCAACTCCAGCAGCTTGGCCGCGTCCGGCGCGTCGATCTTGTCCCAGGTGTCGCTGGGCTTGTGATAGTCCGCGTGCAGCCCGGAGAAGAAGAACAGCACGGGCACCTGCTTGGTGGTGAACGAAGTGTGGTCGCTCGATCCATAGCCGGCTTCGGAATAGTCGATGTGCAAGCCGTACTTGGGCGTCACTTCCTCAAGTAACTTCCTCAAAGTCGTTCCCGTGCCCACTCCGCCGATGAACACCTTGCCGTCGCGCACGCGCCCGATCATATCCATGTTGATCATGGTCACGTCCTTATCGTTCGGCAGCAGCGGGTGGTTGACGAAATAGCTGGAGCCCAGCAGCCCCAACTCCTCGCCGGCGAAGGTCAAAAACAGGATGCCGCGCTTCTGTTTCGGCTGCGTGGCGAACCAGCGCGCCAGTTCGATCACCCCAGCCGTACCGGAAGCGTTGTCGTCCGCGCCCGGATGGATGGTACCGGCCAGCGACGGCGCGAGGGAAAATTGCTCGCCCAGACCCAGGTGGTCGTAGTGCGCTCCGATCACCACATATTCATCGGTCGTGCCGGGCAGGTAGCCGGCCACGTTGCGCGCGGTCTTCACCACCCGTTCCACATCCAGGTTCGCATCCACCTGGAGCGCGTCCGGAAAGGCGAAGGATCGCGGCTGCAGATCCTGGTCGATGCCTTTCTGAATCTCGTCCGGGTTCTTGCCGGCTATGGCGAACCAGCGCTCGGCGATTTCAGACCGGATCTGCACAAACGGAATGCCGGCATCTCCGGGCCCGGCGGCTGCGGCGAATTTCTCAAGTTCGTCGGCCTCGCCGGGGTGCGCCGCGCGGTCGCTCATCAGCACCACGCCGCGCGCGCCGTGCATCTTGGCGTTGGAAGCCTTGCTCCAAACCTGCGCGTGTTGTGTGTAGACCTTGCCCGCGAAGATGCTCTTCTCGTCGAATTCTTGCGGCTCGTGGCGCAGGATGAGCACGATCTTGTCGCGCGCGTCGATGCCCTTGTAATCGTCGTAGTTGTACTCCGGCGCGGTAATGCCGTATCCGGCGAACACCACGGCGCCGGTCATCCGGGCGCGCGCGGAGAAGTTGAACGGGATAAAATCTTCGGGAAACGCGAGCTTGATATGCCTGCCATCGGCCGTATACCCGAAGCGATTGTCCTTGCCCAGCTTAGCGGCGGTGGTCACGCTGAAGGCTTGGTAGTAGCTCTTGCCGTCAATCGGCCGCAACCCGAACGAACGGAACTTGCCTTCGATGAAGGCGGCGGCCTTATCCAGCTCGGGCGTGCCGGTGCCGCGTCCTTTCAGGTTTTTGGATGCCAGGAACTTCACGTCGTCCAAAAAACGATTGGGGTCGATCGACGCGGAGGCGCCGGAGGCGCCGTAGGCGGCCACCGCCGCGCAGGCCGCCATCGCGAACAGGCACAGGGCGGCGACCCAGCGGCGCACGCGCGCACGACGTCTTACAAATTCATGAGAAATGCTAAGCATATTGGTGTCTTATCCAACGGTCACTTCCCGCCGCTCTGCGACCAGGGTGGCGCGATCCCGTTCATGCGCGCGTAGGCCACCAGTTGGCCCATGTGCTCGTTGGCGTGCACGATGATTCGCAGGTATATCCCGTCGACGGTTGCGTGCCGGTGCGCGATCTCGACATTCCTTTGGAGGTCTCCGGGTTGTAGCTTCGCCCGCGCATCTCTTACGGCATCAAGGGAGCGTCGTAACCACCCGACCACGTCGGCTTTCGCGGTCACGGTCTTCTCCACGCTGTCCGATTGCAGGTCCGCGGGCATTTTAGGCCCGGTAGCACTGAGCAAAAAGAAATTCGCCTGCGCGATGTGCATGAAGACCTCGCTGGTGGAGCGCACTCCGGGTCCGGGGCGCCAGGCGTACGTCGTGGCGGGCATGGCTTCGGCCAGCGCGATGAGTTGCCTGGAAACGTGGCCCCACTCTCCGTCATAACCTTGCCAGACGCCTTCCAGGGGGTCCACCGGAGCGTGCTGCCCCTGCAGGGCAGCCACTCCCAGAGTCACTGCGAGCATTAGAGTTTTCATGCGCTTCCTAGTTCGGCGTTTAGTTCAATTTGGGAGCGGGCAGGGCCACTTCGCAGCCGCAATCTTCGCCGGCGTTGTGAGCCATTTTTTGATAGTCGATCTCGTAGTCGATGATGTTGCGCAGAGTGGGCCAATCCATGCGCCCCACCACAGGGCGGCCATTGATGAACAGCGTGGGAGTGGCGCCTACGTTCACTTCCTTGCCCATCGCCTGGGCCTTGTTCACTTCCGCCTCGGTTTCCTTGTTATCCATGCAGCGCGTCAGTTGCAGCGCATCCAGTTCCTTGCCCTTGGCGAATTCCAGGACCTTGTCCTTCAGGTTGCCGGGGTTAATTTCTTCTTGGTGCGCGAAGATCCAATCGTGATAATCCCAGAAAGCGTTGGCGTTCTGGCGGAAGACGCAGCGCCCGGCGATGGCGGCCGCGCGCGCCCAGGGATGCAGTTGATCCAGAGGGAATTCCTCGAAATAGAAGCGCACCTGTTTGGGATACGTGCTCAGCAGGTTGTCGCGTAGCGTCTTAGCTTCTTCCTTGCAAACCGGGCACTCGAAATCGCTGAACTCCACCAGCACCACCGGCGCGCCGGGTGTACCGAAACTGGGCTGCAGATCGGTCTTGAGCTTATCGAGCTGGGGTTTGTAAGGGTTCTGCGCGATGTCGTAGAGAGTGCCATCCACGATCTTCTGCCCGTCCTTGGAAACGTAGTACTGAAAGTCGGCGTTGGCATTGCCGGCCGAAGCGTGCACGTTCACCATCGAGAAGCCGGGCATGTCGGAGGGCTTGGGATCGGCGATCTCCAGCTTGATCTGCGGTCCGAAGACCTTGAGGTGGCGCACGTAGGCTTCAAACGTGGGCTTGTCGAACGCGGATTTCTTCTCCGCGTTTTCCGCGGTCAGGCCTGCGGCCAACAGGGCGAAACACAGCATCAATCGTGACATTTACCTGCCATTGTAACTCAGCGGCGTTATCCCTTGGCCTGGCTGGACCTGCCCATCCCGGCGGCCCAGCCGGCATAACCCGGCGTGCACTTTGGCGAAAAACGCGGTCAATACGCGGCGGCCGCCACCGCACCGCTGCTCGGCGGCAGAACCCATCGCCGGAGGTGGGCAAAGCTCCGAGGCAGGCGGCCTGCGAGGCCGCCGCAGGCTGCGAGCCTGCCCCACAAGGTTTCCAAGTCGTGCTTGAATTCCGCAACAAAGTGGTGAATGGGTATGCGGCGGTCCGCCAGCAAGCGCTGGAACTCTAGCTGGTTCATTCCTGCCAGGCTGCTTCCGTTCTCAAGAGTCGGCCGTTCCCGCTAGAACAGCGCTGGAACAAAGCGCTAGGGCGAGTTCGCGCTTCGAGTCAGGGTCGGTCATGGAAACCACCAGAACCTATCTGCGTGCATCTGTGTCCATCTGTGTTCCATGTGCTATTGTGCCGCGCGTGGAAACAGGATATTGTTCTCCAGATGGATGTGCCGGTGCAGGTCCGCTTCCAACTCCTGGAGACCGGCAAACAGCGCGCGGTAGGAATTGCAGGCGTCCGTGGGCAGCGTGTAGTTCCCCGTGACGGCGCGCATGCGCTCCAGCGCCAGGCCGGCGGAATCGTGCTCTTGTTCCATGACGCGGATGGGGTTCGCGACGGAGGAGCTGCCGGCGCGGATCATGGGGAACAGCACCAGCTCCTCCTTCATCATGTGCGCTTCCAATTCCTGCCGCAGCGCCTGGAATGTTTCGCCCAGCGGGAGTAGCGAATCGGCGTGCGTGGCCCTGTCCGCTGCCGTCACCTTTTGCCGCAGGCGGTCGAGGCGGGGTAGCTCGGTCTTTAGCCAGGCATGATGTTTGGTCAGGATGTGATCGATGAGGTCCGCCAGGCTGGCGGTCTGCCAGGCGGAGGCCAGCGAGATCCCGCCGCCGCAGCAGTAATCGATGCCGTACTTCTCAAAGATGCGCACGGAAGCGGGCAGCTCGGCCGCGATTTCAGCAACGGTCTTTTCTTCGGTTAAGGTGCGCATGCTTCGATTGTCGCTGGCGCGGCTGCGCGGGTCTGTGACCGCGGTCACCACGCCGGTCGATTCGGCTTACAATCGGGACTTATGCGTCGATACATATTTTGGGGAGCCATGACCCTGGTTTGCGCGGCGGCGGCGTTCGCCCAACCGCCACAGGAAGGTCCACGGCCGCAGGCTCCCGCGAAAGATGAAAAGGGCAAGGACGATAAGAAGCCGCCCGAGGAGAAGGTCTCGCCGACCAAGCACACGATTCAGATCGGCGGCAAAGACGTGAAATACACGGCCACCGCCGGAACCATGCTGCTGAAGAAGGAAGACGGCACGGCCACGGCCAGTATCTTCTATATCGCCTACATCAAAGACGACGTGACGGACACCACCAAGCGTCCGCTGACGTTCGCGTTCAACGGCGGACCGGGGTCGTCGTCGGTATGGCTGCAGCTCGGCGCGTTGGGGCCCAAGCGCGTGGCGATGGACCCCGAGGGAAATGCGCTGCCGCCGCCCTACAAACTGGTGGACAACGAGTATTCCATCCTGGATCTCACCGACCTGGTCTTTATCGATCCGGTCTCGACCGGATTCAGCCGCGCGATTCCCGAGCAGGATGCCAAGAACTTCCACGGGATCAGCGGCGATTTGGAGTCGGTTGCGGACTTCATCCGGCTGTACACCACGCGGAGCAGCCGCTGGACATCGCCCAAATTCCTGGCCGGCGAGAGTTACGGCACCACCCGCGCTGCGAATCTTTCCGGCTATCTGCAGCAACAGATGGGCTACGCGCTGAACGGGGTCATCTTGATTTCGGCGGTGCTGAATTTCGGAACTATCGGTTTCGACCGGGGCAACGATCTACCCTACATTCTGTTCCTGCCGACTTACACGGCCACGGCGTGGTATCACAAGAAGCTGCCGCCGGACCTGATGGCCAGCCAGAGCAAGGCGCTGGAGGAAAGCGCGCAGTACGCCGCGCACGAGTACACTCTGGCGCTGATGAAGGGCGATGCGATTTCGAGCGAAGAACGCGCGCAGACCTCGCAGAAGCTGGCGCGCCTGACGGGTCTGGCCGCCAGGTTCATCGACGAAAGCAATCTGCGCGTGCCGATTTTCCGTTTCACGAAGGAACTGCTGCGCGACGAGCGCCGCACGGTGGGCCGTTACGATAGCCGCCTGGAAGGTATCGACCTGGATCCGACCAGCGCCTTCCCGGACTACGATCCCAGTTACGCCAGTGTGTATGCGCCTTTCACGGCCGCGTGGAACCAATATGTGCGCGCGGAGTTGAAGTGGGAAAGCGACCTGCAATACGAGATACTCACGGGGAAGGTGCACCCGTGGAGTTGGGGAGACTACGATAACCGCTATGTCAACGTGTCGGATAGCCTGCGCGCGGCGATGACGCAGAACCGCGACCTGAAGGTCTTTGTGGCGAACGGGCATTACGATCTGGCAACGCCGTTCTTCGCGACGGAGTATACGTTCGACCACCTGGGGCTCGACCCCACGCTGCGCAATCACGTGAGCATGGACTTCTTCGAGGCGGGGCACATGATGTACACCTATAAGCCGTCGCTGGAGAAATTGAAGGCGGATTTGGCGAAGTTTATCGGGACGGCGGCGCCGTAGGGGCTAGTGCGCCGCGGGACGTTTGTAATGGCGCAGGAAGGCCTGTACTTCGTCGCGCGTGCCCAGGAAGACGAAAAGAGCCGAATCGTTCTTGTGAAAGAAAAGAGCGCGCAGTCTTAGACCGACGCGCACCTCCCAAAGCGCGGAAGGATGCAACGTTCTGAGGCCCAGGCCAGCATGCCGTTGCGGGTTGGAGAGCGATGCTCGCAGATTCGCGATATCAAGGACGGCGGATTGCTCCTCCGCGCTTGCGCTGCGGCAGCGGCGAAGGAATCCCTCCTCCAGAACGATCTTCATGGGGTTTTGCGAACTCCTGCTTGAGATACTTCACGGCAGCCTCGGGCGAACTGAATGTCTTCGATGGCTGCGCCTCGGACCACTTCCAGAGGGCCTGCACCTGAGCGTCGGTCAGTTCCGGCGTCAGATCCAGGTCGGTATCGTCGATCGGCCGCAAGGCCGCCACTGGCCGCGAGTCCTTGATAATGACGACATCCTGCCCCTGGCGGGCCTGCTCAATCAACTTGCCAAGTTCGCGGCGCGCTTCGGAAATGGATCGGGTGATCATAAGATTACTTTAATTGTACACAAAATGGGCGCAGAAAAATCCCCGCGATCGCGCACGGATCGGCCTTATCATGATTGATGGACGACCATCCCATCATGGATTGCCCCAACTGCGGCGCGCACATGCAACTCGATAAAGGCATGGATTCCTGGAGTTGCAGTTACTGCAGGACCGTGTATTACAGCCGGAAGAACGAAGACAACGTTAGCGTGCTGAACGAGACTTCCCGTTTCGCGTGCCCGGTGTGCTCCGTGCCGCTGGCAGAAGCGGCCATCGACGGACACAAGCTGTACTACTGTACGGGGTGCCGCGGAAGCCTGATTCCGGTGGAGACCTTTGTTTCGCTGTTGGACGACCTGCGCGCCAAGCAGGGCGGGGAATGGACGATCGCGCGTCCGGCCGACCCGCGGGAACTGCAGCGGCAGATCCGTTGCCCGCAATGCGGCCGGCAGATGGACACGCACTTTTATGGCGGTCCGGGCAACATAGTGATCGACGATTGCGCGGCGTGCGAGCTGAACTGGCTGGACAAAGGTGAATTGGCGCGCATCGCGCGCGCGCCGGAAGAACTGGTGTAGGCGGATGGCGAGCTTCGCTCGCCGGCGACAGCAGGACTGCGGTCGCGGCAGGCACGAGTGCCTGCGCCACTAATCCATCACTATTACGGCTTTGCCCGGAATCTTGCGATCGGCCAGTTCGCGCAGGCCGGCCGGCACTTCGTCGAGCCGGAAGGTCTTGCCCACCACCGGGTGGATCTGCCCCCCCAGATACATGGCGGTCAGCACTTCGTGGGTGTGCGCAAGGAACTCCGGATGCTGCTGGACATATTGTCCCCAATGCACGCCCACGATGGAGATGTCCTTCAGCAGGATGCGGTTCGCGGGCACGCTGGGGATGCGCCCGCTGGCGAAGCCGATCACCAGCATGCGTCCTTCGCCGGCGATGCAGCGTGTGGACAGGTCGAAGACGTCGCCGCCGACGGGATCGTAGACTACATCCACGCCGCGGCCGCCGGTGATCTGCTTGACATGCTCGACCCAGCCTGGGTCGGTGTAGGTTAAGGCATGATCGGCGCCCTGCGCGAGACAAAAGTCCAGCTTGGCCTGGCTGCCGGCCGTGGCGATTACCTGCGCGCCGTAGGCTTTGCCGATCTGAATGGCGGACATGCCCACGCCGCTGGCGCCGGCATGCACCAGCAGCCACTCGCGGTGCCCCAGGGCGGCCCGGCGATGCAGCGCGAAATAGGAGGTGTGATACACAACGGGCAGGGCGGCCGCTTCGGGGAAATCCATGCCGGCGATGGTGTGGAACGTACGGCTGGCCGCCGCCAGCGAGTATTCGGCGAAGGCGCCGTTGTGGGTCATGGCGGTCACCGGATCGCCCGGGAATACGTGCTTCACTTCGGGGCCCACGGCGTCCACGATACCGGAGACTTCGGCGCCGGGAGTGAACGGAAAGGGCGGGCGGATCTGGTATTTGCCTTGAATCTGCAGAATGTCGAAAAAGTTGAGCGCTGCGGCGTGGTTGCGGATGCGCACTTCGTTAGGGCCGGGTTCGGGTAAGGGAATCTCGTCGAGGGTCATCTGCTCCGGCTCGCAGAACGCGTGAACTTGCCAGGATTTCATGCGAACGAAAGGTATCATACGGCTGAGCGCGGGGGCAAGCGCGGTGGTTAATTGGCGGACGCCGTTTTCACTGCGGCCTACGAGGCCGCCGCAGGCTGCGATTGGAGGGCGTGCAATTCTGCCCGCAGCCGGCTTTCAGCCGGGTTGGCCGCCTGAAAGGCGGCTGCGGCCAGGATTGGCCGCTCCACAAGAGGTTTCGACGGTGCCCCACGTCTATTGCCAGCCGCCGAGGATGGCGCCCATGGCCAGGTAGCAGACAAGCTGATAGCCGGTGTCGATGAAGAACAAGGTGCGGTTCTTGTGACTGAACAGCGCGGCAGTCAATTGCACGGTCATGGTGAATCCCAGCCAGACCAGGAGGCCGAGCTTCAGTCCGCCGAGCACGCCGCCGGGCTGGATGCGGACGACCAGCACACAGACCGCGAAGGCGCTGAGCAGGGTGGCTACGAAGGTGGCCGCGTACGTGGCGCCCATGCCTTTCTGCAGTTCCTGGCTCTGCTTGGGATCGTGCATGTCGATGCCGCGGCACTTGGCCCAGAGCGGGCCGAAGAGCGCGCGCGAATACCACACGAATCCGACCAGCATGCTGGCGATTCCCGCGGCGAGTATGGCAAGGTAGTTGATCGCAGTCCAGCGCATAGGGAGACCAGACTATCGCGAGTATGGGACGGTGTCAAGGGTGGGTGGAGGCAGCGTGAAGGCAGGCGAGCCCTGCTCGCCTAAGAGCGGGCCTGCGAGGCCCGCGCAGGCTGCGAGCCTGCCCCACTGCCTAGACGCCTGCCCCACAAGACGGTCAGGCCGATGATGAGCAGACCGACGGTGCCTGGTTCGGGAGTGTTGTTGCGCACGCAATCCGCTTGTAGGACTCGTCCTCCGGCGCTTTGCGTGCCGTCGGGGCTGATGAAGGAAGCGGTAAAGTCACTGGCGATAGGCGAGCCGGGATAACCGATGGTGATGGGCGCGCCGGTGTTACGGATGTCGATCGCCACTTCGCCGGACGCAAAGATCGCGGCGGCTTCCGGCGAGCTGATGGTGACATCGGCGGAGATCAAGTCGACGGGGCCGGAGTACGAGCCGCCGCTGCGCGATCCGGGAGTGAGCAACATATCGCCGGTGGGCAGGTCCAGGCGTGCGGCGTTCGGGTCGGTCAGGGGAATCGAGATGGCGCCATTCAGGGATTCAAGTGTGCCGCTAAACAGGATGCCGGGCGAGTAGACGCCCGAGGTGCCGGGGATGGCCGCCACGGGTCCGCCGAGGGGCATCGATCCCAGGATCATTTCGATCTCGCCGGGATAGATAGATTCGTGGCCGAAGGAGGAGAGATCTTGTGAGATGTAGAAGATCAGACTGTCGTTGGTGCCGAGGGTCACCTGATCGGTGTTTGTCACGTCGATCAAGTTCGCTTTTGCCGGTGCGATGGCGGCTAGCAGAAGGGCGGGGAGTAAGTATCGGACTGTATGGTTGCTCATAAGTTATGAGTCAATTCTAGGGTGGAAAAGTTGGAATTGACCTGGAAAGATGTACCGGTACAAGGGGGATTCGTAACGGTACGGAAACAGGCGAGCTGCGCTCGCCGCTGGAGTTTCTACATTTGCCGGATCTGGAATTGGAGGGCGGGCTTTAGCCGGCGCGGGGCTTCAGCCCCGCAGGTAGCACGGGCTTCAGCCTGTGTTAGGCGAGCTTCGCTCGCCGTGGCTGGTGGCTGGTGATTGGTGGCTGGTGGTTAGAGTTGCAGGGGCAGAGCGCGGAGGCGGGTTCCGTTCAGGTGGAAGACGGCGTTGGAGACGGCGGGAGCCAGGCCCACGATGGGCGTCTCGCCGGCGCCGGCCGAGGGCAGATCGGGGCGGTCGACCAGTACGACTTCGATCTCGGGCATATCGCTGAAGCGGGGCACGCGGTACTGCGAGAAACGTGGATTCAGGATTTGGCCGTCGCCGAAGCGAATTTGTTCGAACAGCGCGCCGCCGAGGGCCATGCAGATGGCGCCTTGGATCTGGTTCTTGAGGTGATCGGGGTTGACCACCGCGCCGCAATCGAAAGCCTCGACCACGCGCAGGATGCGGATGCGATTGTTTTCGATGGCGATCTGCGCGCAGGTTGCGACATAGCCGTTCTTTTCGAATCCGCCGGCGATGCCGATGCCTTCGGCTTTGCTCTTGCCAGGGCCCCATCGGAAGCGATCGGCGGCGGCTTGCAGCACGGCGCGCAAGCGTTCGTCTTTCAGGTTCTTGAGGCGGAACTCGAGCGGGTCCATTTTCAGCGCGTGGGCTAATTCATCCATGTGCACCTCGCGCGCGAAATGGTTGGCGGTGGCGGCCAGGCCGCGGTAAGATCCCTGGCGCAGCGGCGAGTTGGAGGGGTGGAAGGCATTCCGTTGCCTGGGGAAATCGTACTTGCCGATGAGGGCCGAGCCGCCGGAGTTGTAGTTATGGCACTCCCAAGCGGCGACGGTTCCATCGCGATGGACGCCGCTCGATATTTCGATGAGGCCGGCGGGGCGGAAGTAGGACCAGGTGAATTCTTCCTCGCGGGTCCAGACGAGCTTGACGGGTTTGCCGGCGGATTTGGCCAGGCGCGCGGCTTCCACGGCGCACTCGCCGGAGTGTTTGCCTCCATACGCAGAGCCGGTATCGGGCACGATGACGCGGACGCGATCTTCGGGGATGCCGAAGGCGGAGGCCAACTCGGAGCGCACGCCGAAAGGCACTTGCGTGCCGGTCCAAACGGTGAGCTTGCCGGCATCCCACTCGGCGAGCGCGGCGCGGGGTTCGAGCGGGGCGTGCGCGATGTAGGCGACGGTGTACGCGGCTTGGAGCTTGATATCCGCCGCGGCCATGCCGTCTTCGACGGCGCCTTGGATATCGGTTTCAGCGGGCGAGGCGGTCTGCTTGAGGTAGTCGTAAAGGGCAGGGCCGGAGGCTGCGCCTGGCGGGACGGGCTCACGCTTCCATTCGGCCTTAAGCCGGCCGAGGGCTGCGGTGGCGGCTTGCGCGCTCGGCGCGGCGGCTCCGATGAAGTTCGTCTCGTGAACCACGGTGACGCCGGGCAGGTTGGGGGCTTCGAAATTGGCGAGGGTCGCGCCGAATGCGGGCGGGCGCAGCACGCAGCCATGGAGCATGCCGGGGCGGGTGAGATCGGTCGTATACTTGTGCTGGCCGGTGACCATATCGCGGGCCGCGAGCTTGGGTGCGGACTGGGAAAGCGGGCGGGCTACGGATACATCGCGCGCGATGGTCTTCGTTAGCTTTTGTCCTTTGGTCAATTCGCCGAAGCCGATGGGAGCTGCGCCGGCGCCGGCGATCTTGCCCTCCGCGATGGACAACTTGGTGCGATCGACATGCCACCTCTCGGCGGCCAGATCGAGCAACGCTTCACGAGCGGTAGCGGCGGCGCGGCGGACTTGCGGGGCCATGGTGGGGGTGGTGCGGCTGCCGAACGTGCCCATGTCGTAGGGCACCAGCGCCGTGTCGGCCATCACCAATTTGATGGAGGCGATGGGGCAATGGAGTTCTTCGGCGGCGGCCTGGCTAAGAGAAGTGCGGATGTTTTGGCCGACCTCGGTCTTGCCGGTGCAGATGGTGATGGCGCCATCTTCGCCGATGTGCAGCCAGGCATCCAGATCGGCGGGAGGGGCATCGGACCGGCGGCCGCGGCGGCCGGATTCCTGCGCTCCGGCGGAAAAGGCGATCAGCATGCCGCCGCCAAGCAGTCCGATGAAGTCGCGGCGATCGACGGCGAAGCGATAGGCGGGCGGAGCCGTGAGTTCGTAGCGCTCGGGTTCAATTTGCAGCGGCGCGTCAGGCATGCGATTGGGCCGCCTTTTGGATGGCTGCGACGATCCGCGGGTAAGTGCCGCAGCGGCAGATATTGCCGTTCATGTGATGCACGATTTCTTCGCGGCTGGGGTGCGGGGTCTTGTTCAACAGCGCTACACCGGAGACGATCATGCCGGAGGTGCAATAGCCGCACTGCATGGCGCCCTCTTCGAGGAAGGCGTCTTGCAGCGGGTGGCGGATGCCTTCGATGGTAGTGATTTGCTTGCCGGCGGCGGCACGCACCGGCGTGATGCAGGAGCGGACGGGCTGGCCATCGAGCAGCACGGTGCAAGCGCCGCACTGGCCTTCGCCGCATCCGTACTTCGCGCCGGTGAGCGAGAGGTGGTCGCGCAGGACGGTGAGCAGGGGGATGTCGGGGTCGGCGTCGATGGGCTGGCGGGCTCCGTTGACGGTGAGTTGAGTGACCCTGGGCATAAGACTATTGTGCCACTGCTGGCGCGCTCCGCGCGTTAGGCACCTGGACCGCATGTTCCGCCGGTGCCATCCATATTGCACCTGGTCCACGCCGCTATCGCGGCGCTGCTGCTGGCCATCCAATTCACCCCTTTCCTGAAGCCGCAAGCGATCGCCGAGCGGGATCACCCGATTGCCCGCAAGTGTCTGGCCAGTTCATAGCGGGCTGGAAATGGGCGTGGGCGGCCTGGCTGGCTTTGTACTGCTGGCTCTGGCTGCACGGAAGTGCGACCGGGAAACCGGACGCCGTCGCCGACGTCCTCAATTGCCTGACTTCATTTCCATTGTTCTGGTGCTTCTTTGTCCTGGACAAGCCCAGCGTGGCCGTGCCTGGAAACCCGGAGCGTAACGCGGCCTTCCGAAAAGCCATAGGGACGACGTGGGGAATCGGCGCCGGAGTCGCCGTGCTAGCCGTGGCCGGCCGCCTGCATCTCTGGGGCTTGAACGAGTTCGGGTTGGTGTTCATGGGAATCTACGACGGGCTGGCCCATCGCTTTCCTGGTCGGCCGTTTCGACAGCCACTGGATGAAGGTCCCGCGGTGGATGCTCGCCCCCCTCTACGGGTATGCGCTGATCCAAATGATCTACGTGTTCTTCTTTAACCTTTCACCGGAGTGGCAGGTCTACACGTATCTCGTCGCGCTGCTGTTCAAGGTGTGTCTGTTTTTGGTGGTCACGCATCTGTTGCACGCGGGAAGCATGCGCCGGTATCTGGAAGCCGCCGAAGATGGCAAGCTGGGGCCGCAGACCGAAGTCGGCGAGTCCGCCGGCTGACGGCCACGCGTTTCGCGCCGCTAGGCGAACATGCAATCCAAGGATTCGCATCGCCATGGTGGGCGCCGGGCGACTCGTCAACGCCGGGCTCCCTGGTTCGGTTGAGAGTTTGTTCGGTGAGCCTGGGCATAAGGGCGGCCACCTCCCTGTCGGCGAGCTTCGCTCGGCTTGGCGGGGCTAAGAACCCCGTGGCGGCGCATGGCGCCGCCCTACTAAGTTACAATCCACTGCAGTATGAAATCGGTTTTGACTCCTTTGGATTTTCTGGCGCGCAGCGCCTGGGTGTACCGGGATCGCATCGCCGTGGTCGATGGCGACCGGCGGTTCACCTACGCCGAATTGAACGAACGGGTACGGCGGCAGGCCAGCGCGCTACGGGCTATGGGCGTTGCGCCCGGCGATCGGGTAGCGGTGCTGGCGCCTAATAGCGCGGCCGCGCTGGAGGCGCACTTCGGCGTGTTGATGGCGGGCGCGGTGCTGGTGATGCTGAATACGCGCCTGCGAGCGGCGGAGCTGGCGTGGATCCTGAACCACTGCGAGGCGCGCGTGGTCATCGCAGATCCGCAGCTTGCGGCCGAGCTGCCGCAGTCGGTTCAAACGATCGCCGATTACGAGGCGTGGCTGGCGACCGGCGAGTATCCAGCAACCGGCTTCGCGGAGCCCGAGGAAGATGGCTTCATCTCCATCAACTACACGAGCGGGACCACGGGGTTTCCGAAAGGTGTGATGTACACGCATCGCAGCGCATATTTGAACGCGCTGGGCGAGGTGGTGGAACATGGGCTGAATAGCGGTTCGGTATATCTGTGGACGCTGCCGATGTTCCACTGCAATGGCTGGTGCTTCCCGTGGGCGGTTACGGCGGCGGGCGCGCGGCACGTGTGCTTACGGCAAGTAGATCCGCAGAAGATGGTGGAGTCGATCCGCGCGGAGGGAGTTACGCATCTGTGCGGAGCGCCGGTGGTGGTGGGCACGCTCACGCAATACTGCGCGGGGCAGGGCATCCGGTTTGAAGGCGGTCTGAAGATCGTGACGGCGGGCGCGCCGCCTACGCCCGCGGTGATTCGCGCCGCCGAGGAGATAGGCGCGAGCCTGGCGCACGCCTACGGTCTGACGGAGACATATGGGCCGCACACGATTTGCGCGTGGCATCCCGAATGGGACGCGCTGCCGGCGGCGGAACGCGCGCAACTCCGGGCGCGGCAGGGGGTGGCGTACACCGTAGCTGGCACGGACCTGCGCGTGGTGGACGCGGAAATGCGCGACGTTCCGGCGGACGGCCTGACGATGGGCGAAGTGCTGATGCGCGGCAACAACGTGATGCTGGGGTATTACAAGAATCCGGAAGCCACCGCGGAGGCGTTTCGCGGCGGATGGTTCCACTCGGGCGATTTGGCGGTGATGCATGCGGACGGATACATCGAGGTGCGCGACCGGCAGAAGGACATCGTGATTTCGGGTGGCGAGAACATTTCGTCGATCGAAGTGGAGAAGGTGTTGGCGGAGCATCCGGCAGTGATGGAGGCGGCGGTGGTGGCGGCGCCGGATGAGAAATGGGGCGAGGTGCCGAAGGCGTATATCGGCTTGAAGCCGGGGCAGACCGTGACCGCCGAGGAACTGATCGAATTTTGCCGAGCGCGGCTGGCGCATTTCAAGTGTCCGAAGCTGGTGGAGTTTGGGGTGTTGCCACGGACCGTGACGGGAAAGGTGCGGAAGAACGAGTTAAGAGCGGGGCTGAAGGCCCGCGCGGACTAAACTCCGCCCCATATCGCCGATATAGGCGTCGACATTGGTTTTGCGGCGCATGCCTGCCAGGGTCATGGAGCGAATCGTGCCGAAAATGGCCCGCTCGGGCCAGGGGCGGTCGTGCAGGCCGAAACACCAAAGGATGTTCGTGTAAGTGTTCGGATCGCGTCCGTCGAGCGCGTAACGGTCGTGCAGGTGGATCATGGTGCCGAGCGCTTCGTCGTAGGTGGGCGACCATTCGATAATCTTCTTGCCCCAATACATGCGGTAGTAGCCGTGGATCGTGCCGCGCGTGAGCAACTCGTGCTGGGTGGCGTTCCATAGCTCGTCGTGCGTGGCGGCGCGCTCGAATTGCTCGGGCGTATAGCCTGGATGGCGGCGGTCGCGGCGGTGGCGGCGCATGGTTTCGCGCGCCCAATCGGGCAGGACGTTGAGCGACACGTCACCCCCATGCAGTGTGAAGCGGGCGAAGTTGAAAGCCAGCTCGCGGCGGACGATTAATTGTTCGAGGAACTCGGCGGAGGCTTTAGCCGCCAGCGCGACTTCGAGCGGCGAGATTTGTCCGAAGTGCAGGTAAGGGCTGAGGCCGGAAGTGGCGTGCGCGGATGGTTGGTTGCCTTCGGCGGCGTAGCGGGCGAGACCGTGCTTCAGAAAATGCGCGAGCTGTTTCTTGGCCGCGAGTCGTCCGCCGGGGATGGCCGATGGCGGCACGCCATGATCGATCTGGCATGCGGCGATCAGGCCGGCGATATGGGCGCTGGTGACGGGCGTGTGGAACTCGCACACGCGGGGCGGAAATCGCTTGCGCACTTCGGCCGGCGGCAGGGGCCATAGGTAGTCGGGCAGCAGTTTATGGATCTTCGGCCGGATGGTGTACGCCGCGTACTCACGCTTGGCGAAGCAGGCCATGGGGACGATGCAGCTTGCATCCACGGCATAGAACGCGACGTCCAGCTTGGGCGCGACGCTGGCAGTGTGGCGCGCGGCGACGAAGGTGGGATAGTCGTCGGTGACTACGGCGGCGGCGCGGGCGGCCAGGCGGTAGACCACGTCATTTGGGTCGGAGGGACGGCGGCGGAGATAGAACGTGTATCCGATGCCGAGCGTGTTCAGGCGGCGGGCGGTCTCCGGCACGCCTTCGAGAATGAACCGGTGGAAGCGGTCGCTGGCATATGGATAAGAGTAGGTCAGCCCTTCGTAGAACAGCACCGGGAGATCCAGTTGGTTGGCTAGATCGACGGCGAAATCGAGCGCCTGGTTGGCATCCGCGCGGCGGTTCATCTGGCACCAGTAAAGGACATAGTCGGCGGTGGGGCGGACCGGGGCTGAGTTGAGCTGGCGGACGCGTTCGGGCACGTAACCAGTAATAGCAGGCCCGGAGAAGTGCGGGCCTGCGAGGCCCGCGCAGGCTGCGAGCCAAGGCTGCGAGCCTGCCCCACTACGGCGGCGGTTACAATGAAAGGACCGATGCGAGCGTGGAACCGGGCAAAACTGTTGTGGGGCTACCTGGCGCGGCGTGCGAAGCTGGCGGCGCTGCCGGTGGAGTACATCGTGGAGACCACGGCCAAGTGCAACTTGTATTGCCCCATGTGCCCGCGCGAGACGCATAAGCAGCCCAAGGCGGACATGTCCGGCGACGTGTTCGAGCGGGTGGTGCGGGAGGCGGGGGCGACGGCCGAGCACATGATGCTGATCGGGCTGGGCGAGCCGTTCATGGACCCGGCCATTTTCGAACGGATCGAGTTTTGCCACCGGCACAGCATCTCCACGCTGCTATCGACGAATGGGACGTTCCTGGACCAGCGCGTGGCGGAGCGCGTGCTCGAATCGCCGCTGGAACAGATCACGCTGAGCTTCGACGGAGCGAGCAAGGAGAGCTTCGAATTCTATCGCAAGGGCGCCAAGTTCGAGAAGGTGCGCGATAACTTCGTGCGGTTCGCGGAGATGAAGCACGCGCGCGGATCGAGCTTGCAGGTGGTGGTGCAGATGGTACGCATGGAGCGCAACGCGGGCGAGGTGGCGGAGTTTGTGCGGTTCTGGCGCGGGGTGCGCGGCGTGGACCAGGTGCGGGTGAAGGAAGACGAAACCAACGTGATGCATCCGGAAGCGGGGCACGCCGCGGAAGACTGGAAGCATCCTTGCCATTACCTGTGGCGCGGGCCGATGTATGTGAAGCAGAACGGCGATATTTATCCGTGCTGCCAGAGTTACATGCTGGATGGCGCGCCGCTGGGTAACATCGGGGTTGAGGCGCTGGAGAGCATCTGGAATGGCGCGGAGATGCAGCGCATGCGCCGCGCGCACACCAGCGGGCGTGCGGGCGAGATCGACATTTGCGCGCGCTGTTGCACCACGATTCCGCATCCGGCGCTGGTGGCGGGCAGTCTATTGTTCCATGGCAAGACGGTGCGCCGGATGCTGCCGGCCATCGAGCGGCTGATCTACTTTTCGAAGCTGCCGGGAAAGCTGCTGCGTCCACCGGCGGCGGCCGCGGTCAGGCAGGAGTTGCTGCAGATTTCCCGCCAGGACGCAAAGGTCACGCAAAGACCGTCCGACAACGGGGTATGAAGAAAACGCGCTGGCGCGCGTTGGCCTCGTAGGGCGGCGCCATGCGCCGCCGCCGCCGGCTGCGAGCTTGCCCCACAAAGGCAAGCTACTGGCTGGCGGGAACGAGTGCGAACAGCGTGCCGCAACCGCTCTTATTGCAAATCGATGAATACGGCCCGGTCTCGGTAGTTCCGTAGAAGATGCCGTCCTTGCCGATGATGACAGGCCCCGCGGGATTGGTTCCCAGGTTATTCTCGCCGGAAAAGCCTGCCAGTATTGTCTCCGTCCAAGGCTGCCCCGGCGCCGCCGGGGGCGATAACTCGAAAACGGTGCCGCCACCCGCAGGCCCGCCGGCGCTAGTAGTGCCGTAGATCGCGCCGTTCTTGCCTGTCACGACGGCCGCGGATGGAAGGAAACCATCCGGTGGACCCTTGAAGGCATAGAGATCGGTTTCGGTCCAGGCGCCACCGGATACAGTGGGCGGCGCTAACCGATATACAGTGCCACCGCCGGGAGCGCCGCCTTCACTCGTAACGCCGTACAATGCCTCGTCGGCACCCGCAGAGAGTTCCGTGGGAAAACTTCCGAAGCCATTCGGATTCGGGAAATTGTAGATGATGGTCTCGGTCCAAGGGTCGCCCGCCGCCGACGGCCGCCGCAGTTCGAATACGGTACCGGCACTGGCGGCTCCGCCAATGGAGGTGGTGCCGTACAGCGCTCCATTCTTGCCCATGATCAGGTTGCCGAAGGGTGCGGCCCCATCGCCATTCTGGCCGGTGAAACTATAGAGTACGGTTTCGGTCCACGCGCCACCGGGCGATGCGGGAGGTGTTAGCTCGAACACCGTACCGCAGCCCATATGCTGTCCCATGCATGGAAAGACGCCGCCGCCGGAGGCGGTCCCGTAAAACGTTCCATTCTTACCGACGGTGAGCGCACCGTTGGGTTCGGCGCCGTCCGCGCGGCCGGTGAAACCGTAGATCCCCGTCTCTGTCCAAGTTCCCCCGGGACTGGCGGGCGGCGCTAATTCAAACACAGCGCCGCAGCCGGTATCCAGGCAAACATTGCTGCCGCCGCCAAAGTAGGTCGTGCCATAGAGCGCTCCACCGGTGCCGATTACTACACCGGCTTCCGGGCTGCCTCCATCCGGTCCGCCATGGAAGCTGTACAGGAGGGTGTCGATCCAGGGTCCGCCGGGCGCTGTCGGCGGCGCCAATTCGTATACCGCGCCGGCGCCCGCGATCCCGCCGCCGCTGGTGGTGCCGAAGAACTGCCCGTGGGGGCCGGCTAAGAGCGGGCCGGAGGGATACGCACCGTCGCTGGGTCCCGCGTAGTCTGTGCCCGTGAAGATATGCAGCGTCGCGAGAGTGTAAGACGGGATTTGGGCGGCGCTCCGGGAAACACACAGGATTGCGCCGAGGAATAAGAGCGGGAGGGCTCTGGCGGCGGGGGGCGGCATGGTTACAAGCAAGTATAGCAGCGGGCGGGTCTCGAGACCCGCGCTGGAGATCGGCCATTTCGTGGCGCAGGCACCCCTGCCTGCCGCGCTGACACTCATGTCAGCGCAGGCGAGCGAAGCTCGCCCCCTAAGCTCGCCCCTGCTCGCCGTAGGCGAGCTTAGCCGGGTCTGGAGACCCGCCGCAGGCGTGGACGCCTGCCCCACGATTTCCTAACCAATTGCGCCGGCTATCGTACACTAAACCAAGGGAGCCATTATGCATCGACTAACCTTTCTGGTTTTCGCGACGGCCCTGGCGCTGCTCGCCTGGGACGTGAACGACGATCTGCTGGACGCCGCGCGCAAAGGCGATCTGGACACGGTGAAAGCGCTCATCGAAAAGGGCGCGCCGGTGGAAGCGAAGACTTCGTACGGGCAGACGCCCCTCTATCTGGCGGCCATGAGCGGCCACGAAGCCGTGGTCCAATTCCTGCTCGATAAGGGCGCCAAAACGGATGTGACCGACAGTTTCTATAAGGCTTCGATGCTTGATTTCGTCCTGGAACGGAAGCATTACACCGTGGCGAAGCTGATTATCGCCAAGGGAAACGATAAGCCCGACGCGGACCTGAAGACCGTGGCGGACTCCGGCCAGGCCGACCTGGTGCAAGCCGTTCTGGACAAGGGGAAACCCAGCCAGCCGGCCTTGGACAGCGCTTACGAGGGCGCGCTCGCCGAGAACAAGAAAGATGTCGCCGAGGCGCTAAAGAAGGCCGGCGCGCACGAGCCTGCGCCGCCAGTGGTGGTGGATGCGAAGGTGCTCGAATCCTACGCCGGGACCTTCAAGACGGAGGCCATTCCGCTGGATATTAAGGTGTTTGTCAAAGAAGGCAAGCTGTATTTGCAGGCCACCGGGCAATCCGAATTCGCGCCGAAGCCTAAGAGTTCGACCGTCTTCGCGATGGCGGCATACAATCTGGAGGTCGAGTTCGATTCGGCAAACAGTTTCACAATGAAGCAGGGCGGTCAGACTTTCAAATTCAAGAAGGCGGTGGCGCAATGAGACGCATGGGCATTTGGTTGTGGGTGACAGTCGCCGCCGCCGGCGCGGCATTCGCGGGCGACTGGCCGCAGTTCCGCGGTCCATCGGCATCGGGCGTTGGGGACGGGGCCAAGCCGCCGGTGAAATGGGATGTGACTAAGGGTACTAACATCGTCTGGAGCGTCGAAATCCCGGGGCTCGCCGACTCGTCGCCGATCGTGTGGGGTGACTGGGTTTTCGTCACCACGGCTGTCTCCAGCGATCCGAAACAGACATTTCGCACGGGTCTCTACGGCGACACCGATTCGGTGAACGATAGCTCACCGCATAAGTGGGAGGTCTTTGCGATCGACAAGAAGACCGGAAAGATCCTGTGGCAACAGACCGCGCACGAAGGTGTGCCCAAGACGAAGCGGCATCCGAAATCGTCGCAGGCTTCGCCGTCGCCGGCGACCAACGGCAAGGTAGTGGTGGCGTACTTCGGCTCGGAAGGACTCTATGCCTATTCCACCGCCGGCGAGATGCTGTGGAAGAAAGACCTCGGCTTGCAGAACGCGGGATGGTTCTTCGATCCGGATTCGGAATGGGGCGCGGCCAGTTCGCCGGTGATCTATAAGAACATGGTGATCGTGCAGTGCGACCGGCAGAAGGATTCCTTCATCGCCGCGTTCGATTTGAAAGACGGCAGCGAGTTGTGGCGCACGGCGCGCGCGGAGATTCCATCGTGGGGAACGCCCACCGTGGTGGCGGGCAAGGACCGCACCGAAGTGGCCACTAACGGATCCAAGGCCGTGCGCGGTTACGATGCCGATACCGGCAAACAACTGTGGACCTTGGGACCGAATTCCGAAGTCACTTGCACCACGCCGGTGTCCGCGCAGGGGCTGATCTACGTGACCGCGGGCTATCCGCCGGTGCAGCCGATTTATGCCATTAAGGTAGGATCGAGCGGCGACCTGACGCTGAAGGATGGCAAGGAGTCGAGCGATGCGATTGCGTGGAGCAAGCAGCGCGGCGGCGTGTATCTGCCGTCGCCGCTGGTATATGGCGAGCATCTATATACGGTGGGCAATAACGGTATTTTGAGCGTATACGACGCGAAAACCGGGACGCGCGTCTATCAGCAGCGCGTGGGCGATGGCGGCTCGTTCGTGGCTTCGCCGGTGATGGCGGGCGGGAAGCTTTATATCAGCAGCGAGGATGGGGATGTGTACGTAGTGAAGGCGGGGGCGCAGTACGAATTGTTGTCGAAGAATGCGATCGGGGAGCCGATCCTGGCAACGCCGGCGCTGGCGGGGGATTTGCTGTTGGTGAGGGGGGCGAAGCATTTGTTCGCTATTGCGGAATAACTGCCTTGCTTTGTGCGTTTGGAGTCCGATAGAATTCCGAGTGTGGACATTGATCTTAGCCAGTTGCGAGGGATGCACACTAAGCTGCGGACCGACCTTGCTCTGAGCATGGTCGGGCAGGCTGCGATGGCGCTGGAAAGGAATGGCCACGCGCCTGGTGTGCAGGTATCCTTAGACCTGGAACAAGTCTTGAGCAAGGGCTCCCTTTCATGGCCGCGCGACGACATGCACAAGGTCAATCAGTATGACCACCACCGGATCACGGAACTCGGCGCCGAAACTGTGGCGCTGGTCCTCGCCCATCGGCATAGGGAATGGCGCATTATTCGCCGGATGCAGCGCGGTGGGCGCGCGGACTGGCTTCTTGAGGACGCGCGAGGAGGAACGGTTGCACTGGAAGTGAGTGGAGTCGACCGGGGCAGCATATCGACACGGCTTTCCGAGAAGCTGAAACAAGTTGGTAATAGTCCAGACGTCGACCAGCGATGGGCAAGTGTGGTGGGCTTCGAAGAGCCCACCGCGGCTCTCCGTTCCATCAGGAGCTATTAGAGTGGATACTGACACATTGAATACGCTTGTAACTGAAGCCATCTGGCGGGCCGAGGAACTCGAAGCTCTCGGCATTCCTACGTCAGCGGCGTGGAAGGATGTCTCCGCGATTGAAGAGGAGCTGGCGAAGGCCTTTCCGGTGTCGGACGGCCAAGGACGGATTGCGCGGCGCGGTGAGCGCGGCCCTCAAAGCTGGAGACTATGATCGCGCGCAGGCGCTAGCCGACGCCTACATCGCAGAAGGAGCAGCCCCTGACTCTCTTAAGACGGGGTTACGCGAGATTCTGGAGGAGGCCGATCGGGCGATGGCAAGCCGTTTTCAATACGCGGCAAAGCACCATACCCCGCGTGAAGCGAGAGAACTTGCACGTCGCTTTCGCGAAGCTGGCCCTTTCGGTCTGGCGGCCTGAGCACAGTGGAGGCGGTTGCCTTCTACTCCTACAAGGGCGGCGTGGGCCGCTCACTACTTCTCAAGCACGCTGCGCAGTACCTGGCGGTCCTCGGCAAAGGGGTGGTGGCCCTCGACTTCGATTTTGAAGCCCCCGGGCTGCATTACAAGTTCAGCGGAGACGTAACTTCCGCACCCCGCCTTTTTACCGGTGGCTCGGTTCCATACCTGGCCGCAACCGTGGAGGGATCCACCTCTTCGCCTCCGCTGGATGAACATACAATCCTCCTGATGCGGACCGACAAGGGCGGGTGGCTCCGCCTGATGCCCGCTGGCCCGGCGCCGCACCAGGCTTACTGGGCGACCCTCAAAGGGCTCGGCGACAAGCTCCGGCTGGGCGATCCGAGCGGCCAGAGCTCCATGGCCCTGCTCGATCTGCAGGCGCGCATTGAAGATGAGCTAAGACCGGACTATTTACTCATCGACGCACGGACAGGAGTGACGGAGATCGGCGGACTGGCCACGACAACCCTCGCTGACACCGTTGTGTGCATGTTCGTGGCAAACCGGGAGTCCCTGGACGGGACCCTTGCGGTAATCGATGCGCTCAAAAGCGCACCACGGCTCGCCAAGCAGAGACCGCTCCGGATAGTGCCCGTTTTATCCCGAACGACAACGGAAACCCACACCGCAGGGTTCGTGCGGCTCGTTGATAGTAGACTGGGTGAGAACGATCTTACGGCCTTCGAACTGCCACATGACGACCGTGCCGCGGCGGAAACGCTTGGCCTCTTTAGTCCACTCTCCAACGCTTACCTGCCGTTATTACTGAGACTCTTTCCTTCCGCCGTCGGCAACGCACGGCCAAGCTATCCTGAAAATCTTTAGAACGTTCCGCCCCTCCCCATCGTTATAACAATCAGAATGCCCCTGGCAATGGCCGCCGGCCGGATGACCGCGCGCAGCGACGCCGACCTGATTCAGGCATCCAAGCGCGGGGATCTATCCGCGTTCGAGGAGATCTACGCCGCGCATGCCGGGCGCATGAAGAGCATTGCGTTTCATTTGCTTACGGATCGCGCCGACGCCGAGGATGCGGTGCAGGAAGCCTTTTTGAAGATATACCGGGCGGCGGGCGCCATTCAGTTCGATTCCGGCCTGGCGCCGTGGATTTATCGCATTCTGCTGAATTGCTGTTACGACACGGGGCGCAAGCGTAAACGGCAGGCCGAGTCGCCGCTGCCGGCCGAGCCGCCCGCGATACCGAACAACGTGCCGCTGCAGGTGGCCATCCGCGGCGCGCTCGACCGGATCCATCCGCAATACCGGATGGTGTTCTGGCTATTTGAAGTGGAAGGCTTCCGCCATTCCGAAGTGGCCGCCATTCTGGAGATCCCGGAAGGCACTTCGAAGAAATGGCTGTTCGAGGCCAAGCGGGAGTTAAAGAGACTGTTGACGGAGCGCCGCGCATGACATTCCACTGCGAAGATCTGGAGCGCGCACTGGCTACCCCGGAACTGTTGCCCGATGCGCGCGAGCATGCCAAGGTTTGCGACGCCTGCCGCCGCGAGCTGTGGCTGTGGAACGAAATGTCGGCCGTGGCGCCGGGCCTGCGCGAGGAATGGGAGACGCCCGACCTGTGGCCCAAGATCCGCCAGACTTTGTCGGCGCAACAGAAGGCGGCGAAGTCGCGGAGCACTGGTTGGCGCGGCGATTGGCGCGTGCTGGCCGGCATTGCCGCGGCGCTGGCGATCGCGGCTTCGGTTTTTATCATGAAGTATTCGCGGCCCGCGCCGGCGCCCGCCACGCCGGACCCCGACTTTCTGACCGAGCAAACGCTGAAAGAGGTCGAGCAAACCGAGGCGGCCTACCGCGCCTCCATCGACAAGCTCTCGCGCCTGGTGCAGCCGAAGCTGGGCGCTTCGGAAAACCCGGTGGCCATCGCCGCCCGCGAGAAGTTGCTGGTGCTGGATTCCGAGATCGACAGCATGCGCTCCACCGTGAACCATAACCGTTTCAATGCGCAGCTACAAGCCGACCTGGCGGAGTTATACCGGGATAAACAAGAGACCCTGAAGGAGATTTTGCAACGTGCGCAATAATATCGTGTTTGGCCTGGCCCTGGCTCTGGCGATGTCGCTGGCGCCGCGGGCATTCGCGCGCGACGAATACTCGCGCAACTTCGACAAGACCGTGACTCTGGGCAACGGCCAGAGCGTCCGGCTGGAACATCGCATGGGCAACGTGAACCTGCACACGCACGCCGGCCGCGACGTGGTGGTGCACGCTTCCATCCGCGTATCCGCTTCCAATAACGCGGACGCCAAACGGCTCGCGGATCAGATTCAAATCGAGGTGGCGCCGGCCGGATCGGCGCTGGTCATTCGAACGGAATATCCGAAGGAGGAGCGCGACGGTTTCTTCGGGTTCCACGGCCTTTCCTATATTTCGTACTCGGTCAATCTGGATGTCGCCATGCCGGATACCGCGCCTCTGGAGCTGCGCAACAGTTTCGGCAGCGTCAGTATTGAGGATCTGAAAGCCAATGCGGATGTGGTGAACGCGCATGGCAAGCTGACGTTCCGCAACGGGCGCGGCACACAGCGTCTGGAAAACCAGTTCGCGGCGGTGGAGGTTACGGGCAATACCGGCGATCTGGACATTCGTAACAGCAATGGCAGCGTGGATGTATCCGGCGTAACCGGAATCGTGAACGTGAAAGACCGTTTCGCGAACGTCACGATCACCGACCCCGGGCGCGGCGGCACCATCGTGAACGGCAACGGCGCGGTACAGGTTACGGGCGCGGGTGGCGATGTGCGCATCACCAATTCGTTCGGGAAAGTGACCGTCAGCGGAGTGAAGGGGAACCTGGTGGTCGGCAACGGCAACGGCGATGTGGAGGTGAATAGCATCACCGGCTCGGCCGAGTTGAACACCAGTTTCGCCACCGTGCGGTTCGGCGATATCGGCAAAATCCTGTCGGTGCATGCCACGAATTCCGCCGTGATTGGCCGGAAGGTGGGCGAATCGGCGACGATTGAAAACTCATTCGGCAAGGTGGATGTCAGCGACGTGCATAAGGGACTACGGATCGTTGGGGGGAACAGTCCGATCACGGTGTCCGACGTGGGCGCGGAAGCTTCGGTCAAGACCAGCTTCGGCCTGGTGACGGCGGACCGGGTCGGCGGGGTGCTGACGGTGGAGGATAACAATGGCGCGGTGAAAGCCACCGCGATTCGAAACAACGCGAATGTGAAAACCAGCTTTGGAGCCGTGCTGCTTGATGGTGTAGCCGGCGCGGTGGATGTCGAGAACCAGAATGGCGGCGTGGAGGTAGCGCTGCAGGGCCAGGCATGCCGGCCGGTGGGCATCCGGACAAGTTTTTCGGCAGTGCGCGTGCGCGTGCCGGACAACGCCAGTTATGCGGTGGCGGCTAAGACTTCGTTTGGCAAGATCCATTCCGATTTTCCGATGACTATCTCGGGCGACATCAGCTCCGATTCGCTGAACGGCAATATCGGCGGCGGGGGGTGCCCGATGCGGCTCAACGACAATAATGGAAGCATCGAGATTCTGAAAAACGGCAAGAGCTAGCTGTGGGGCAGGCTCGTAGCCTGCGCGGGCCTCGCAGGCCCGGTCTTCGGCAAGCTAGGTTCGCCTAACCCGGTTTTTGGCCGGCCTACACAGGCTGAAGCCTGTGCTACACAGGCTGAAGTCTGTGCTACCAGCGGGGCTGAAGCCCCGCGCCGGCTAAAGCCCGCCCTCCAATTCTCGCTTCGGCAAATGGAGAAAACTCCAGCGGCGAGCCGCGCCCGCCGCGCGCCGTCCGCCTACCATGCTATAATCGAATCTACTGGAAGTTGATCCACAACCCCTCTCCCTCCGTTTGGTAGTCGGCTCGTCGATTCTCCTCCGCAAAACTCAAAAATGAAAAGTTTCTCTGAATTCCCCCTTTCCGCTCTCCTGCAGAGCAATCTATTAAAGAACGGCTTTAAAGAGCCAACCCCCGTCCAGGCCCAGGCCATCGAGCCCGCGCTGGCCGGACGCGACGTGGTGGCCACGGCGCAAACCGGAACCGGCAAAACGCTTGCGTTTGTCCTTCCCATGATCGACATGCTCGCCAAGGAACCGTCGCGCGGCGGCGTGCGGGCTGTCATACTGAGCCCCACGCGCGAGCTCGCGCTGCAAATCCACGAGACCTTCGTCAAGATGGCCGCGGGCTCCGCGGTCCGCGCCGCGGTCGTAATCGGCGGCGTCGGCGAAGGATCGCAATTGCAGTCCATTCGCAAGGGCGTCCAAGTGCTCATCGCCACGCCGGGCAGGCTGTACGATTTTCTCAGCCGCGGGCTGGTGGCGCTCGGCAACGTGCGCATCCTGGTGCTGGACGAAGCGGACCGCATGCTCGACATGGGTTTCCTGCCCACCATCAAGCGCATCATGGCGACGATCCCCGCCGAACGCCAGACGCTATTTTTCTCGGCCACCATCGAAAGCTCGGTCAAACACCTGGTGGAAACGCACGTCCGCAATGCGGTGCGCGTGGAGGTCGGCTCCACCACCAAGCCGGTCGAGAAGATCGATCTGCATTTGTACGAAGTGGAGCCGGACCGCAAGCTGGGTCTGTTGCAAATGATGCTGCGCGAGGAGCAGGGTTCGTTTCTGGTCTTCGCCCGCACCAAGCATGGCGCGGACCGCTTGGCCAAGAAGCTTTCGCGCGACGGCGTGAAGACGGCCACCATCCATGGCAATCGCAGCCAGAACCAGCGCACGCAGGCGCTGCGCGGGTTCCAGGACGGCTACTATCGGGTGCTGGTGGCGACGGATATCGCGGCGCGCGGCATTCACGTGGAAGGCATTTCGCACGTGGTGAACTTCGATCTTCCGCAGGCGCCGGAGGACTTCATTCACCGCGTCGGACGCACGGGCCGCATGGGCTCCGGCGGAACCGCATCGACCTTCGCCACGCGCGGCGAGCGGGCGGATATTGCGCACATCGAGCGCATCCTGGCAACGCGGTTGGTACGCCGCCCGGTATCGCCGGAGGTCGCCCGCGAGGTGAAGACTTCGGCGCCGGTCATCGAGATTGCCGCCGCGTCGGCGCGGCCCATGCATCGGCGGGTGCGCTCGTTCGCGCCCAGACGCCGCGCGGTATAGACCCGCCGCCTCAAGTTTCTACATTCTGCCCGCCGTGGTGGGGCAGGCTCGCAGCCTGCGCGGGCCTCGCAGGCCCGCTCTTCGGCGAGCGAAGCTAGCCTCCCGGCGGGTCTAGAGACCCGCCGCAGGCGTGGACGCCTGCCCCCACAGGCTACCTACCGCGGGTCGAAGTTTTGATCCACATACATCCACACCACCCGCGCAAGACGCGCCACCACCGGCACGCACGGCAGATACGCCACAAAAGCCGCCCCGATCGATACATCGAAGGGCCATCCCGTGAGCCTCCATATCAGCAAAATCAGCAGCAGCACCGGCGGGATCGACAGCCCGTAGCTCACGTACATCGCGCCCAGGAAGTAGCCTTGCTCGCGCTCGAACTTTAGCCCGCAAACCGGGCAATCGTCCAGCATCGCCAGCGGCGCGCGATACACCGCGGCGCGGAACATGCGCCCCTGCCGGCATCGTGGGCAGAGCTGCCGCCGGATGCCAGCCGCCGCCGACACTGTCCGCGCCCGCGTATCCACCTTCTGATACTATCCGGTTTATGCCGAAACTGTTGCTCCTCCCGCTGGCGCTGCTGGCGTTTGCCGTCGGCCTCCCCGCCCAGTGGGTCCCGCTGAACCCTGTTACCGGCGCTCGACAGCAGCCCGACGGCGTGCTGCTAACCATGCAATCCGGCGCCATGCGGATCGAGGTGGCGGCCGATTCCATTATTCACGTTTTGTATTCGCCCACCGCTTCGTTCCCGAAGCAGACCGATTACGTCGTCACGAAAACCACCTGGCCTACGCCGCCGTGGAAGATGCAATCCACCGAACGGGAAATCGTGCTTCTGACTGCGCGATTGAGGGTGGCGGTCAACCGCGGAGACGGCTTGATATCTTATAGCGATCTGTCCGGCAAGAAGCTGGTGACGGAAGGTCCCAAGACCATGACTCCCGCCGCGGTCAATGGCGAGAATACGTATCGCGCGGAAGATAACATTTCGATTTATGGCTCCGAGGAGGCTTTCTACGGATTGGGCCAGCACCAGGCCGGCGTATGGAACTATCGCGGCGAATCGGTGGACGTGTCGCAGGACAACACCAGCATCGCGGTGCCGTTGCTGGTCTCCAGCAATGGCTACGGGCTGTTCTGGAACAACGCGTCGCGATGCCGGTTCAACAACCGTTTCGTGCATTCGCTGTATATCAGCTCGGAAGTAGCCGATACTATCGACTATTACTTTCTCTACGGCCCGGACTTCGATAAGATCGTGGCCGGATATAGGGAACTAACAGGCGCCGCGCCCATGTTCGGCAAGTGGGCTTATGGCTTCTGGCAATGCAAGAACAAGTATCAGTCGCAAGAGGAGCTGCTGGGCGTGGCGCATAAGTACCGCGAGCTGCACATTCCGGTGGATAACATCGTGCAGGACTGGTTCTGGTGGACTACAAAGGGCGAGTTCGTATTCAATAAGAATTATCCGGACGCCAAGGGCATGATCGACGACCTGCATCGCAATAATTTCCACCTGATGATCTCGGTGTGGCCGTATTTCGATCCCGGAACCGCAACTTACGCCGACATGGCCAAGCGCGGCTTCTTCATCGACCGCACCAGGACGCGCGCGTACCACCCGGCCGGCATGGCGGTTTACGACGCCACCAATCCGGAGGCGCGCGCCTATTATTGGAACCTGATGGACAAGGCGCTGTTTCAAATCGGCGCGGATGCCTGGTGGCTCGACACCACGGAACCGGAAACCGAAGGCCGCGAGGAGAACCTGATGCTCAATAATAAGCTCGCCATCGGCAGCGGGGCGCGTTATGCGAACATCTTTCCGCTGATGACGACGGCGGCGGTTTACGACGGGCAGCGCAAGGCCAGCGACCGCAAGCGCGTGTTCATCCTGTCGCGTTCGGCCTTCGCGGGCGCGCAACGGAATGCCGTCACCGCCTGGTCGGGCGATATTCTATCCGACTTCGAGACTTATAAGCGTCAGATCCCCGCCGGGCTGAATTTCTCTTTGTCCGGCATTCCGTACTGGACCACCGATATCGGCGGATTCTTCATCGGCAACACTAACGATCCGGCTTACCGCGAGCTATTCGTACGGTGGTTCCAGTACGGCACGTTCTGCCCCATTTTCCGCGTGCACGGAACCCGCACGACCAATCGGAACGAGTTATGGTCTTACGGGCCGGAAGCCCAGGCGATCCTGACTCAGTATGACCGGCTGCGTTATGAATTGATGCCATACATCTATTCCGTGGCATGGATGACGACCAACCAGAGCTATACACCGATGCGTCCGCTGGTGATGGACTTCCGGACGGATGTGCGCGCCCAGAACATTGGCGACGAATTCATGTATGGGCCGGCGATATTGGTGAATCCGGTTACCGAGCCGGGTGCGACGACACGGCACTTATATCTGCCGAAGGCAAAATGGTACGACTTTTGGAGCGGGCGCGCCGCGGATGGCGGGCAATCGATCGATGCGCCGGCGCCGCTCGACCGGCTGCCTCTATACGTTCGTGCGGGATCGATTGTTCCGATGGGACCGGACGTGGAATACGCCGCCGAAAAGCCGGCGGACCCCATCGAGCTGCGCGTGTATCGCGGCGCCGACGGAGCTTTCACGTTGTATGAGGACGAGAACGACAACTACGATTACGAAAAGGGCGTTTACGCCACCACCCCGATTCATTGGGACGAGGCCGGAGGCAGTCTGACGATTGGCGAGCGCACGGGACGGTTTCCGGGGATGCCGGAAAAACGGACCTTTCGCGTAGTGTTCGTGGGCGAAAGCCACGGCGTGGGAATCGGCCAGACGGCGCAGGTGGATAGAGTGGTCCAGTATTCGGGGAAACCGGTTACAGTTACACCGTAGCGGGCGGCCTACGAGGGCCACCGAAGGCTGCGAGCCTGCCCCACTTAGCCACTTACTCGTATCGGAGCGATGTCATCGGATCGACGGCGGCGGCACGGCGCGCCGGGCCCCATGCGGCGGCGAGGCCCGTGATGGCCAGCAGCGCGGCCACCGCCAGGAAGCTTACCGGATCGCTGGGCCGCAGGCCGGGAACCAGGAACATGGCCAGCGGCTTCACCAGGAAGAAGGCGCAGACCAAGCCGGTCGCGGAGCCGATCAGGATGAGCTTTGTGGCGCTGGCGAAAACCATGAATGCGATATCGCGCCGGTTCGCGCCCAGCGCCAGGCGCACGCCGATCTCGCGCGTGCGGCGGCCGACCGAGTACACCATCACGCCGTATAGCCCTATGGTGGCCAGTATCAGGCCCAGCACGCCGATGCCTCCGAGCAGCGCCGCGCCGGCCTGGCTGGGAAGAAACGCCAGTCCGATGCTGGAGTAGAGCGTAGCCACCTCGAGTCCGGCATTGGGTTCGACGCGCCGCAGCGCCGCGCGTACGGCTTGTAATTGAGCGCCCGGCGGAGTGGCGGATCTGACGACGAACTCGATGCGTGTGCGATCGTTATCGATGCGCGCCAGGTCTTCGTAGAGTTGTGGCTGATCTTCTTCGCCGATGGAAAGATTCTTGGTGGCGTCGACGATCCCGACGACCACAAAAGGCGTCTTGTCTTCTCCATAGCGAAACATGCGGCCCAACGGATCGCGATCCGCCAGGTAACGCTCGGCGAACGTTCGGTTCACGATCACCGGACGCGTGGCGTCGTCGCCGCCGGCATCGCCAGGTTGGAACGTTTGCCCGCGATCGACGGGAATGCCCATGGCGCGGAAATAGTCCGGCGAGACGGCGTTCCAATAGTAGAAAGTGTTCACCGTCTTGCCCGTGTCCAGCAGCTTGATGCCGCCTCCAAAGCGCGTGCCCGCGGTGAAGGGAACGACGCGCGCCGCCGCCTCGGATTGGATGCCGGGCAAGGCGTGGAGTTCGCGTAGCGCCTGGGCCACGTAGACGCGCTTCCGCGCCGCGTCTTGGTATTCGTGTGGCGGCAGGTTCACGTCGGCGTAGATGGTGTGGCGGACGTCGAAGCCGGGGCTGATGGCGTTCGAACGCCACAGATTGCGCAGGAAGAGGAAGCCTGCGGTGAGCACAATCAGCGAGAGCGCCAATTGGGCCACTACCAATCCGCGTTGCAAGCGCATGCGGCTTTCGCGGCGCAGGCTCGGCGCAATGGATTGGCGGACGGAACGAAAGGCGGGCAAAAGGCCGCACGCCACGGTGGCAAAACTGGCTAGCAGCATCGCGTACAGGGTCACACGCCAATCGAGCGTCAGGTGCAGGCGAATGGGAATCGGCACAGGCAATTGCAGTTCTTCGACGGCCGAGGCCAGCGCTTCGCGTAGCACCAGTCCGAAGGCCACGCCCGCTAGGGAGAGCAGCGCGGTTTCCACCAGCAGTTGCTGCACGAGGCGGCCACGTCCGGCGCCGAGCGAGAGCCGGATGGCGAGTTCCTGGCGGCGGGCGGAACCGCGCGCCAGCAGCAGGCTGGCCACATTTACGCACGCAATCAGCAGCACCAGCCCGACCACGATCAGCAGCATGACGAAGAACACGCCCACGGTCTGCATCTCGGTCTCGGTCTTGATGCGTTCGAAGCCGCCGGCCGCCGCCACTTGGATGTCCTCCGCGTAGCGCCCCCGTCCGGGCGGGTTGGGCATTTCCTTATCGAGGCGCTGCGCTACGCCAGCCACGCCCGCCCGCGCCCCCCGGATCGTCATGCCCGGCTTCAGCCGCGCGTAGATCGCCAGAATCGTATCATCCAGGTAACTCGGGACAAAAACATCGGGCGAGTACCCGAAGCCGATCAACGAGCGGAAGTTCTTGGGCAGAATACCGACCACGGTGTAGGGCCGGCCATCCAGACGAATCGCGCGGCCGACCACCGTGGGATCGCCGCGCAGCCGTGTACGCCAAAAATGATCGCCCAGTACGGCCACCTCGTTGGGGTCCCGGGGCATTATGCCGCGTCCCAGAGCGACGGGTACGCCGAGCGCGGTGAAGTAGTTCTTGGTGAGCAGCACGGCGGAGATCTGGCGCGTTTCAGCGCCATCGTCCCAGTTGATGTATGCCTCCTCGTTCTCGCCTACCACGTCCTGGAACAGGCCGCTCGCACGCACGAATTCCACGACTTCTTTCTTGGAGTGGCTGTTGCCGCCTAGCCGGACCGAAACCACCGAGCGGGCGTCGGTCACCGACGGTTCGCTCAGCAGAAACTCGACCGCCATGGAGAAGATGCCGGTGTTGATGCCGATGCCCAGCCCCAGAGAGAGCAGCGCGGTGACCACCAACGCGGGACTGCGGCGCAGGCTGCGCACGCCGTACACCACATCGCGCCACAGGTTCTCGATGAAGGTGAAGCGCCACAGGTCGCGGGCCTGTTCCTGGACCACGGCGGTGTTGCCCATGGGTATGGGGTTGCCGTGCGCGGCGGCCATCTCGCGATGGAAGGCCAGCTCTGTCTCCATATCCCGCTCCAGGGCGCGGCGGCGGAAAAGCTTCAGGAATAGGCGGGGCATGGATTCTCCTTGGTCGGCTGTTGCGGCCTACGGCTGGCGCGCCAGCACACGCTGCACTCCCAGCGACAGCCGGCTCCAGGTTTCCTGTTCGGCGGCCAGCAGCTTCTTGCCGCGCTTGGTGATTTCGTAGTATTTGGCCTTGCGGTTGTTTTCCGAGACGCCCCATTGGGCGGCGATGGCGCCGTCGAGTTCCAGGCGATAGAGCGCGGGATAGAGCGATCCTTCTTCGACCTTGAGCGCCTGGTCTGAAAGCAGGTGGATGGTTTGCGCGATGGAATAGCCGTGCAGGGGGCCGCGCTGGAGGGCGTGCAGGATCAGCAGGTCGAGGGTGCCTTGCAGCAGCATCGGAGAATCGGATTTGGCCATGCGTGCGTTTCCTATGACGATCTATGGGTAGTATGGGGCAGGTTGCCCTAGATTGTCAAGGGGAAAATGCATGGGGATATACTGGTGCTGATTCGAGGTGCTGCATGAAACGTCGTGGCGTGGTTGGCTGTCTGTCGTTGATTTTGTGTGGCGTGGCTTTCGGGCAAACGGCCGAGCTTCCCAACCTGGCGAAGTTCAATCCCACGCTTGTTGACCAGACCAAGGACCCGTGCACGGATTTTTATCAATACACGTGTTCGAAATGGATCGCCGCGCATCCCATACCACCGGATCTGCCGATGAGCAGCGTGATCCTGCCGCTGTACCTTTACAATCAGACCATTCTCCGCAACGCCATGGAGAAGGCGGCCGGCGACCGGCAGGCGCGCGGCAGCGAGCGCCAGGTCGGCGATTTCTGGCAGAGTTGCATGGACGAGGCGGGGCGCGACGCGCATGGCAGGGCCTGGTTGCAAAACGATCTGCAAACGATCGGTGCGCTTCGATCGGCGCGGGATCTGGCCCGGTTGACGGCCTATCTTCATTTGAATTTCTCAGCGGTCTGGCAGGGAGACGATAATTCCACGAAAGCTCCGCTGTTCGGCTTCGGCCCCACCCAGGATCTCGAAGATTCCACCAAAATGGTGGCCGGCATCGACCAAGGCGGCATGGCCCTGCCTTCACTCGAATACTACCTGGATTCGGCCGATCGTTTTCAGACGTTGCGCGACCAGTACGTGAAGCATGTGGCGAGCATGTTCGAGCTGGCGGGCGACCCGCCGGACCAGTCGGCGGCGGAGGCCCGCACCGTAATGGACATGGAGGCCGCGTTCGCCAAGGCTTCCATGGATAACGTCAGCCGCCGCGATCCGGTGAAGACATATAACAAGCGGACGCTCGAACAGCTCAAGACCGCGGTTCCCGATTTCGGCTGGGACGAGTATTTCAAGCTGGTGGGCGCGCCGGCCGTGCCTTTCTATATCGTGACTGCGCCGGCCTTCCTCGACGCGCTGGAGCGGCAGATCGAGACGCGTTCGGCGGCGGAGTGGCGCACTTACCTTCGCTGGTGGACCGTTCACGCGGCGGCGCCCTATCTGGGCGACGATTTTCAAAAGGCCAATTTCGCTTTCTTCGGCACGGCGATCTCGGGCACGCCGCAGATGCTGCCGCTTTGGCGGCGCTGCGTCTCCTCCGCCGACCACTTGCTCGGCGAAGCCCTGGGCCAAGCCTACGTGAACATCGCTTTCCCGCCCGAGAGCAAGCAGCGGGCTAACGAGTTGGTGCACCAGATCCGCCAGGCGCTGGCCGAGGAGATCAAGCAACTCGATTGGATGAGCGGCCCGACCAAGAAGGCAGCGCTGATCAAGCAGGATTCCACCCTACAGAAGATCGGCTATCCGGACAAGTGGATCGATTACAGTGCGGCGAAGATCGTGCCGGATAACTACCTGGCCAACCTGAATGCAGCCAACGCCTTCGAGTTGCACCGCCAGATTCACATGATCGGCAAACCCATCGATCGTCTGCAATGGGAGATGACGCCCGCCACCATCGACGCCTACGAGAATCCGCAGATGAATACCATCAACTTCCCGGCTGGCATCCTGCAGCTTCCGTTATTCGGCGGCGATCGCGACGAGGCATCCAATTTCGGCGCCATCGGCATGGTGATGGGGCATGAAGCCATCCACGGCTTTGACGACCAGGGCCGCAAGTTCGATGCCAAGGGAAATTTGCGGGATTGGTGGACGGCTGAAGACGCCAGGCATTATGACGAGAAGGACCAGTGTATTGTGAAGCAATATTCGCAGGAGATTCCCGAGTATGGCGTTACGCAGAAGGGCGAGCTGACGGCCGGCGAGGACACCGCGGACAACGGTGGCATCCATCTTGCCATGCTGGCGCTGGAAAACGTTTACAAGGCGCGAGGCAAGTCGCTGGACACGCCGGAGGCGGACGGTCTCACCGCGCGGCAGCGGTTCTTCCTTTCTTATGCGTTCAGTTGGTGCGCGGATCAGCGGCCGGAAGCCGCGCGCAACCAGGTGACAACCAATCCGCATTCGCTGCCCCGCTTCCGTGTGGACCGCCCACTTTCAAACATGCCGGAGTTTCAGAAAGCCTTCGCGTGCCGTCAGGGCCAGCCCATGGTGCACGAACCGGCATGCCGGGTGTGGTGAGCGTGGGGCGGGACTCCAGTCCTGCGCGGGTTCTCCAGAACCCGCTCTTCGCGCAGGTGACCCCCGCGGCCGGCGTTTCAACTGCTAAAATTCAACTGGAACGAGGTGTTCGTGCGGTTCTGTCCGTCGGTGGCCGTTCTTGCGTTCGTCGGTGCGCATCATCCGGCGATCGGTCAAGAGCTTCCGCCGGCCACGCCCGGCATTGTGATCGGGTTTGTCGGCGGAATGGTCGGGCGCGACAACGCGGCCCATTCCGAAGTCCAATTGGCGGCGCGTCTGCGGAGCGATGGCCCGGCGGGCGTGCAGGTGAGACTCTTTGAGAATCGCCGGAGCGGCCAGGCAAACCGCGAGATTCTGCGGCTGCTGGACGTAGACCACGATGGCACACTGACGCTAGGGGAGAAGCTGGGCGCGCGCATCGCGATTTACGGGCACAGTTGGGGCGCTTCGGAAACCGTTACCTTGGCGCGGGCCCTGCAGAAAGAAGGAATTCCGGTATTGCTCACGGTGCAGGTGGACAGCATCGCCAAGCCGGGCCAGGATGACAGGTCGATCCCGGCGAATGTGGCCCAAGCGGTCAATTTCTATCAGCGGCGCGGGCTGCTGCGCGGGCGGCCGCAGATTCGCGCGGCCGACGCCTCCCGCACGCAGATTCTGGGGAATTTTCAATTCGATTACAAGAGCAACCCAGTCAGTTGTGCCGGATATCCGTGGTATGCGCGGGCGTTTATGAAGCCGCACATCGAAATTGAATCCGATCCGGGCGTTTGGGGTGAAGTGGAGTCCCTGATCCGGTCGAAGCTGCATGTGAGGCGGCCGTGATGAGAGGGCACGCTTTGGCTGGAGTGCGGTCCTCGCAGCGCAGCAGCCAAAAGAGGCGGCAGTTTCTGCGGCGCCAGTGCCCGAACAGGTACTTAGCGCCAAGAGGGTATTTGTCGCCAACGCGGGCGAGGAGAACTTCATCAGCGAGGCAAAGCCATAAAGACGCTCGCTGTCGTCTAACTGGAGGGCGGGCAATTCTGCCCGCAGCCGGCTGTCAGCCGGCTCAGGCGAGCAGCGCTCGCCGCCACAGGCTAAGAGCTTCGCGGCAGGCGGCCTACGAGGCCGCCGCAGGCTGCGAGCCTGCCCCACATTGCTTTACACTTCCAGAATCACCGGCATGATCAGCGGGCGGCGGGACGTCTCTTTCACGATATAGCGCTTCAAATCCGCGCGGATCTTTTCCTTGATCACGCCCCAGTCGGTCTTCTCTTCCCGGTTCGACGCTTCCAGCGTCTTCGCCACCACCTGGCGGGCGCTCTGCATAAAGTCCGATCCGTCTTCGGCCAGCGCGAAGCCGCGGCTGACGATTTCCGGCAGGCTTTCCATCCGGCCGGTCTGCCGGTTGATGGCGATGATGGGCAGTACGATGCCGTCTTCGGAAAGATGCCGGCGGTCGCGGATCACCATCTCTTCCACCACGTCGTCCACCGAGCCGGAATCGATGCACACGCGGCCCACGGTCACCTTGCCGGCGCGGCGCGCGCCGTGGTGATCGATTTCCAGCACGTCGCCCGATTCCATAATGAAAGTCTCCTCCAGGCCCGAAGCGCGCAGATGCTCGGCCAGGCGGGCATGCTTGGTGAGCTGCCGGAACTCGCCGTGGATAGGCATGAAATAGCGCGGCCGCACCAGGTTCAGGACCAACTTCATTTCTTCCATGCTGGCGTGACCGGACACATGCACGGGTGGATTCATGCTGCCGTACAACACGTCGGCCCCGCGGCGCGCCATGTGGTCGATCATGCGGAAGATGCCCTTCTCATTGCCGGGGATGATGCGCGCGCTCAACACCACCGTATCGCCTTCTTCCACCGAGATGTGCTTGTGGTTGTCGACGGCCACGCGCGAGAGGGCGGACATGGGCTCGCCTTGCGTGCCAGAGATCAGCACGGTGACTTTGTCTGGGGCCACACCCATGGCCTCCTGGGGCCGGATCAGGACGCCATCCGGAATCTCGAGCAGTCCCAGGGAGTGCGCGATTTCGCTGACGGATGTCATACTGCGTCCGACGATCGCCACCTTGCGGCCGAACTGTGCGGAGAGATCCAGCACCAGTTGGATTCGATGGATGGATGAGCTGAAGCAGGAGATCATCAGGCGGCGCTGGGCGCGGCTGAAGATGTCTTCCATGCGCGGCTGGACGGCGCGCTCGGATTCGGTGTAGCCGGGACGGTCGGCATTGGTGGAGTCGGAAAGCAGGAGCAGCACGCCGCGCTTGCCATAGTCGGCCAGCGTGTGCAGATCGAAGAGCTCGTTATCGGTAGGGGTGGGGTCGACCTTGAAATCGCCCGTGTGGATGATGACGCCTAGCGGCGTAGTGATGGCCAGCGCGACGGCGCTGACGATGGAATGCGTGACGTGGATGAACTCGATCTTGAATGGGCCGATCTCCAGTATTTGCTTAGGCTTAACTGTGTTCAGCTCGGGATCTTCTTCAAGTTCGTATTCTTCCAGGCGCCGCTCCACCAAGGCCAGCGTGAAGGCGGTTCCGTAGACGGGCACGCGGATCTCGGTGAGGAAATAGGGGACCGCGCCGATGTGGTCCTCATGGCCGTGAGTCAGGATCAGGGCTTTCACCTGGGACTGGTTCTCCTTAAGGAACGTGAGATCCGGCATGACTAGATCCACGCCCAGGAGTTCGTCCTCCGGGAACATCATCCCGGAATCGATCACGATGATTTCGTCGCCGAAGCGCAGGGCGGTCATGTTCATGCCGAACTCGCCCAATCCGCCTAGGGGGATTACTTGCAGTTTGGTTTTTGTCAATTATCTTCTTTTCAGGCTGGAAACCACCGGCTAAAGCCTGTGCTACCTAAAGCCCGTGCTACCTATACCCCGCCGCTTGCAGCTCGAACAACTCCGCGTATTGCCCACCCAGGGCCACCAAGTGGCGATGCGTGCCCTGCTCGCGGATCCGGCCGTTTTGGAGAACCAGGATGCGGTCCGCCATGCGGACTGTGGAAAATCTGTGGGAAATCAAGACGGCCATTCTCCCTTTAGTCAGTTCGGCGAAGCGGCGGAAGACCTCGTACTCGGCGCGGGCGTCCAGCGTGGCGGTGGGCTCATCCAAGATTAGCAGTTGCGCGTCGCGCATGTAAGCCCGCGCGAGGGCAAACTTCTGCCATTCGCCCCCGGAGAGGTCTACACCGCCATCAAACCGGCGGCCAATCATCTGGTCGTAGCCGTTGGGCAGCTTTCCGATCACCTGGAACGCCATACTCTTGTGGGCGGCCATTTCGATGCGGGACTGGTCCGCGAGGTCTTCGATTTTCCCAAATCCAATATTTTCTTTGGCTAGCAGCTCATAACGCATGTAGTCCTGGAAGATGACGCCGATCTCCTTGCGCAGGTCTTCGACGTCGTAATCGCGGAGATCCGCGCCATCTAAGAGGATTTGACCGGCGGTGGGATCGTAGAGTCGCGCCAGGAGTTTGACGAGGGTGGTCTTGCCGGCTCCATTTTCACCGATAAGGGCAATTTTTTCTTGCGCTTCCAGGCGGAAGTTGATGTTTTCAACGACCATGTGGGTGGAGCCTGGATAAGCGAAGCCCACGTTACGAAACTCGAAGCCGTCGCGAATGGGCCGGGGGGCGGGCAGAGCATGCGGCGTGCTGTGAATAGCGGGCTGCATCTCGAAGAACTCGAACAAGTCTTTCAGGTATAAAGCTTGGTCGGAAATATCGGTGAAACTTTGCAGGATTTTTTCGATGTACATGCGGGAGCGGGAGAATGCGCCGGTGAGGAAGGTGAAGGTCCCGACCGAAATGGCTCCAGCCAGAGTGCGGATCAGGACGACCGCATAAGCGCCATAATAGCCGCCGGTCGAGACCAGGTTGAGTAGGAAGCCAACGCTGGCGCGCTTAACGGCAACCTTCTTATTATCTTCATAGATACGGTCGGAAACCTCACGATATCGTTCAGCTAAATGGGGGCCTAGTCCGAAGATCTTGATTTCTTTGGCGCTCTGGTTGGAAGCGCCCAGGAGCCGGATGTAGTCGAGAAGGCGGCGCTGCGGTGTCCAGCGATAGAGGACGGAGTAGGCGAGGGTAGTGAAATGGGTTTCGCCGAGGAATGCGGGGATCACGGCGGCGACCAGCAGGACCATGAGCCAGGGCGAGAAGACAATCAGGCCGACGGAAAGGGAAATCAGGCTGAGGGTATCCTGGGCGACATTGAGGACCGCCGCGAGGAGGCCAATGCGGCCGGTAGTTTGCCGGCGGGCGCGTTCCAGCTTGTCGTAGAAGACGGGATCTTCGAACGACGCCAGGTCCAGTTTGGTGGCATGTTCGATGATCCGCACGCTGATGCGGTTCGTAAAGCGGTCGCCGAGCAGGCTGTCTGCCAGGGAATTGGCGCGCGCCAGGAGGTCACTGAGCACGGCCAACCCTAACTCGAGCGCGACCAGTTTCCAGAGGCCGGCGGCATTGCCATTTCCACGGCGAATCCAGGTCACTACGCCATCCAGGATGAGTTTTGAGACCCAGAGCATCGCCAGCGGCAGGAGCGCCCGTACCAGGCGCAGGGCGGTGGTGACGGCAACTAGGGGAGGGCTGGTATCCCAAACCATCCCGAGCAGCGGACTGATGTTCCGCAGTGAGGCCAGGCGGGTACGCCAGGTGGCGTCGCCGTCGGGCTTCCGGGGGATGGGCGGGTGCATGGCTTTAGTTTAGCAGTGGGGCGGCGCCATGCGCCGCCGGACGGATAGAGAAAACATCGCCGATTCGCGCACTGTACATGTGGAGTCCTTTGCCGTGGAGATTTGGAAGAACGGGTTCTCGAAAGAAGCACGGAAGCTTCGATTGGGAAAGCCCGGTAGATGGCCGGGCCTTCCAGTCGAAGCGGAAAGGAGGATCACTTAATGATCAAAGCGCTAGTTGTACTGCCGTTGATCGGCAGATTCACGATCATTATCGTCTGGCACCGTAAGGGCCAGCGGTAATGACCGAGCAGGATCGGGCGGCCGTACCCCCAGTCCTGCTACTGGCATACTCCAAAATGCACCTCTTTCAAAGACAATTTCGGGTACCAGGCTGGCGGCGCACGGCGCCGCCCCACTGGCGCGGCAAAATAGAAATGCTCACCCCGAAGGGTGAGCATTCATTTCCCCGTTCTACCAGGGGGATGTTCGATGGGAGAATCAGGTTCGACGGAATCGCAACTCCGCCAAAAACCTTTGGTAGTTGGATCTTATGGCTCCTGGCGCTGCAAGTCAAGTAAAAATCGGACAGAAAATTTCCGCCTGTAATTAGAGGCAGATGAGATATTTACAGGATTTCCACATTTCCACCGGCAGTGTCCGAAAACGGAAAAACGGATGGTTTTGGCCTGTTGATATTGGTCTAAGGTCCTGGAATGCGGCAGTTTATGGGTTTGGCGTTGGGCTCGCTAGCGGTCTTGGAGGTGCAGTACGATCATGGCGTCGGCCTCGTCGCCGCGGCCGCCACGCCGCAGGAAGGCTCGCAAGCTACCGAAGGCCAATCCGCTAACGAGCGCGAAGACCAGCAGTATCCCAATTAAAACAAAGGCGTTGATGACCAGATTGCCGATGTTGTCGCGGCGCGTGTTCACGCGTTCGTCCAGTGTGATGTCGGCCTGATAACGGATCAGGGACAGGAGTTTCTCGGCAGCGTCGGGATTGGGCGGCGCCAGGATGACGGCCACCAAGGGGCCGCTGCGCTTGACCATGGCGCCCGCGATCTGCTGGAACTGCACGGTCTGCTGACGGGCGATCTGGGGCGTCGGGTAGCTGAAAATGGCCAGTTTCAGGTCGCCTGCGGGGGTATGGAAGGAGCCGACTTGCGCTTCGGCCGAGAGATGGAACGCCGCCGTGGAGGGGGGGATCCCCGGATCGAACCTCTGCAAGGCCGCGGGGCCTTCCACGTAACGCTCGGAATTGGGTATCAGATCCTGGGATGGCAGGTAGTCTACCAGCGTAGGCAGCGGAGAATTGTCGACCTGCTTTAGACCCTCGATGACCGTGGTCAGAAAGGGCGCAGCCGGACGGTAGCCTTCGAACCGCAGCAGGTAGTTTCCGTGGGCCAGGAGGGTAACGGTGGCGGTCTCGGCGGATAGTTTGGCGATGGCGGATGGCCTGGCATTCGGGGGGCGCAGCCACTCGAAAGCGCCCAGGGCGCCCGTGGGGTCCTGCAGGCGCCAGACGGTGGCGGTGAATTTTTGGCCGTTGCCTTCATATTGTGCGGTTTCGCCTTCGCGCAAGCCGTATTCGTCCCATAAGGCTTGGTCGGTTGTGGAGGCCACAGCCTTTGCAGAAGCTCGGTGGAAGGCGCCGAGCTGGTCGGGCCAGATGGCGGCGTTTGCCAGGACGGGGAGGAGCAGTAGGATAGCAGCCGAACGGGCCGACGTGGACGTCGACCGCAGGACTGGAGTCCTGCCCCACAGGCGGAGTTGCATTATGCCGCTCCGTGACATTTCTTGTATTTCTTTCCGCTGCCGCAGGGGCATGGGTCGTTGCGCCCCACTTTGTCGTTGTTGATGACTTGTTTCTTCACGGCAGAGGAGCCGTCGCCTCCCACGAACTGCATTTCGGCCAGCTCCTTATCTTTGTCGCGCTGGAGCTTCTTGGTCATGTCCTGGACGGCGGATTGCGCGGCGCGCTTTTGCTGTTCGGCGATGGCGGCGTGACCGTCTTCGGCGGCGTCCTCCTCGTCGTCTTCCTCGTCCTCATCCATGGGGAAGGGCAGGACCGGCTCAGCGGGCCTGCCCAGGCCAGGGTCCCCGCGCGATACCTGCAGGAAGAACAGATAGCGCAGTGTCTCGTCTTCGATGCGGTCCATCATGTCCTGGAACAGGATGAAGGACTCCTTCTTATACTCCACCAGCGGGTCCTTCTGGCCGTAACCGCGCAGGTGGATGCCTTCCTTCAGGTGATCCATGGAAAGCAAATGGTCTTTCCACTGGTCGTCGATCACTTGCAGCATGATGATGCGCTCGGTTTGCCGCATGGTGTCCGGCCCGATCAGGTCTTCCTTCTCCTGATATTTCTGGGCCAGACGGCCGACGACGGCGTTTTCGATCTCCGGGCGGTTCATGCTGGCGAATTCCGCGGTTTCGATCTTGCAGCCGAACTGGCTTAATACGTCGGTTCTCAGGCCGGGAAGATCCCAAGTGTCGGGATGGGAGTTTTCCACGCAGCGCACGTCGAGGTATTGCTCCACCAGGCCGCGGACCATTTCCAGGACCCGCTCTTTCTGGTCGCTGCCTTCGAGCAGCAGCCGGCGCATGCCGTAAACCGCCTGGCGCTGCTTGTTATTGACGTCGTCGTATTCGAGCAGGTGTTTGCGGGCTTCGAAGTTCTGCGCCTCGACGGCTTCCTGGGCCTTCTGAATGCGCTTGGTGATGAGCTTCGACTCGATGGGCACATCCTCTTCCATGCCGAGGCGCAGCATGAGCCGCTGCATGCGCTCGCCGCCGAAGATGCGCATCAGATCGTCCTGCAGGGACAGGTAGAAGCGGGAACTGCCGGGATCGCCCTGGCGGCCTGCGCGGCCCCGCAGCTGGTTGTCGATGCGCCGCGAATCGTGCCGCTCGGTGCCCAGGATATGCAGCCCGCCGAGCGCGGTGACCTCATCGTGTTCGCGGTCGGTCTGGGCCTTGAAGCGGGCCAGTAGCGCGTTCCACTCCTCTTTGGGCATTTTGTCCGGATCGAGGGCCTGTTTGCGGGCCGCTTCGCGCGCCATGAAGTCCGGGTTGCCGCCCAGGAGAATGTCGGTACCGCGGCCGGCCATGTTGGTAGAAACCGTGATAACGCCCTTGCGGCCGGCCTGCGCCACTATGGGCGCTTCGCGCTCGTGATTCTTCGCGTTCAGCACCTCGTGCTTGACGCCCACTTTCTTCAGGAGCGCCGAAAGCCGCTCGGATTTCTCCACTGAGACAGTGCCCACCAGCACTGGCTGACCCTTCTGCTGAAGCTCTTGGATCTCCTTAGCGGCGTTGCGGAACTTCTCCTCCTCGGTGCGGTAGACGACGTCCGAAAATTCTTTGCGAACCATCGGCTGGTTTGTGGGAATCACGGCGACGTCGAGGTTGTAGATCTTCTGGAATTCGGCCGCTTCGGTTTCCGCGGTACCGGTCATGCCGGCCAGCTTCTTATACATGCGGAAATAGTTCTGGAAGGTGATGGTGGCGAGGGTCTGGTTTTCGCGCTCGATCTTGACCCCTTCCTTGGCTTCCACGGCCTGGTGCAGGCCATCGCTCCAGCGGCGGCCGGGCATCAGCCGGCCGGTGAATTCGTCCACGATGATGACTTCGTCCTGCCCGGTATCGTCGTTGCGCTTGACCACGTAGTCGCGGTCTTTCAGATACAGGGCGTGCGCTTTGACGGCCTGCTCCACGTGGTGCTTCCACTCGATGGTGGCGATGTCGTAAATATTCGGCAGGTTGAGCAGCCGGGCGGCCTTGTCGAAACCTTCCTCGGTGAGGGCGGCGCTGCGGTGCTTTTCGTCGACGGTGTAATCGCCGGTGGTGTATTTTTCGCCGGGCTCTTTGCCTTCGATTTCCTCCCCGCGCATGAGCTTGGGGATGATGCGATTGACCTTGAAATACTTGTCGGTGGATTCTTCGCTGGGGCCGGAAATGATGAGCGGGGTGCGGGCTTCGTCTATCAGGATGGAGTCCACTTCGTCGACGATGGCGTAGTTGAACAGCTTCAGCTGGGTGCCCTTGCCGTCGGCGGCGGACACAGAGACGGGTTCGATGGTCCGGTGCGCGCAGTCCTCCAAGCGGAACTTCATATTGTCGCGCAGGTAATCGAAGCCGAACTCGTTGTTGGTGCCGTAGGTAATGTCGGCGTTGTAGCTATCCTGGCGTTCGCGGTCGTCGAGGTCGTGCACGATGACGCCGACCCGGAGGCCGAGCGCGCGGTGGATTTTGCCCATCCAGTCGGCGTCGCGGTGGGCCAGGTAATCGTTGACGGTGACGATGTGGACGCCTTTGCCTTCCAGCGCGTTGAGGTACGCGGGAAGGGTGGCGACCAGCGTTTTTCCTTCACCGGTGCGCATTTCGGCGATTTTGCCGCGATGCAGGACGATGCCGCCGATCAACTGCACGTCGAAGTGGCGCATGTTGAGGAAGCGGCGGCCGGCTTCGCGGACCACGGCGAAGGCTTCGATGAGCAGGTCGTCGAGAGGCGCGCCCTGGGCCAGTTTTTCCTTGAACTCGATGGTTTTGGCGGCGAGGTCGATATCGGAGAGCTGCTGGATGTGCGGCTCGAGGTCGTTGATAGCGGCGACGATGGGCTGAATGGCCTTGATTTCGCGCTTGTTTTTGGTGCCAAAAACCTTGGCCAGAATAGCGTCGATCATAGAGAGGTCTCGTTACAGAGTGGAGATCCGCTTTTTCTATTCTAGCGCGGGTGGGGCGGGCGGCGAATGGGTCGATGGGTCGATGGGTCGAGGGGTCGACCTTTACTTCGGAACGTCATCCGGTTGACACTGTGGATGTGAGCCTTCGTCGCGAACTGCACTTTGAATGGGACGGCGCCAAGGCTCTATCGAATGAGCGGAAACATGGAGTAGCGTTCTCTGGCTCCGACCGTCTTCCGTGACCCGCGGATACAAACGATGTTCGACGAGGAACATAGCGACACGGAGGAACGTTGGATCGGCCTTGGCGAGGCCTCGAGCGGTGTGCCGGTTGTGGTCGTGCACACCTGGAAAGAGATGGATGCGGCCAATGTTAGAGTGCGAATTGTTTCGGCCCGCAGGGCGAATGCAGCCGAAAGGGCCTATGAGGAGAGGCGATGAATAACGATTCACATGACGATATGATGAAGCCGGAATACGATTTCAGCCGCGCCGAGCGCGGTAAACACTATGCCGGGCCCGACGCGGTGTTTCATGTTCCGGTTTATCTGGAACAAGAGGTACAGGCATTCTTGATCGAACGGGCTGCCAGCAAGGGGGTCCCCTTGGATCGACTCGTAAACGACCTTCTAAAAGGCGACATTGAGGCCTTCCGGGCGCTTGGCTGAAGTTTCGCCGCAGACCGGGGATGCCCGATTTTTCGACGGTGAGGGATGCCGTTTTCGTCTGCCGTTGTAAGTTGCTGCCCCAAGGACCGCCAATGTTTTATCGTTCATGGGAGCCGTCCGCATTTCCCTCCGCGAAATCCAGAAGCCGGCGATTTGCAGGGTCGTCAATGGTCACCAGTTTTTATACTCCACTAGTGCAGCCGCTCCGGCCGGTGCACCACACTGGTGCAGTAGTAAGATATGAGTATGCGCAAAACGAACAAACTGCTGCGCCAGGCTCATGTCAAGCCAGTCCGGCAGAGCGTCACCATTCCAGGTTCGCTCGCGCTCGAGGTGCGCCGCGTTGCGCGAGAACGTCATCTCACGATGAGCCGTGCGCTGGTCACACTAGCGGAAACGGGCGTCCGCGCGGAAGTCGAGGCAAAAGAAAACCTGAAGGCCGCCTACCAGCGATTTATGGACGAGCGGGACCCTGCCCGCAGAGACGAGGCTGGGAAGGACCTGATGCGCGCTGTCTTCGGGAAGGACGCGATCGCCGACGATACAGTTCTCTGATCTGCCGCGCGCGGTCTGGAAGCACGTGTTGGAACGAGTGCAGCAACGGCAGCTTTCATTGGCTGACCTCGGCCGGTTGCAGAAATGGGTGGGATCGGGGCCAATGGCTCCCGAGGGCGACTGGTACAAGGACTTTGGATCCTTCAACCTATGCGGCTCGGGGAAGTACCCTAAAACCGTCCTCACCAAGAATATGAAGGCCTTTGGGAAAGAAATCGAGTAGCGCGCAAGGTAGCGACAGCGTTTTTTCTTCACCCGTGCGCATTTTCGGCGATCTTGCGATGCAGGACGATGCCGCCGATCAACTGCACGTCGAAGTGGCGCATGGTTGAGGAAGCGGCGGCCGGCCCCGCGGGCTACGGCAAAAGCTTCGATGAGCAGGTCGTCGAGAGGCGCGCCCTGGGCCGGTTTTTCCTTGAACTCGGCGATCCCTTGATACAAACGATGTGTGTCCCTGTGTACCTGGAACCGGAGGTGCAGCCATTTCCGATCGAAAGAGCCGCCAGCAAGGGTGTTCCGCTGGACCGCCTCGTGAATGATTTACTGAAGGGCGACGAGGCGTTTAGGGCGCTTGGCTAGAATCACCATGCAGCATTATCATGCGCTCCGTCCGCCGCATTGTGTTGGCTGCCCGCTACGGCGCGAACGTGCGCAGGATCTTGCTGCTGCGGGCGTCGCGCAGCACCACCGCGGAATCGGAGAAAGCGGTCAGCAAGCGGCCTTCCCCGGCCCACACGATGGGACCTTCGCCGTCGAATGGCGTGCGCATGTCGCGCGTGCGCTGGCCGGCCTCGCTGAATACGGCGACGCTCGGCGGAGCCCACGCGAAAATCTCTTTGCCCGCGGGGCTCCATGCGAAATCGAGGCAGTTGCAGGCGGTGGTCTTCTTAGGCTTAAGGGTTTCCGGGTCGAGCACCGACAGACTGACTCCGCGCACGGAAGCCACCACGGAGTCTTCGCTCGGCCAACCCACTTTGACCGTGGCGGAATGCCCCCCGGTCTCCAATTTGGCGGAACTGATTACGCGTCCGCTGGAGGTTTCCCAGTTCGACACTTCGCCGTCATCGGTGGCTACCGTGTAGTACTTCTCGGATGGATGCCAGACCACGTCCGTGATGATGGCGCGCGTCTCCAGTCGGTGTTGCCATTGGGTGCGCCCTTGGGCGTTAATCAAGAAGATATCGCGGCCGATGGCCACCAACATGGAATCGACCTGCTGCGACCAGCTAAAGGCGGTGATGCCCTTCACCAGCAATCGGTGCGGCACCAGTACAGTGGCGGCGCCGGTACCGAGATCGTGCGAAACCAGGCCGGCATCGCCTTCCTGGGTAAACGCCAGGTAGCGGCCGCCGGCGCTGAAGTGCGCCAAAGGCTGGTTCAAAGTGTTCCTCGGCGCGGATGCATTGTACGCGTTTTTCACGCGCCCCGATTCGAAATCCCAAACCACAACCTGGCCGCCGCGATAGGCGGCCGCCACCAAACCCTTCTCTTTGGCGTAGTCGACGGACAAAACATCCCGGCGCAATTCGCCCGCCGCCACATGCAGGCTGAAGAGTGTTGCGGCAGCCGCGGCGAGCCAAACTCGTTTCATAGCTTAAACTCCGGAGATAGAGATGATCGCACAAGCGCCCGACACAGGGTTACCGCGGCCGAGCCGAGTTAACCATCGATAGTACCATTACGGTTGGGAGCATGCGCGAGACGGTGAGAAGGGTCTATTCTAGTGGCATCTGCGAATGATGCCTGGAATCGGAAGTTACAGTCCGCGCAACGGTCTGACCGTGCTCTTGGCAGTGGCCATGGGCGCGCTGGTGGGGTGCGGGTCCGATCCGCCACCGCCCGACTTGGTTCCACAAGCGGCGGCCGCGGCCATCGTGCAGTTATGGTCGCAAGAACAGATGAACCATTTCAAGGTGACCTTCCACTCCGACGACGTGGTGGAATGCGGGGTAAGGAACGATCTGTGGAAGCTGGTGGAAGTCACCGACCGCAACGGCAACGCCTGGACGACGACATACCGGTTGACGGACAGGGGAGGCAAGATCGTGACGGCGATCAGCCTGAAGGAATCCGGCAGAGGGCATGAGATTCTGTTGAAAGGCCCCTATCGCATAGAGGTCAACAGCGTCACGGATGGAGGCCAACCGGGCACCAAGCAGGTGGCGTTCCGGTGGGATATCGATTGGGACAAGGCTCCCGACGACTTGAAGGCGTGCATACCGCGGTTTGAATTGTCGGGGACGGAGACCGCGCTGTTTCAACTGGACAACAATGACTGGAGATTCGTTTCGTATTTGAACCCCGAAGAGATCGTGACTCCGCCGCCGCCGGACGGATCCGCGGCGCCCCCGCCGTCGCTCAGCTCACCCTTGGCGCATTAGCGCGAGTGGAGGGCGGGCAGAATTGCCCGCCCACCAGTTGGTTTTCATCGCAGGGCCATGACGACAAGCTCGCAGGCCGCTTTTCGGCGAGCTATGTTCGCCGAAGCGAGGCTAAAGCCCCGCGCGGGCTCAAGCCCGCCCCCCACCGCAAGGCGCGGCGAGCGAAAGCTCACCCGCCCTACGCTAGTTCTTGCGGCGCAATTCGCGCAGGGCGTCGCGGCCGATCCAGCGCGCCGAACGGGACTCGGCGCCGGCCAGCGATTCGGCCGTCGCGATGGCTGCCTCGCGCAACGCGGGGTTGCGCTTACCGATCTGGCGCAAGGCCCAGTTGACTGCCTTCTTCACGAAATTGCGGTCGTCGGTGGCGGCCTTCGCGATGAGCCGGAGCGCCGCTCGGAACCGTTTGTCGGGGGCCTGTTTGTCGTGGACCGCCAGCCCCGCGAGCAGCGCGAACGCGGCGCGCCGCTCATATTCGGGCTTGCGGCGGGACCACTCGCGCACTTTACGCCAGGCGAACGGCGTCTTCCACAGCAGGCAGATGCAGGCGGAATCGCAGACCGACCAGCAATCGAAGCCGCGCACCCAGCGCTCCACTTCCGCTTCCGGAATTTGCAACGGGTCGGCGATCATGGTGGCCAGCATGCGCGCTTCCAGGACGTTGGTGGACCAGAGCGCGGCGGCAAGCTCGGTATCGCGACCAAGCTCTTTGGCGATGGACCGCATCACCGGCGTCGCGACGCCGTAAGCTTTAGCGGGGCGAATGCCGTAACGCGCCATGCCGGCCACGTTGACGGCGCTGCCGGCGGCGCGCAGGCGTTTGAGGATATCGTTGGTTTTCGTCATAACCGCTCCCTCACGGTCACGGCTCAGTAGCCAGGACTCACGGTCACGGCTCAGTAGCCAGGATAAACGCCCCCGCCAGAATCAAGAGCCCGCCGGCGCCGCGCGCCAATGTGAGACGCTCGCCCAGAAAGAGCGCGGAAAACAGGATCACGAAGGCCACGCTCAACTTGTCGACGGGGGCTACGCGGGAGGCTTCTCCAAGTTGCAGAGCGCGAAAGTAACAGAGCCACGACAAGCCGGTGGCCAGGCCGGAGAGGACCAGAAAGAGCCAGGTTCGCGAAGTCAAGTTGCGGAGGGCCGCGGGCCGCGCTGTGGCATAGGCCACGATCCAAGTGAAGACCAGAACGACGGTGGTGCGGATGGCGGTCGCCAGATTGGAATTCACATCCGCCACTCCCACCTTGGCGAGGATGGCGGTGGCGCCGGCGAACAACGCGGACAGTAACGACCAATAGATCCAGTTCATGGAGCCCATATTGCATCTTACTGATAAACTGGTCCGATGCGAATCACACGGAAGTTGTCGATCGGACTGTGGGGCGGGCTGCTGGCGGTGGCGGCGCTGGGCCAGTCGCTGCCAATGGCAAACCGGCCGGAGGATGTGGGCATTTCTTCGCAACGTCTGGAACGGGTGCACGCGCAGATGCAGGTGGACGTGGAGAAGCGCCGCATTCCGGGGGCGGTGCTGCTGATCGCGCGCCATGGAAAAATCGCCCGGCTGGACGCGCTCGGATTTCAAGAGCGGAAGTCTCAGACGGCGATGAAGAGCGATGCGATTTTTCGTATCGCCTCCATGTCGAAGCCGATTACTTCGACAGCCATCATGATCCTGGCGGAGGAAGGCAAGCTGGATATCGGCGCGCCGGTGGCGCAATATCTGCCCGAGTTCCGGGATGTGGCGGTGGGCGTAGAGAAGGCCGCGCCCAAACGGCCCATGACCGTGCAGGATCTGCTGCGCCACACCTCCGGTCTCACTTACGGCATCTTCGGCAGCTCGCCGGTGGACGATTTGTACAAGAAGAGCGGCTTCTTCGCGAGTAAGTCGCTGGCCGAGATGGTTGCCACCATTGCCAGCCTGCCCCTATTGCACCAGCCCGGCGAGTTCTGGGAATATAGCGTGTCCACGGATGTTTTGGGACGCATCGTGGAAGTGGTCAGCGGCATGGACCTGGACCGCTTTGTGGCAGAGCGCATCACGGGGCCACTCAAGATGGCCGATACAGGCTTCTATCTGAATGCCTCGCAGGCGGCGCGCATCGCACACCCGGATACTGCAACGGCAATGGGCAATGCCGACCCGGCAGTGAAGCCGGCGGTGCTTTCAGGCGGCGGCGGGATGCTCTCGACGGCGGGCGATTATGCGCGGTTCTGCCAAACGATGCTCAATGGCGGCGAACTCGACGGCGTGCGCATCCTTTCTCCCAAGACGGTCGCGCTGATGACCTCCGACCAACTCCCGCCGGCGACGGAGCGGCACACGCCGGTGGCGACGGTGCTGAACGCGTTCGGCCCCACGCCGGAGATGGGAACGAGCTTCGGCCTGGGTTTCGCCGTGCGCGTGGACGCGGGCCGTAATCCGGTGCCAGGCTCGGTGGGGGATTTCTCGTGGGCGGGCATTACCGGCACTTACTTCTGGGTCGATCCCCAGGAGAAGCTGGTTACGGTGCTGATGATCCAAGTCCCACAGACGGTCAACGTGCCGTACTGGCGGCAGACGCGGACGCTGGTGTATCAGGCATTAGTGAATTAGTAAGTTACTCGGAGTAGCTAACTTCCAGCTTGCGGGACTTAGCGGCGGCGTAGGCCAGGACCAGGGCGGAGACGATCAGCAGGCCGGGGATGGCCAGCCAGGCGGGTGTCGGCTCGGTCATGGTGGCGAGGAAAGCCAACGGTCCGTCGGCGGGGATGTCGCCGACGGGGCAGAGCGATTTCAAGTAGAAGATCACGCTGAATTCCTTCAGCAGGGAGGGCAGGAAGGGGTTCAGGTTCTCCCATATGAAGACGACCGCCGCTAGGGCGAGGCGTCCGCGGGATGCACAACCTCGACGCCCTCGTATCGGGAAAGCCAGTCCTGTCGAAGGTGAGAATGCTGGTGAGGCCATGCACCTGCATGGCGGCCACCGGCCGCGTGTCGTGCGCGGGTTTTCCGGAAACCTGATACCGGATCACCAGGCTCTCCCAAGCCGGATAGATCGCCGGCGTATCAGGCAACAGCGGGAACATGCTCTTCAGACGCATCAGTTCGGAGGTCGCTTCCGGGACCGACAAGCCCAGGCCGTTTTGCGCGACCGGCCGCGTGGCGACCACCCATAGCTCGAAGAGGTTTTGAGGAACAATGTGGAGGTCGTAGCCCCGGGTGGGTAGCATCTCAAGCGCGTGCGTGGCCGTTTCGTACTGGGGATGCCGAACCTGCAGAGTTCGGAGAAGCGTGCTGGTGTCGATGAGCACGGCGCTAAATCAAATCCGGGTAAATGCTCTTCCGGCTCATGCCTTCATCCGAAAGGACTGGGATGTCGGGCCGGTGGCTGTCAGCCCAAGCACGAAACTGCCGGGCCCACTCCTCGGGGTCGGTTTTCTGCAGGTGGGCAATGGAGGCGGGCTGTACGGACTGGTCGGCAAGTTCCAGCATCCACTGCTCGACGCTTAGCCCTCGCGCTTGCGCCTGGGCCTTGAAGGCAGCTTCTTTTTCCGGCGGCAGAGTCAGGGTGACGGTCATGATTGGCAACCCCTCGTCTTTAGGTTAACGCAATTGTTGACGCATGGGGACAGGCCGAAGAACTGCGCAAGGCGAGCTACGCTCGCCTGTGTCGGCAGGAGTGCCGACACGGCACGCACGAGTGCGTGCGCCACGGTCTACTCGGAGTAACTGACTTCCAGCTTGCGGGACTTAGCGGCGGCGTAGGCCAGGACCAGGGCGGAGACGACCAGCAGGCCGGGGATGGCCAGCCAGGCGGGCGTCGGCTCGGTCATGGTGGCGAGGAAAGCCAACGGTCCGTCGGCGGGGATGTCGCCGACGGGGCAGAGCGATTTCAAGTAGAAGATCACGCTGAATTTCTTCAGCAGGGAGGGCAGGAAGGGGTTCAGGTTCTCCCATATGAAGACGACCGCCGCGGGGATCATGGGGTTGCGGTACAGCACGCCGGTGAGCATAAACACCGAGCCATAGCCGACGCAGGCCAGAGCCGCGGTTAGCGCGTACCAGCCTAACTGATGCAGGCCGGGTCCGTGGAAGAGATACTGCTGGAAGACAGGGCCCCAATGGGCCGACATGAAGATAAAGCTTAGCACGACGCTTCCCACGAAGTAAGTGACGGCGGCGATGAGTCCGGCTAAGTACTTACTGACCGCCAGCACTTCGCGGCGCACGGGCGACATGAAGTAATAGTGCAGGGTGCGCTCCAACACTTCGGCGCGAAACAGGTTTGAGAAGATACCGAGGCAACCGAAGAAAATGCCCAGCCGCAAGAAATAAATCTGGAAGGTCCCGGCGAAGATCATGTTGTCGTCGCCCATAGTGTGGCCGCCGCGGCCGCCGCTGAACAGGGAATGCATGCCGGTGATCAGTACGGGTCCGAGTGTGAGGACATAGATCCACCAGGCGCGCTTCGAAAACAGGCTCTTTTTCAATTCCAGGCGCAGGATGGCGGCCACCTGGCGGCGCCAGAGCATCCAGGGCTGGGTGGCGATTTGGCTCCAGGTCATGTAGTGCCTCCTTCGGCTCCGATCAGGTATTGATAGACGGAATTCACGTCGTCGTCGGCGGGGGCGACGGCTTCCACTTCGAGACCGTTATCGAGCACGATGCGGTTCAGCAGAAGATAGAGATTGTCGGCATCGCGGGTGCGCACCAGCAGGCCGCGGCCATCTTCGTTGACCTTGGCTTCGACCACGTGATCCTGCTCGAAGAGGCGGGAGGCCAGCAAGCCGGGCTTGTCGCAACGGACCAGGATCTGCATGGGCTGATCCTTGACCTCGCTGCGCACGCCCTGGATCTGGCCTTCGGCGACGACATAGCCGTGGCTCAGCAGGATGACTTGATCGGAGATGCGATCGACTTCGTGCAGGATATGGCTGGAGACGATGACGTGGCGGCCTTCCTCGCCCCATTGTTTGAAAAGCGCGATGGTTTCGGCGCGGGCCATGGGATCGAGTCCGTTCAGAGGCTCGTCGAGCACCAGCACGCTGGGGCGGTGGGCGATGGCTTGCGCGAGCTTGATGCGCTGCCGCATGCCTTTGCTGTAGGCCGCGACGGGACGGTTGGCGGCTTCCGTCATGGAGACGCGCTGCAGAGCTTCGTCCGTGAGCTTGGCGGCTTCGGACTCGATCATGCCGTGCACCAGCAGGAACGAATAGATGAATTGATAGCCGGTGAGGCCTTTGGGAAACGCGTCGAATTGCGTGCAATATCCCATTTTCCGGAAGAGCTCTTCGGGGCGGTCGGGCGGGATGCCGAGGACGCCGATGGAACCGCGCGACGGGCGGATGAGGCCGGTCATCAGGTTCATGAGCGTGGTTTTGCCGGAACCGTTGGGGCCGACCAGGCTGGTAATGCCGCGCTGGATGGCGAGGTTCACGCGATTCACGCCGAGGACTTCGCCATAGAAGCGGGAGACGTTGTCGAAGACGATGCGGGGCTCGGTCATCGGGCTGCCTCCGTATACATTGTGGGGCAGGCTCGCAGCCCTCCACTTGGGCCGAAAGGGGAAATTCCATGAAGAGAAGAAGCCGGCTTACGAAGCCGCCGCAGGCTACGAGCCTGCCCCACGGCGCGGCGTGCCCAAAATCTAAGTGGCAGGTAGAGGCAAGCAGGGCAGGTCATCGGACCACCTCCGCGCCGCGAATTTTGCGGGACAGGAGATACAAGCAGAAGCCACAGATGGCCAGCAGCGCGATCCAGCAGCACCAGGTGGGGGTTTCGTCGCCGTGGACGCGGAAGAAGACCGCGCCGGAGCCGCGATGCATGGGCTGTTCGAACAGCGACGTCCAGACCGCGCCGATCAGATGGCTGAGGTTCAACAAATTGCCCCACTGCGTGCGCATGATGGCGTTGATGGCGCCGCCGAAACCGGCGCCCACGAAGAAGACGCCGAAGAGCAGGCCGCCGGCCATGGGCTTCCACTTCACCCAGGCCGAGAGGGCCAGGGCCAGCAGCGAGAGGAGCAGAATCCAGATCCACGCGCCGAAGAAGATGGCGCCGGCGATGCGCAGGTTATGGATGAGCCAGCCGCCGCCTTCGAGCGAGGCTTGCAGGATGAAGAGCAGCAGGCCGGGGATCCAGGTCATGCAGGACATGAGGATCAGCAGGACGGACATCTTGCCGAGCACGTATTCGGCGCGCGAGAAGGGCCGCGCGAGATAAAGCGAGAGTCCGTTGTTGGCGAGGTCCGGCGAGATTTGTCCAGGCCCCACGAAAGCGGCGAGGAAGAACGCCAGCATGCTCTGGGTGCCGAGAAAGTTGAGAAAGAAGCGCGGGCCGATTTCGATCAGGTCGCGGACTTGCAGCATCTTGAGGGCGCTCAGATTGTGCTCGATATAGATAATGAGCGCATACACCAGCGGTGCGATCATGGAAACCAGGAAGAACATGCTATAGGAGCGCTTGCGGCGCATTTCCTCGAAGGCGTAGCGCGGCAGAATGAAGAAGCGCGACCAGGCGGGCGTGAGCGCCCCATCGTAGCCTTTATAGGCGTGCTTAAACACCGCCATTGGGCACCTCCATGGCTTTCAGGAAAATGTCTTCGAGCGAATCGCGCTTGTGATTGAGGCGGCGAATTTGTACGTTCTGCGCGGCGGCCAGGGCGTAAAGTTGGCGGATTTCGACGCCGTCGGGCATCACCAGTTTCATGCGGCCATTGGGAAATGCGGCGGCCTCGCAGCCCAGTTGCTCGATGGCGGCGGTGAAGGTGCCGTTGGCGCCGCGGGTTTCGAGCTCCAGGAACTTGCGGTTGGCGCGGCGCTCTTCTTCCAGGTTGCAGGACGCGGCGATGCGGCCGTCTTTGAGGATGAGGACTTCGTCGCAGCACTCGTCGACGTCGCGCAGCAGGTGCGAGGAGAGGATCAGGCGCAACTCGCCGCGGTCGCGGATTTCCTGGATGAGCTGGATCATGCGGGCGCGCGCGGGCGGATCGAGGCCGTTGGTCGGCTCATCGAGAAAGAGCAGCTTGGGGCCGTGCGCGATGGCCTGCGCGAGCTTGGCCATTTGTTTCATGCCGAGCGAGTAAGTGCCCAGATTGCGATAGCGGGCTTCGCCCAGACCGACCCAGAAGAACGCCTCGTGGGCGCGCTCCATGGCTTGTTCGGCGGGCAAGCCGGAGAGTTCGGCCATCAGGCGGACGAAGTGCACGCCGGTCATGCCGGCGATGAAGGAATCGTTTTCCGGCATGTAGCCGAGCAGGCCGCGGACGTTCTTGGCTTCCGTGCGGATGTCTTTGCCGAAGATGCGGGCGGTGCCTGAGAAGGGTTGGTGGAAACCGAGCAGGGTATTGATGAGGGTCGATTTTCCGGCGCCATTGGGACCGAGCAGGCCGATGGAGCGGCCGGTGAGTGAGCCATTCAGTTGTTTGAGAATGACCCGGTCACCGAAGCGGACTTCTAGGTTGTCGAGTTCGATTACGGGTGGCACTTGATTAATAGGTACGCACGTTTGAGTCACGGTGTTCCGCTCACCCGGAGGCGGCCTAGGAGGCCGCCGCAGGCTACGAGCCCGCCCTACTTAGTGTACTCCCGGCTTTTCCAGTAATTGCAGCAGGCTCATGTTGCCGAAGGTGGTGAAGAGGCTGCCACTGGTGGCGAAGGTGATCCGGTCGTTTTCGCCGTAGGCCGCGATGAGCGTGGGCTTCAGATTTGCCGCCAGTTCCTGGACGGCGGGTTGCTTGCTGAACTGCTCCAGCAGCGGCGAAAGGGTGGAGGCGTTGTAATAGACGGCCGCGGAGAAGTTCGCGTATTGGTCGTGCGGGATGAGCGCCGTGAATGTCGCGGAGCGCGGCAGCGTATAGCCACTAGCGCGATTTTGAATGGCCGTATCGAGCAGCGACTGGCTGGAACCCGCCAGCAGGTAGCCATCCGTGTAGGTGTAGCATACCGTGGTGAACGGGGTACCGTTCTGGCTGGAGAGCGTGTAGTAAGTTCGGCCATTCGCGGTGGATTGCTGAAGCTGGACTCCGGCGGCATTTGCGGCGGCATTTGCGGAAGCCAGCAGCTTCTCAATGGTCGTCTGCAGCTTGACGGGGTCGTAGACTTCGACCGCGATTTTCCAGGAGGGCATGGGCAGCAGCGGACCATCCTGCGCCATGGCGACTTCGCTGCCGAGCGCGGCAGCCAGGTCGTTGCGCAGATCCACGCCGAGCAGCGCCTGGACTTCGGCGAGGTGCTGTTGGAAGGCCGGGTTGGACTGCTGCATGGTCATGATTTCGTCGATGATGGCGGTGGGCTGTTTCACGGCGGCGGCCCAGGCCAGCGTAGCTTGCGGGGAAATGAAATCCAGCGCGTCGAGGGGCGCGGGGGCGGCCAGCCAGGAAGCTACCCCGGTGCGCTGGCCATTGAAAATCAGCGAGGCGCGCGTTTCGGCGGCGCCGGCGTTGCCGGTTTGCTGCACCATGAAATACTGCACATCCGGCGCGTGGTTCTGGCTGGCGGCAGGCATCGCTTGATGCATCGCCCGCACGTCGGCGGCGAATAGCAGGCCGACTCCGGAGCCGTAGGCAGCCGCGATCTGCGATCCGAATTCGGCGGTGGCGAAGGTGGTGGGCGCGCCGGCGGCGATCTGCTGGAGAGCGGCGGCATCGGGCGAGAGCGCGACCAGGTGCGGCAGGATCAACAGGACGCACTGGCCCTGCGGAATCGCGCCGATGGCCGACGGATCGGTGACGATGCGCATGTGCTGGGAGGCTGCGCCGCTGGAGAGTTTGGCGACTTCGGCTTGCGCGAACGATTCAAAGCCGGACTGTTTCAACTCGGCCATGATGACCGGCTGGCCGGGGTGGCCGCCGGAATTCAGCGAGGCGGCGATCACCATTTCATTACCGAGGTAAGCGCTCATGGCGCTCATATCGGCGATCACCTGGTCGAGCTTATTCTGCTGCCACCATTGGCTGAGAGTCGGATTCTGCTGGATCTTCGGGACGAAGACCTGTTGCACTTCGGTGAGCGCCTGGCTCAGATTGGGGATGCTCGCGTAGACCACGGTTTCGGCGGGCACCATGGTCAACAGGTTGCTCGAAAAGCGCAGGGCGGGGAAGCGATCCTGATCGAGCTTGGCGTTGAGGGCGGTGACGGCGTTGAGCATCGCGATGTACGCGTCGGAGTTCTGGCTCCAGGAGATTTCCTGGGACACGGGCGTAGCGCCCATGGTGGAACTGGTGGAGACCTGGCCGCCGGCATGCAACACGCTTTCGTGGCGGTCCTGGGCCACCAGCACGGTGCCCTCGATCACCGTAACACGCGATCCCTTGAGTCCGCTGTTCACGCTGAAGACGGTGCCGGTGACGGCCACGCGGCAATCGCGGGTGGAGACATAGAGGTGGCCGGTGTGGCGCTTGGCGGCTTGTACGATGATGGCGCCGCGATCCAGGCCGATGGTCGTATCGTGGCCCTGTTCGGAGACGGAGAGGCCGGAGCGTTCGCGCATTTCGACATGCGAGCCGTCGCGGAGGCGGAGGATGGCGTGGGCATCGCGGGCGGTGCGGATATCCGCTCCGGCGGCCACTGCGGCGCCGCGGATTATGGGAACGGTGCCGGTATCGGAGACGCGGTAAATGAGGCCGTCGGCGGATTCGACCACGGCTTCGGGTCCGCTGTACGCGGGGCGGAGGCGGTCGCCGAAAGCCCAGAAGGCTAGGCCGGCGGCGGCGACTAGCGTCGCGGCGATGGCCCAGCGGGCGGCAAATAGTGGCTGGTGGCTGGTGGCTGGTGGCTGGTGTTTAGTTCCGGACGCGGCGGTGGACATGGCGCGGTAGCAGGCCACGCATTCGTGGGTATGGTCTTTGAGCAATAGGGCGCGGGCCGGGCTTAACTTGCCGGCGCGATAGTCGGGAATGAGGGCCTGGAAGTCGTCGCACGTGTGCAGTGTGCGATGTTCGGCGAGGCGGTGCTGGACACGGCCGGCGGCGGCTTCGATTACGGCGGGATCGGCCTGCTCGTCGCGGATTTCGGCGAGGGCTTGCTCCACGAGGGGATCGAGGCTCGGATCTTGTGGCGTCATTTGATTTCTCCCATGTATGAACGGAATTCCTGCTGGATACGATCGCGCGTGCGGGACAGGGTAACCGCTACGCTGGCTGGCGTAGTGCCGAGGGCTTGGGCGATTTCCGGATTGTCGCGGCCTTCGAAAAAGCGAAGGGTGAACATTTCGGCGGCCCGGGGATTGAGCCGGGCGACGGCCTCTCGCAGCCAGTGGCGGATTTCGGTGGACCGGTGCAGACGATCGGGAGTCAAGGAGGCATTTTCGGGAAGTAGTGGAGCCACATCGTCGAGGGGGACATGCGGCGCGGTCTGCCGGGAGCGGATCAGGTCCAGCGCCGCGTTTACGGCTGCGCGCCGCAGATAGCCTTCCATGTTGCCGACGGCTTCCGCTTCCGGTTGGCGGCGCAGCAGGCGCATGAAGACGGTTTGCAGGACGTCTTCAGCGTCGCTGGCGTTGCCCGTGACGCGGTAGGCGGCGCGGAACACGGTGGCGTGATGCTCCCGGAAAATAAGATCCAAGTCCACGGGCGGGGCGGTCCGGATGGGACCGGCCGGGGGTGGACCGGTTTGGAGCGATTCCAATTGGGCGGTGGCCTCCACGTCTTCTTTCCTCCCTTGCTCTTCATACATAAGACGGCTCCGGGGGCGGGTATTTAACAAGCCCGGTAGGGATAACGGCGGGGGTGGGAGAAAAGTTCTTGGACGAGTCCAACGCGGGCGGCGTCCGGGCCGGGTGCGACTTTGATTTGGCGCGCATGACGGTGTCCGATATGACAGTAGCACGGAGGCCGGCCGAGGGGGTGGGTCTTGGGCGTCCTCCAGTGACTATTTACAATAGGATGGGATGTGCGATAGCGGCCTAAGTGGGGCAGGCTCGCAGCCTGCGGCGGCCTCGTAGGCCGCCTGCCTCGAAGCTCTGGCTGGCTTTTTTTGCAAGGCTTGGTGGCATAGGCTTTAGACTGGGGAGGCGAGCTACGCTCGCCTAGGCGGCCTGAGAGGCCGCCGGCAGCCACGGGCCTGCGCCACGGGGCCGGTTCAGCGCGATCGTTCTTCAGCGGAACGCCGGTTCGCCGCCATGCTGTCTTTTAAGACGGTTCTGGCGCGGCACTGCGCTTCTTCGAACGATGGCGCAACGCCGTGATCGCCGTGATCGGTGGACCAGCGGAAGTCGTCACGGTGGTCCTTATCGGAGACGGTATAATCCGCGCGATTCCCGGCGACATCGATGAACGTGAACGACTGGCTCATGCGGAATCCTCAGGCACGCGAGGCCGAACGAACCGAAGCCATAGCGCCATTCATTTCAGCGAGGGCCGCTTTGCCGCTCTCCAGCGCCCGGGGGCGGTCCTTATGCCGGATGGCAATCACCATGGTTCTGACGTGCGGTATGGCCCTGGTCAACTTTTCGGGAAGGTTGCTTTGCGCCAGCGAGTTAGCGTTCAGCCGGTCGGGTTTATAGGGCTTGTACAGCGACCCCGACATCTGGTGCATCTCGAAAAGACATGAATTGCCGGATTCGGTCTGGTCATCCCAGCGGTTCTCGTCGCCGGTTTCGAGCGACCGCAAAATCGTCTGCAACAAGCTTTTGGTGCTGTCGTACAACATAAAGATGCGCTCCTTGCTCCGGTCGGGCGGGTGGGTGCCAGACCGGGCTCCTGCTGGAATGGTGATCGTATTACGAGTATAACACGCTTGCGCCTGTGCTATAATATTTATGGTTTGATGTTCCTGCCAATTCAAGGCTGACCTACCTTCGTCCACCTTCCAAATTAGCCGCCCTTCAAATCAGTAAAGGAAAAGTAAACGTGAAAAATATTTTTGTTGGAAACCTCAGTTTTGGGGCTACCGAAGATTCCGTCCGCGCGTTGTTTGAGACGCACGGCACGGTCGATCGTGTGAATATCGTTACGGATCGCGACACCGGCCAAGCGCGTGGCTTCGGCTTTGTGGAGATGGCAAACGATGGAGAGGGCGACAAAGCGATTGCCGCCGTCAATGGCATGAACCTGGATGGCCGTGCCCTGAACGTCAACGAGGCGCGTCCGAAGGCGGATCGTGCCAGCGGGGGCGGGGGCGGCTTCGGACGCAAACGCTGGTAGGGCAAGTGCAGTAGGAACGGATGCGGACCGCGGCTCAGGTCCGCATCCGTTTTTTTTTTGGTCGCGGCTTTTTCGTTGTCAGCAGCTGCGTACTCCACGGGCGCAGCGGGTCTAAAGCCCCGCGCGGGATAAATCCCGCCCCCCAACTGGCGGATCTACGGCTTCAACTGAAAGACCATGCCGGCATCCCCCGTGGACGTGCCATAGACCGTCCCTTTCTTGCCGACGGTCAGGCCGGCGAAGGGAGCCGTTGGGAAGTTTGTATAGCCGCCCGTTGGCGCATAGAACGACGTATCGTAGAGCACGGTTTCCGTCCAGGCGCCGCCCGGAGCCGCCGGTGGGGCCAACTCAAATATCGTCCCGGTGCTGAAAGCGCCCCCAGCCTCGGTGGTGCCGTAGAGTGCGCCATTCGGACCGAAGACCACACCTCCCACGGGGATGGATGCGTCGCACTGTTCGGTCGGGCAGGTCGAATACGGAGGCGCGTAGGGCGCCTGAAAGTGATAGAGCATGGTTTCCGTCCAAGCTGAGGCAGGGGGGACCGGCGGCGCCAACGAGAACACTGTGCCGCAACCCCATGTGCAGTCGCCGCCATTGTCGTAAAAGCTATACTCCTGTGAGGTCGTGCCGTAAAGGACTCCGCCCTTGATTACCAGAGCCGCACTGGACAGTCCGCCATCGTTGCCGCCCTTAAAGCTGTAGAGCGTCGACAATTTCCATTTGCCCTTGGCTTGCGGCTTCAATTCGAATACCGTGCCGCAGCCCTCGGTGAGCGCGGGACCGCACGCCGCGATGCCGCCCGAGTAGGCCGTGCCGTAGAGTTCTTGCAGCGGTTTGCCGGCGACTCCTCCCTTCGTGCCGATGAGCAGGCTTGCCTGCGGTAGCCCTCCGTCGCTGCCCCCCGTAAAGCTGTAGAGCACGGATTCCGTCCAGGCGCCGCCGGGAGCGGCCGGAGGCGCCAACTCGAACACCGTGCCCCAGCCGTAGCCGTTATTCGCCGTACTCCCGCCGTATGCCGTTGTCCCGTAGAACAAGCCGGTATTCTCGTCGAGCGCCAATCCCGACCACCAGGGCTGGCATCCGTCGTTGCCGCCCGTGAAGGTATAGAGCAGATTGTAGGTCCAGATCCCTCCAGGCGAGCCCGGTGGGGTCAACTGGAATACCGTGCCACAAGAGCCCGAAGTCATGCCGTAGAGCGCCCCGTTCTTATCGATGACCAAGGGACCCTGGGGGTTGGCGCCGTCGCCGGCGTTCGTGCCAAAGCTGTAGAGCAGGTTATATCCCCAGATTCCGCCCGATTTGGCTGGCGGCGTTAACTCATAGACGGTACCCTCATTCACCCCGCCCCCATTGGTCGTGCCATAGAGCGGCGGGTTCGTGCCGTTGCCTAGGATCACGCCGCCAACCGGATCGCCTCCATCGGAACCTCCCTGGAAGAAATATGCCGGTGTGCATCCGGGTGAGGCGGTGATGGTGTCATGATTGCAGGTCAGTCTTTGCGCTTGCGCGGCGGGTATCGCGATCGCTCCTGTCATGAAAATCGCCGCTAGCGCGCAGTGTTGGTATTGCCGTGTCTTATTCATAGACTCTCCTTATTAAGTTATTGCCGTTACTCTCTGTTTGTTGGTTTACGGGATGGCTGGATGTTTCGCGCCGTCAAGGTCTGATCTTGAACACAACTCCGCACTGGCCGCACCCGCCGCTGGCCGAGGTCGTGCCGTAGAGGTTGCCCGCCGAGTCCCGGACCAGATCGCCGAGGGGTGCGCCGCCATCCGCTCCGCCGGTGAAGTTGTGCAGCACTGTCAACGTGCCGGCCGTATCCAACTTGAACACGACTCCGGCGTTCGAAGTGCCGCCCAGGATTCCAGTGCCGTAGAGATTGCCGGCCGAGTCGCGGATGAGGCCGGCTGCCGGATATCCCCCATCCGCTCCGCCGGTGAAGTTGTACAGTATGGTTTCCGCGCCGGCCGCATCCAGTTTGAATATTGTTCCGCAGCCAGCACCGGCCGGACAGTTGCCGACGATGCCGCCTACGTAAGTGGTGCCGTAGAGATTGCCCGCGGAATCGCGGAGCAGACTTCCGTAGTAGGGTACCGACCCGTCCGGGACGGTTCCAGTGAACCCTGTGAAGATGTGGAGTATGGTCCCCTCGCTGTTGCCGGCCAGTTCGGCTTCGCTAAGCTTATACACTACCCCCGAGCCTGTTGGCGGGGTAGACGAGTTCGTGCCGCCCGCGCTGGTGCCGTAGAGGTTGCCTTGCGTGTCGCGGATTACGCCTGCCAGGGGTTGTTCACCGAGATTAGTGGGCTGCTGCGCGTCGTTTCCGAAGCTGAAGACCGTCTCTTTGCCGGTCGTGGAGAGCTTAAAAACGGTCCCCCCGCCGTTTTCGCCGCCGATGGCGGTGGTGCCGTAGAGGTTGCCCTTGGCGTCTTCAATCAGCACTCCTTCGGGCTGCGCGCCGTCGGCCGCCCGCGAACCGCTTCCCAGGAAGGTGTGCAGCACCGTCTGGTTGCCGGCCGTGTCCAGCTTGAATACGACTCCGCAGCCGGACCCACAGTTGACGGTACTGCCGCCGAGCAGGGTGGTGCCGTAGAGATTGCCGGCCGAGTCCTGGAGCAGGCCTGCAACCGGGCTTCCGCCGTCCGTTCCCCCAGTGAAGCTATACAGAATCGTCTCATTGCCGGTCTTGTCGACCTTGAACACCACCCCACAGCCATTTATGCAGTTGGATCCGGCGACGCCGCCGAGCTGAGTCGTACCGTAGAGATTGCCCGTCGAGTCTCGGACGAGTCCTCCGTAGGGAATTCCTCCATCTCCCGGCCCTCCAAACGTGTGCAGCACCTTGAAAGTCTGCGCCTGCGCCGCGGGTGTCCCGTTCGCCATTGTCATGTAAATTGCCGCTAGTATGGCCAGCGCGGCTGGCCTCGTCTTAGTCATGAACTCTCCTTGGTGGTGATGCTGTCTCCCTTAAGGCGCAAAGCGGCGGAGAAACCCGCCATTTATTTCATACGCCGTAGTGGGGCAGGCTCGCAGCCTGCGCGGGCCTCGCAGGCCCGCTACCTGCGGGGCTGAAGCCCGCGCCGGCTAAAGCCCGCCCTCCCATTCCTCCAGAGGCGAGCTTCGCTCGCCGAAGGGCGGGTTCTGGAGAACCCGCGCAGGCCTGGAGGCCTGCCCCACTAGGCGGAAAACAAGTAAAGTAAAGATAAGCCATGCCCGCCAGCAAGGACGAAAAAGCCGCGCCTGGCGACATCACGCGATGCCTCCAGGACTGGCGCGGCGGCGACCAGGACGCCCTCTCCCGCCTGACCGCTGCCGTATACAGGGAATTGCGCCGGCTGGCGTCCGCGCTGTTCGCCGGCGAAAGCGGCGATCGGACTCTGCAGCCGACCGCGCTGGTGCACGAGCTCTATTTGCAACTGCCCAGCGTGCAGCACATGGATTGGCAAAGCCGGGCGCAGTTCCTGAGCGTGGCCGCCCGGATCATGCGGAACATCCTGGTGGACCATGCCCGCAAACGGCACGCCGCCAAGCGGGGGGGAGGCGTGGCGCCGGTGATCGTGGATGCACGGATCGACGATCCGGCGCTGAAGTCGGACGTGCTGGAGATCAACGACGCGCTGGATCGCCTGGGCGAACACTATCCGCGGCAGTCGCGGGTGGTGGAGTTGCGCTTCTTCGGCGGTTTGACCGCGGATGAAACCTGCGAGGTGTTGAGCGCCACCGGGGTGGAATGTTCGCTACGCACGGTGGAACGCGATTGGACGTTCGCGCGGGCCTGGCTGCAAAACGACTTGCAAAATGCCATCGGACCAAGCTGAATCCTTTTGGTTGCGTGTAGAAGAGCTCTTCCAGGAGGCCTGGGACCTGGAAGCCGGCGCGCGCCCGGCGTTTCTGGCCGTCGCCTGCCATGGCGACGAGCCGTTGCGCCACGCCGTGGAGGATCTGCTGCGCGGGTCCACGGAAGCCGCGGGCAACCCGATGTGGAGCGAGCCGGCCATTCGCAATGAAGCGCGGTTCGAGGCGGCCAGCCTGGCTGCCGGCAGCGACACGGCCACGCTGGACCGTTACCGGCTGATGGAGCGAATCGGCGCCGGCGGCATGGGCGTGGTGTACAAAGCCGTGCGGGCCGACGACGAATTCTCCAAATTGGTGGCGGTGAAAATTGTGCAGGACACCGACCCGGCCATGGTGGCGCGCCTGCGCCAGGAGCGGCAGATTCTGGCAGGCTTGGAGCACCCCAACATCGCGCGGCTCTTGGACGGCGGAAGCACGCGGGATGGCCGGCCATTTCTGGTGATGGAGTATGTCGCGGGCATCCCGGTGGACCGCTACGTGGCGGAACGCCAGCCTGCCCTGCGCGAAATTCTGGAACTGTTCCGCAAGATTTGTGGGGCGGTTTCGTATGCGCACCGCAACCTGATCGTGCACCGGGACTTGAAGCCGGGCAACGTTCTGGTGACGGGGGAAGGGCGGCCCATGCTGCTGGATTTTGGGATCGCCAAACTGCTGGACGGGTCGGCGCAGCGGACCAAGACCGGCGCGGGCGCCATGACGCTGGAGTATGCCAGTCCCGAACAAGTGCGCGGCGCGCCCATCTCGACGGCCAGCGACACTTACTCGTTGGGCGTGCTTTTGTATGAGCTGCTGAGCGGCCGGCGGCCGTACGGCAACACGGGCAGCGCGTTGGAACTGGCCCAGGCCATCACCGCGGAAGTTCCCCGGCCGCTCGGCCAACACGGGGGCCGGCGCCTGGATCGCGATCTGGACAACATCGTGCAAATGGCGCTGCGCAAGGAGCCGGAACGCCGCTACGCGTCGGCGGATTTGCTGGCCGAAGACCTGCGCCTTTATATTGCGGGATATCCGGTGATGGCGAGACCCGCCACGCGCGGATACCGGATCGCCAAGTTCGCCGGGCGGAACAAAGCGCCGGTGGCGGCGGCGGCGCTGGTTTTGTTCGCGCTCGTCGGCGGAATCGCCGCCACGGCCTGGGAGGCGCGCATCGCCAACCAGCGGTTCAACGACGTACGCCAATTGGCGCATGCGGTGGTGTTTGATTTCCACGACGCCATCGAGCCTCTGCCCGGTTCCACGCCGGTGCGGCGGATGCTGGTGAAAGATGCGCTGGTTTATCTGGATAAACTTTCGCACGAGAGCGGCGATGCTTCGCTGCAGCGCGAGTTAGTGGAAGCCTATGTCAAGATCGGCAACGTGCAGGGGAATTCGTATTACTCGAACTTGGGCGACACAGCCGGCGCACTGGCCAGCGCCCGGAAGGCGGTGGCGGCGGGTGAACGGCTGGTGGCGCGCGATGCGAGGGGCTTGAACCAGCGGGCGCTGGCGTCGGCGTACGCCTCGGAAGCCGACATTCTGTACAGCACCAACGATCTGCCGGGCGCCAACGAAAACTACCGCAAAGCGGTGTCGCGGGCCGAAGCCGCGGTGCGGAAGCTGCCGCCGGATTTGGACACGCGGCGGCAATTGGCCGCCACGCTGCGCAATTGGGGAGACCTGGCGGGCGCCGAGGGAATCTCGAATATGGGCAAGCCGGAGGAGGCCTTGGCGCGCTACCGGCTGGCGCTGGAGATAGTGAACGGATTGGTAAAGGAGTATCCGGGTTCGCCGCTGGCGAAGAAGGATCTCTACGACAGTCTGCTGGTATTGGCGGACGCCGAGACGACGGCGGGCCAGCACGCGGCTGCGGAGGAACAAGCGCGACGGGCGCTGGCCATGATTCAGGAAATCTCGGCGGGCGATCCTGGAAACGCCCTGGACCGGACCGAGGTGGCGAACATGTCCACGCGCCTGGCGCAAGTGTTGATGGACAACGGCAAAGGGAAGGAAGCGGTGCCGCTGGTGCTGGCGGCGGTGTCGATCATGGAGGCGCAAGTGAAATCCGACCCAGCCAATCGGATGCTCGAGCGCAGCCTGGCCGTGACGGAGCTGCACGTGGTGAATGCGCTGCGCAAGTCGGGCGACACGGCGGGCGCGTTGGGTCACGCGCAAAAGGCGCTGGTTCTGAGCCGGCAGCTCAGCGCCGCGGATCCGCGGAACATCGAGATCCTCTCCGATGTAGCCAACTGCGATCTGAAGCTGGCACAGGTGCTGATGGACAGGCGCGACTTTCCGGCAGCGTTGGGGTATGCGATCGAATCGATGACCCTGCTGGACGGCGTGCTGGCGCGCTCGAAGGACTCGAATCTGATGCGCATGCGGATTCGGGCCGGTCTGGCGGCGGGAGATATCGAATTGCGCATGGATCGGGCGGAAGCGGCGCTGGGCCATTATCGGCAGACGGGCAAGGCCGCGGGGGAGATCGTGGCGGCCGAGGCAGGGCAGGTCAGCGCCAGAACGGACTTGGCGCGCAGCCAGACGGGCGCGGCGACGGCCAACGAGCGGCTGGGCCGATGGCGGGAGGCGTTGGAGGGATACGGGAGCGCGCGGCAGACGTGGTCCGCGCTGCGGGAGTTGCAGGCGTTGGCGCCCGAGGATGCCAATCAGCCGGAGCGGATGGCGGTGGGGATGGCGCGTTGCGCGGCGCGGGTGGAGTAGCTATCAGGTAGCAGGTATCAGCTTTCAGCTTTCAGCTTTCGGCAAAATCTCACCGGCGGTTTTCGACAATTGCGCCGATGAGGAGCTTGTGGGGATATGTACAATGACGATGAGCCAGATGGAAGTCGAATCTGCCTGGAGCGCCCGCCAGCAAATGCGGAGAACCGCCAAACATGTGGACGTATGCCTGGTGGAGGACGATTCTTCCGTCGTCAGTTTGGTTCAAATATTACTGGAATCGGCGGGCATCGATATGTTGTCCGTGGATAGTTGCGAGGGTGCGATCCTGGCCTTGCGGTACACGCAGCCACGCTTGCTGTTGGTCGATCTGGGCCTGCCGGATCGCTGCGGGTTGGAGATAGCGCGAGTAGTGCGCGGATGGTGCGACTATCCGCACATTCCGATTGTGGCGCTGACCGCCAGCGCGGAAAGAGCCGGGGCGGCATGGCGGGCAGGCTTCTCCGGGTTCATCGCCAAGCCGTTTGCGCCGAAGACGTTTCAAACCATGGTGAAGAGTTGGGTGGCGGCGCTGACGCATTGATCAATTCACGTAGCGGAAAGTGCGCCACGGGCTGGGATTGCCGCGTTGGCCGCGTGCGTTCACGGGCCAGACGCGCCAGCGGCCGGGCTGGGCGCCGACAAAGTCGAAGGTAGTTTCGGTGGCGGCGACTGGATACGCGGAGCCCGGGATGCCCTGGGATTCGGTGTGCCAGGCCTCCCGATCCATGTAGTCCCACTCCAAGATGTACGAAACCGCGCCGGGGCTGGGCTCCCATTTGCAGGTTACGCGGCGGGGATAGCCGTCGAAATAGCCATCGAAGATGGCGTGATCGGGCGGCGAGATCGGCTGCGGCGCGGGCAGCGTAGCGTCCTGAGCTTCAGGCGGCGAGATGGTCTTGGCGCGGGTCAAGGTGGGACGATTCTCCGGCACAGACTGGCTAGTCGCCAGCTCGAAAACGCCGGTGACCTCTTCCGGACTGCCGTCGCGCATGGCGGGGCGAAAGCGCCAGCCGGCCATTTCCAGCAAGGCATGCTCGGTCCAATCCTGGTTATTGGTATCGAGTGTTTGAAAGCGCATGGGTTGGCCAACCGGGCCGACGGTGAGGCGCACGCGCAGAAACGAATCGGCGGGAATCTCGGGGTTCGACGGGATTTCGCCCTCGAGCAACTCGGGTCTTGACACGTCCGCGGGGAGGCTGAAGTTGAGACGCGCGGTTTGCCCGTGATGGGGTTTGTCCAGGACGGAGAAGTGGAGGTCCACATGGGTGGGTGCAGGGAAGGGCTTGCCCTCCTTTGTGCCGGGCTCGAAGCGCCAGGATGAGATGGTGCGGGCGGCGACTTCATCGAGGCCGAAGCCGGCGCCGCGGACGATCCGGATGTCACGCGGAACGCCGTCTTCGCCGACCACGAGACTCACGTTAATCGTTGCATTCACGCCGGCGCGGCGGGCTTCTTCGCTGTACTCCGGCTCGGATCGGAAGATCACGCGCGGCGGGCGGGCGCTCCAGGTTTGGGCGAACAGGAGAACCGGGACGCTTGCGGCCATGAGGCGGACTGCCACTGTGGGAAACAGACGTTAATACAGGGCCTGCGGTTGCGGCGTTTCTCTCCCTCTTTCAAGCGCCTCAAGATAGCGTTTTGCGCCCGACGCCATGAGGCCCATGTCGGTGGGTCCCTGGAAGAGCAGGAAGCCTTGCTCCATGTAGCGTTTGGCACTCTCCGGATTGGCGGCGGGGCGGCCCAGGAACTTACCGTGGCGCTGGCCGGCTTCGGCGATGCGCGCGATGGCGGCGCGCAGCTTGGGGTCGTCCTGATTGCCGCGCAGGCCGAGCGAAAATGACAGATCGCTGGTGCCGATGAAGAGTGCGTCGACGCCGGGCGTGGCGGCGATTTCATCGATACGCTCGACGGCGCGCGCTTCTTCAATAATGATGATGACCATCACGTTGGCGTCGGCGGAATCGTGATAGTTGGCTTCGCCGGCGGGCCAGGTGGTGCGCGCGAGCACGGGCCCCGATCCGCGGCGGCCGGCCGGCGGATAGCGGCAGGCGGCGGCGGCTTGCGCGGCCAGTTCGGGCGTGCTGGTGAAGGGGAACATGACGCCGGTTACGCCGGCATCCAGCACGCGCTTGGCGGTCCAGATTTCGTTCACCGGCACGCGCGCGAAGGTGAGCGCGGGCAGGCCGCGGGTGGCCAGCACAATGTTGCGCAGAGTTTCAAGGGTGATAGGCGAGTGTTCCATCTCGACCCACAGAAAATCGAAGCCGAGCGCGGCGGCGTGGGCGGCGACGTCCGGGTTGGCGACTGTGATGGTGGCCGCGACGACAGGCAGCCCTTCGCGGAGGCGTTTTTTGACGGGGTTTTCCCAGGGTGTATTCATTTTTTGATCAACCAGACTTCGGCTACTTCGCAGCCACGGCCGTTGCCGCCGAGGCCGGCTTCACGATACCAGGAGAGGTCCAGGGTGCCCAGCGCGGTGGCGGCGCGGGGGATGTCGAATTCGATGGGGCGGACGGGTTGAGGCTTGAGCATGAGGGGATGGATTTCGAAAACCGACGGGCGGGTCTGGAGACCCGCCGCAGGCGTAGACGCCTGCCCCACGAGGCGGATTTTGCGGCCCGGACTGTCGCCTGCGTAGACCACGCGAATGCGATACTGCGCCGATGGATCGAGACCTGAGTAGCGCATTTGTAAAGGCTCATCGTAGAACGATTCGGCATAGGTCCACCAGGACCGGGGCCAGTGAGGGCGATATTCGAGACTGACGCTGCCGCGCAGTAGATGGGGCTGGCGCGCGGGGTCGCCCAGATCGTCGTAGAAACCGCCGGGGCCGGGATCGGTCCAGTTCAGGATGCGATCGATGGTGGCGGGGTCGGCGGGGGCGTCGGCGAACTGGCGCTCGAGCCACAGGCGGTTGTTGAGGGGGACGTCGAGAGTGTCGAGGGTTGCGCCGCGATCCACGCCGATGGCTTTGTAACGCGGCACGCTCAACTGCATGCCGATGGATTGAAACAACGCTTCGGCGAGCTCGAAAATGCGCGCGTGCCATGCGGGGGCGACCGGCTGCTGCACGGCGCGGTCCAAGATGGCTGCTGCGGCGGCGGTGTCGCGCGACTGGCGCAACTTGTGCATGGCTTGGTCTTCCAATGTTGTTTCGTTGAGCAGACGCTGGCGGGTGTAGGCGTCGTAATAGGCGCGATAGAGCGCCTGCTGGAAGCGCCAGTTGCGCAGCACGGGGGGCGGCGCGGCCTGCTCCATGGCCTGGAATTGAGCGAGCGTGCCATCCACGCCGGTGTTGGCCGCGAGCTGTCCGTGCCAATTGCGCTCGAGCGCCAGCAAGCCCTGCGCGAAGCTTTCGTGGAACGCATCGCCGATGAAGTAGCGGCTGTACTGGCGCAGAATATCGGTGACATCCTGGTCCGGATTCCAGCCCAGCGCGCTCCATACGAATTTGTTCACATCGTCGTTGGAGCCTTCGGAGTAGCTGATGAACCCGATGGTGAGCGGCTGGAAGAGGCGGAAGATGCGCGCCTCTTCGAGGGGGCGCGGATTGATGCTTTCGCGGCCTTCGGTGAGCGCCCAGGCGGGGTCCCAATCCGGGACCGGAAACTGGCACTGGATGTTATGGGTGATGTCGGGATAGTGGCGGATGGGATAGCGCGCTGGCACG
>Ga0181526_10000066_pt1 | contig 102675 bp, 98 predicted proteins | sample PEATcosm2014_Bin_35_FD_119750 | JGI IMG/M metagenome (GOLD analysis project Ga0181526, IMG submission 119750) | Peatland microbial communities from MTU Mesocosm Facility, Houghton, MI, USA - PEATcosm2014_Bin06_30_metaG | ecosystem: Environmental > Terrestrial > Soil > Wetlands > Peat | place... | reverse complement strand
TCGAGGTTCGAGGTTCGAGGTTCGAGGAGTTAGACGGCTTAGGCGGCGCCGACGACCAAGACTCGCGCAGCGCCGGCGGTTTTGCGCCGGGGACGAATTTCGATGACGACGTCGTGTTCGAGGGCGGTGGCGAAGTGCATCAGGCGCTCGACGGAGAAGCCTTCGAGTTTATAGCTCTTGAGCGCGGAGACCTTGGGTTGGTTGACGCCGAGGATGCGTGCGGCCTCGGCCTGGGTGAGTTTGCGGTCGGCCAGGATTTTATTGATGACGAAGCAGAGGCGGAGTTTGGTGTTGAGTTCTTCGGCGTTGGGCAGGCCGAGGTCGGCAAAGACGTTGCCCGAGCTTACTTCCGCTGTCACAGCTTTCTTAGTTTTAGGCATGTCTCCCTCCGAATCTTTCCCGATAGTCTCGCTCGGCGTCTTTCAAGCGGCTTGCGATCAGTTGTTGGTCTGACCTTGGTGTTTTGATTCCGCTCTTGGACTTCTTCTGGAACGTGTGCAGCACGTAGACCGCAGCCGCAAATCGCACCGTGTAGACGGCCCGAAAGGTGTCGCTGCGATGGTCTTCGACGATCTCCATCACGCCCGGGCCTTCACCCTTCCACGGTTTTGCATCGGGGTGCTTGCCGCCGAATTGTGCCACTCCGAGTGCAGCGCCGAGATGGGTGCGAACTTCCGTTGGAAATGTCATCAAGTCTTTCCTTGAAGAACCGATCCAGATCAGGGGCTTTTCATCTACGGCGAGTTGCTCTCGTGCCATTGGTTATCCCAGTTCTAGGATACCACCATTGGGGCCGCGCGTGTGCGGGTATTGCATACGACCCCACTCATGCCAACCCGCGAGAATGGGCACCTAAAATGATTTTGCGAGTGGGCCGCCCAGATTACTGTGGCCAATGGGTCAGGCGCCAGGTGGGTTGGTATTGGAGTTCGAGGGTGGAGGGGGTTGGGAATTGGATGGGCAGGAAGATGTAGGAGCTGTCGGTCATGCGGGTGGTGATGTGGCGTTCGGCCAGGAAGATGATTTCGTTCGGCTTGCCGTGGATGGGAAAGGCGTAGGTGCCCTGCGCGTCGAAGGTGAGTTCGGGGTCGGGACCGATGCAGGGGTTTCCCAGTTCGGTGTACGGGCCCATGATGCTGGTGGAGCGATAGTAGTTGGCGGCGTTGTTCTTCCATCCCGTCTCGGCGGAGGTGATGAGGAAATAGAAGCCGTTGCGTTTGAAGATGACCGGGGCTTCGCGGCGGCTGGCGTTGGCGATCTCGTACCAGGTTGAGGAGAAGCCGAGGTAATCGGCGGTGAGCTTGGCGATGTGGAGGACGCGGCCGGCTCCGGGAAGGGGCTGGGGGACGTCGCGGTCGTAGATGAAGTAGGCCGAGCCGTCGTCGTCCTGGAAGAGGGTGAAGTCGCGGACCACTCCGTTGGCGTCGATGGGCCGGGAGTAGCCGCGGAAGGCGTAGGGGCCGTTGACTTTGCTGCTGACGGCCACTCCCGCATCGCCCGTGCCGATTTTGGTTCCGTGATCGCCGGGATAGCCGACGTAGTGGAACCACATGACATATTGCCTGGTGGCGGCGTTGTAGACGATCTTGGGCCGCTCGAAGCGCATGGGGCCGTAGAGTGGGTTCTTGGGATCCGGCGAACAGGCGAGGATGACGCCCTCGTAGGTCCAGTTGTAGAGGTCGGTGGAGCTGTACATGACAACGCCCACGGTGGTCTTCTGGCCTCCGTCGGGACCGTTGCTGACGGGGAGCGGCCGGAGGGCCATTCCATACCAGTGGTATTTCCCGTTAGCGAAGATGATGCCGCCGTCGTGTGCGTTGATCAGGTTGCCGGTGGTGTCGCGCCAGGGGACGTGTTCGGTGACGTCACCGTTGGTGAACTGGGAGTATGTTTGCGCGGTGAGGCGCAGCGTGGAAAGAGCGCTGAAGCAGACGATAAACAGAAGCCAGCGCTGAAGTGTGTTTCGAGAATAGGAGGGCATGGATGTGCGGCCGGCCTCGTCGGGACTCCCAAGGAGGGCATGAGAAAGTGTAAGCTCAGTCCGGCTGATTTTGGAGGGGTTGAGCATGGCTCGGATGAATCGCAGGGAGATGATGAAGCTGGGGTCGGCGGGATCGCTGGCGGCGCTGGTGAAGGGTGGCGCGGCGCAGACGGGTGCGGTGGGGGCGAAGCAGGCCGCGGGAACGGGGCATGCGACGGCAGCCCAGCCGGTGGCGCAGTGGGAGGTGTTTGAGCTGACGCTGGCCGGGACGGCGGCGGGGAACCCGTTTGTCGATGTGTGGCTGACAGCGAGCTTTTCGCTGGGCAATCGTGCGGTGAAAGTGGACGGCTTCTACAACGGCGGGGGCGCGTACGTGGTGCGCTTTATGCCGGACGCGGTGGGCGAGTGGACGTACACGACGGACAGCAACCGCGCGGAGCTGGCGGGCAAGACGGGTTCGTTCAACTGCGTTGCGGCGAAGGCGGACGCGCATGGGCCGGTGCGGGTGCGGAATACGCAGCACTTTGCGTACGCCGATGGGACTCCGTTCTTTTCCTTCGGGACGACGTGCTACGCGTGGATGCACCAGTCGGACGAGCTGCAGCGGCAGACGCTGGAGTCGCTGCGGAGCGCGCCGTTCAACAAGATTCGGATGTGCGTGTTTCCGAAGAGCTACCAGTACAACCACAACGAGCCGGCACTGTATCCGTTTGAGCGGAACGCGGCGGGCGTGAGTGACTTTACGCGGCTGAATCCGGCCTACTTTGCGCATGTGGAGCAGCGGATTGCGGACTTGCGGGCGATGGGAATTGAGGCAGACCTGATCCTGTTCCACCCGTACGACCGCTGGGGCTACGCGACGATGGGAGCAGAGGCGGACGATCGCTATCTGAAGTATGTGCTGGCGCGGATGTCGGCGTACCGGAATATCTGGTGGTCGCTGGCGAATGAGTGGGACCTGATGCATGCGAAGTCGGCGGCGGACTTTGACCGCTTCTTCCACATCATCGAACAGCACGATGCGGCGGGGCATCTGCGGTCGGTGCACTACTCGCACACGATGTACGACTACGGGCATCCGTGGGTGACGCATGCGAGCCTGCAGACATATGCGTTCGATCGGGCGGCGGAGTGGCTGGCGGCGTGGCAGAAGCCGATCTGCTTCGACGAGGTGCAGTACGAGGGCAACCTGAACAGCCGCTGGGGAAACCTGGCGGGCGAGGAGATGCTGCGGCGGTTCTGGCTGGGCGTGGTGGCGGGCTGCTATGTGACCCACGGCGAGACGATCCTGGATCCGACGCTGGCGACCTACGACGACAATGCGACGCCAACGCTGTGGTGGGCGCATGGCGGAAAGCTGCATGGCACCAGTCCGGCGCGGATTGCGTTTCTGCGCAAGCTGGTGGAAGAGACGGCTGCGAGCGGAGCGCGGGTCGGGCTGGGCGCGCAGGCGGCTGCGTACTACCTGAACGCTTCGGCTACGGACCCGAGTGGGAGGCCGACTGCGGTGCTGTACTTCATGGACTATCACCAGCCGATCTACTACGACTTTCCGCTGCCGGATGGGAAGTTTACGGCGGAGCTGATCGATCCGTGGGAGATGAAAGTGGTGGCGCTGCCGGGGACGTTCGAGGGAAGGACGAGGCTGAAGCTGGCGGGACGGCCGTACCAGGCGCTGCGGTTCCGGAGGGTGTAGTTCTCCTTGGCACCCCCTCCCCCCCGGGCGGGGTGATTTTGGGGGGAAGTGGTTTGGTTGGTTCAAGTTAGAGGGTGGGCAAAAACATACTTCACTCATCAGGGGGTGCTGAATGAGCGAGCAAAGTGAGTGGCAGGAGCAAGATAGCACGTCGGGCGATAAACTAAGCGGATTCCAACTATTGAGTTTCCCTGACATGATCGTTCACAAGTGCCACGACCTGTACCGGATATGTTCCGCCCTCTCCGACCAATCTGAATTGCTCGCCTCCCTTCCTGTGCCCGAGGAGGGTATCACTAAAACCACGGCGATCCTCTCAGTCTTGCCGCTCCGTGACGCGGTGGCCCTCTTAAAGTCTATTGGGATCACCAGCGGCCCGTTCTATCAGGATGTGTGGTCGGTATGCACAGACGTTGATGCGGTGATAAATCACGACTGGAATGTCGCAGGAGTACGCACCGACCTGTTAGCGCGGGACATGAAGCGCATCCGAGATGGCATCATGCACCAACTGGAGGCGCAGAAATTCGTCTACATCCCCGGTCCTAGCGACCAGCTTGTAGCTAACGCCCAAGTATTTGGCGAGGCCGTATACGAAGCCTTCCCCTCGGCCAGACAGGATGTAGAAGAGGCTGGAAACGCCTTTGCGTTTGAGCTTTACACGTCATGTGTCTATCACCTGATGTGCGCCACAGAGTTCGCCATGCGAGCTTTAGCTAAGGATCGGCGCATCGTCCTTACCACGAAAGCCGGAGATGCATTCCCCGCCGACCTCGCCACATGGGAGGAAGTGATTAAGGGGCTGGAGAAGGAAACTGCAAAGATCGGCAATTGGCCTCGGTCCAAGGGCGAGGTGCGCAGTCAGGCACAAGAGTTCTACAACGCTGCTGTTGAGGAACTTCGGGCAATCAAAGATGCGTGGCGTAATCCAGTCATGCACTCTAGGAGGCGGTACAAGGAGAAGGAGGCTAAGCGGGCGATGGATCATGTCGAACACTTCATGAATGCGCTCTGCACTCGAATAACCGAAAAGAAACGTACACCCGCCATCTGGACTACCGCGCAGCTGAGATAGGGAAACTACCATGAGTACACCGCTAGAACCTAAGACACTGCAACAGGCCGTCGTCCACTTCTCCGACCTCGACAACTGCATCGCCTACATGGTGGCGAAGCGCTGGCCGGATGGCGTCGTGAAGTGCCCGACCTGTGGCAGTGCCGACGTGTCTTACATGCCCAAACGCCGCGTCTGGCAGTGCAAAATCCGGCACAAGAAATGCCAGTTTTCCGTGAAGGTCGGCACCATCATGGAGGACTCGCCTATCAGCCTGGACAAGTGGCTCATGGCTATGTGGATGATTGCCAACTGCAAGAACGGAGTATCGAGCCACGAGATCAAGCGCACTCTCGGAGTCACGCAGAAATCCACTTGGTTCATGCTCCATCGCATCCGCTGGGCCATGCGAGATACGGACTACGGGTTCGACGGCAAACTCGGGACTCCCGGCCCGATGGGAAATGCAGGACCTGGCGAGGCCCATGCCAACAAGGACGATTGGGAACATGGCCCCAAGGCTGTGGAGGTAGACGAAGCGTTTATCGGGGGCAGTGTAGAGAACATGCACCACAATCGGCTGGCGAAGCTGCGCGCTCAGAACCCCGGCCCAATAGACGACAGTTACGAACGGACTACACGCTACGACAACAAGGCCATCGTAGTTGGCATGTTCGACCGTGAGAGTCGGCAGGTTCGCGCGAAAGTCATTCCCAACACAAAGCGCGAGACGTTGCAGAAGGAGATTCTAAAGAACGTCAAGTATGGCTCTGCCATCTAGACCGACGAGGCCGTGGGCTACGATCTCCTGCGACAGAAGTTCGTCCATGAAACCGTCAACCACGCGGAAACATACGTGCGCGGCCAAGTTCACACCAACTCACTGGAGAACTTTTGGAGCCTCACCAAGCGGACTCTTAGCGGCACCTACGTTGCCGTGGAGCCGTTCCACCTTGACCGCTACTTGGATGAGCAGATGTTTCGCTTCAACAATCGCCTGAACAAAGACGACGCCGCACGATTCGGCAAGATTGCCAGCCAAGTTCTAGGCCGGCGCCTCACCTACGCCGACCTCACCGGCAAGACCGCCGACGCCGCGAGGCCTTTCTAACCGAAAGCGCCAAGGCCGAGGCCGCAAGGTCAATCCAGAAGTCATTGTGCGGGGTCTGCCTCACGATCCCAAGCGCCATTGGTTGCGCCTATTGTGGAAGCGTAAACGCCTCTGGCACAACCTGGACGCGTTCACCGAATACGTGCGCGACAATCACCCCCACATGCTGCCGGAATGGGTCACCGACCTAGACGAGCACATGCGCTGCGTCCTGCGTGGCCTGGACGAGCCTACTTAGCTTTCGCCGGGGGTTTCCTCTTGGGCGCTTTCTCTTCGGCCTTCATGCGCTGGATCTCAGCCTTGGGAACCGATAGGACGCGCCCCACCAGCGCGTCAAACTTGGCGAATTCCGGCGACCTCGCAGGCTCTGTTTTCATGCGACCATGATAGCGCAATAGGAAAGGAACGAACCGACATGCCCCCAACACTAAGCAAAGAGGATGTGGTTATTGCGTTACTGAAAGAGATTCGTGACCTACTGAAGGAGATTGCAAGGTCTCGTCAGTAACTCCACCGTCAGCAGGCCGGAATAAAGTCTTAGCTACGCCGATAGCTTCCAACGCCTCCCACCGATCCGGGTGGCCGCGCAGAAGCGCGCATATCTGACTAGCTAGGCTTATAACTCGCTTGTCTTTGGTTTGCATCTGACTAGCTAGGCTTATAACTCGCTTGTCTTTGGTTTGCATCTGACTAGCTAGGCTTATAACTCGCTTGTCTTTGGTTTGCATTTTCGGCACACTCCATGCGATGATTCGCAGTGTGAGCCGCAGAACCGCCCCCGCCTGGCCGCGGGGGCTTTCGTTTGTGTAGAGTATCATTCACCTCATCGGAGCACAAACAAACGATGATGTTCGATCTTGAATGCCCGCTTGATGCGGTGTCAGCTATTTTTGAATCCTCAACCTTGTCTACTGGCATGACAAGGGAGGCACCCGGCGGAGTTTTTATCGAGCTTCGCCAATTTCCAAGGGAATCACGCGGTGGCCCCGGTCTCGGCTTCCTCACAGTTCCATTGGTTCATCTCGTCGTAACCACAGGCAAGGAGGTGGCAGTTGGCGTCTTTTCAACTTGGCTTGTTGCCAAACTCACCAAGTCAAGAATGCGACACCTCAGAATCAATCGAAAAACGGTCGAATATGAAGACGGGATAATCAAGAAAGTCGTAGAGGAGACTATCGAGGCCGATTTGTGATCCCCGCGAAATGGTACGTGGCTGGACTAACGATTCTCGGTGTAATCGCCCTGGCTATCGGAATCGCTGACCGCAGCGGGAGCGAGAGCGCATGGAGTCTGCTGGCATTCGGTTTGGCCGCGTTCGCATACCTCTTTTACGTCCGGCGTTGGAAACGATAGGGCGAAAGGCTGATGAGCCAAGTATGTTTTTGCCAGAGGGTGGGTATTTGGGTTAAATATAGGCATTGATTGGGGTTGCGGCTAAGATCGTCATTCTTCAGCGGCTTGCAGGGACATGGCCATGCGGATGGCCAGGAGCATCCGGTTGGCGTGTTTGGGGTGAATCTGGCCGGTGGCGAGCCCTGAGACCACCATGGAGAGCGCCTTCTGGATGGACTCGGCGTTGTGGAGCGGGTGGAGGACGTTGGTGCTGAGGCCGGGGCCGGCGCTGACGGTGGTGCGGCGGGTGCGGCGGAGCTTCTGGTGGTGATAGCAGAAGGCGCTGTCCGTGAGGGCCGGCGACTGGCAGCGGCGACCGTTAGTCTTGGTGTGGCGGCAGAGGGGATATTCGGACGCGCAGGTGATCATGGTTCCCTTTCCGGGGGTTAAATGGAACGGGCCGCACATGTGTGCGGCCCTTCTTTTTCTTCTGTTCTACCAGTATATCAGGGGCGTCAAGCTGGAATGAGGGCGGTTTTGGGTTAGAAGGGGTTTGGTTTGTGTGGGTTGGACGGGTTATGCACCGATGGGGGGTGCGACCGGATTTATTTTCGAGGTTCGAGGAGTTGGACGCGGGCTAGCTGGCTTTGCGACGGCCTTTGCGTGCCTGTTCGCGCTCCCAGGTTTTGTAGGCCTCGGGAATCTCGTCTCCGGGAGGCCTCCTTCGCGATGCAGCAATGCTCTAGCCTTGTCAATCCGATCCCGCGTAATCGGACGACGACGCGAGATCCATGCCTCGTTCTCGAGATACTCGACCTTCTCGGCTACGGCGAGGTTGATGAATTGGTTGAGCGACACACCTTCGCGAGCGGCCGATGCCTTGGCCTCTTTGCCGAGGGTAGCGGTCATCCGGAGCGCGAACTTAGCGGGCGTTGCCTGGTTTTTTCTTACTGGCATTTCTCCCTCCTACCCACGGTCAGTATAGAGGCGAGGCGGGATGGCGGGCGCTTGATCGACGCGGTTAGGAATTAGGTATCATGTCGCCCTATTTCGCCATTCATAGGACGGGTACTGATCAGATTCGAGCTTCCTGACAAACGCATACCTTCGAGCTTCCTGACAAACGCATACCGGCACCCGAACTGCCGTGTTGGCCGAAATTTGTAGCCAGCCGGCTCGCACGCGTCCATTATCAGGTTGCTATCTACCTTATTTGGAAGCTTTCCTATCCAAACAGCACCGGTAATATCGAATCTGCCTTTGACGGGCGGGTTCTTCTGAAACTCCTCGAAAGACCCCAGATAGTATCCGGTAGTCTGCAAAATTGTGCCGTATGTTTCGTACGCCATTGCGGCCTTTACACTTCGGCGGATTTCTTGTTTCTGGGGCGGGTTTTGAACCAGATGGGGGAGCCGATGAAGCCGAAGTTTTCGCGGATCTGGTTGGCGAGGAAGCGCTCGAAGGCGAAGTGGAGTTTGACGTCCTTATCGGTGAAGAGGACGAAGGTGGGTGGGGCGACGGCGGCCTGGGTCATGTAGTAGATGCGGACGCGGCGGTTCATGGGGACGCTGGCGCGCTGGAAGTCGACGTGCGCGAGGAAGCGGTTCATCTGGCCGGTGGTGACGCGCTTGCGGCGCTCGCGGGCGACGAGTTCGATTTTCTTGAAGAGGCCTTCGATGCCCTTGCCGGAGGTGGCGGAGAGGAAGACGATGGGGGCGTAGTCGAGGTACTTGAGGTGGTCGCGGACTTGTTCCTCGTAGATTTTCTGATCGGCCGCGGGCGGGGTTCGAGGTTCGAGGTTCGAGGTTCGAGGGGCGGGTTCGGGGACGCGGGACTGGTGGTGGCCGGGGGTGGGGTGGCTGGTGTTGGGATTGCTGTTGGTGAGGGGCGAGTTGGTGGCGGGTTGGGTGACGAGGTCCCACTTGTTGACGACGATGATGACAGAGCGGCCGGACTCGTGGGCGTAGCCGCCGATGTTGGCGTCGAGAGCGGTGACGCCTTCGGTGGCGTCGAGGATGAGGAGCGAGACGTCGGCGGCTTCGAGGTGCTTGCGGGCCATGATGACCGACAGCTTTTCGGCCATGAGCTTGGTCTTGCCCTTGCGGCGGATTCCGGCGGTGTCGACGAAGCGGAAGTCGTGGTGGTTGCGGGTGACGACTTCGTCTACAGCGTCGCGGGTGGTGCCGGCGATGGGACTGACGATGGCGCGGTCGGTCCCGGTGAGGGCGTTGAGCAGGGTGGACTTGCCGACGTTGGGGCGGCCGATGATGGCGATGCGGGTTTCTTTTTCGACGAAGGAGCCGTGGGAGCGGAGCCGCCTGGGCGGCTCAGGTTCGAGGTTCGAGGTTCGAGGTTCGAGGGATGAACCTGCGGGTTCGGTGTAGTCCGGGCCGGCAGCGTCTTCTTCGAACTCGTCGGCTTCGGTGAGGAAGGCTTCAGGGGCGGCGACTTCGGGGGCTTTGGGGAGGGTGGCGAAGACGGCATCGAGCAGGTCGCCGATGCCGGAGCCGTGCTCGGCGGAGATGGGGAGGACATTGGCGAAGCCGAGGCGGCGGAAGTTTTCGGCGGCGGGGGCGAGAGCGGCGGTGTCGATTTTATTGACGGCGAGGAAGATGGGCTTGCCGCCGCGGAGAAGCAGGCGGGCGAGCGTGAGGTCGGGAGAGGCGAGCTCGGTGCGGCCGTCTATCACCATGATTACTGCGCTCGCTTCGCTCAAGGCTACCTGGGCCTGGCGGAAGATTTCGGCGGGGATTAGGGCTTCGTCGTCGGGGACGATGCCGCCGGTGTCGACGATGCGGGCTTCGCGGGATTGCCACTCGATGAGGCCGTAGATGCGGTCGCGGGTGATGCCGGGCTCGTCGCCGACGATGGAGCGGCGGGAGCCGGTGAGGCGATTGAAGAGGGTGGACTTGCCGACGTTGGGTCGGCCGCAGACGGCGATCAAAGGCAGGTTCGAGGTTCGCGGTTCGAGGTTCGAGGTGAGGTCGATCTGGTCCGAGAGGAGTTCGGCGCGATCCCAGGCGCGGAGGTCGGCGGGGGTGGCGTCTGATTCGGGACGGCCGATGTTGGCGGAGTTGGGGGTCTGGCGGCCGGCGATATGGTCGGCGGGAGTGATGCGGGCGGAGGGCTTCTTGGGGGCGGTGGGGTGGGGCGGCGCCTTGGGGGCGGCGGACCTTGGAGTAAGGGTGCGGCGGGATTCTTTCTCGGGGGAGCGGGTAGGGGTGCGTCGCTTCTTTTCCTGCTCGGCGCGACGGGCGGCGAGGGTTTTGCGCTTGCGCGGGTCGACCGCTCCCGTGGTGGGCGTGACGCGGGGGGCGCGGCCCTTCCTGGGGCGGGTGGATGCCTGGCGATGCTTCTTGCCGAGCCGTTTGCGATCATCGCGCTGCGCCATTGGGGGCCTCTCCGAGACGCAGGGCGCCTGACGTCATTATAGGAGGCGGGCGGGCGGCTAGTTTGCGGCGGGCATCTCGATGTGGTCGATGACAAGGACCTGGACTGGACCTTTTTCGGCATCGAGCTTGAGGCCTAGCTGCTCCTGCAGCGCGGTGAAGATAGAGGGGCCGGTGGACGCGTCGGCAGAATTGAGGTCGGGGGCAGGGCTGTCGTGGCCCTGGTCTCCCAGTTGCAGCGTGAAGTCGTAGGTGCCGGTGAGTCCGGTCTTGTCTTCGATGGGGCGTCCGACGCGATCGGACAGGAAATGAATGAGGGGTTCAAGGGGAACTCCCTGCGCGGTAACCAGGCCGTCGTGCACATTCATGCTTGAGCGTTTGGGCCGGCCCGCGACGTCGTTTCCCGGCTGGGACGGCTGAAATTTTGGGCCGCCCTTGGCGACTACGAGCGCGTACTCGGGGAGCATGCGGGTTTCGCTGTGATAGACGAACTGGAAGCGGGCGGTGAGAATCTGCACGACCATCAGCCTGCGTTGATCGTTGGTCAGGGCGCGGAAGGCATCCACATCGGAGCCACTGACTTTGGCGTCAATGTCGAAGCGCGTGGTTTGCGCCCAGGCGGGCGCGCCGAAGATCAGACTGTCGTTGAGCGCGAAGGCGAATGCCTGCTTGAAGATGAGCTGGGCGGGGATATTGGTTGCGTGGAGGCCGTCGGGACTGGAGCCCATCGTGATTCCGGGGGCACCTGAGTTGTTGACCTTGACCGAGATGACGTCGAAGGTGGGTAGTTTGGCAGGAGAGGTTGCGGTCGGCGGGGTAGCCGGAACCAGAGGCTGCTGGGCTTCAAGCAGGGGCGTGGCGGCGGTGATGGAGAGAATCAGGATCAGCGGGATGAGATCCATTGCGTGGTCTTCCTTTCAGGCAGGCGCGAATCGTTTCTTGCGCTCGAATGGGTAGAGATGGACCCGGTGATCCTTCGCAGAAGGTACTACGTTGCAGATGAGTTCGCGGTTCCGTCGCGGTTGGTCCTTCGCGAGTGATGAAGCTGCTCTTCTATACGACGGGCGAGCGGTCGAATTGGTTAACGCGGCGAAGCGGGAGCGCAATGAATAACCCCATGATCGACTTCGTCGAACCCGTAGACAGGCCCAGGGCAGGCTACGGGCACCCGGTATTGGGCGATCAGGCGCGGGAGGATTTGAGGCGATCGCTGAGAAGCTGGATGGCGCGGAGCGAGCTGAGGGCGGCGCCCTCCTGCCAGCCGAGGACGTGGCTGGTGTGGTCGCCAATGAAGTAAAAGGGGCCGTCGGGTTGGATGAGGGTCTCGTAGCCGGAGGGGGCTGACGCGCCGCGGGCGAATTCGCCGGGGCCGTAGGTGCCGATCCATGAGCCTTCGTTCCAGGGGACGTGGGACCAGCCGACGTAAATGGGCTTTTCGAGCTCGCGGGCGTGGCCAGGATGGAGGCGCTCGATGGAGTTGCGGGAGGCGTCGAACTTCTGATCGAGGGTGAGCCCATCGAACTCGGGGGCGGCATCGAAGCCGTAGCCGCTGAGGACGACACCGCGCTCGCTGAAGAGGTTGGCGGAGGGGAACCAGACGGGGCTGCAGCCGGTGGAGAGGAATTCGAGGCCGCCGTAGATGTTGTAGTCCTGCTCCCAGAAGCGGCGGCTCTCCCAGGCAATCTTGTAGGCGCCGGCGTAGGTGCACTGGTCGATGACTTGCCGGTAGGGCGCGCTGAAGTCGTTGGGGGTGCGCTTGAGTATGGTGAGCGGAAGACCGCAGAGGCAGAAGCTGGCTTCGATGGAGCGCGGCTGGCCGGCGGATTTGTAACCGATGCGGACACCTTTTTGGGTGCGGCGGATTTCGGTGACGGGCGAGTTGTAACGGACGGTGCCGCCGAGGACCTTGGCGAAGGCGTAGGGGATGCGGTCCATGCCGCCGACGGGCTGGAACATGGTGGCCTGCATCTCGAACTGCTCTTCGAAGAGGATGCCGTCCCAGAAGTTGGCGTCGAGCAGGGTGTGCATGTCGATGGGCTGGCTAAGCGTACCGGTCTCGTCGCCGGCGCCGGGCTGCCTGCTGTAGCCGGCGTCTTCGCTGCCACGATATTTGCCGGCGTTGTCCAGCGAGCCGTAAAGCGAGAGGAAGCTGAGCATGCGGTCGCGATCGTCGGCGGTGATGTCCTGGTCGAGCGCACCGTTGCGGATGCACTTGGCGAGGAGCTCGCTGACGTGTCCGCGAGTGTCGTTGACGACCTGGCGCTGCACCATGGGCTTGCCGCCGTTGACGGCATCGTTTTGCAGGAGGGAGGAGCGGCTGGTGTTGACTTCGACCTGGAGCTCGACGCCGAGCTTGCGGCAGTAGCCGAGCATGTTGCGGTGGATGGAAGGCAGTCGCGCGGGGCCGACGTTCTGATAGTTGCCGGGATCGAAGGTGCAGTGCTGGGTGCTGCCGTCGAGGAAGGTGATGGTGTCGCCGCCGCGGACGGTCCAGTTGCGGCCGCCGGGCCGGGAGCGCGCTTCGAGCACGGTGCAGTCGAAGCCGAGGGCTTTGAGTTCATAGGCGGCGACGAGGCCGGAGATGCCGCCGCCCAGGATGACGACTTTGACGCCATTGCCGGCGTTGGGAGGGACGGCGAGGGAAAACTTCTCCTGCGCGACGGCGGGCAGCAGGCCGAGAGACTGCATGGTGAGGAAGGCGGCGCTGAAGCCTCCGGCCTGGCCGACACGGAGGAGAAAGTCTCGACGGGAGAGAGCCATGGGTCACCTCGTTTGCCTGAAGTGGGTGTGGAGGTTCTATTGTGCCATGGGTTTCGGAGGGCTATGCGGCTTTGGGCGAGTTGCGAGTGAAGGATTTTAGGGTGGGGAGGGATTTGATGGCTTTGCCGGACTTCTGCTGGGCAAGGCGGATTTCGTAGAGGCCCTGCAGGTTGAGCCAGAACTCGGCGCTGATGCCGAAGAAGTGGGCGAGGCGCAGTGCGGTGTCTCCGGTAATGGAACGGCGGCCGTTGAGTATCTGGGTGACGCGGTTGGTGGGGACGCCGATCTGGCGTGAGAAGGCTGCGGCGCTAAGGTTGAGTTCGGTTAGTTCTACTGCGAGATGCTCGCCAGGGTGGATGGGATGGGTCACGGGGTGGCTCTGTGCACGGCTTAGATTGTAAGTTGTAATGTCTACTGTATCAACGGCGATTCAAAGCCCGAAAGCACATTGAGCAACTTTAGCAACCTAATGCCAAGCCAGATCGAAACCGTGAATTCCGTGCCGTCATTCTTTCTTTGTTCGGCAAGGATCTGAAGCGGGTGTACGGCGTTACGAAAACTCCGCAGCTTATGCATCAAATCGTGGTTCCTCTTCGCGTCCCAAGTATCTTCGATCAGGCTACGGTCGAATTCGTGATCCAACCTTTCAAAGATGAGATCGCATAGTAGATTGTCGACATCCTTATGAACGCCTGACGTCCTGAGTAGTTTGAGTTCGTCAATCAGCTGTATCAACTCTGCAAGATGAAACAATGGCACCTTGGGATTTATCCGCTCTCCTTGGCGATTCTTATCGCTCAAAACCTTTGCCCACATTTTCGTCTTTGATGCGGCGCTTCCATGCTGCAACGCCAGTGCGAGCAGCAACGATTCCATAATCGAGCTAAGGAGCATATTGGTGCTGAGTGGGCAGGCGTACTTTCTAACTTTGTTGAGTTCGTCGATGTACCTCGACACGACTCGAAAAAGTTTGCTGCGTTCCTCAAGATACTCGCCGCTGAGACATGCGTACTCGACGCCGCGGTGCATCGCTTCTAATTGTTTTGCGAAGACGAGTTCAGCTTTAGGGTCTCTTTCCAGTTTGCGGCTGCGCACGGCGACCTCCTCACATTCAGTTTTTCTCGCTTGTCTAACCTTCAGCCAGTGTTGCGGAGGCCGGCGGAGATGCCGTTGATGGTGGCGGTGATGGCGCGGTCGAGATCGGCGGAGGGTTCCGCGCCGGATTTGCTGGCGGCGCGCTTGCGGCGGAGGAGTTCGACCTGGATGAGGGACATGGGGTCGACGTAGGGATTGCGCAGGCGGATGGAGTGCTCGAGGACGGTGTTGGTCTGGAGCAGCGTGGACTGGCCGAGGACGGCGAGGACCATGCGCTGGGTGAGCTCGAACTCGGCGAGCAGCACCGAAAAGACGCGGTCGCGGAGGGCCTTGTCTTCGACCAGGTCGGCGTAGAGACGGGCGACGGAGAAGTCGGCCTTGGCGAGACCCATCTCGACGTTGCGGATGATGTCGATGAAAAGAGGGAAGCCCCGGGCCATGGCCTGGAGCTGGGCGAGGTTGGCGGCTTCGCGGGTTCGGGGTTCGAGGTTCGAGGATCGAGGTTCGGTGGCCGGCGAAGGGGTGGCAGCCGGGGTTTCCTCCTCCGTGTCGGCCGCTGGAAACGGTGGTACGAGAGGGAAGGGTGAAATGCTGGGGTGCATCGCTTCGCCGAAGATGATGTCCTGAAAAGGGTGAGAGGGTTGCGGCGCTTCGGACGGAATGCGGGGATCCTTCGACTCCGCGCTCCGGGCTGCGCTCAGGATGACGGCGTCGGGAGTGCGGTTGGCGGGGATGTTGGTCTGGATGAAGTGCTGGAGGGCGTGGCCAACGCCGAAGTAGGCGGGGACGACGTGGCGGGACTGCATCCAGCCAAAGACCCAGGGGATGGCGCGGAGGTCTTCCATGCTGCGCTTGCGGACGGCACTGGCGTCGGTGCGCCTGGCCGGGCGGGAGCCGATGCGGGCGTGTTCGAGCTCGGCGACGGGCGAGGCCTGCTCGAAATAGGTGAAGGTGTCGGGGTCTTCGGCGATGTGTTTGCGGTAGAAGGCGTAGGAGGTTTCGGAGATCTGGTCGAGGGCGGATTCCCATTCGGGGAGGATTTCGCCGGTCAAATGCGGGACGTAGCTTGGCGGCACGGTCGAAGAGGACGAAATACCGAGATTCTGACCCGCCGCTTCGCTCTGGGCCAGAATGACGCTTCCTTTTTCCTTCTCTGCGCTTCCCTTTTCCTTCCCGACGCCGCCATTTTTCTCTTCAAACTCTTTGTGCTGGAGGATGGCGTCGGGGCGGGCGAGGGCGTCGAGGGAGGCGGCGATCATCAGCTCGAGGTTGCGCTCGGCGAGAATGACATCGGAGTACTTCCAGTTGAGGACTTCGCCCTGCTCGGTGATGCGGAGTTCGCCGGAGAAGCTGTCCATGGGCTGGGCGAAGATGGCGCGGTGGGTGGGACCGCCGCCACGACCCACGGTGCCGCCGCGACCGTGGAAGAGGCGGAGGGTGACGCCGCACTCCTGGGCGACCTGGTGGAGAGCACGGTGGGCCTTCCAGATTTCCCATGTGGAGGTGATCATTCCGCCATCCTTGTTGGAGTCCGAGTAGCCGAGCATGACCTCTTGTTGAAAGCCCCAGGATTCGAGCAGCGGCTTGTAGGCGGCTGAGGTCCAGAGGTGGCGCATGATGGCGGGTGCGTTGCGCAGGTCTTCGATGGACTCGAAGAGCGGGACGGGCTGGAGGCCGGGGTCGGAGTCGTTGGGGTCGGTGGAGGCGGGATTCAAGCTACCTTCGACGCGGACGCCGCCGAGACGCGCGAGCCAGATGACGTTGAGCACGTCTTCGGCGGAGGTGGCGCCACTGATGACGTAGCGCGGGAGGGATTCAGGTACGTAGGTGCGCTTCAGCTCGGCTATGGCGCGGAAGGTCGCGAGAACTTCGGTGGTTTGTGGGGTGAGGGCGGGCGGGAGCTGGAGGTCGTCCCCCACCTTAGCACCCAAAATCGGGTGCGAAGATGGGGCACCCACATTCTGAGAGATCTCGGCGACGGCGGCGGCGTGGACGCGCGCGTGCTGGCGGATGTCCAGCGTCTGCAGGTGCAGGCCATAGGTTCGGACCTCGAGCAGCAGCGGATCGATGAGCATGAAGGCGAGGCGGCGGCCCCGGTTGCGCATAAGACTGGAACGGATGACGCTGAGGTCGCTGAGGAGTTCGGCGGCGCGGGTGTAGGGCTTGAGCGCGGGCTCAGCGGGCAGCGGCACGGAGATGTGCGGAGGGCCGCCAAGCCGGATCATGATGCAACTGACGAGCAGGCGGACAGACTCGTAGGGGAAGCGGTTTTCGAGTTCGGTCTGGCCGGCGGATCGGAGCTGATGGAGGTAGCTTTCCGTCAACTGCGTGAGCTCGGGCGAGACGGCGACGATGCGGGTGGAGCTGGCGAGCTGGTCGAAGAGGTTCTGGAGCCGGCGGCGGTAGTGGGTGTAGAGAAGGTCGCGGGCGATGGCGAGCGCCTGGCGCGTGACCTCGGGGGTGACGAAGGGATTGCCGTCGCGGTCGCCGCCGATCCAGGAGCCGAAGCTGATGAGCTGAGGCAGTTCGGCGAGGGCGGGTTCGATGTTGTATTCGGTGGCAAGCGCGGAGGCGACTTCGGAGTAGAGCTCGGGCAGCGTATCGAAGATGGAGGACTCGTAGTAGTCGAGGGCCATGCGGATCTCGTCGCGCACGGAGGGACGGGCCTGGCGGACCTCGTCGGTCTGCCAGAGAGCGGTGATCTCGGCGATGACGTTCTGCTGAAGAGAATCGAGTTCGGCTTCGGGGACGGGGATGCGGTCGAGCTGCTCGAGCAGGTCGGAGATGCGGCGGCGCTTGAACATGACCGAGCGGCGCGCGACCTCAGTAGGGTGCGCGGTGAATACGGGCGAGATGCAGATGCGCTCGAGCAGGGCGCGGGCCTGGTCGGCGCCGATACCGGCGAGCTTCATTTGGCGAAGCGCTCCGCGTAACGACCCGCGCTGAGGTTCGGCCTGCGGATCGAGCTGGCTGGAGAGGCGGCGGCGTTTGCGGTGGTTGGTCTCGGCCAGATTGATGAGCTCGAAGTAGAAGGCGAAGGCGCGGGCGAGCTGGTAGGCGGAAGCCTCGCTGAGAGCCTCGACGCGGCGCAGCGCGTGCTGGAGTGGGTCGGCGGCGGGTGTGGGGCGGGGCGCTTTCCCCACCTTGGCGCTCAAGGTCGAGCGCGAAGATGGGGCACCCGCGCCGGTTGGGCCGGCGGAAGCGGGGAAATCGGATTCGCGGTGGGCAATGGCGGTCTGGCGAAGCTCTTCGACAGCTTCGAAGATGGGCACGCCCGCCTGCTCGCGCAGGACCTCGCCCAGCAGCATGCCGAGCGAACGGACGTCGCGGCGCAGCGGCGCTTCCTTGAGCTCGCCGGTGGGCGCTTGAAGTTCGGCCAGACGCTGCGGCCAGTTGGGAGGAGACCAGAGGGATGGCATTAGAGCCATTATGCACTGGCGAGGCTGAGGAACGCCGCCATCTCATGCACTGCTGCGCGGCTACGCGATGGATGGGATGGCGGCTGGATGGTGCGGCAAAGTGACTAAGGAACCATACAGGTCATGTACTGGGTCTTGATGGTGGAGCTGTCTGCAAACATCTTGACGAAGGCATCCCAGCCTGCCTGATCGGGGCGAGGGCCTGTCGGGCGCTGGGGCGACATGATGTGGGTGGTGATGGCCTGGGTCTCCGAGGTAGTCCAGGCCTTGGTGGTTGGATCCTGCTCCAGGATGCGCATGACGCCGATCTTGTCGGACGTGCCCGCCGCCTCATACCAGGCCTTCTGCGCGGCGACGGCCTTGAGGAACTGGTCCATCATGCCGGGTTTGATGTCGGAGAGGCGGACGACGTTAAGTTTTCCATCGCACGGAATTGGCGCTGCTGCGGGGGCCTGTTGTGCTGCGGCCGGCGTAGGGCAAAATGCCGGGTTGAGGGATGTGCTGAAGACAGTAAGGGCGAGCAACAGGCGGGAAAGGCGCATGGCGATGTCTCCTATGCGGAGACATTACCACGCAGCGGGCGTGGCCGACCAGTTTGGGCCGGCCAATTTACTACATGACGAGGGCGAGTTTTTCGAGTTCTTCCTGCATCGACTGGAGGGAGCAGCGGACTCGCTCGATGCGGGAGGCTGCGCCGCGCGCGGCGTGATTGGAGACGCCGTATCCGCGCACGTTGAGGAAGGAGCTGATCAACTCCGCTGCCTGCCAGGAATCCAGACCGGACTGCATGAGTTCCTCGCGCAGAGAGGAGAGATCGGTCAGGGTGAATTTTTCGGTAGTGCCGGCTGCTGCTGCGTAGTATTCCATGGCCCTCCTCCTTTCCGACTCAATCGCTCGTCATTCGGTTCGCCGGACCAGCTCTGCGATCTCCCTGCGAATACCTTGAAAGCTTAGACGCGAATTGCTTCGGCAAGTTGCTAGCATCCTCGTCGATTCGTGCGCAATTGCGCTATGTCACTTTCGTCACAACTCTGTCACTTTCGTGTCATCGAAGGTTACGTACATTGATTATCGGAAAGTTCCGTGCGGGGGATGACTGGGGCGGGGTGGACCGGACGGGGTTGCAAACAAAGGCAGAGGCGTTCCAGGTTCGAGGTTCGAGGTTCAAGGGCGCGGTACCATGGGAGCGGGATGAAGAGCATGGCGAAGATTCTGAGTGGGATTGAGATAGCGGCGGAGATCAAGGCGGAGGTTGCCGCGGAGGCGCGCGCGCTGACGATAGCGGGCGTGACGCCGGGACTGACGGTGGTGTTGGTGGGCCATATGGCTGCGTCGGAGATTTATGTGCGCAGCAAGGTGAAGGCGTCGGCGGAACTGGGTATCCGCAGCGAAATGCTGACGCCGCCGGAGAGCGTGACCACGGAGGAAATGCTGACGCTGATCGCGGACCTGAATGCGCGCGACGAGGTGGATGGGATCCTGATTCAACTGCCGCTGCCGAAGCACGTGGATACGCGGCGGCTGCTGGAGGCGGTCGATCCGGAGAAGGACGTGGACGGCTTCCATCCGATCAATGCAGGGCGGCTCGAGAGCGGGCAGCCAGGGCTGAGGCCGTGCACGCCGGAGGGGATCATGGAGATACTGCGGCGCAGCGGGTTGCCGGTGGCGGGACAGCACGCGGTGGTGCTGGGACGGAGTGACATTGTGGGCAAGCCGGTGGCGATGCTGCTGCTGCACGCGAACGCGACGGTGACAGTGTGCCACTCGAAGACGGTGGACATTGGGCGTTATACGCGCGACGCCGATATCCTGGTGGCGGCGATCGGCAGGCCGGGATTCGTAACGGCGGAGATGGTGAAGCCGGGCGCGACGCTGATCGATGTGGGGATCAACCGGGTGACGGATGCGGCGGAGGTGGCGCGGTTCTTTCCCGGCGATCTGGAGCGCGCAGCGCAGTTTGCCAAGCGTGGATCGACGCTGGTGGGCGATATCGATCCGGCGGCGTTTGCGCTGGCCGGGGCGTACACGCCGGTACCCGGAGGCGTGGGTGCGCTGACCATCGCGATGCTGATGCACAACACGGTGAAGGCGGCGAAGGCGCGGCGCGGTCACGCGGCTGCGGGCGGGGCGTAGCGCGATGCTGCGGGTGGGCCTCACCGGCGGACTGGGCAGCGGCAAATCGACCGCGGCGCAGATGTTCGCGGCGAAGGGCGCACGGGTGTTTTCGGCGGACGAGATTGGGCGGGAGTTGATGCAGCCGGGACAGGCGGTGTATGCGCAGGTCATTGAGCGGTTTGGGCCCGGGGTGGTTACGGCAGACGGGGCTGGCGCTGAGGTGCTGGACCGGGCGGCGCTGGCACGGGCGGCGTTTGGGGAAGGGCGGATTGGGGAATTGGAGGCGATCGTGCATCCGGCGGTGATTGCGCGGCAGGCGCAGTTGATTGCAGAGGTGGAGGCACATGATCCGGATGCGGTGGCGATGGTGGAGTCGGCGCTGATCTTTGAAACCAAGTTCGGAGGCGAGGGGGGATGGCAGAAGCGCTTCGACGCGGTGATCTTCGTGAAGGCGCCAGAAGAGTTGCGGATTGTGCGGTTTGTGGAGCGCATGGCGGGCGGCAAGGTGCTGAGCGATGAGGCGCGCGCTGCGCTGGAAACCGAGGCGCGGCGAAGGCTTGTGAACCAGGTGGAAACGGAACGGAACGCGGCGCAGTGCCGGTACGTATTGACGAATGACGGCTCGCTGGAGGCGCTATGGGCGCAGGTTGATGTAGTGTGGCCGCAGTTGAAGCGGGCGGCGAAGACCTCGAGGGGCCTGTAGTGGCAAGGAGTTGAGTTCCCAGTGGCAGATGCAAACGAATAAGATTATTAATGAGCACCCGCTCCGCACGAGGGGTGGGCTTGAGGAAGCTTTGCGATGAAATTGCGACCGGTTCTGCTGGTAGTTCTATTGCTTGCGGGGTTCTATTACGCGACGACCCATCTGGCGTCGACGGGCGCGCTGGCTCCGTGGCTGGGTGCGCCGCGAGCGGCGGGCAACCCGGCGGGCAGCATTCAATCGGTGCGCGGCCCGAATGGCGCCTTCGATCTGACGGTGGCCGACGCGGCGCCGGCCTTCGACGACGAAGAGCAGCAGAATATTGCCGTCTACAAGAAGGTGCTGCCGAGCGTGGTGAACATTACGTCGACCGCGGTACGGTTCGATTGGTTCTATGGGCCGGTGCCGCAGACCGGGCAGGGCTCGGGGTTCGTCCTGAACAAGGAAGGGCTGATCCTGACCAATAACCACGTGATTGAGGGCTCGCAGCGCGGCGGCAGCGTGGAAGTGAAGCTCTCCGACAAGCACACGTACAAGGCGGCGGTGGTGACCGTGGACCGGGGGCACGACCTGGCGCTGCTGAAGATCGATGCGCCGAACCTGGTCCCGGTGACGCTGGCGGAGACCAGCACGGGCCTGATGGTGGGCCAGCGGGTGTATGCGATCGGCAATCCGTTTGGACTGTCGGGCACGATGACGCGCGGAATCATTTCGGCGATCCGGTCGGTGCGCGGCCCGGACAACAATTTTATCGAGGACGCAATCCAGACCGACGCGTCGGTGAACCCGGGCAACTCCGGCGGGCCGCTGCTGAACTCGCGCGGCGAGGTGATTGGGATTACGACGATGATCGCGTCGAATGGAGCGGACCAGTCGTCGGGGATCGGGTTCGCAATTCCGATCAACACAGCGAAGGCAGTGCTCGACGACTTTGCGAAGTACGGGCGGGTGCGGCGGCCTACGCTGGACATTGTGACCCTGCCGATTGGGCCCGAGATTGCTCAGCAGATCGGGCTGGCGGCGGATTATGGATTGCTGATTGAGAAAGTGCTGCCGGGCGGCGCGGCGGAAAAGGCCGGCCTGCACGGAGGCACTCAGCAGGCCTACGAAGGCAACACTCCGGTGATGCTGGGCGGCGACTTGATCGTGGTGTTTGACGGGCAGGAGGTTGCGAATCCGACGGACCTTTTGAGCGCGATGAATGCGCACCGCGCGGGCGATACGGTAACGATTACGGTGTTTCGCGGGCGGAAAAAGATGGACTTCAAGGTGACCCTGGGCGACGCCAAGGACCAGGCGCAAGGGCCGCAGATTTAGGGCAGTGATAAATTGTTGGTTGTCAGTTAGTGGTAGAACGGCTGGGGGCAGCGGTGCGACGGAAGGTGTCTGGCGCGGTTCTCGGTGCGGCGATGGTGGTCTTCTGCTTGACGGCATGGCCGTTGGCGAGGGCGCATCTACAGGCGTTTGCGGTGATGCGCGAGGTAGCTGGAGAGCCGGTGCCGCGGTACGCACGGGTACTGACGGGCCCGGTCGAGACTCGAGATTCTAACTTCCAAATTGAGACGCCGGACGGGCCGCAGCAGGTGCGCGCGCGGCTGTATCTGCCCCAGGGCAAGCCGGATGCGCCGGCGCTGGTGATCTTCCACGGCGTGCATCATCTGGGCATTGAGGAGCCGCGGCTGGTGGGTTTTGCCAGGGCGATGGCAAGCTGCGGCATCCAGGTGCTGACGCCGGAGCTGCCGGACATCAAGGACTACCACGTAAGCCAGGACTCAGTGCGGATGATCGGCGAGTCGGTGCGGTGGTTTGCCAAAAAGACCGCGGGATCCGTGGGCGTAATGGGGCTGAGCTTTGCGGGCGGGCTGGCGCTGGTGGCGGCGGAGGACCCGCAGTATCAGCCGAACTTCAAGTTCGTGGTTGCGGTGGGATCGCAGGACTCGATGGCGCGGGTGACAAAGTACTACCAGACGGGCCGGGACGTGCGGCCGGACGGGACCATTGAGGTGCTGCCGGCGCATGAGTATGGGCCGCTGGTGATCGAGTACGAGTACCTGGAGGGTTTTCTGCCTGCGGCAGACCTGGAGCCGGTGCGGGCAGTACTGCGGGCGCATCTGTACGAGGACCCGAAGGGGGAGGCAGCGGCAATGGGGCTGCTGAATGACACCCAGAAGCAAGAGGTGACGGAACTGGAGAACGCTTCCCTGCCCGCCACCCGCGATAAGATCGCCGCGGCGATTGCCGGGCATGCCTACGAGTTTCCTGAGCTGTCGCCGGAGCGGGGACTGGGGACGTTAACGACGCCGGTGTACCTGCTGCATGGCGAGGCCGACAATGTGATCCCGGCGGCCGAGACGCTGTGGATGGCGAGCGAGTTGCCGCGCAACGACCTGAAGGCGATGCTGGTGAGCCCAGTGTTGTCGCACGTCAACGTGGAGATGGAGCCGGGAATGATGGAGGAGTGGCGGCTGGTGCGCTTCTTCGGGATGGTGATGCGCGCAGCGGAGTCGCCGGGCGGGAGGTAAGCGGGTGATGAAAAGGGCGGAATCAGCGAAAACATGTCCCAGGGGCTAAAGCCCAAATTGATTCTGTGCCCGTTATGTCGGGACTGAAGTCCCGGCCTATCTTAAGACCGAGTTTTTCAACAACCTCATGAGCCCGTCTGATCGGATGGGTGGCTTGGCCTCTAGTTCGCCTGGTTCTTACCGAAGTGGAAGCTGGGCCCGACGGAGTAGCGGAAGGTCCAACGGCCGTTGGCGAGGATGTCGTTGAACGGGTGGTTGTAGACGACGTCCATTTGCCCACGAATGCTGACGTGTTGGCTGAGGGCGAATTCGCCGCCACCGCCGGCGCCGTAGAAGCCGACATAGTCGAGCTTGTAGCCCGCGGGCGCAAGGGAGGCCACGACAGCCGACTGGAAAGTGTCGAGCGGATTCGGATGCGGCGTCGCGCGTTCGCGCAGGGCGCCGAGGGACGGCCGGACAAACAGTGTAAAGCGGGAAAAGTGCCGGTAGGCGAGCTGCGGGCCGAAGGCAAAAGTCTCGGTGAAGGCGTCGGTGGGGACGGTGAGTTGGTAGCCGGCCGGCAACTCGTGGGCTGCGATGAGTTCCTGCTCCTCGGCATTGATCTGGGCCTGAAGCGCCGCGGGCAGAAGATTGGTGGTGAGAATCTCCGAGCCCCAGCCAATACTGTAGTCGCCGCCGATGGAGTACCAGCGCTTGGGATTCATGCCGGCCTGCACGTGGATGCCGCTCTCGTTCAGGCCGAGGGCCGGGCTATTGATGTCCACGAACCCGATGTAGGCGTCGTAGCGGCCCACATAGCTCTGTTGGGCATTGGTTGAGCTGGGAAGAGACGCGAAAAAGACTGCCAAGGCGGCGACTGCGAAGCGGCGAACACGTGCGGTTTTCAATTGTTTGGCCCTTTGGAACTGAAGCGAATCGAGGGTTGCGATCTCGACCGCAGCCATTCCGCGCCAGCTTTGACAATGGCTAACAGTACCGGACTGCGGCGACGGTTGTCACTGAAAAACGGGCAATGGTCAAGTATGACCGTAACTGAAGAATTCCCGGATTGGGCCGGGGGCTTCTTGCTCAACTCGGCTCGCCGCCGCACAATGGGAGAGCGACTATGCCTTCCCTGATCACCTTGGCCGACATTCAAGCTGCCGCCGCCCGCATCTCCGGGGTTGCGGTGCGGACGGGGTTGTATCCGGTTGAGCCGGGGCGGTTGCGGGCTGCGGGAATTGGCGATCTGCCGTTTGAGCTGTACGTGAAGGCGGAGAGCGAGCAGCCGATTGGCAGCTTCAAGCTGAGGGGCGCGTACAACCGGGTTGCGCAACTGGCGCCGGACGAGCTAAAGCGCGGGGTGATTACGTATTCCAGCGGCAACCACGCGCAGGGCGTGGCATACGCGGCGCGGGCGCTGGGGTCGAAGGCGGTGATCGTGATGCCGGAGAACGCACCTGAGGTCAAGATCGAGGCGACCAGAGCGCTGGGCGCGGAGGTGGTGTTTGTGGGGCCGGCCAGTTCGGCGCGGAAGGCGAAGGCCGAAGAGTTGGCCGCGGCACATGGCTACACCATCATTCCGCCGTACGACGATCCGGCGATTATTGCCGGGCAGGGGACGTGCGGACTGGAGATTGTGGAGCAGCTCGGAATTATTGCGGGGGCGGCGGCGGGCGGCGCGGTGGTGCTGTCGCCGGTGTCGGGTGGCGGGCTGCTGAGCGGGATTGCGACGGCGGTGAAGCTGGCTGCGCCGGGCGCGGCGGTCGAGGTGTGGGGCGCGGAGCCGGAGCTGGGAGCGGATGCGAAAGAATCGTTCGACACCAGGACGCTGGTGGAATGGCCGGCGGCGAAGACGACCCGGACGATGTGCGACGGGCTGCGGACACAGTCGGTTGGGGTGCTGAACTTTGAGCACATCCTGCGGTTCGTCGATGGGATTGTGACGGTAAGCGAGGATGAGATCCTGGCGGCGATGCGGGTGATGCTGGCAGCCACCGGGTTGGTAGCAGAGCCGAGCGGCGCCGTGACGTTGGCAGCGGCGCTGTTTCATCATGGGGAACTTCCGCGCTGCGACCGGATGGTCGCGGTGTTGAGCGGCGGGAACATTGATCCGGAGATGCGGCGGGAGTTGGACGCAGGCACGGCGACGGTTGCTTCCGCATAGGTGCAAGTGGAGTCTAAAGCTAGTTGCTAGTTGCTAGTTGTCGATGGATGGGTGGTGGGTGCATGGTCATGGGACGCGAACGGATCAAGATTCGAGTGGTGGCGGCGCTGGCAGCAGTGCTGGTTTGCGGAACTGCGTGCGCGCAGAAGAAGCCGAAGGACAGCCGGTCGGGCTATGACCGGTCGGCACGGGCGACGGTGGTGCATCCGGCGATTGTGTACGCGGCGGCAGAGGACAACTCGGCGCACGTTACTGAGGTTGAACCCGGGCACGAGGTGGTGGTGACGGAACACAACGGCGCCTGGGTGAAGGTGTTCGCCAACACCGACATTCCCGATGAGCAGGCCGAGGACCAGAAGCCGGAGTTCAGCGCGGACGAGGAAGTTTCCCCGATGTCGGGATGGATCAAGGACAAGGGGCTGGTGACGCCGACGACGGTGAACGGCGATGCGGTCCTCTTTGGCACAGCGGCGAACTATGAAGAGCTGGCGATGGAGCCGCATGCGCCGAAGGACGCTGCCGAGGAGGCGCACCTGCTGTACCGGCGGGTGGTGGATTACTTCCCTAACTCGGCGCTGGCGCCGGAGGCGATGTTTCGCTCGGCGGACGTGCGCTGGCAGATCGACAAGGCCGACATCCGCACACTGCCCTCGGCGCACGAGCAGGAGGCGTATCTGCGGCCGCAGATCTACGAGGGCGAGTTGCAGAAGGTGATGAAGTTGTACCCGAATACGAAGTTTGCCGCGCTGGCCGCGTACGACCTGATCGACAACAAGCTGTGCGGCGACTGGCAGGGACTGCCCAAGTGCCCGGAGCTGGAGGCGGGACTGTACGAGCAATACGCGAACCGTTACCCGGACAGCCCCAAGGCCGCGGAGGCACTGTACGAGGCGACGTACCGCGAGGGGGTGCTGGTGGAGATGTACGTGGTCCAGGAGGAGAAGAAGCGGTCGGAGGCGGCTGCGGCGAATGTGCAGGGGTTGGCGAATGAGCTGAAGCAGCGGTATCCGGAGTCGGGTTTTGCCCCGCGGGCGGCGAGCATTGCGTATCGTGTGCAGCAGGAGATTCCCGTGTATGGGAATGATAGGGACTAGGGACTAGGTTCGAGGTTCGAGGGTGGCGCGAGGCTCTACGGGATGGGTAAAGAGCATCGGTATAACGTGACCGTAACGTGGACTGGAAATACCGGGACGGGGACGGCTGGCTATCGCAGCTACGAACGGGCGCATGAGATTTCGGCGGAGGGAAAGCCGGCGATTGGGGCTTCGTCCGATCCGGTGTTTCGCGGCGACCGGACGCGCTGGAATCCGGAGGAGTTGCTGGTGGCGGCGCTGTCCGGGTGCCATCAGCTTGCTTATCTGCATCTGTGCGTGGATGCGGGGATTGTGGTGGTGGAGTATGTGGACCACGCCGAGGGCTGGATGGCGGAGACGCCGGATGGGGCGGGGCAGTTTGTGCGCGTCGTGTTGCACCCGAAGGTGACGGTTGCAGCGGGGAGCGATGTGGCGAAGGCGCGCGAGCTGCATCACTTGGCGCACGCCAAGTGCTTTATTGCGCGGTCCGTGAACTTTCCGGTGGAGTGTGAGCCGGAGACTGATGCGGGCTGATGCGGTTGATTCCCTTCCCTGCTTTCCAATGGTTTCGTTTCTTCAAATGGTCATGAAGCGCCCTTAGAATAAGGGGATGCCAATTTATCAGGTTATTGTTCTGGCCATTGTGCAGGGACTCGCCGAGTTGCTGCCGGTTTCAAGCTCCGCCCACGTGGTTGTCGCCGAAAAGCTGATGAGGCTGGACCCATCGACGCCGCAGATGACGCTGCTGCTGGTGATGCTGCATACGGGGACGATGTTCGCGGTGATTGCGTACTTCTGGAAGCAGTGGATGCAGACGTACTTCGCGTCGGCGGATGCGTTCAAGCGGTTCCTGGTGCGGGTGATCTGGGCGACGGGCCTTACGCTGGCGCTGGGATATGCGCTGATGAAGGTGATCGAGCACACGCTGTTCAAAGGCGCGCCCAAAGCGCAGATCGAAGATTTGTTCGGGCGGCTGGATTTGGTGGCGCCGGCACTGGCGTGCGCGGGGATATTGATTTTGATTGCCGGGCTGCGGGAGAAGAAGGCGGACGTCGCGGCGGAGCCTGTGGCCGGCAGCCTGACGCGGCGGCCCAGTGGCAATGTGACCATGGGACAGGCGGGCTGGATGGGTATCTTGCAGGGGCTGGCGCTTCCATTTCGCGGGTTTTCGCGGTCGGGCGTGACCATCTCGGCGGGCATGTTGACCGGCGCAACCAAGGAGCGGGCGGAACGGTTCAGCTTTGCGCTGGCGGTGGTGATTACGCCGCTGGCGATTGGGAGGGAGGCGCTGCGGTTGCTGCATGCGACGCACGATGCGACGGCGAGCGGTACACCGGTCGATTTGCATGGGACGGTGGTGTTGAGTCTGCTGGGAGCGTTGTTCGCGTTTCTGGCGGGGCTGGTGGCGCTGAAGTGGCTGAGCAACTGGCTAGAGAACGGGCGCTGGTATTTGTTCGGGATTTATTGCCTGCTGGCGAGTGGGGTTGTTTTCTGGCTGCACACGCGCGGGTATTGAGGTGCGAACCGAAGACATCGTCGGATTGAGTTTCTTCCTGGTGCTTTTTACCGGGATTGGGCTGCTCTTCTATGGACTGAAGCAGGGGAAGCGGAACATAGATGCGCAGCACCGGTGGGTCGGCTGCGGGCTCATTGTTTGTGGCACTGCTTGTTTGCTCTTAGGCGTGGTAAGGCTTTCCTTGATCCGGACGTCGTCGCGGCCGGTTGTGGAAGGGAATATCTGGGGGGTGAATGAGCCGGTTAACAACAAGTATAGTTCCTCGTTCAACGTGACGAATGATTCCGGCCAGGCAACATTGATCCGGTGCAGGTATGACGGGCCGGGATTGCGCGAGGGGGACCGGGCCCGCGTTCGTTATGTCGAATATAACCATCAGTTACTGGAGTTAACGATGCTCACTGGGTCGTACACAGGTTGGGGATTCAAGGAGTCATCCGGCGAGCCAGGCTACGCGGTGTGGGCGCTGATGGGAGTGGCCTGCGGATTTGCGGGATGGCATCAGTTGAGGAAGGGCGCGGCGATGGAAGCGTAGACGGGCAAGGTGATCTCAGGCTTGCCAGGGGTTCAGGGTGGAAACGCCGGTGGCGACGAAGTCGGCGACGTTGCGGGTGACCACAGTCATGCTGTGGACGAGTGCCGTCGCGGCAACGAGTGCGTCGTGGTCCGAACGGGGATCCGGGACGTGCAAGGCTGCTGCTCGGCGCGCAATCTCGACGTCAATGGACAGGATGCGATCGGCGAAGGACTTGAGAACGCCGTTATCAATCCACGAACGAAGGATGGCACCTTGTACGGGATCGTGGCGGGCGATGCGAAGGGCTCCCAGTTCCAGTTCCATCACGGTTACGACGGAGACGTAGATAGAGATGGCTGGAACGCCTATCTCCCAGGCGACGACGTTTCGATCTGCTTTTCCGGAGGATGTCTTGCGAAGCTCGGAGACTACGTTCGTATCGAGCAAATACATCAGCTTAGATCGACCTCTCGCGCGATGAAGCCGAGCCGCGGCGGATCAAAATCAATCTCAGCTGCGGCAGGATCAGATAACATATCGCCAATGCTCCGGCAGGATCCCGACATCTTCGTATATTCCTCGACACTGAGCAGGACATGGGTGGTACGGCCTCGGTCAGTGATGAAGACCGGGCCCTTCCGTGCGGCATTCTTGGCGCGGGATGCGGCTTGATTGAATTCGCGGCTGGAGAGAGTGGTAATCGGCATGGCACCGCCTCCTAATGTAGCCATGTTACTACATTGGAGCGGTCCGACGCTACCAGTTGTTGCCCTGCTGGAGGAATTCGGGGCTGACGGGGTTCTCGTAGACGGAGTAGTCGCGGGTGACGACGGTAAGTCCGCTCTCGGAGACGAAGTAGTTCTTCTTGTCCTCGTTGGGGTCGTAGCCGATGACGGTGCCGTCGGGGATGTGCACGTCGCGGTCGATGATGGCGTGGCGGATGCGGCAGTGGCGGCCGATGTTGACGTGGGAGAAGATGATGCTGGAGTCGACGTCGGCGTAGGAGTTGACGCGCACGTCCTGGGAGAGGACGGAGTTGCGGACAACCGAACCGGAGACGATGGAGCCGGCGCAGACGACGGAGTTGATCGCCATGCCGGTACGTCCAGGCTCGCCGAAGACGAACTTGGCGGGCGGGTACTGGTAGGGGCGGGTGCGCATAGGCCAGGACTTGTCGTAGAGGTTGAAGACGGGGGAGATGCCGGCCACGTCCATGTTGGCCTCGAAGTAGGCTTCGAGCGTGCCCACGTCGCGCCAGTAGAGGGCGCGCTGCTTGTTTTCGTCGACAAAGTTGAAGGCGTGCATCTTGAAGCGGCCGAGCAGCTTGGGCAGGATGTCGTGGCCGAAGTCGTGCGAGGAGTCGGGGTCTTCGGCGTCCTTCATCAGCTCAGGGAGAAGGATGTCGGTGTTGAAGAGGTAGATCCCCATGGAGGCGTCGACCATGTCGGGGTTGAAGGGCGAGCGCAGGTCGGTGGTCTTGGGCTTCTCGACGAAGCCGATGACTTCGCTATTGCGCGCCACCTCGACCACGCCGAAGCGGGAGACCTCCTCCGGAGCGATAGGGAGGGTAGCGAGAGTGACGTCGGCTCCGGAATCGACATGCTGCTGGAGCATGCGGCCGTAATTCATCTTGTAGATGTGGTCGCCGGAGAGGATGAGGACAAATTTGGGTTCCTCGGCGCCGATGGAGTAGATGTTCTGGTAGACGGCGTCGGCAGTGCCCTGGTACCAGGACTTGGAGACCCGCTGCATGGGCGGGAGAATCTCAATGAACTCACCCAACTCGTTGGCGACGACCGGGCCCCAGCCCTCGCGGATGTGGCGATTGAGCGAGAGCGCCTTGTATTGGGTAAGGATGTAGACGTGGCGCAGGTCGGAGTTGATGCAGTTGGAGAGGGTGATGTCGATGATGCGGTATTGGCCGGCGAAGGGAACGGCGGGCTTGGCGCGATCGCGGGTGAGAGGGAAGAGCCGTTCGCCAGCCCCACCTGCAAGCAACACACCGAGTGTCTCTCTCATGGTCCACTTACCTCGAATCTGGAACGAATCGAGAGTCTACCACGCAGAGGTTTATTTTGCCCCCGGCGCGGGTGGAGCGGCCGGCGGAAGTAGCTTGCTGAGGGAAAACGGCCCGGCGGTTGAGGCCGGGCACGTGGGTTGCGCAGTCGTCTATACGCCGGCGGAAGGACTGGCTGCGGAGTCGCCGGGAGGACCCAGGTCCGCTTCGGGATCGTCCTCCAGGCCTGCTGATTCGCCATTGGGCAGGCTGATGCGGAGGGATTTCAGGAAGGTGAGGTCGTTGCGGGTGAAGGCGCCAAGCGAGCCTTCGCGGGACGATTCGGCTGCCTCTTCGAATTCGGTCTCCACCTGGTTGAGGCCGATGGTCGCCTCCAGCATCAGCATGACGTCAAAACCCTGGTCGCGGATGTTCTTGACCACGCCCGCGATGTTTTCCGATTCGGAGACGGACTCGTGGATCGCCTCGCCCAGTTTCTGGATCAGGTTCTTCACTTTTTGATTCAATGCCACCTCCGGGCTGCCCTGGGATTGAATTCCTGGTTGCGAATCATCCGCATCGGGTATTCCCGGCGCTGAGGAGATCGGCGGGAACGGCATTGCGGGGCACATCAGGCCGACTGTTCGATTTAGAATACGCTGGGTCGGAAACTGCCGCAATGCTATTTCGGCGGATGGGTTTCCCGAGCGGATCGCACCGGGCTTAAGCGGCTGCGGCGAGACGCGCAGTTGTCCGCTGCATTCCCGGAGCGCCGGCCCTCGCGGAAGACGCTTTCGTCGAGGGAGGCTGGGAGGCTACACTTCGAGCATGGACAGGGTTCGCTTTGGACGCGTGCTTGGGTTCGGGGCACGGCAGGCGGTGAAGACGCTGGTGACCGCGGTGGACGCGGCGACGGCGGAGAATCCGTCGGCCAAGGGCGCGAGCCGGAGTGCCAACACCAGTCAGGCGGTGGCGCAAACGCGGGTTGAGGCGGCCGCGGACGCACCGGCCGGCGCTGCGCAGACGGCGAGGCCAACTGCAGCGGCCGGCACGGCCCCCAGGAGGGCCGCCAAAAAGGCGGCTCAGGCAGTCGTCCAGGCACGCGAGGTGAAGCAGGGGTTAGGGCGGGGCAGCCGGCGCTTCGGCGAGGCGGCTTGGAAGCCGTTTGTGCGCCTCTCCGGAGTGTTGTGGCTGGAGGTCTCGGGGGTGTTCTTCGGGATCTTCGCGGTGCTGGCGCTGGGGTACATATGGAGGCTACGCGGAGCGTGGCACGCGGGCGCGGCGAACACGATGGAACATCGCAGCCTGCTGGGAGCGGCGGTGATGCTGGCGCTGTTCGGCTACTTCTGCGTAAGCAGCTTTGTGCGGGCGCGGCGGCGGGAGCGGGGGCGGTAGCTGCGGGCCGAGTACGAGGAGCGTGGCTGTGGGATTTACATATCCTGCAGCGGCAACCACTTGAAGGGAAACAGCTTCGCCGCATCCTCAGGTGAAAGCTTGACACCAGCCAGTGCCGCGGCGCGGGCGAGGACCGGATCGCGGCCAGCGGCGAGGTCGTTCGGGGAGGGGACGATGATTTCGTCAGGGACCACGCCAGCCTTTTCGAGAGATTTCCCGTCGGCCATGATGAGGTCGGCGCTTGTGATGGAAAAGCCGAAGAAAACCCTGTTGTCGCCGCCGGAGGATTGCGGATAGTAGATAGCTTCCATCACCGCGCCAGCGGTTTTGTCGCCGATGACGGTGCCGCGGTGTTCCAGTTGGATCACGCGCGCGAAGAGTTCCGCGCAAGAACCGGACTGACTGTCGACGAGAACGATGAGCTTACCAGTAAATAAGTGGGCGCCGATGGGCCGTTTGGCGATGAATGGCTTCGAGTCCTTGCGGCCGATGCGGTCTGCGACCTTTACATCGTGGTCGAAGGCACCAGCCAGTAGGCACTTTAGAGTTTCGATGTCTCCTCCGGGATTGCCACGAAGATCGAGCACGAGAACAGAGTGCTTGCTGGCGTGAATAAAGGCGGAGTTGATTTTCTCTGCATCCAGGTCGAAGTACTGCAGTTTCCAGTAGGAGACGTCTCCTGACTCAATCAGAATGCTGCGCTCGTTCCTGGCTACTGTCTCTTCCCGGCGAAGTTCGTTGATCCGATCAGGCGCCGCCGGATTTTCCGAGAAGGTGTTCTTGCCTTGTATGGTGGTGGCTTTGACAGATTCGTGACGGAGCGCGCCGTCCGGTCCCTGGATGTCGAGTTCGGCAGTCAATATGGGGTTGAGGTTCGTAAAATAATTGAGCGCGGCATCGAAGTCCTCCCGATTAAGGGTGAACGAGTTGTACTTGATGACGCGGTCGCCGGGATGGAGTTTGGTGGCGGCGTCGGTTCCCGGACGCACGTGGGTGATGAAGCACTGGTTGCCGATGATCTGCATGCGAAACCCGGGCTCAAAGGTGAAAGGCCAATCGGGTGCGATGAAATAGGTATGGGAATCTTTGAGGCCGTCGAGGAAGGCCTGAACGGTGCGCATTCCTTCACGAATGTTTGAATTGTTGGCGAGGCGGATTTCGTACTGATGGTAGCGGGCGTCGAGGTCGACGCCATGATATTGCGGGTCGTAATAGTTCTTCTTGACGTCGTTGTAGGCGTCGTGAAGCATGTCATGGGCGAGTGCGTAGTCGAAGGCGTTTAGCTTTGGCTGCTGACCCGATGCTGGAAGCAGGAACGTGAGGGAGGCAAGAAGAACAATGACTTGGCCGGAGAACATGGAGCACCTTACCCAGGAGAGCCCCTGAATTCTATGGCTGAACCCACAGAGGATCAAGCAAAAAGGGACGTCAGAGTTCGCGGAAGAAGGGCGATTACCGGCGCGAGTTGCTAATCTCCCGGATGCTCAGGGATACTGCGTCGGATGCGGGGGAGTATAAGGGGTCGGCTATGGTTTGGCCGATCCTGCGGTTTTGGAAGTAGCCTTGGAAGGGTATGAATGTGTTGCGAGTGATTGCCGGATTTGCGTTTTCGCTTCTAGTGGGCCACATTGTGCTGTGGTCGTTCATTGAAAAGACCCTGTGGCCGTATGTGCGCAAGCACCATCCGCCCGACCCGGACCACCAAAAGTCCCGGCTTAGCTGGATGGTGGGCATTCTGGAGCGGACCATCTACACCGGCGCGTTCATGCTGCCCGGCACAGGGATTCAACTGGTCGCGGGCTTTCTTGCGCTCAAGGTCGCGTCCCGATGGCATAGCTCATCGGGTCCGCGCTCCACGGTGGACAGCGATAACATCTGGATTATTGGCACAACCCTGTCGGTGCTGTTTGGCTTGATCGGCGCGTGGATTGCGCTGGGGCATATGCCGGCGCTGGCCAACATCAAGACCATCGACCCGGTGCAGTAGGGCGGCGGCTCGCGGTGTAAAGTCGAGGGATGGGAGACCGCCGCCAATGACCACCCCTGCCGCACCCTCGACGCTCCGCAAGACAGCCTTGAATGCGACCCATCGCGCGCATAAAGCGAAGATGGTCGACTTCGGCGGGTGGGACATGCCGGTGGAGTATTCGGGGCTGGTGGCCGAGCACATGGCAGTGCGGACGGGCGTGGGTCTGTTCGACGTGTCGCATATGGGAGACATTCAGTTTCGCGGGCCGGGATCGCTGGCCGCGGTGCAGCGGCTGTGCATGAACGATGCGAGCAAGCTGGCGGTGGGACAGGCGCACTACTCGGCCATGCTGTACCCAGATGGGTGCTTCGTCGACGACGTGGTGGTGCATAAGCTGAGCGATAACGACTACCTGATCGTGATCAACGCGGGCACGCGCGATAAGGACGTGGCGTGGGTGCGGAACACGGTGGGGCACATGCCGGGCATCCATATCAGCGACTACAGCGATATGTACACGCAGCTTGCGATCCAGGGGCCAAAGGCGCAGGCGACGTTGCAAAAGCTGACCGACACCGACCTGGGCGGGATCAAGAACTACTGGTTCACGTGGGGGAAGGTGTGCGGGCTGTACAACGTGATGATTGCGCGGACCGGGTATACCGGCGAGGACGGGTTCGAGATTTACATCCCTTCCGACGAGCCGACCAGCGGGCGCGTGTGGGGTGAGGTGCTGGAGGCGGGCGCGGAGTTCGGCATACTGCCATGCGGGCTGGGTGCCAGGAATACACTACGGCTGGAATCGGCGATGGCGCTGTACGGGCACGAGATTTCGGAGACCATCAACGTATACGAGGCGGGCCTGGGGCGGTACGCGAAGCTCGACAAGGGCGTGGACTTTGTGGGGCGCGACGCGCTGGCGGCGATTGAGGCCGCAGGAGGGCCGAAGCGCAAGCTGGTGGGGCTGGAGATGGTCGAGCGCGGGATTGGGCGGGATGGCTATCCGGTATGTACGGTCGCCGGCGAGAAGATCGGCGAGATTACCAGCGGATCGCCGGCGCCGTTCCTGAAGAAGAACATCGCGCTTGCCTATGTGCCAGTGCAATACGCCGGCGTGGACGAGGTGGTCGCTGTGGAGATTCGCGGGCAGTTGGTGAAGGCGCGGGTGGTGCCGACGCCGTTCTATAAGCGGCCAAAGAAGACGGCTTAGAGTTTTGCCCGGGAAATCCACTTCGTCGAGCGGCTACACTGGAATAGCGGCTGCATAGAGGATGGGAGAAAACGCGAATGGCTTACCCTGCCAACTACAAGTACACCAAGGAACATGAGTGGATTTCGGCCGATGGCACGGCCGGGACCGTGGGCATTACGGACTACGCGCAGAGCTCGCTGGGCGACATCGTCTTCGTCGAGCTGCCCAAGGAGGGCGACACGCTGGAGGCAGGCAAGATCTTCGGCTCAGTGGAGAGCGTGAAGGCGGTGAGCGACCTGTATTCGCCTGTGTCGGGCACGGTGACGGCGGTGAATGGGGAGTTGAAGGACGCGCCCGAGAAGATCAACGATGACGCGAACGGGACCTGGATGCTGAAGCTCGACCTGAAGGATGCGAGCGAGTTGGACGGGCTGCTGTCGGCGGAGCAGTACGAAGCGTTCGTGAGCGAGGAGACAGGACACTAAGAATGCGCTATCTGCCAAAGTCACCAGCGGACCGCGAGGAGATGCTGCGAGAGATCGGCGTGGATTCGATCGCCGACCTGTTTGCGACTATTCCCGCCGAGTACCAATTGACGCGCGATCTGAAGGTCCCGCGGCAGCACTCCGAGTCAGAGATTATCGATCGCTTTCGTGAGTTCGCGGAGAACAATGCGACCGGGTATGCGAGCTTTCTGGGCGCGGGCGCGTATCGCCACTACAAGCCGGTGATCATCGACTCGCTGGTGTTGCGCGGCGAGTTCCTGACCAGCTACACGCCCTACCAGCCGGAGATATCCCAGGGCACGCTGCAGGCGATGTTCGAGTTCCAGACCATGATCTGCGAGCTCACCGGGATGGAGATTGCGAACGCCTCGATGTATGACGGGTCGACCGGCGCAGCCGAGGCGATGATGATGGCGGTGCGGGTGACCGGGCGCGACCAGGCCGTGATTGCGCGGACGGTGCATCCGGAGTATCGCGAGGTGATTGCGACGTATGCGCAGCACCAGGAGATTCCCATTGCCGAGGTTGGCTACGCGGCGAATGGGCGTGTGGATATGGCCGCGCTGGACGCGGCGATTACCAGCGAGACGGCCTGCGTGATGATCCAGTCGCCCAACTTCTTTGGGACGATCGAGGACGTGGCGGCGATTGCGGAGATGGCGCACGCCAAGGGCGCGCTGCTGATTGTGGCTATCGCAGAGGCCGTTTCGCTGGGGATTGTGAAGCCACCGGCGGAGGCGGACATCGTGGCGATGGAGGCGCAGTCGTTTGGTGTGGCCCTGAGCTATGGCGGGCCGTACTGCGGCGTGATTGCGTGCAAGGAGAAGTTTCTGCGGCAGATGCCGGGACGCATCGTCGGCGAGACCAAGGATATGGACGGCAAACGCGGGTATGTGCTGACGCTTTCGACGCGCGAACAACATATCCGGCGGGAGAAGGCGACGAGCAACATCTGCACCAACCAGGCGCTGGTGGCGATGATGGTGACGATCTTCCTGACGGTGTATGGCAAGCAGGGGCTGCGCGAACTGGCCGAGCACAACCTGGCGAAGGCAGCGTACCTGAAGGGCGTGTTGAGCGCTGATGCGAAGGTGTTGTTTGAGGGCGCGCCGCGGTTCCACGAATTTGTGGTGGAGACGCCTGCTGGCGCTGTCGAAACCAATGAGGCGTTATTAGCTCAGAAGATTATCGGCGGGCTGCCGCTGGCGAAGTGGTATCCGGAGCTGGGTCCGAACGCGAGCCTGTGGTGTGCGACCGAGATGACAACGCGCAAGCAGATGGATGCGGCGGCTGAGGCACTGCGGGCCGTTGCGGCGACGGAGCTGACGAGGGCGTAGATGGACATCTCCGCGATTGAGGGCGAGGAACTGAAGGCGGTTGAGTTTGTGGAAGACTTTCTGCAACTCCGCTTTGGCGATCCACTGCTGAAGCTGTATGACTGGCCGCATGTGCTGCTGACGGACTTTTCGGTGGCATTTGGAGAGCCGGAGTACCGCAATGCACTGTGCGCGCAGATCGGCGAGACGGTTGCGACGGCGATGCTGGAAGAGGATGACGCGCTGACGATTGAGTTTGGCAGTGGCGTGGTGTTTGGGCTTTCGCTGCGGGAAGAGGATGTGGATGGGCCGGAGTCGGGGAGCTATTCGGCAACGGGCGATGAGACGGATGCCGTGGAGTTTTAGCGATGTTCAAAATGTTTACGCAGCAACAGGTCCCACAATCAGCGCTTGAAATGGCATATGCGCCCGCAGATTCGGGATCGAACTCGAAGCTCATCCGTGCTTGCCGATGGTTGTTCTGGTCCGCAATGTTTGCCTCAATCGCCCTGATCGTCATTCACGGCACATCGCGTGCGGAGAACCGCTTTGCGCGCGTCGAGTGGATCTGCTTCTTCGTTTTCAACACAGGTAATTTCGCGCTCTATCATGCAGAGCGGCGCCGCAAGAATAAAAAGGAAGCTGAAACGCGATGACTGAACAAAAATTCATAGGCACACCGAAGAAGGCGACGACGCATGTCAACCAGAACGAGGGGTTGATCTTTGAGAAGTCGTCGCCGGGGAAGAAGGCGTACCGGCTGGCGGAGCTGGATGTGCCGGCGGTGGATGCCGCTTCTCTGCTGGGCGCGAGCGCGCGGGTGGACGGGCTCGGGGTGATGCCGGAGGTGAGCGAGATTGAGATTATTCGGCACTTCACGCGGCTGTCGACCTGGAACTACGCGATCGATCTGGGGATGTATCCGCTGGGAAGCTGCACCATGAAGTACAACCCGCGGGTGAATGAGACGGTGGCGCGGATCGAAGGCATTGCCGACGCGCATCCGTACCGGCCGGAGTCGCTGGCGCAGGGCTGCCTGCAGATCATGAAGCTGCTGAGCGAGTGCCTGATCGAGATCACCGGGATGGATGCGATTACGCTGCAGCCGGCGGCGGGCGCGCATGGCGAGTTTACGGGGATCCTGCTGGTCCGGGCGTATCACGAGAGCAAAGGCAACGCGCGCAAGAAGATTCTGATTCCGGACTCGGCGCATGGGACGAATCCCGCGACGGCCGCGGCCGCGGGCTACCAGGTTGCGAATCTGAAGTCGAATGCGCGGGGCATGGTGGATATCGTCGAGTTGGAGCGCATGGTGGATGAAGATACCGCCGCGCTGATGTTGACCAACCCTTCAACCATCGGCGTGTTCGAGAGTGAGATTCACAAGATTGCGGACATCCTGCATGCGAAGGGTGCGCTGCTCTACATGGACGGCGCGAATATGAATGCGCTGGTGGGCAAGACGCGGCCGGGCGACTTCGGCGTGGATGTGATGCACTTGAATCTCCACAAGACGTTCTCGACGCCGCATGGAGGCGGTGGGCCGGGGAGTGGACCGGTGGCGTGCAAGAAGATTCTAGAGCCGTTTCTGCCCACGCCGGTGCTGGTGACGCGCGCAGATGGGTCGCTGGGGTTCGAGTATAACCGGCCGCAGAGCGTGGGGCGGGTGCGGGCGTTCTATGGGAACTTCGGCATGTTTGTGCGGGCGCTGGCATACATCCTGGCGAATGGACCGGATGGGCTGCGGCAGACGACCGAGGACGCCGTGCTGAATGCGAACTATATTCGCGCAAAACTGGAGGGCACGTTTGAACTGCCGTTTACAACTCCGACGCTGCACGAGGTGGTCTTCTCCGACCGGCTGCAGGCGAAAAACGGCGCGAAGACCGGCGACATGGGCAAGCGGCTGATCGACTACGGATTCCACGCGTATACGGTGAGCTTTCCGATGATTGTGCCCGGCGCAATGATGATTGAGCCGACGGAGAGCGAGAGCCGCGAGGAACTGGACCTGCTGATCGACGCGCTAAAGCAGATCGCACAGGAGGCAGCAGAGAACCCGGCGCTGGTGCAGACGGCTCCGCATACGACGCGGGTGCGGCGGATGGATGAGACGGGCGCGGCGAGGAAGCCGGTGCTGCGGTGGAAGGGGCCGGCAGAGGCAGTCACGGCGGATGCAGCGGCGAAGGAGTGGTGAATCCCACCTTTGCGACAGGACGCAGAGGATCGAAACCAGGCGATCAGGGGCGGGATTGAGGTGTCGGCGCCGGGGCGTTGGAGCGCTTCGCCTCGAGCAGCTTCGCATCCACCAGGAAGCGGAACCACAAGGTCTGCAGCACGCAGAAGATGAGGCCCTCGATGCCGTCGAGGAAGCCGAGCCTGAAGAAATAGCGATAGACGAATAGCGCGAAGGCGCGGAGAAACAGGGGTGCGCGATCGTATTTGCTACGCAGGTAGCGTTTACGTTGTACGACATCGCCTGAGAGTTTCGATTCGACACGGCCTTCGAGCGAGCGGCCCAGCAACTCGCGCACCTCGGCGTCCGACCAGCGGTTATGCCGGCAGGTCCACTCGGAGAGCGACATACGGATATCGTCCAGCATTGAGCCATGCAATCTGGCGGTGGCCCCGGTGCAAAAGAAGTGCTGGTCATACTCGCGGAGTTCGCAGCGGCATTTGCCGGCGCGGAAGAGACGCATGTGCCAGGTGGGTGCAAGGTTGTGCTTCAGGGTGCGGTTCATGAAGCGAAGGTAGCGTTTAAGGAAGAAGCCGTCGCAGCCGGGATCGTCGGGCAGAGCAAGGATCTCCGCTCGCAACGCATCGCTCACGCATTCATCGGCGTCAAGGTGGAGTTGCCACGGATACTTTGCGGAGATGTTGTCGATGGCCCAATTCCGCTGGTTTCCGTAGTTGAGGAAGGGATGCTGCTGGACCTTGGCTCCGAAGGCAGAGGCAATCTCCACGGTGTTGTCGGTGCTGCCCGAGTCGACGACGTGGACATCGTCGGAGAGGGAGGCAATGGCGGCAAGCGTATTCGCGATTGAGCCGCTGGAGTTGAAGGTGAGGATTATTATGGTGGGTTTCATGAGGTTTTGCTTGCACCCAGGTTTCGGCTAGATCGAGTAACGGCGGAAGGCGAGCACGGCGTTGAGGCCGCCGAAGGCGAGCGAGTTGGAGAGCGCGAGGTCCTTGCCGGCCGCGAGCAGGCGCGGCTCGCGGATGATGACGTCAAGCGAGAGCGTGGGATCGACTTGGGTGACACCGGCGGTGTGAGGCAGGCTGGCGGCTTCGAGCGCGAGCACCGTCGCCAGCGCCTCGATGGCACCCGCAGCGCCGATGGAGTGGCCGGTGAGGGACTTGATTCCACCAACCGGGATGCCCGGCGCGAGATCGCCGAAGGTTTGATGGATGGCGGCCGCTTCCACGGCGTCGTTGGTAGGCGTGCCAGTGCCGTGTGCGTTGATGTAGCCCACGCGACCAGCGGGCTCGGCGATGCCGGAGTGCGCGGTATCTTCGAGTGCGCGGCGCATGGCCAGGGCTGCGCCTTCTGCCCTGGGCTGGGTGACGTGGTGGGCGTCGGCCGACATGCCAAAGCCGACGATTTCAGCATAGATGCGCGACCCGCGGGCCAGCGCCGCATCGAGCGGCTCGAGGATCATCATGGCGGCGCCTTCGCCCAGGGTCATGCCGTCGCGGTCCGCGGAAAAGGGGCGGCAGGAGGTGGGCGAAACCACACGCATCGAGTCCCACGCGCGCAGAAATCCGTAGGTGAGCGCGGCCTCATAGCCGCCGGTGATGGCGGCGGGAGCCATGCCTGCGCGCACCATCTGGAAAGCCAACCCGATGGCGTGGGTGCCCGACGCGCAGGCGGTTGCAATGTTCAGCACCGGACCTGTGATTCCCGTTTCGATGGCGATGTTGCTGGTTCCCGAACTGGCCATGGTACGGATAATCGCCGTCGGCGGGACGCGCGCATTGCGCAGGTAGAGGTTGCGGTTCGCATCTTCATCCGCGCCTCGCCCACCGCAGGAGCAGCCCGTAACGATTGCGATGCCGGTGGCGTCGTAATGCTGGAGCAGGCCGCAGTGGGCCACCGCCTGGCGCGCCGCGATGATGCCGAACTGCGCGCCCAGCTCGGAGGTCAGGATGAAGCCCGAGGTGAGGCGCTGCTCGGGGTTTTTGGTGGGCTCAAAATCCCTGACCTTGGCGGTGGTTTTGAAGCGGATGCCGGGATCCGGCGAAAGCGCTCCGGGCATGGTGCTCAGGTCGAAGGGCGCAATGCCGGTGCGCCCCGCGTAGAGCGACTCGCGAAACGCATCGACCGTGTTGCCGATCGGCGTGACGCATCCCAGGCCGGTAACGACGACGCGCTTCATTGAGCCCTCACAACTTGGGTCCTCACCCATCGATCCTCACCCAGCCGAGGGCTGGCGGACGGCCTGCAACTATGACTTCGCGGCATTCGGCGGCGCAGCGGCGCGCAGGGTCTCCACGCCGCGGACCACATCGCCGACGGTCTTCAGCGAGTTCAGGGCGTCGTCGGGAATCTCGATGGAGAAAATCTCCTCCACCTCGAAGCTGAGGTTGATCTTGTCGAGCGAATCAATCTGCAACTCCTCGAACGTGCTCTCCATGCGGACGTCCGATACCGGCAGGTTCTTCGATTTGGCAACGAGTTCGATGATGCGGGATTGAATGTCATCCATGCGTTCTCCCATACTCCCCAGCGGCGTGCTTCCACCACGGGGCCTCGAACATTGAGCCGGCCGGCGGATGGCCCTGGCGCAAGCGATCTATAAGCTACTGTCTGACAGTTTTACCACCTGGGTGCGTATGCCGCGCAAGCTTGTGCGGTTATCACCACTTGAGGAGCACCAGTTCGAGGCAGAAGCCGGGGCCCATCGCCGCCAAAATGCTATAACTGCCGGGCGCACCGCGATGGCCGTCCAGCGTGTCGGCCAGCACCATCAGCACCGATGCCGCGGAGAGATTGCCGACCTCGCGCAGGCTCTTCCAGGACAAGGCGAGCGCGTCCTTGGGCAGTTCGAGCGAGGTCTCCACCGCCTCCAGCACCTTGGGCCCGCCGGAGTGGAAGATCCAACTGGAAATGTCGGCGAGGGCCAGGTGGTTCTCGGCCAGAAAGCTGTCCACGTCGCCGCGCAGGTTCTCCATCACCACCTTGGGCACGTCAGGCGAGAGCACGATGGTGAACCCGGTGTCGCCGATGTCCCAGCCCATAACGTACTCGGAGTTGCGGTAGAAGATGGAGCGGGTGGCCAGAATGCTGGGGCCGGGTGGGAGCGAGGACGCCGGGAGGACAACGTCTTCGCCGGTGACGACTACAGCCGCCGCCCCATCGCCGAAGAGGCCGCAGGAGATGAGGTTGGCGATGGACTGGTCGTTATCCTGCCAGGTCAGCGAGCATAGCTCGACCGAGAGCAGCAGCGCGATCTGCCCCGGGAAGGCGCGCACATAATCCGAGGCGCGCGCGATGCCGGCCGCGCCCGCCACGCATCCCAGGCCGAAGATGGGCGTGCGCTTTACGTTCGCGGAAAACGGCATCAGGTTGATGAGCCGGGCGTCGATGGTGGGGCTGGCGATGCCGGTGACGGAGGCGAAGAAGATGGCTGAGATGTCCGCCGCAGTCAAACCCAGAGGCTCCAGCGCGAGTTGGATGCAGGTTTGGCTGAGCTGGACCGCGTTGGCGATCCAGACATCGTTGGTGGCTTTGAAGCCCACCAGCGTCGGGTAGGCCTCCAGCGGCAGCACGAAGTTGCGGGATTCCACACCGCAGTTGGCGTGCAGCCGGCTGAGCAGGCGCGGCTCAGGCAGCTTGCTCCCCCAGTAGTTGCGCAGCTTCTCAGTGAACTCAGTTTGAGCAACACGGTGGAGTGGGAACGCGGTGCCAACGGATGAAATGCGCATGAAGTGGGGGTGCCTGTTCCTTTTCCGGCTCAGTAAGTTGGTTGGACGACATTATTCGAGGAAAGTACCCCGCGCCGACAATTGGCGCGCGGACAACGAAGTGGTGGGCCCACAAGGACTTGAACCTTGAACCAACGGATTATGAGTCCGCTGCTCTAACCAATTGAGCTATGGGCCCTTGGTGCAACGCTCCGCCTATTGTAGCGGTGCCGGTAGGCTTCAAGGAAACCAGACGGCGGGCGCGCGCCCCTTTGCAGTCGGGGTGTGATCAAATAAAACCAGCGATATGGTTTCAGAGAATCCAAGGTCCCACCGTCCGATGCCTATGAGACGCCGCTGGAAGGCGGTGACCCGCAAGCTGCGCGAACTGGGGTCGATCGGGTCGGCTCTGCTGGACACCGGACACCCGTACATGGCACATATTGTGCCCATGCGGCGGTGCAACCTGGCCTGCACCTACTGCAACGAGTTCGACGACGTCTCGGACCCCGTGCCCATCGAGGAGATGGAGCGGCGGATCGACGAGTTGGGCCGGCTGGGGACCTCGGTCATCACCATTTCGGGCGGCGAACCGCTGCTGCATCCCGAGCTGGACCGCGTGATCGCCCGCATCCGGAAGACGGGTGCGCTGGCCGGGATGATCACCAACGGTTACCTGCTGATGCCGGAGCGGATCCAGCGGCTGAACCGGGCGGGCCTGGACCACCTGCAGATCTCGATCGACAATGTGATGCCGGACGCAGTCTCGAAGAAGAGCCTGAAGGTGCTGGACGCCAAGCTGAAGATGCTGGCGGAGCACGCGGACTTCCACGTGAACATCAACTCGGTGGTGGGCGGCGGAATTGCGAATCCGACCGATGCGCTGACGGTGAGCGAGCGGGCGCTGGAGTTGGGGTTCTCCTCGACCATCGGGATTATTCACGACGGCAGCGGCCAGTTGAAGCCGCTGGGCGAGGCGGAGCGCACGGTGTGGGACAAGGTGCGGCGGCTGACGCGGCGAAGCTACTCGCGCTTCAACCATTTCCAGGAGGCGATCGCCAACGGCCAGCCAAATGACTGGCGCTGCCGCGCGGGTGGGCGCTACCTGTACATCTGCGAGTTCGGGCTGGTGCACTACTGTTCGCAGCAGCGCGGCTACCCCGGCGTTCCCATCGCCGGGTACGGCAGGGCGGACGTGAAGCGGGAGTTTCTTGCGGAGAAGAGCTGCGCGCCCAACTGCACCATCAGTTGCGTCCACCAGGTTAGCTATATCGATCACTGGAGGGCGCCGCAGACGACGCACGTGACTCCGGGCGCGTCGCATGGGGCCGGCGCGGGAGCGGATGCTGGATTGGTGCAGATCCGTTAGTTTTCAAAACGGCTCCGCGAGGGCCCACGAACTGGATAACTTCGGCTAGCTCTTGGTCTGGTGATCGGCAATCTCTTTGAGACTCCGATCGATGCTCTTAAGACATTTGACGATCATCCAGAGGACCCACAGCACGAAGATATAAAAGACACCCCAAATGGCTACTATGGGGATAAAGTACGCTGAAATGAGTTCTCGCATGGGCACGACCTCGGAGCGAGCATAACTGCTAACATTCCCGCCATAAAGGCATATCCGCGGGCGGGTAGTGGGTCAGTAACTAATCGACGGTCCGGGATCTACGGCGCAATGGCTGCGGCCCAGGGCAAATTTCGCAACCCGGGGAAGGTCGCGAGACTCTAAACTTACAGTGAACGTGGCTAACTTTCTTCGATCGCAGGACGCAGGCGCGAGAACGCGGACGCAAACGCAGCAGCGCATGGGCGTGCTCGCGGCCCTGCTGGCGCTAGCAAGCGTGGGAATTGCGCGGGCGCAGGAAAATGCTTCGTTGCCGCTGGCTCCCAGTGCGGTAGCGGTCGCGCTGCCGGCCGATTCCAGCCACCGCCTTACGGGCCAGGCGGCTGGGATTTCGCCGATTCGGTTTGCTGGAGACGTTACGGTGGAAGCGGCCACGCCGGGTGCGCAGTCGCTATCGCTGGACGACGCCATCGCTCGCGGGCTGAAACAGAACCTGCAGGTGTTGCTGGCGAATCAGACCGAGCGGGCGGTGCATGGACAGATTTCCACCGTGTTCTACGCGCTGCTGCCGAACCTGAAGGCGACCGGCTACGCCAACGCGGAGGAGATCGATCTGGCGGCCCTGGGCTTCAAGCCATCCTCGCTGGCGGCGTTCGGGTTCGCGCCCGGAACCATCAGCACGATCGTGAAGGTGCACACGGCCGATGCCCAGCTCAGCGCGGACCAGGTGCTGTTCAATCTGCCGGACTTCTACCTGTACGCAGCGGCGAAGAAAGCAGCGAACGTGGTCGCAATGAATACGCTGAACACACGCGGAGGCGTGGTGGAGGCGGTGGGCACGCAGTACCTGGCGGCGCTGGCGGATGAGGCGCAGATCGCGGACGCGCAGGCGCTGGTAACGGCGGACGAAGAGGTGCTGCGGCAGGCGACGCTCTCGCACGACGCGGGCGTGGGGATCAACCTCGACGTGTTGCGCGCCAAGGTGCAACTCCAGTCGGAACAGCAGACGCTGGTGAAGGCGCAGAACACCTTTGCCAAGGACAAGATCGCGCTGAACCGTCTGATCGGCCTGCCGGCGGAGCAGGAATTGACGCTGACCGACTCGGTTCCGTACGCCGACCTGGCGGAGATGTCGCTCGATGACACGAAAACGCTGGCCTACCAGCGGCGCAAGGACCTGTTGGAGTTGGAGGCGCAGCTCGAGGTCGCGGAGCGGGCGCGCAAGGCGGTGAAGTTCGAGCGCATGCCGTCGCTGGCCTTCAACGGATACTACGGCGTGCTGGGCGAAACCCGTGGTTTATACCACGGCGTGTTTACGGCGCAGGGCGTGCTGAAGATCCCGATCTTTGAAGAGGGCCGGTTCCGCGGCGAGACCGAGGTGGCGGCGGCCCAAGAGATCGGCGTGCAGCACCAGATCGAGTCGCTGCGGGTGACGATTGACGCGCAGATCAGGGCCAGCAGGCTGGATGTGCAATCGTCCGCCGAACTGGTGAAGGTCGCGCGGAGCAATGTGGACCTGGCCGCTCAGGCTCTCCAGGACACGCGCGACCGGTTTGCGGCCGGTGTGGACGACAATCTGCCGGTGGTCCAGGCGCAGGCGACGCTGGCGGCGGCGCAAAGCCGGCTGATCGCCACCGAGTTCCAGTTCAACCAGGCCAAGCTCGCCCTGGCGCGTAATACCGGCGTGGTGGAGACCGAGTACAAGCAGTACCTGGGACGGTAGGGCAATCTGACTTCTCCGCCGGAAATGTGAAACCATAGGCGGATATGGCGGAAAGTCCGAGCGGGGTGGCGCAGGCAGGCGCGGGTAGCGCCTTTCTTTCGCGCGACTTCCGGCTGTACCAGACGGCGCGGCTGCTGGTGATTCTGGGTGCGGAGGCACAGTCAGTTGCGGTAATGTGGCAGGTGTACCAGATTACGGGCTCGCCGCTGGACCTGGGACTAACCGGACTGGCGTTGTTCGTCCCGGGAATCTTCTTCATGCTGGCGGCAGGGCATGTGGCCGACCGCTACGACCGGCGCTGGATCATCCTGGTGTGCTATGCCGTTCAAGCGGTGTGCACGGTCGCGCTGATGCGGTTCGCGCTGCATCCGACCGGGCACGTGTGGCCGATTTATGCGGTGCTTTTGGCGATTGGACTGGGACGCGCGTTCAGCGGGCCGGCGTCGGCGGCGCTGCTGCCCAGCCTGGTGCCGGCCAAACACTTTGTGAACGCGGTGACGTGGGGGTCAATCGTCTTCCAGATTGCCAACATTGCGGGGCCGGCGGTGGGCGGCCTTTTGCTGACGGTGCCGCTGACCGGCATGCTTGTGCAATGGCACGGCGCGGCGGCGGTGTACGCGTTCACGCTAGTGACTCTGCTCGCGTTTCTCGTTCTGGTGGGCGCTATGCGGACGCGGCCGATGACGGTGACAAGGAACGCATTCAACCTGGAGACCATGCTGGCCGGATTCCGGTATGTGGGGCAGACCAAGCTGCTGCTGGGGTCGATCTCGCTGGACCTGTTTGCGGTGCTGCTGGGCGGCGCGACTGCACTGCTGCCGATCTACGCGAAAGACATCCTGCACACCGGTCCATGGGGATTTGGGATCCTGCGGGCGATGCCGGCGGTGGGTGCGCTAATGGTGTCGCTGGCGATGATAGTGCGCCCGATCCGGCACAACGCGGGCAAGCTGATGCTGTTCTGCGTGGGAGTTTTTGGGGCGGCAACGATCGTCTTCGGCGTCTCGCGTACGATGTGGATCAGCCTGCTGGCGCTGGTGATGGTGGGCGCGAGCGACATGGTGAGCGTGGTGATCCGGGCTAGCATTCTGCAACTGGCGACGCCGCCGGAAATGCGCGGACGCGTGAGCGCGGTGAACTGGCTGTTTGTGGGCGCGTCCAATGAGTTCGGAGGATTTGAGAGCGGCTTGACCGCGCATTGGTGGGGCACGGTGCGGGCCGTGGTGATCGGCGGTATCGGGTCGCTGGTGGTGACCGGGCTGGCCGGCGTGCTGTTCCCCGGGCTGCGCAAGGCCGATGCACTTTCGGCGGAGTCGCTGATGCAGTCTAATATGCAACAGAGCATTGCGGAACCGGCGGATTGAGCGCAAGGATCGAGGAACGACGGAGGCAATCGAAGCATGACGACGGGGAAGAAGGTGGCGATCGGCATAACCGCGGCCATGGTGTTGGCGGTTGGCATTGAGTTGCTGTATCTGCACCACGAACGGAATTCCCCGGGCACGCAGGTTGTACCGGAGGAGTATGGGAAGGTCGATCCGGACGAATTGGTGTTTCTGAAGAAGGAGCGGCCGTCGTCAATGGCCGACTTGAAAGACCTGTTCGGCAGGACGGTGTGGGTGTCCGCGGCGGGACAAATGGAGTATTACGCTTGCGCGGCGCACCGGGCGGACTATGCGAAGAGTGTGGGAACGCTGCTGGGAGCAGAGCCGCTGGTGATCAAGGATGCTTTCGAGCAGGCGGCGCCGAAATCGGCGACGTTCCGCATTGCGGGCGGCGATAGGCAGGTGCTGCTGGCCTTCACGATGCCGAAGTCGGCCGACCCAACGAAGGAGTATGCGGTGGCGGTGGGGTACCAAAAGGGTGGAGATTTCACGTTTTATACCGACGACATCTTCTTCTATGACGACCCGCACACGCTTTACGACTACTGGGGGCCGAAGGTATGGCAGGCCATCGATGCGCACCAGGTGATCCTGGGGATGAAGGAGCGGCAGGTGCAGCTCTCGCTTGGGCAGGTGTCGCAAAACTCGAGCCAGGATTACGGCAACCGGACCGTGGTGTACTACAACGTGGGCCATCCGATGTCCGTGACGTTTGAGGATAACCACGCGACGGCGTTCCAGCCCAGCCAGGGATACTGAGGCTGGCGGAAAAACGGCAGGCGTTGGGATTCCCTTAGGCAAACCAGCGGCGGTTTTGCTCTATACTTTTAGTTCCCATGCAGCCGGCCCACGCGAACCAGTTCGAACACGCGCTCCTGAAGAACTACTTGCTGGACCACGCCTACGACGAGATGTTCGCCGGCACCGACGAGTTGCACCCGCACTATGAACCTCTGTTTGAACGCTTTGCGTCGCTGCCGACCGACGAGTTGCAGCGGCGCAAGCACTCCGCCGAGCTGAGTTTTCTGAACCAGGGCATCACCTTCACCGTCTACGGACGCGACGAGGGCAAGGAGCATATCTTCCCCTACGACCTGGTGCCGCGCATCATTACCGCGGCCGAGTGGGCTACGGTGGAACGCGGCCTGACCCAGCGGCTGACCGCACTGAACATGTTTCTGCGGGACATCTACAACGAGGGCCGCATTCTGGCGGACGGCATTGTGCCGCGCGAGCTGGTTTATAGTTGCAAACACTTTCGCCGCCAGATGGTGGGCCTGCAGGTGCCGCGCAACGTGTACGTCGCCATCTGCGGGACCGACCTGATCCGTATGGAAAACGGTGAGTTCGTGGTGCTGGAGGACAACCTGCGGGTGCCCTCCGGCGTGAGCTATATGCTGACCAACCGGCGCGTGATGAAGCGCATCTTTCCGCATCTCTTCCGCAGCTACAACGTGCGGCCGATTGAGCAGTATACGCAACTGCTGCTGGGGACGCTGCGGTCGCTGGCGCCGGAGGGCAGGCCGGAGCCGAACATCGTGCTGCTGTCGCCGGGCGTATTCAACTCCGCGTACTTCGAGCATGCGTACCTGGCGCGGCAGATGGGCATTGAGCTAGTGGAAGGGCGCGACCTGGTAACCCACGACAACATCATCTACATGCGCACCACCAGCGGCCTGCGCCGGGTGGACGTGATCTACCGGCGCGTGGATGACGACTTCATCGACCCGCTGGCGTTTCGTCCGGATTCGATCCTGGGCGTGGCCGGGTTGTTCAACGCCTACCGCGCCGGCAACGTGACCCTGGCAAATGCCTTCGGCACCGGCGTGGCCGACGACAAGGCGCTGTATGCGTATGTGCCCAGCATCATCAAGTACTACCTCTCCGAGGAGCCGGTGCTGCAGAACGTGAAGACCTATCTGCTGACCGAGCCCGCGGCGAAGCAGCATGTACTGCAGAATCTGGACAAGCTGGTGGTGAAGGCGGTGGGTGAGAGCGGAGGCTACGGCATGCTGATCGGCCCGCAGTCGACCGCGGCGCAGCGGGAGGAGTTCACGCGCAAGATCCAGGCCGAACCGCGCAACTACATCGCGCAGCCGACGATTTCGTTCTCGCGCGCGCCGTGCCTGATCGGCGACGATCTGGAGCCGCGCCACGTCGACTTGCGCCCCTACATTCTGTACGGCGACAAGGTGAACATTGTGCCCGGCGGTCTGACCCGGGTCGCGCTGAAACAAGGCTCGCTGGTGGTGAACTCTTCGCAAGGAGGCGGCAGCAAGGATACGTGGGTGCTGACCCAGTGATGCGGAACTTTGCAGGAGGGGACCGAATGCTGTCACGCGTCGCGGATAGTCTCTACTGGATGAGCCGCTACATCGAGCGTGCGGAGCATGTCACGCGCCTGCTGGATGTGAATCTGAACCTGATGCTGGACGAAAGCGCGGTCAGCGCGGACCACCGCTGGCAGCGGCTGCTGCAGGCGCTGGGCAGCCCCAAGGATGTGGAGTGGACCGGCGATCCCTACGCACTGACGCAGACGCTCTCGTACGACACCGAGTTCAAGGGATCGATTCTCTCCTGCGTCATTTCCGCGCGAGAGAATGCGCGCCATGTCCGCGAGCAAATCTCCACCGAGCAGTGGCACCGGCTGAACAGCCTGTATCTGGAGGTGACGCAGCCGGAGATGCAGGCGAACCTGGACCCGGAGGGCATCCTGGCCACCTCCGATCAGCCGACAGAGTTTCTGCAACACGTGATGGAGGGGGTCCACCAGTTTCAGGGCGTCAGCGACTCCACCATGAGCCACGGCGAGGGCTGGCAGTTCATCCAGGTGGGTCGCTATATCGAGCGCGCCGCGGCGACTGCGGTGTTGCTGGAGGCGTACCACGAGGACCTCTGGAGCCACTCGGACCGCATCGCGGAAGGCAACGAGTACCTGGAATGGATGGGCCTGCTGCGCTCGGCCACTGCGTTCGAGGCCTACTGCAAGGTCTACACGGCGGACGTCACGCCCGACCGCATTCTGGAGTTTCTGCTGCTGGACGAGGAGTTTCCACACTCTGTCCGCTTCTCCATCGACACGCTGCAGAATGCGCTCGAAGCCATCCACGGCGAAGGCGGCAAGAGCCGCGCCGAACCGCTACGCCGCCTGGTGGGACGGTTGCGGGCTTCGCTGAACTATTCGAGCGTCGAAGAGATCCTGCACGGCGACATCGTGGCCTACCTGCGCGGAATCCAGTTTCAGTGCCGCGGAATCCACGAGATGATTTATCAGCTTTACATCGACTACAGCATTCAGGCCGCGCTGGCGGGATAGGCAAGGAGCGGGATGTACTATTCGATTCGGCATTTGACGAAGTTTCTTTATTCGAACCCGGTGAGCGAGAGCATGATGGAGACGCGCATGCATCCGCGGTCGGACCAGAACCAGCGCTGCCTGACGTTTCACCTCTCCGTCAGCCCGCGCTGCCGCGTCTTCAGCTACCGCGATCACCTGGCGAACCAGGTGCACCACTTCGACATTCCCGGGCAGCATGGCCAGTTGGTGATCGTAGCCGAGTCTCTGGTGGAGGTGCAGCCCGCGGCGCAGATCCCTTCGTTCCTGGCGCCGGATGCGTGGGACGAACTCGACGGCATGATCGAGCAGGGCGACTACTGGGAGATGTTGCTGCCCAGCGAATTTGCCACGCCGACGCCTTCGCTGGACGCGCTGGCCGAAGAACTGGATGTCCGCCGCCGCGACGATCCGCTGATGTTACTCCACCAGTTGAACGAGCAACTGTTCAACCACTTTGAATACGTGCCCAGGTCAACCAAAGCGGATTCGCCGATCGACCTGGCATTGCTGACCCACGCGGGCGTCTGCCAGGACTTCGCGCACGTGATGATCACGCTGGTGCGGTCGAAGCTGCGCATCCCCTGCCGTTACGTCAGCGGCTACCTGCACCATGGCCGCGCCGACCACGACCGCTCGGTCAACTCGGCCACCCATGCGTGGATGGAAGCGCTGATTCCACAGCTTGGGTGGGTGGGCTTCGACCCCACTAACTGGCTGGTTGCCGGCGATCGCCATATCCGCACCGCAATCGGGAGGGACTACGCCGATGTGCCCCCGACGCACGGCATCTTCCGCGGCCGCGCGAACAGCGAACTGACCGTCGCCGTGCGCGTGACGCCGAGCGAAGGCACGCCCGCGCTGGACCAGGAGATGCCGGTGCCCGAGGATTGGTCGATCCTGGTCGAAAAGGCGCAGGCGCTGCCCGAGCCGCCTGCACTCACCACTCGCCAGCAGCAAATGGCGCAGCAGCAGCAGTAGATCGCGCGGCAATAAATCATCGATGTTGGGTCGAATCGCAGATCCACGTTTTAACAGGATAGGATTCCTCTATGCGCAAATTCATCGCCAGTTTCGTACTCCTCGCCAGCTCCGCCTATGCGGCGGATAGCGGTCCCAGCGTTCCGCTTCGCGGCTACACAGCTGACCACTCTGCAGCGGAGGTCACGTGGGAGCAGAAGTTTCGTGCCCTGCCCGATCCCGCGCGCGTCCGCGCCAATATGCAGCGGATGTCCGCACGGCCCCATCACGTGGGTTCGCCGTACGACAAGGACAATGCCGAATGGCTGCTGGCGCAACTGAAGTCCTACGGCCTGGACGCGAAGATCGAGATGTTCGATACGCTGTTCCCCACGCCCAAGTCGAGGACACTGGAGTTGCTGGGAGCAAACAAATTTATAGCGAAGCTGGAAGAGCCGACGATTGCAATTGATCCGACATCGGACCAGCACCAGGAACAGCTCCCGACCTACAACGCCTTCTCGGCGGACGGCGACGTAACCGCGCCGCTGGTCTACGTCAACTACGGAGCGCCGGCTGACTACGAGCAGTTGGATGCGATGGGCATTTCGGTGAAGGGGGCGATCGTGATCGCGCGCTACGGCCAGACCTGGCGCGGCATCAAGCCGAAGGTCGCAGCCGAGCATGGCGCCGTGGGCTGCATCATCTACTCCGACCCGCGCGACGACGGGTATTTTGAAGGCGTGCAATATCCCGATGGCCCGGCGCGTCCAGCGGATGGCGTGCAGCGCGGCAGTGTGATGGACATGGTGCTGTACCCCGGCGACCCGCAGACGCCGGGCATCGGCGCGGTGCCTGGGGCAAAGCTGATTCCTCTGGCCGAAGTCCAGACCATCACCAAGATTCCAGTGCTGCCCATCTCCTACAACGATGCGAAGCCGTTTCTTCAGGCGCTCGGCGGGCAGGTGGTCCCGGAGGCGTGGCGCGGCGGACTTCCCTTCTCTTACAGGGTCGGCCCCAGCGTTGCGAAGGCGCATCTCGCGCTCGCTTTCAACTGGGACCGTAAGCCCCTGTACGACGTGATCGCCCGCATTCCGGGATCGACCTACCCTGATCAGTGGGTCATTCGCGGCAATCATCACGATGGCTGGGTGAACGGCGCGGAGGACCCGCTGAGCGGGACCAGCGCTGAGTTGGAAGAGGCGCGCAGCCTGGGCGAACTCCTGAAGCAGGGGTGGCGCCCGCAACGGACCATTATCTACTGCTTCTGGGACGGCGAAGAGCCCGGCCTGCTGGGCTCCACGGAGTGGGCGGAGACCCATGCCGACGAGCTGTCGCGGAACGCGGTCGCGTACTTCAACTCCGACACCAACGACCGCGGCTACTTCCGGGCGGAGGGTTCGCAGTCGCTGGAGAACTTCGTCGATGGCGTCGCCAGGGACATCGACGATCCCGAGACGAAGATGTCGGTCTCGCAGCGCGAGCGGCTGGTCGACATCTCCAAAGCTGCGCCGGAGGCACGGACTGAGCTTCGCTCGCGCGCCGACCAGCGCATGCGCGCCCTGGGATCGGGTTCGGACTACACCGTGTTCATTGACCATCTCGGCATTGCGAGCGTCGACCTGGGCTACGGCGGCGAAGAACAGAGCAGCGGGCAGTATCACTCCATCTACGATGACTTCTACTTCTACTCAAACTTTCTGGACACCGACTTCGTCTACGGCCGCGCACTGGCACAGACAGCCGGCACCATGATGATGCGCATGGCTGACGCGGATGCGATCCCCTATCAGTTCGGCGACTTCGCCGATACCGTGCGCACCTACGTCACGGACGTGAAGAAGCTCGCGGACACCATGCGCGCGCAGGCGAAGGAACGCAATATCGAGATCACCGAGGGCGTCTACCAGGCGCTGCGCGATCCCAAGAGCGTGCGGGTTGCGCCTCCGACCGAAGAGGCGGTGCCCTACTTTAACTTTGCCCCGCTGGACCAGGCGTCGGATGACCTGACCGCGGCGGCGGCTGCTTACGACAAGGCCTTTGCCGCGCATGCGACGGCTGTGCCGACAGCTCTGAACCCGCAGATACTCCAGGCGGAGCGCGTCCTGCTGGATGCCGACGGGCTACCGAAACGCCCCTGGTTCAAGGACATGATGTACGCCCCCGGCTTCTACACCGGCTACGGCGTGAAGACGCTGCCCGCGGTGCGCGAGGCGATCGAGCAGAAGCAGTGGAAGGAAGTGGATACGCAGATTGCGCGCACCGCCGCGGCGGTGGAGCGCGAGGCAAGCCTGCTGAAGGCCGCAACGCACACGCTGGAGGCTGGGCAGTAGGTCCCTGCCGCGAGTTACAGGTTAAGCTTTTTGAAGATGCGGTCGGGAATATTGCGGATCACAAACATAATGGGCTGGAAGATGCCGGGAACGTAGAGGTTGTCCTTCTTCGCATCGATGGCCTTGACGATGGTGGCGGCGACTTTGTTCACGTCGGCCTTTCTTATTTTCATATGCGCCGTCATTGCGGTATTCACCGGGCCGGGCTTGATGGTGAGCACGGTGACGCCCTCGCGGTCCACCCGATTTCTTAGCCCGGCGAGGAATGCGGTCAGTCCGGCCTTGGACGAGCCGTAGAGGTAGTTCGATTTGCGGCCGCGCTCGCCGGCGACGGACGAGAGCACCGCCAGTACGCCGGCATGGCGCTGCACGCAGAAGTTTGCCAGCCAGGTGAGCAGCGACACGGGCGCGACGAAGTTGGTGTGCAGAATCTGCGCGGCGTGCTCGAAGTCCTGCTCTGCGCGCGGCTGGTCGCCAAGAATGCCGTGCGCGAGGTAAGCGATATCCATGCCGGTCAGCGAGTTGATGGCGTGCGAGAGCAGCTCGGCGTGCTTGTCGGTGTCGTCGAGATCGGCGACGGCGGTGCCCACGTAGGCGGCGCCGCGGGTTTTGAGGTCGGCGGCGACGGCGGCCAGTTTGTCCGCATTGCGAGCAATGAGGAAGAGTTGCGCGCCCTGCGCGGCCCAGATGCGGCAGGTGGCCTCGGCGATGCCGGAGGTCGCGCCCAGCACCAGGATCTTCTTGGTGAGCTTGCTCCGGTCGGGGGCAGTTGGATTCGATGCGGGCGACGCGTCCAAAGGCGGGGTGGCGAGGGTGCTCATAGTGTCGGCTTGGCTCCGGTGGAATCGGTGACGCGCTCCCAGAAGCTGGAGGTAAGCATGGGATCGCGGAAGCGGGCAAAACGCTGCCACTCAGGATAAAACGTCTGGAACTGCGCTGGAGTCATGGCGGCGTCCTTGGCGGGATAGAGCCGGCCGCCGTAGTCGAGGGTCATATCGCCGAGACGCTGGAGTAGCGGAAAGGTGATGCCGGGCTTGATGGGGAAGTCGAGCGCGAACATGATGCCCGCAAGTGGAAAGCTCATCATCCCGAGCGAGGGGATGTCGCCGAAGGCCTTGAGCACGGCGAGGAAGCTGGCGAGGCCCGAATTGGCGATCGTCTGCAGGATGGCGATGGTGCCTTCCTTGGCGTGCTCCCATGGAATGGCGTACTGGAACTGCACCAGGCCGCGCTTGCCGTACATGCGGTTCCAATGCAGCACCGCGTCGAGCGGGTAGAAGAACGGCTCGTAGTCGTGGACCGCCTTCACGTGGGCCTTCCCCTGCTTGTGGAAGAAGACCGTGTTGAACAGGCTGACGGAGATGCGGTTCAGCGCGAAGGCGGGCGCGTCAAACGGGAAGACCAGCCTGGGCTCGGGCGAGGGCTTAAGCTCGCCGGGGACTTTGGCGTGGTCGCCGAGCATGAAGATGCCGCGCGCAAAGTTCTTGCCGGTGGAGACGCAATCCAACCAACTGACCGAGTACTCGGCTTGGCTGTACTGGTGCTTGAGATCGAGGAACTCGTCGATGCCGTGGAACTGGATGCCCTCGTAATCGATGCCGCGCGAGACGATGGGCCGGAGCCGGAGCTGCGCCCAGGTGATGAGTCCTGTCAGGCCCATGCCCCCGATCGTGGCGGCGTACCAGTCGGGGTTTTCGGTGCGCGAGCAGAGCCGCCGCGTACCGTCGGAACGCACCAGTTCGAAGCACGGGACGTGGCAGCCAAAGGAGCCGGCGACTTCGTGGTTCTTGCCGTGGATGTCGTTGGCGATGGCGCCGCCGAGGGTGACGTACTTGGTTCCGGGTGTGACGGGCAGGAAGAACCCGCGAGGCACAGCGAAATCGAGAATCTGCGCCAACGAGATTCCCGCCTCGGCGGTGAGGATGCCCGTTTCGGGGTCGAAGTCGATCAGGCGGTTCATCCCGGTGGTCTGCAGCAGGGTGCCGTCCTTCAGCAGGCAGACGTCGCCGTAACTGCGGCCCAGCCCGACCGGGAGCGCGCTGTCATGCGAGCCCGCCAGCGCAGCCGGGAAGTCGCCCTGCCAGTTCAGCGGGATGACCTTGGCGTTGTATTTCGGATAGCGCCCCCAGGACTCGAACTGCGGCGGCCCGGGGTCAGGATCAGGGGCGGCCGCGGTGGTGGTAAGCACTTCAGGTTCGGCAGTCGACAAGGACATAGCTATAGGATAGCCGCTTGCGCTGCGCGGTTGTTACGGAACGAGCAAGACCTGGTTAACCGGACGATCACCGCTAAGGGCACGACCTCGTGTGCGAAGAGGAAAAAGGCACAGCCGGTGTGGCTGTGCCTTTCTGTTGCTTGCCAGATTGGTGACTTATGCTGCCGACTTGGCCCGGGCGGCCTTGGCAGAGGCGAGCGCGGACTTGGCGGACTCGGCGAGGGCGGCAAAGCCGGCGGCGTCGTTGGTGGCAATATCGGAGAGGACCTTGCGGTCCAGCGGATTGCCGGCCAGTTTGAGCCCGTTGATGAAGGTCGAGTAGCTCATACCGTTGGCGTGGCAGGCCGCATTGATGCGGACGATCCACAGGGCGCGGTACTGGCGCTTCTTCTGCTTGCGGCCAGTGTAGGCGAACTTCAGCCCGCGCTCGACGGCCTCCTGCGCTGCCTGGTAGAGCTTGGATTTGGTGAGGAAGTAGCCGCTGGCGCGTTTCAGGATCTTCTTGCGGCGGTCGTTGCGTTTGGTACTCCGTTTAACACGGGGCATGGTGGTTCTCCTTTTGCGTATGGCGGTTAAGCGGCTGGAGGTAAGGTAGGCCTCTTCACTCGCTATGCAACTTCAAGTCTCGGTGGGCTTTGCCTTGCAAATCCCAGGGGCCGTAACGCTTTGACTGGCCCTTTGTTCTCAATCAGAACGGCTCGACTTGAAAAACTTCGGGTGGTTCCCGGCCCAGAATCAGGCGTACGGGAGCATCCGGGCAATCTTCGGGGTATCCGCCTTGGAGACCAGGACCGACTGGCCGAGATGGCGCTTGGTCTTGGTTTCCTTCGAGGTGAGGATGTGGCGGGTCTTCGACTGACCGCGCTTGAACTTGCCCGACGCGGTCTTAGTAAAGCGCTTGGCCGCGCCCGAATGGGTCTTCAACTTTGGCATGGTGGTTCCTGACGAATATCTACAGGTTGGACAGCATTTTCGAGTTTACCAGATGACGGGGTGTTGCGCCCGGAAAAGTGCGCTTCAGACCCGCAAAAAAGCCTTGCAAAAGGGGGGTCTCAGACCATGTTCCGGGCCCTGAATTCGGGGCCCAAATTGTGCTATAATTAGATGAAAAATAAGGGGCGCGTAAACGCTGAAAGTACTGATTTGGCGCACCTTTTGTAGAACTGCCCGGTCAGTGCACGGCCCTCGAACGAAGACCCGGAATTTTGCGGCGAATCCAGCCGCATGGAGTGTGAATGGCATCGACCGTAATCAGCCCCGAGCTAGAGCCCCAACCGACTGTTGCGACCCCGCCTCCCGAGCACAAAGAAGGCGGCTACTCGGCCGAGAACATTACCGTACTCGAAGGGCTTGCGGCGGTCCGCCTGCGCCCCGCGATGTACATCGGCTCGACCGGCGAGATGGGCCTGCACCACTTGGTGTACGAGGTGGTGGATAACTCGGTGGACGAGGCGCTGGGCGGATACGCGACCAAGATCGACACCACCATTCACGTCGACAACTCCATCACCGTGGTCGACGACGGGCGCGGCATCCCGGTCGACGACATGGTGACCGATGGAGTGAAGATGCCCGCGGTCCAGGTGGTGCTCACCAAGCTGCATGCCGGCGGGAAGTTCGACGCGTCCAACTACAAGGTTTCGGGCGGACTGCACGGCGTGGGCGTAAGCTGCGTCAACGCGCTGAGCCAGGAGTTGGACGTCGAGATCTGGCGCGACGGCTTCGCCTGGGAGCAGGACTACGCCAAGGGCAAGCCCACCAGCAAGCTGCGCAAGATGGGGCCCTCGAAGCGACGCGGCACCAAGGTCCACTTCCTTCCCGACAAGTCGATCTTCGCCGTCACCGACTTCAACTACGACACCCTGGCGCAGCGCCTGCGCGAGCTCGCGTTCCTGAACAAGGGCCTGGAGATTACGCTCACCGACGAGCGCACCACTGACACCAAGACCGGCGAGAGCAAGGTGCAGACCTTCAAGTACGCGGGTGGCATCTCCGAGTTCATCAAGCACCTGAACCGCGGGAAGCAGGTGCTGCACGACAAGCCAATCTACATGGAAGCGGAGCGCGACGGCGTGGCTATGGAGATTGCGTTGCAGTACAACGACGCCTACTCTGAGACCGTCTTCTGCTTCGCCAACAACATCAACACGGTTGACGGCGGCACGCATCTTTCCGGCTTCAAGACGGCCCTGACGCGGACGATCAACTATGTGGGCCAGTCGCTTGGCCTGTTTAAGGATGTAAAGGAGAACCTCTCCGGCGACGATGTGCGCGAGGGGCTGGTGGTCGTCATCTCGGTCAAGCTGTCGCAGCCGCAGTTCGAAGGCCAGACCAAGGGCAAGCTCAACTCCGACATTGCCGGCACAGTACAGGCTTTCGTGAACGAACGATTGAGCGCGTACCTGGAGCAGAACGCGACGGTCGCACGCAAGATCATCAACAAGGCCATCGATGCGGCGCGCGCGCGCGAGGCCGCACGCAAGGCCCGCGATTTGACTCGGCGCAAAGGCGCGCTGGACGGCGGCGGACTGCCGGGCAAGCTCTCCGACTGCTCGGAGCGCCAGCCTGACCGCTGCGAGCTCTACCTAGTCGAGGGCGAATCGGCCGGCGGCACCGCCAAGCAGGGCCGCGATCGCCGCTTCCAGGCCATCCTGCCGCTGAAGGGCAAGATCCTGAACGTCGAAAAGGCCCGCTACGACAAGATGCTGGGCCACGAAGAAATTCGCGCCATGATTACGGCGCTGGGCTGCGGCATCGGCAAGGACGACTTCGACGCCACCAAGCTGCGCTACGGCAAGATCATCCTGATGACCGACGCCGACGTGGACGGATCGCACATCCGCACGCTGCTGCTGACGTTCTTCTTCCGCCACATGACCGAGCTGATCAAGCGCGGCCATGTCTACATCGCACAACCGCCGCTGTTCAAGATCAAGAAGGGCAAGTTCGAGCAGTACATCAAGGACGAGCGAGAGTATGTGCAGGTGATGGTGAAGCGCGCCTCCGACGGCATGGTGCTGCGCCATGGCGACAACGGCGTGAAGATCGAGGGCGCCGCGCTGACCAAGTTCATGTCGCAGCTCAAGGACTACCTCGACTTCTTCGACAAGGTGCAGAAGCGTCTGCGTAACGAGCAGGTGACGGAGGCGTTTGCGCAGATCTTCGCGCAGGAGGGCAAGGACTCGGCGCGGCGCGTGGACTTTGAATCGCCGGCGAAGCTGAAGGAGATGCAGCGCCGGCTGAAGGACATGGTAAAGACGTACCAGTTCCGCGATGTCAGCGACGTACTGCACGACGAGGAGCACAAGACTTACTCAGTCACCTTCACCGACTCGCAGGGTGCGGTGCGCAAGATCGACTGGGCGCTCGCCTCGACTGCGGAGAGCCGCCAGATGCTGGCCCGGCATGCGCAGTTGAAGGACCAGCTACAGCCGCCGTTCCTGATCGAGTACGCGCAGAAAGGCGCGAAGACTGAGGCGGAAGAAGAGGCCGAGGAGGCAGCAGAAGAGGGTGCGGCCGAGGCAGCCGCTGCCGAAACTACGGCCGAGGCCAAGCCGGCCAAGCGTAATAGCAAGGTCTCGCACGATCCGGTGGAGAAGCAGACCGCGCGCGAGGTGTTCGAGTACGTGATCGAGCAGGGTAAGAAGGAGTATCAAGTGCAGCGCTACAAGGGCCTCGGCGAGATGACCGCGCCGCAGCTCTGGGACACCACCATGGACCCCGAACGCCGCACGCTGCTGCAGGTGCGCCTGGAAGATATTGCCGCATGCGAAGAAATCTTCACCACGCTGATGGGCGAGGACGTGGAAGCGCGCCGCAAGTTCATCGAAGAGAATGCCCTGGACGTGAAGAACCTGGATATCTAAGCGGTAGAGGCTTTTCCCCGGACCAACGCAGCAGCAGCACGAAGCGCGGCGGAAACTTTGCCGCGCTTTACTTTTTCATCAGGAACAGCCGCATCGGCGAAAGCTCAACCTTGTTCAGCCCCGCCTTCACTGAGGGATCATTCATTGCAAGCGTGCGTGCTTCCGCTTCGGTCGCCGTCTCCAGCACTGCCATACCCCATACGCCCTTTGGGTCGAGTACCGGCCCAATGATCAGCACGGCGCCTGTCGCAAACTGCGTCTTCCAGTAGTCCGCATGCTGCTGCATCAGCTTGCCCTCTTCCGGGGTCATATCGTCCGCAAAGGTCGTGCGCGGCGGGATGAGCTTCAGGAAGAAGCGAAGTTTCTGGACTTGTGGCGCGGCCGGTGCGGCAACGGAGTCCTGCGCGCGAGCCACCGGCACGCACACCAAGGCCCCCAGCAGGATCAACAGCGAGAAGGCTCTTTTCATGCCAATCGCTCCAATTCAGGAAATTCTGGCGCAGCTCTACATCAACTCTTCGACGAATTTCTTTGCTACGTCCGGCGGAATGTGCAGGTCGCGGCCAATCAGCGGGCCTGCGTCGAGCACCGGCTCCGTCTCTTCGAGCGAAGGCAGGTCGGTGCGCTCGTAGAACTTGCCAATAGGAATCTCATCGCCCCAGACCGTCGCCTTCTCCATGGCGGCGATCCAGTTGGTGGCGTCGTACTCCGCATTGTCTTCGAGCTTCTTGACGCGCGGACGGAACCACTGGAAGGTATTCTCCTTGTTGTAGGTAACGCAAGGGCTGAAGATGTCGAGGAACGAGAAGCCCTTGTGTTGAATGGCCTGCTTGATCAGTTCGGTCAGGTGCTTCTGATCGCCCGAGAAGCCGCGCCCAACGAACGTGGCACCCGCCGAAAGCGCCAGCGTGATGGGGTTCACGGGCGTATCCATATTGCCGTAGGGATTGGACTTGGTTTTCATGCCGATGCGGCTGGTGGGCGATGTCTGCCCGGTGGTGAGACCGTAGATCTGGTTGTCCAGCACGAAGTAGTTCAGGTTGATGTTGCGGCGCATGGCGTGGACGAAGTGGCCGCAGCCGATGCCGAAGCCGTCGCCATCGCCGCCCGTTACCAGCACGGTCAACTCGTGGTTCGCGAGCTTCAGGCCGCTGGCCACCGGCAGCGAACGCCCATGCAGCGTGTGCATGCCGTAGGTGTTGATGAAGCCGGGGAAGTTGGACGAGCAGCCAATGCCGCTGACGGTCGCCACCTGGTGGTTGGGAATCTGCAGCTCGACCAGCGCCTTCTGCACCGCCGCGAGCACGCCGAAGTCGCCGCAACCGGGACACCAGTCGGGATCGACCTTGCCCTTGAGGTCCGCCATCACCATGGGCTTGGGAGCCGTAATATTGATCGTCGCCATTGTCGATTCTCCTTAAACCATCACTTCGTGGGTTGGCACGGAAATGGTCGTCGTTCCGGCAAGCTGTTCGCGCACCGCTTCCACAATGTGGTGCGGCATGAAGGGCTCTCCATCGTATTTGCGGATATGGCCGTCGGCTACGAAGCTGGTTTCGCTGCGCAGATAGCGGGCGAACTGGCCACTGTAGTTGTTCTCCACAATGATCGTGTGCTTCGCTTTGCCGAGGATATTGAGGATCGCATCGCCGTGCAGCGGAACCAGCCAGCGGATCTGCAACTGATTGGTGCTGATGCCCTGTTCGGCAAGTTGGGCGCGCGCTTCTCGAATGGTTCCGTCGGTCGAGCCCCAGCCGATCAGCGTAACGTCCGCATCGGCCGGACCTTCGAGCACCGGCGCCGGCACTGAAGCTTCGATACCGGCCATCTTGCGCATGCGCTTTTCCATCATGGCGCGGCGCTTGGCGTGGTTGGTGTACTCGTCCGAGATCAGCACGCCGTTCTCTTCGTGCTCGTCGCTGGAGACCACGTGGGTGAAGCCGGGGATGCCAGGAATCGCGCGCGGTGAGATGCCGCTCTCGGTGATTTTGTAGCGGAGATATTCTTCGTGGGCGTCGCCGTTGGAGGTGATGAGCTCGCCGCGATCGATGGGCGGATTGAAGTTCAGCAGTTCGGGTTCAACGCTCAAGCGGCCCTCGGAGAGCAGCAAATCGCAGAGCACGATTCCCGGACACTGGAACTTGTCGGTGATGTTGAAGACTTCGGGCATCAGCGTAAAGCAATCGCCGATATCCAGCGGCGCCGCGATCACGCGCGGGAAATCGCCGAAGGCCGCGCCCAGCGCCTGCCACAGGTCACCCTGCTCGGTCTTGGTGGGCACTCCGGTAGACGGGCCGGCGCGCATGCAGTTGATGGCCACCACGGGAATCTCGGCCATGGCTGAGAGGCCGAGGCCTTCGGTCATCAGTGCGAAGCCGCCGCCGGAGGTCGCGCACATGGAACGCACGCCGCCGTGGGCCGCGCCGATGGCCATATTGATGACGCCGATCTCGTCTTCCACCTGGCGCACCATAATGCCGGCCTTGCGCCCGTGCGACGCCATCCAGTGCAGCACGCCGGTGGAGGGGCTCATGGGATACGCGCAGTAGAACTTGCATCCGGCGGCCGCTCCGCCCATAGCCAGGGCGGCGTTGCCGCTGAGCACCGCGTAGCGCTTGTCAGTCATCGGCAGCGGCCGCTCGAAAGGCTTGAAGTTGGCGGTAGCGTACTCGTATCCGGTCCGCGCCAGATCCACATTTTCCTTGATGACCGCTTCGCCCTTCTTGCCAAACTGAGCCGCCAGGACGCCTTCGAGTACGTGGAAGCCCACGCCCATCATGCTGAGGGCCGCGCCCATGGCCAGCGTGTTCTGCGCGACCTTGTTGCGAGTGATATCCGCCATCGTGCTCACAGGCAGCGGGCAGAGCTGCACGCCGTCGGCGGCTGCGCCGGGCTTGATCAAGTCAGCGTTGTAGATGCAGGCGCCGCCCGCGGTGAGCAGGCGCAGATGGCGGTCCATCGTGTCCTGGTTAAGCGGGATCAGCAGGTCGATACCGTCGCCCATGCTCTCGACCGGGTCGACTCCGGTGCGGATGGTGAGAAAGGTATGGCCTCCGCGAATGATGGACTGGTACGCGTTGTAGGCGTTCAGGTGCAGCCCGCGCCGGCTGAAGATCAATGCGAAGATGTCACCCGGTGTGGCAACACCCTGACCGGCCGCGCCGCCAATACCGATGGCGAAGGTCTGACTCATAAGGTCCTCTCCCAGCTGTAAGATGGTAGAACGTTCGGCGAAAAAAATTGCCCAGCAAGAATTGCTCCTCTTCTGGGTGGAAACTAGAATACACGAATCCCGGCAGAGTCGGCTCGGAACGGCGAAAGGCCGCCTTGTTCGGCCCTGCATCCCCCATTTATTAGGCGAAGAACCTATCGGCCGGCCTCGCCCATATGCCGCACCGTCATCTGCAGGATGCGCGCGTTGCGGGGTTGGTTGCAGGCGAACACGATCGCGTCCGCAACCTCGTGCGCCTCCATCATGTAGGAGTTCTTGACGCCTTCTTCGGTGCGGCCTTTGCCCACAGCAAACTCGGTTTTGACGCCTCCGGGAAAGATGGTGCCCACCTTGATGCCGTACTTGCGCAGCTCGCCGTCCAGCGCCTGCGCAAAACCCGCCTGGGCGAATTTGCTGGCGCAGTAGACCGCCTCGCCCGCATAGCCCTGCAAGCCTGCGACGGACGAGATAAAGAGGATCTCGCCGCCTTTCTGGGCGATCATGACGGACGCAGCGTGGCGGGCGAAAAGGAAGCTGCTCTTCATGTTGGAATCCATCAATGCGTCATACTCTTCCACGCTGGTGTCGACCAGGTTCTTGTAGTTCCCGGCCCCCGCGTTGTTGATCAGGATGTCCAGATGGCCGAACTGCTTCACAGCCAACGCCACGCAGTTCTGCGCGGTCGTCTCGTCCGCAGCGTCTCCGGCGAGATACACCGCCTTGCCGTCGCGCGCGCAGATCAGGTCGCACAGCTCGCGCAGGCGTTGTTCGCGGCGTGCGGTGACAACGACGTGCGCGCCCTTTTCCGCAAAGGCCAGCGCAGTCGCCCAGCCGATTCCCGCGCTGGCTCCGGTGATAAGGGCGGTTTTCCCTGCAAGACTGTTCGCATCCGGCATGACTCACGGCTCCTGAAGCGGAATGGTTGGGCAGGCCCGCACATGGACGGGCAAACCCATAGGAATGCTACCATTCCGCCTATGCCCAGCTTCGACGGTGACGAACGTCGCACGAGCTCCGCGCCGGTCGTGCCAGCGTTGGTTCAGGCGCGCGGCCTGACCAAGGAGTACCCATGCGAGGGAGGAGTGATGCGCGTGGTCGACGACGTCTCCTTCGCCATCGCGCCCGGCGAGACCCTTGGCCTGGTCGGCGAGTCCGGCTCCGGCAAGAGCACCGTGGCGCGGATGCTTCTGCGCCTGATTGAGTCCACTGCCGGCGAGATTCGATTCGAAGGCCAGCCGTTGCCGCCCGCTTCGTCTGCCCGGATGCGCGGCCTGCGCCGGCGCATGCAGATCGTCTTCCAGGACCCATACGCCGCGCTGAACCCGCGCATGCGTGTCCACGAAATCCTGCTGGAGCCGTTCCGAATTCACCGCGAGCCGCCGCCCGAAGGCACCCAGGCGCGCCTGCGCGACCTCCTCGACTCCGTCGGGCTCGACGAATCCTCACTGATGCGCTATCCGCACGAGTTCTCGGGCGGCCAGCGCCAGCGCATCAACATCGCCCGCGCCCTGGCGCTGCGCCCGCGCTTCCTCGTCCTGGACGAGCCGGTCAGCGCATTGGATGTCTCGGTCGGCGCACAGGTCATCAACCTGCTGCGCGATCTGCAGCGCAAGCTGGGCCTCACCTACCTGTTCATCTCCCACTCCATGCCGCTGGTGCGCTACCTGTGCGATCGCGTCGCCGTAATGCAGCGCGGGCGGCTGGTGGAGATCGGCGACTGCATGCAGGTCTGCGAGCAGCCGCACAGTCCCTACACCCGCCAGCTCATCGCCGCCACTCCAGAGATGCCGGTTGCGCCGACTCGCCGACTCGCTGACTCGCTTATCCCCGACTCGTTACAATAGAAAGCGAATGCTTTCCGGCCTAAGTCCGCACTATCCCTATCTTTGGCTGGTCGCGACCTCGTTCATCGCAGGATGGATCAACGCTATGGCAGGCGGCGGATCCTTCATCTCCTTCCCTGCGATGCTCGCGATCGGCGTCCCGCCAATCCAGGCCAACGCCACCAACACCGTGGCGCTGTGGCCGGGCCAGGTCACCTCGATCTGGGCCCTGCGCACCGATCTGCGCCGCGATCTGGTTGCCGTGGTCCTCTCCGCATCGATTCTGGGCGGCGTCGGCGGCGCGGTGGTGCTGCTGATCACGCCGCAGATCACCTTCATGCACATGGTCCCCTGGCTGCTGCTGGTGGCGTCGCTGCTGTTCTGGGTCAGCGGGCCGATCTCACGCTGGCTGCGCCGCCGCACGGAAACGCCGCACGTTCCGCAGAAGCCCTCAATGCCCGTGCTCTTTTTCGCAATCATCCCGGTCACCTTCTACATCGGCTATTTCGGCGCCGGTGCCGGCTTCCTGCTGATGAGCGCGCTGGCACTCTTCGGCATCGAGGAGATGCACCAACTCAACTCGCTGAAGGTGCTCGCCGCGGGCACGTCCAACTTCTGTGCGGTAGTCACTTTTATCTTCGGCGGCGCCATCGTGTGGCACTATTGCATCGTCTCCATGGTCTTCGCCGCCGTAGGCGGATACGTGGGGGCGCAGTATGCTCGAAGGATGAATGCCGAGGTGCTGCGCACCATCGTGGTGGTCACCGGCTGCACCATGGCCGCATACTTTTTCTGGAGGCAGGCATGATCCCCGCCCCCACCGTAGAGCTTCGCGCAGGAGTTTGAGTCATGAGCCACGAAGGAATCCGCATCGTCAGCGGCGAAGAGGCGCAGGCTGCCGGCCAGCAGGACGTACGCCTGCCGCCGGATGCCGTCACCCCGCTGAAGGTCCGCGTGAAGAAGAGCGAGGGCACCGGCGTCGAGATTGACTGGCGCGATGGCCACCAGAGTTCGTGGAGCTTCCGCTGGCTGCGCGACGCCTGTCCGTGCGCCACCTGCCACGAAGAGCGCGAGAAGAGCGGCAGGGCGCCCGGCGAGCCCAAGCCCAGATCCCAGGCCCTGCTCATGATGTACCAGGAGCCTCCGCGGCCGGTCGAAGTAAAGCCCATCGGCAAGTATGCGCTCGGGTTCAAATGGAACGACGGCCACGAGGCCGGGATTTACTCCTGGGACTACCTCCGCCGCGTCTGCCAATGCCCTGCCTGCCGGCCGCCGCGCGCCTAGCCGGGGACGCCCAGCAGCCGAAGCGCCTCATCCACGGTCGCAACCACCAGCACGATCTCCCGCTTCTGCTGGCTCAACATCCCCTGTTCGACGCAGTGGTCGAGAAACTCCAGCAGCTTGTCGTAAAAGCCATTTGTGTTGATCAGGAGCACCGGCTTGGCGTGCAGCTTCAGCGTCTGCCATGCCAGTACCTCGAACAGTTCCTCGAACGTCCCAAACCCTCCGGGCAGTGCGACGAACGCGTCCGACCGCTCGCCGATCAGCGCCTTGCGCGTGTGCATGGTGTCGGTAATGTGCAGCTCCGTCAGCCCATCGTGTGCGACCTCGAGATCCACCAGCACCGTGGGGATCACGCCAACCACGCGGCCGCCCGCAGTCAGGGCCGCCTCGGCGACAGCCTGCATCAGGCCTACCTTTGCGCCGCCATACACCAGGCCGATGTTTCGCTGGGCCAGCGCGCGGCCAAGCTCACAAGCAACAGTTCGATACACCGGAGAGGACCCATCGGCGGACGCGCAGAAAACAGCAACGTTCTGAATCATCCTTTGAGGATACCAAGCCTCAAAAGAACGCCAGCCGCCGCGGCCTTGCGGACGGCTGGCACATGCGATCCACCGCGAAGCATCGTTACCTGATTGTGAGGGTGGTGTTGTCCAGAGCGGCCGAGACCTCGGCAAGCAGTTCGCCGGCCGTATGCTTGTCGGTCGCGGCGTTCACCACAATGCGCGTGCCAACCGCCAGCTTCAGCGCAACCGACTTACCTGCATCGAGCGAGACAATTTCGTCGCCAACCTTCAACTGCAGCGCAGAGCCGGAATCATTGCGCAGAGCCACTTTCACGGTCTTGCTCTTCGCAAACATGGCGTGACCGGGCGATGGGACATTTGAGGAAACGGCGCAAACAGCGGGGGCTGCACCGAGACCCACGATAGCGACAGCGATAGCAACTGCCGACCAAACTTTCATAACACCTCCGGGTGTTCGGGGAATTCGGCGGGATTCGCTGCCATGGTTCAGCGAAACTCGTCGTACCAGCCTCTACGCAACCCGTTCCGCTCCGGTTCCAATCAATTTTGTAAATAGATTGTCTCAACTTGGTCATTCGCTATCCACCGCCCAGCCTATTAACATAGAGAGTGGAGTGCCCGCCGTGTCCCGCCTTCTCGACAACATGAACCCGCAGCAGCGCGAAGGCATCCAGGCCGTCGATGGCCCCGTTCTGTTGCTGGCCGGCGCGGGCTCGGGAAAGACCCGCGTCATCACGCACCGCATCGCCTATCTCATTGAAGAGCGCGGTGTTCGCCCCGACCAGATTCTCGCCGTCACGTTCACCAACAAGGCCGCCACCGAGATGGCCGAGCGCGTGGACAAGCTCCTGGGCCACAGCGCGGTCGCCAGGCCGCTGCTTTCCACCTTTCACAGCTTCTGCGTGCGTGTGTTGCGGCGGGACATTGAAGCCTTGCGCGTCAACAACTCAGGCCTCACCCGCACCTTCGCCATCTACGACGAGGCCGACCAGCAGGCCGTCGTCAAGACCGCGCTCAAGCGCCTGGCCATCGACGACAAGCAACTCAAGCCGCGCGTCGCGCTCGGCCGCATCAGTTGGGCCAAGAACCACATGATCGATCCGCAGGAGTACTTCCTGGCCTCGACCAACCCGATGGAAGAGAAGATCGCGCACATCTTCGAGATCTACCGCAAGGAACTCTTCAAGGCCAACGCGCTCGACTTCGACGATCTGCTGCTGGAGACCGTACGCCTGCTGAAGGTTGCGCCCGAAGTCCGCGAACGCTACAACCGGCGTTACAAATACCTGCTGATCGACGAGTACCAGGACACCAACCGCCCGCAGTACGAGCTGATGAAACTTCTCGCCGGGCCGGCCCATAACGTCTGCGTGGTCGGCGACGAGGACCAGTCCATCTACAGTTGGCGCGGCGCCGACATCCGCAACATCCTCGAGTTCGAGAAGGACTTCCCCGAGGTGCGCACCATCCGCCTGGAGCAGAACTACCGCTCCACGCAGATCATCCTGGAAGGCGCATCGGCCGTGGTCGCCAACAACATCCAGCGCAAGGGCAAGACGCTCTTCACCACGCGCGAGGGCGGCTCGCTGATCGGCTACTACGAGGCCCCCGACGGCGAGAACGAAGCGCTCTTCATCGCCGACCGCATCCAGCAGTATCTGCGCGAGGCCGGGCAAAGCGATCCCGACGTCCCCCCGCGCTGTGCCGTGCTCTATCGCACCAACTCGCAGTCCCGGCTGGTGGAAGAGGCGCTGCGCCGCTATCAGATCCAGTACCACATGGTCGGCGGCTTCTCGTTCTACGAGCGCGCCGAGGTCAAGGACATCCTCAGCTACATGAAGCTGGTGCTCAACCCGCACGATTCGATCGCATTCGCGCGAGTGGTCAACTCGCCCGCGCGCGGCATCGGCAAGACAACCATGGAAACGCTGGAACGCATTGCCCTGACCGCCGGCCTCAGCACGTGGGACGCGGTCGCCCGCGCCACCAAGGAGCAGCTTCTGCCCGCACGTGCGCTGCAGGCGCTCGCGAAGTTTCGCCGGCTTATCGAGGACGCGCGCGCCATGCTCGGCCCCAACTTCGCGGACAAACTGACCGCCGACCTCGCTCCCGAAGGGGACGCGGCGGAGCAAAATGGAATCGAAGCTGCTGCGAGCGTGGACGCCGCAGAGCTTAATCCCGTCGAAATCGCGGTCGAGTCCGACGAAGATGATGTTGCCGCCGCCGAACCGGACACCTCCTTCGACACTAGCTTCAACTTCGGCTTCGACTTCGGCCCCAGCGAGGAGATCTCCACCATCGCGCCGGAGAACGCCGCAGGAACCGTACACTACGACGCCTATGACCGTTTGGACCACGCCGACAGCGACGATTGGTACCTTTCGGATGCGCAACTTGACCGCCTTAGAGATAAGGTCGCGCGATTGGAGGAACAGGCTCGCAAACTCGGAACGTCGGCTCCTGAACTAAACGTCACGACAATCACCAAGGGTTGGTTTCGCGTCCGGATTATGTTCGATCCCCAGGAAACCGGCGGCTGGAGCATTGTGGCGATGAAAGGTACGCATCTTGATTCCACTGATTTTGGCGTTCTGAAGGGGGAGCAGATTCCCCACAACATCGATTTCTCGGGCTGGGACTGTGACCTGTGCAATAGGCAGATCGAGCGGAAGCAACTATTCCTTCTTCGCAAGGGTAGCGAATACGAGCGCGCTGGCAGTACATGCATCGAAAGATTCAAGAACATTCGACCACGCATCTTCCAATTCCACAGCGAGGCGAAGGATTCTCTGCGGACGTGGCTTTCGCAAGAAGGAACTAAGGAAATCCCCCAATCGCGCCCGTCTCTCTATTCGCTTGCGGACTCAATTAGAGGCGTACAGCAAAGCAAGTCGGAAGCGACCGACGTCCAGCCGAGACAAGTTGCCGCACCGTTCATTCTTGCAACCTTGACCCCAAGATCACCGATGGGGTCTCTCGAAAGTGGCCCGCCTCCGGCCAATCTTGCCGAGTTCAACCCGTTCGCGCCGGTCGTGCTCAAGCGTGGCGCAAATATCACGCCGGAGCGGGCCGCCGAAATCCTGATGGCTGATGAGCGCGATGCCGGCGCCGGGGGCTTCCGCAAACCCGGTGACGCGGCCACGCTGCCCGAGCTCATCAAATTCCTCAACGACCGTTCCGGCTACATCCGCACGCTCGAAGAAGAGGCCACGCCCGAATCGTTCTCGCGCATCGAGAACCTGAAGGAGCTCGCCAACGCCGCGCAGGACGCGCAGGAGCGCGGCGAAACCCTCTCCGAGTTTCTCGATCACGCCGCGCTCGTCTCCGACGCCGACTCCTATTCCGCCGAGGCCCGCGTGACGCTGATGACGCTGCACGCCGCCAAGGGTCTCGAATTCCCGCTGGTGTTCATCGCCGGGATGGAGGAGGGCCTCTTTCCCAGTTCGCGCACGCTGGTCGATCCTGGCGGCCTCGAAGAGGAACGCCGCCTCTGCTACGTCGGCATGACCCGCGCCATGGATACGCTGATCATGACCCGCGCCCGCTACCGCCGCCGCTACGGCTCCGACATGCCGGACTCGACCATCCCTTCGCGCTTCCTTGAGGAGGTCCCGTCGCGCCTGATCGAAGACCTGGGCAGCCCCGCGCCGCGCCCGCAGTTCTCCGGCTCGGCGTACGCCACGCCGTATCCCCAGCGCAGTCGCTTTGGCCGGCCTATTGGCGGCGAGGAAGGCGACCGCCATTACAGCTACGAAGACGAAGACCAGAGCGCCAACCCACCGGCAAACCGCCGCACCGCCTCGAAGTTCTCCACCACGCGCGTCGCCCCGGGCTCGCGGCCTGTTTCGACCAGCGGCTCCGTGGATAACATCGCAAACTTCTTTGCGGCGCGCGGACAGAAGTTCGCCCGGCCCAAACTCGACATCCCCGAGCCCACCGGCAAGACCGGCCTGCGCCAGGGTTCGCGGGTGCGCCACCCGAAATATGGCGAAGGAACCGTCTTTCGGCGCGAAGGCGAAGGGGATGATGCGAAGATTACAGTACAATTTCAACAGCACGGCGTAAAAAAGCTGGTGGAAAAGTTCGCCCAGCTTGAGGCTCTTTAGAGGTTCGCGCCCTGTACCCCATCTTCAGGAAAGTACACCTACATTCATGGCAGATACCAAGAGCATCACCGACAAGTTGGAGCGCAAGAAAGTGAAGCGCGCAGCACGCAAAGCGGCCCCCGCGAAAGGCAAGCGCACCGGCGCTCGCGGAGAGAACAAGGCCAAGGTCAAGAAGGCTGCACGCGGCAAGTCGAAGCGCTAACGCAAGCAGAACCAGGGCGCTCCCGGCTCGGCTCGCTTCTTGGGGCCTGGGGCGCCGCTTTCCCTTCAAAATCGATTTGCGCCGGCCATACTCTTAAGACTTCGCCTACAGGAGTTCGACGCTGTCCAGGCAAATCTTCGCCACCAAATCCATCGACAAGCTGATCTCCGACTCGGAGCTGCCGCAAAACTCCATGCACCGGACGCTGGGCCCGGTCTCGCTTACCGCGCTCGGCATCGGCATCGTCATCGGCTCGGGCATCTTCACCGTCATCGGCACCGCCATTGGCGGCAACCCGGCCAAGCTCGCTGACTGGAAGGGCTCGCCAATCATCGACCTCATCCTGCACCACGGGGCCGTCGCCGGCCGCCCCGGCGCAGGTCCCGCTCTGGCCATCTCGCTCGTCATGGTCGCATTCGTCTGCGCGTTCACCGGCCTTTGTTATGCCGAACTCGCCAGCATGATCCCCATCTCCGGCTCCGCCTACACCTACACCTACGCCACCATGGGCGAGTTGATCGCCTGGATCATCGGCTGGGACCTCATCCTCGAATACGCCTTCGCCAACATGAGCGTCTCGGTCGGTTTCGCGGCCCACATCGTCGACCTGCTCGACTGGCTTCACATCCGCCTCGACCCCAAATGGCTCTCGCCCGCGTTCCTTCCCCAAGGCCTGCAGGACCTCGCCGGCCACGACATCTTCCCCGTAGGCTGGCATCGCGGCTTCGATATCCCCGCGTTCCTCGTCGTCTTCATCCTCACTGTCGTGCTGGTACTCGGCATTCGCGAGTCATCTCGCACCAACAACATCATGGTGCTGATCAAAATCGCAGCCATCCTGGCATTCGTCTTCTTCGGCATCTCCTTCATCCATCCCTCCAACTACCATCCATTCGTACCCAACGGCTTCTCGGGAATCCTCGCCGGCGGCTCCATCATTTTCTTCACCTACATCGGCTTCGACGCCGTCTCCACCGCCAGCGAAGAGTGCCGCAACCCGCAGCGCGATGTCCCCATCGGCATCATCGCCACCCTCATCGTCTGCACCGTTCTCTATCTGGGCGTTGCGCTGGTGCTCACCGGCATCGTCCCCTGGCGCACAGTGGCCGGCGACGGCGCCCCGGTCGTCAACGCCCTCAAGCGCCTCTCGCTGGAGCCCGGCGGGCACCGCCTCCACTTCGTCCGGCTCTTCGTCCTCATCGGCGCCCTGATGGGCATGATCTCCTCCATCCTGGTCGGCCAGTACGGCCAGGCGCGCATCTGGTTCGCCATGTCACGCGACCGCCTGCTGCCCGACGCCTTCAGCAAAATCCATCCCCGCTTCCGAACGCCGGCCTTCTCCACCATCATCGCCGGCATCCTCGTGTCCATCCCTGCGGGTGTCTTCGACGTCGGCTCGCTGGCCGAGATGACCAACATCGGCACTCTGTTCGCCTTCATCCTCGTTTCCGTCGGGGTGCTCGTCCTGCGCCGCAAACAGCCCGAACGCCACCGCGGCTTCCGCCTTATCGGAGGCCCCATCTTCCCCATTCTCAGCATCCTCTGCTGCCTGTTGCTGATGGCCGGCCTACCCGCCATCACCTGGGTCCGCTTCTTCGTGTGGCTGATCATCGGCCTCTGCGTCTACATCTTCTACAGCCGCAAACGCAGCGAGTTTTACAAGGCATGAGCAAATCCAAACGTCCGCAGACAATCACAGCCGCCCAGTTCCTGGAGGCAATGTCTCACCTCAAGCGGCCCAGCGACAGCGTCCGCAAACTTCTTCGTGCGCACCTCAACTCGAAGGGACGCGTTTCGACGATGACCTTGCTTGCGGACGCTGCAGGATACACCAGCTTCAGCCCCGCCAACCTCCACTACGGAGGACTCGCCCGCCGCATCGGCAAACACCTCGCCATCTCCGAGCCATCAGTCATCGTCCCCACCGCGTCGGATGCCTATCTCTCGCTCGTCGGCGACTTCATACCACCGGAGGAAGTCACCAATGCCCATTGGCTGCTGGTGATGAAACCCGAGTTCGCCGAAGCTCTCCAGGCTTCGCACTGGCTTGATTAGCCCATTGCCGAAGCGCTCCTACAGCGCCTCTTTGAGTTTGCGCCGGTACTCGACAAACGCCTCGCGCCCCTTCGCGGTTAGACTCAGCAGCGTCTGCGGAATCTTGCCGCGATAGGTCTTCACCACCTCCACATAACCCGCCTCCTCCAGACGCGAGAGATGGCTGGACAGCGTGCCCTTGTTCATCCCGGTTTCGTGCTGAAGATACAGAAAGTCGGATCGCTCGACAGCAAACAGTAGCGCGACGATCATCAGCCTTCCCGGCTCATGAATCACGCGGTCGAGCTCCGCAATCTTTTGGATATGCTGATTCATTCGGCCACCCGCACAGGCGGTTGCGTGTGTTGCAGATAGAGCACGAAGCTGATGGCGCCGGAGATGAGCAGGATCGCGCCATAAAGCACGATGGTGAGCAGCCATGCCCCGGAGCTTCTTTCGTCGAGCGTGGCGACCGCTGACGCGCTCCCCGCCACTGCCCCGACCACGCCCGCTGGAAGCACTGCAATCGCCACGGAGCAGACTGCCATAGCCGCAGCCGCGGCCAACTTCCAGCGCACCGCGCTAACCATATGCAAGACGTAGAACACCACAAAAACCAACCCAATAAGAGCGACAGGCGTCGTCAGGCCCCAGTGTGAGCCGTCGATCTTCCAGTGCGTTCGGGCAGCGAGGTAGAGGCCCAATGCGGTCAGTAGTGCCGTAGCGCAGCCGAGCACGAGCGCGGACAACCGCGTGCTCTTCAGGTTGCGGTATTCCACGAAGCCGGTACGCGGATAGGTAATGTGCTTCTTGATCGCCTTGCTTCCGTAGTGAATGCCCAGCAGCATCAACCCCACCCACATCACGAACACATCCATCCGGTGCCAGATGGCGCCGGCAGGGGAGCGCGCCTGTAGCCAGCTCAGCAGCCCAAATCCAAGCAGCATGAAGGCCATGCCTAGCTCGCCCACGCCATCGACGTTGTTGTAGAGTTTCGGCCGTTGCAGAATACTTTCGATCTGATCCATATTCGTGCCTCTTTCGTTCGGCAAAGTTCTTGGGAGAGACAGCGCCGATCTGCCTCTATTGTTTATACCAACTAGTTTGCTCTACCAACCACAATCTGTCAAGAACAAAATTTGAGGGGAAACCAAATCAGGCCAAATCAAAGGAAGGCCAAACAAAGGGGCCCCGGATTCCCACAACCCGAATACAATCAGACGCATATGGCCCGCACCTTCCTTACTGCCGAGTGGCGCAAGCTGATCATGGCGCAGTATCAGGTCGATCCCGCGGTCCTGGCGCCGTGGCTCCCGCCCGGCCTTGAACTCGATCTCTACACCGCCGGAGATATCCCCCGCTGCTATGTCTCGCTGGTCGCGTTCCACTTCGACCGCGTCCGCGTGAAAGGCGTCTCCATTCCCTTCCACAACAGCTTCGAAGAGGTGAACCTCCGTTTCTATGTCGCCCGCACAATGCCGGACGGGACACGCAGGCGCGGCGTGGTCTTCATTCGCGAGTTTGTCCCTCACGGCGCCATCACCTTCATCGCCAACCTGCTCTACGAGGAGCCCTACTTGACGGTGCCCATGAGCCACAGCATTCACGCCATGCCGCATGGCCTGTTCGTGAGCTATCGCTGGGGCCATCGCAGCAACTGGCAGCGCCTCACGGTGGAGGCCTTGCCTAATCCGCAGCTGATTGAGCCTGGAAGCGAAGAGGAGTTCGTCACCGAGCACTATTGGGGTTATACAAAGCGAAGCCGCGGGCCCACCTCAGAATACGGAGTCCAACATCCGCGTTGGACCGTCTATCCGCTTCACAAGTTCGGGATCGAAGTCGATTTCGCCGAATTCTTCGGGCCGGCCTTCGCACCGCTCAATCAACAGAAGCCTGCGAGTGTTCTCCTCGCCGAAGGCTCTGAAGTCGCCGTATCCACCGGCACCCGCCTCCCTTAGCTGGACTCAGACCACAAACACCATCCGCCGCCCGCTTTTGGCTCGTCCCCACGCCGCCTCCACATCGGCGAGCGCCACCGGCTCCGTGTCGATCTTCAGCCCCGTGGATGCGGCCGCCGCGCACATCGCCGTCAGTGCCTCCACAATTGCCGCCGCCGAAAGGCTGCCCAGTCCGCTGCCCATCAGTTCCACGCCGGAACTGCGCAGCCAGTCCCCTTGCAGGGAGATCGCTTCTCCGCTGATCGATCCGATCTGGACGTAGCGAATTCTGTGCTCACCCTGAGGAGCGCCGTGCCCCTTCGCTGCCGCCAGAATCAACTCTGCCGACGCCCCCCACAGGTAATCCAGCACCACATCGACGTCTGCCAGTGCGGCGCGGAACGCCGCCGCCAGCGCCTCATCCGATTGCCGCAGCCAGATGGTCTCGTCCGCGCCCAACACCCGCAGCTTCTCCAGCGCGTCCGGCTCGCGCCCGGTCGCAATCACCTTGCGCGCGCCCAGGATCTTCGCCACCTGGATGGCCTGCTGCCCAGCAACGCCGGTAGCGCCATTCACCAGCACTGACTCGCCCGCCTGCAACCGCGCCCGCCCCATCAGTGCTCCCCACGACGCCAGCCCAGGATTGCCCAGCGCGGCCACCGTGACGTCGTCGTCCGCCTCCGGTAGCAGGATGGTCCGGGTCGCTGCTGCCACACTCCACTCAGCCATCGCGCCAAACGGCGCGGGGGGCCCGAAGAAGTACACCCGCCGTCCATCGGGCAGCGTGCCCACGCCGTCGAAGCCCGGCACGAACGGCAGCTCGCTGCCGCTGCTGTAGTGTTTGCCGCTGGCCTGTCCTTTCACCAGGTTGCTCAGCGCCGCCGCCCGAACCTTGACTAAAACCTCGCCCGCACCCGCGACCGGCTCGCGGAAGGTCGTGTAGCGAGGCGGCCTGTCGAAGCTCTCCACCACAGCTGCTTTCATGGCTGACTCACCCTCCCATCCCGCACCCTGAGCCAGCGGCGCATTTCCCACAGAATACCGCTGCCAAACTGCGCGGGAACCACATTTGGTACGGGATATCCACGAGTTTCTGATGAAGAGTGGCCGAACCCCCTTGCCTGACAGGCGCACGCGACGCATACTCGCAGTAGAAGTCCCGGACGAGCATTCGCACGGTTCCTGTCGAGACCAATACGTGACCCGATATAGCCGTCAAGACGTTCTGAGAATCCTGCATCTGCGAGCGCGTCAGTTGACCGCGTGGGAGCAGGCGGGACTGATTCCCGCCAACGAAAACTATTCCTTTGAAGATCTCGCCCAGTTGCGCACCCTGCGCGCGCTGCGAGCCACGCGCATCACCGCGAAGAGCATACGCGAGTCGGTCGAAGCCATGCGCAAGGCCGCCGGCATGGGCAATCCGCTGATCGAGGCCAGCGCGGTCGGCCATGGCTCGCGGCTGGCCTTCCGCCACAGCGGGGCGCTGGTCGAGCCGCTGACCCAGCAGCTAGCCTTCGACTTCGACGCCGCACCGGAGCGCCCGCTGTGTATCGTGGGGGCCGCGCACGGCCATCGCGCGGACATACAGGAGATGTTCCAACGCGCGGTGCAATTGGAGGAAGACCCCGCGACCCTGCCCGATGCGGCGGAGATGTATCGCAAGATTCTGGCGCTGCGGCCTGGCTATGCAGCGGCAGCCATCAACCTGGGCACCATCCACTACAACCTGCGCGAGTTCGCAATGGCCGAGCAGCTTTACCGCCGCGCCACCGAGGCCGACCCCGAGTATGCGCTCGCGTTCTTCGACCTGGGCAATGTGCTCGACGAACTCAAGCGGCTGTCCGACGCCATTGCTGCCTACCAGCGCGCCATCGCCCTGGTGCCGCAATACGCCGACGCGCACTACAACCTTGCGCTGGCGTACGAGCGCCAGGGGCACCGCCGCCGCGCGCTGACCCACTGGCTGAACTACGTGCGGCTGGACCCCGTCGGCCCCTGGGCGAATCACGCCAAGGCACAGGCGAAAAAGATCCTGAGCACAGAACGGCTCTCCATCGTCAGCCGCGCCGGTCGCCTGGTGCAAGCCGGGTAGAGCCGCATTCGGCGCCGCGCGAAAACAGTTGTGCCCGCGGCGTCCTCGTGTTCTCATCGTCCTGTTCATGAAATAACGATTCGTGATGTGTCGGCCCGCGAAGGCCGCAAGGAGCAAGCCCATGCTGTACCACGTCTCACGCAACGGACAGAACTACGGCCCCTACACGCTGGAAGATCTCCAGCGCTACGTCGCCAGCGGCAATGTGCTGGCAACCGACCTCGCCAAGAGCGACGAAATGCCGGAATGGGTCCCCGTCTCGCAGGTGCTGGGCGCGTCCATGCCAGCCAGCCCTGCTCCGGTCACCGCCTATGCGGGCGGAGCGCCCGCGTATCCTGCTGCGGCAGCGCAGTATCCTGATCCGCCGGATCTCCACTGGGCGCTGGTATTGCTGATTGGCTTTTTTTGTGGGGTGTTCACTATCGTATGGATGATTGTTCAGGCGGCGTGGATGCGCAAGGTCGACCAGCGCAGCAAAGCCCTCTCCTACTACATCGCCGGACTCATTGTGAACTTGGTCATGATCGGGGCGATCGTCGCCATGGTGATGTCGATGTCAGGCGGAAATGGAACTCCCTCCAATAGCATCGCAGCGCTGTTCGTCGTGTGCGCGCTCGCTAGCTTCGTCCTTTTCCTCATGGCCATCTTCAACATGCGCAGTTCGATGGAAGAGCACTTCAACGGCCCGGAACCAATCGGCCTCAAGCTCAGCGGTATTATGACCTTCTTCTTCAACGTCTTATACTTCCAGTACCACTTCACCCGCATCAACGATATCAAGCGCGCAGCGCGCTACAGAGGCGCAGCCATCTGATTGCGGCTCTAAATCTCAATGCGCTCTTCCTGGTGCTAGGGCGCGCCGCTCACGCATCTGTCGGATTCACCGCCGGATTATGCCAACTCTCACCCGGCCCAAGGATCGCGTCGGCTTGTTTCGGTCCCCAGGTGCCGCGCTTGTAGACCTTGACCCGATCGTGTTTCTTCAGCACCGGGTTGACCACCGCCCACGCCGCCTCCACCGCATCCTCGCGGGTAAAGAGCGCCCCATTGCCGGCCATTGCATCGCCCAGCAGCCGTTCGTACGGAGCTTCCTGCCCGGTCAGTTCCTCGCACAGGAAAAGCTCCCGCTGCTCCCCGATATATTCCTTCCCCGGAATCTTGACGCGCGTGGCGAGCGCGATCGCCGCGCTGGGCGACTGCCGGAAGCGCAAATAATTGGTGAGGCCATTCTTCGGAGCCGAATCCTCGAACAGCCGCTGCGGCGGCGGCTTCAACTCCACCATAACCTCGGTTACGGTATCGGGCAGATACTTCCCCGAGCGCAGATAGAACGGCACACCGTCCCAGCGCCACGAGTCGATGAAGAGCCGCACCGCGCAGAAGGTCTCCACGTCGGAGTTCTTCGCCACATCCGGCTCCTGCCGATAGCCCGCGTACTGGCCGCGCACCACATCGACCGGTTTCAACGGCCGCATCGCCTCGAAGATTTTCGCCTTCTCGACCTGCACCGCACCGTAGTCCCGCGTCGCCGGCGGCTCCATCGCCAGCAGCGCGACCATCTGGAACAGGTGGTTCTCGATCACGTCCCGCAGGCAGCCCGCAGTCTCGTAGAACCCTCCCCGGCCCTTGATGCCGAAGTTCTCGGCCATGGTGATCTGCACGCTGGCCACGTAGTTGCGGTTCCAGATGGGCTCCAGAAACGAGTTGGCGAACCGGAAGTAAAGGATGTTCATGATCGCTTCCTTGCCCAGGAAGTGATCGATGCGAAAGATGGAATCCTCCGGAAACACCGCATGCGCCACGCGGTTCAGTTCCTTCGCCGAAGCCAGATCGCGCCCAAACGGCTTCTCCACGATCACCCGCGCGTCCTTTGCCAGCCCGGTCTTGCCCAGGTTCTCAATCACCGTCTCAAACAACGAAGGCGGAATCGCCAGGTAGTACGCAGGCCGCTTCGCACGACCCAGCGCTTGCTTGATTGCCGCAAACGTCGCCGGGTCTTTGTAGTCGCCGCTGACATAGCGCAACAACGACAGCAGCTTCTTCAGCGCGCCCTTGTTGTCGATCCCGCCCGCTCGCTTCACGCTGTCCGTTGCGCGCCGCTGCAGGCGCTCCAGGCTCCACTTCGGGAAGGCGACGCCGATCACCGGTACCGTTAGTTCCCCGCGCTTCACCATCGCATACAGCGCCGGGAAGATTTGCTTATGGGCAAGATCACCGGTGCAGCCAAACACCACCAGCGCGTCCGAACGCGGCACAGCCATCAGGCATTCCCCTTTTCCGGTGCAGTTTTTTCCTTGTGCCCGCCAAACTGGTAACGCAGTGCGGACAGCAGCTTGTCGGCGAACTCATCCTCGCCACGCGAGCTGAAGCGCTCATACAGCGCCGCGCTCAGCACCGGCGCCGGCACGCTCTCGTCGATAGCCGCGCGGATGGTCCAGCGTCCCTCGCCCGAATCCGACACATGTCCGCCGAAGTCCTTCAGGTCCGGGCTGTCGATCAGCGCCCGCGCTGCCAGGTCCAGCAGCCACGAGGCCACCACGCTGCCGCGCCGCCACACCTCGGTAATGTCGGCCAGGTTCAGGTCGTACTGGTAATACTCCGGGCAGCGCAGCGGCGTCGTCTCCGCATCCACCGCCTCCTTCTCCTTGCCGGCGTTGGCGTTGCGCAAAATGTTCAGTCCCTCCGCGTACGCCGCCATCATCCCATACTCAATTCCGTTGTGCACCATCTTCACCATGTGGCCCGCGCCGCTCGGCCCGCAGTGCAGATAGCCCTGTTCGGCGGTGCCGCCCATCTGCTCACGTCCTGGAGTGCGCGGAGTGTCCCCAATCCCCGGCGCCAGGCTCTTGAAGATCGGATCAAGCCGCTGGACCACGGCATCCTCGCCGCCGATCATCAGGCAGTAGCCCCGGTCCGCGCCCCACACGCCGCCGCTGGTCCCGGCGTCCACATAGTGAATGCCATCGGCCTTCAACTCCCCTGCGCGCCGAATGTCGTCGTGGTAGTACGAATTGCCGCCATCGATGATAACGTCGTCCGGCTCCAGCAACGGAACCAGTTTGGCCAGCGTCTCATCCACGACGCCCGCGGGAACCATCAGCCACACCGCCCGCGGCTTCTGCAACGTCTTGACCAGTTCGTCGAGCGAGCCCGCACCGGTCGCGCCCTGTGCAACCGATGCCGCGACCGCCGCCGCAGACATGTCGTACACCACGCAATGGTGCCCGGCCTTTTCGAGCCGCAGCACCATGCTCGCTCCCATTCTGCCCAGCCCAATCATGCCAAGTTCCATGGTTTTCCTCTCGATGAGCGCCGTTTTTCCAGCACTAACTCAGATGCCCCAGCTCAATACCAGGACCGAATGCCCAGGCAGAATGAGCGGCCGGCGGTCTCAGCATTTCGCTGGAGGATAACAAAGGACTAGGCCGGTTCGCTCACCGCATCGAACCTGGATTGGGTTGCTTCGCGGCCGGAAGCATACTGCCGCGGCCACCAAAGCGTGAACCGCGTTCCTTCGCCGAGCTTTGATTCCACCCCGATGCTACCGCCATGCTTGGTCACGATATGCTTCACCGTCCAAAGCCCCATGCCATTCCCGCGCATGCCCTTGGTACTGGCCCCAAATTGAAACAGCGTTGGCATCACGGCGGCGTCGATCCCGCAACCCCGGTCCGCAACTACAATCTCCACCCCGGCCGGTCTGCCGGTGAGGGTAACCCTTACCTGCCCAGTGGTCCCTGCCGACGCCTCGCATGCGTTGCGGACCAGGTTCAGCAGCACCTGACGGACCTCTCCGGGAAACCCTTCAATCGTCGCATCGCCGGAACTGTCAGTTTCCAGCGTGACCCTCTGCTTCTGGATCAGCGGGGCCAGCAGAAACCGCACAGATTCCACCAAGCTCGCCAGATTCACGGGTTCCGGCTCGCCGCCCTGGCGGAAAAACGACAGGGTAGACCGCGAAAGGTCGATTACACGGTTCGCCTCTTCCGCCGCCGCCTTGGCCAGAGTCACCACCTCGGGCGTCGCTGCATCCGACGTGCGGATCAGGTAGAGCGCGTTACGGATCGTCTCCAGCGGACTGTTGATCTCATGTGCAAGCACCGTCGACATGCGGCTCCAGTCTTCCAGCTTCTGCGCGGCCAGCAGACTCTCCCGCATCTGCCCCCGCTCCTGCTCCGTGCTCGCTAGCCTGGCGGCATAATCATTCAGGCCAAAGCTGATCGCCGAAGACCTCCGGATCAGCATGATCGCAACGTAGCCGGACAGCACGGCGGTGACGATATTGGTGCACGCGTCGATCCAGAAGACCGGGATCCAGGTGGTGACCACCTCCATCAAGTGGGTCGAGCCGCAGGCCACGATGAAGAGCGCGAATCCAATCAGAAAGTAGGCCCAGTCGCGGGCCACGATCAGCCGCGTTCGCCTGAGCAGCACCAGCAACGTCACACAAATGCTGACGTAGCTCAAAAAGGTGACCGCATTTGCAATCACCATGGTCCATATCAAATGCGGGGCCGCAGCCCAGCAAACCGCGTGCGGCATCAGCGAGACATCGTCAAACATTTACGGAAACCTTTCCGCTTACCCGGAGAGATCGCCAACCAGCACAAGGTAGCATGAACACCAAGGCTCTATCCAGTCGATAGATACGCGCAGCTTCACCGGTATTGTGCCCCAGCCTGCCGCCTGGCCATGAAAATCGGTTCTAACCTTGGATCATAAGACGAAAAAAGGCCCGGACGTGTTGTCCGGGCCCTCAACTTCCCTGAAAACCGAAGCTGCCTACGCCTGGTGCCCCTCGGCAGCCTTGGTTTGCGCTACCGTCCAATCCGCCGCGCCAACCTTGAAGCGTGCAAACCGGCGAACCGTAATGTTCTCGCCGAGCTTCGCCACCTTGGTAGCGATGATCTGCGCGATGGTCTGCGACTGGTCCTTGATGAACGGCTGGTCCAGCAGGCAGAACTCCTCGTAGAACTTGCCCAGCTTGCCCTCGAGCATCTTCTCGATGATATTCGCCGGCTTGCCGGTCGCGGCGGCCTGCGCGCGGTAGATGTCCTTCTCGCGCTCCAGATCCGCCTCGGTCACATCTTCGCGGCTGACGAAGCGCGGATCGGTTGCAGCAATATGCATGGCGATGTCGCGCAGCAGCTCCTGGAAATCGTCGGTGCGCGCCACAAAGTCCGACTCGCAGTTCAGCTCCACCAGCACGCCGATCTTGCCGCCGGCGTGGATGTACGTGCCTACCGCGCCCTCGTTGGTGGTGCGGCTGGCCTTCTTCGCCGCCGACGCCATGCCGCGCTTGCGCAGCACCACGAATGCGGCCTCCATCTCGCCCTTGGCCTCCTGCAGCGCCTTCAGGCAATCGCCCATCGGCGCGCCCGACTTCTCGCGCAGTTCCTTTACCTGCTTGGCGTCAATCTTCACAGCGGTCTCCGTAGTCATTGGTCTGTTCCTTCTCCTGATGCAAAGCCGTTAGCTGTTAGCTTGTGGCTTTTAGCTAAAGGCTAACGGCTGAAAGCTAAAAGCTGCGTTTACGCAGAAAGAGCGTGGAGCGGATCGTGCCGGCCTCCACGCTCTCGTATTGAGAAATATGGAGTCTTACGCGCCGGTCGCGTGGGCCGGCTCGGGCTCGACTTCTTCCTCCGTGGCAGCCACCGGGGCCTTGCGGATATTGCCGCCCAGCACCGCCGCCAGGTCGACATTGTCGTCGTCCGCTGCCTCGTCGGCCGATACCGCCGCGATGCCCGCGGACTCGTGAACCGTGTCGACGCCCTCTTCGCCCTCTTCGCCAACGTACTCCGGCGCAACTTCGGCCGGCGTCACATCCGCGACCTCGGTCGCGAATGCCTTCTCCGTGACCATCTGCACGCCTTCTGCAGCCGAGTCCGCAATCTTGGTCGTGAATAGGCGGATCGCGCGCAGCGCGTCGTCATTGCCGGGAACCACGTAGTCCACCATGGTGGGATCGCAGTTCGTGTCCACCACCGCAACCACCGGGATGCCCAGCTTGCGCGCCTCGGCGACCGCAATGGCCTCGTTGTTCGAGTCCACCACAAAAATCGCGTCCGGCAGACGCTTCATGCTCTTGATGCCGGAGAGGTTGGTCGAGAGATGCTTGCGCTCCCGCTCCAGCTTGATCACTTCCTTCTTGGTCAGCAGGTCATAACGCCCGTCGGTGGACATGTCGTCGAGCTCCTGCAGCCGCTTCACCGACTTCTGCACCGTTACCCAATTGGTCAGCAGCCCGCCCAGCCAGCGGCTGTTGATATAGGGCATGCCACAGCGGTTCGCCTCTTCGGCAATCGCGTCCTGCGCCTGGCGCTTGGTCCCGACAAACAGCACCAGCTTGCCCTGCGAGGTCAACTCGGTCACGAACTTCGACGCCTCTTTGAACATCTTCAGCGTCTTCTGCAGGTCGATTATGTAAATGCCGTTGCGTTCCCCGAAGATATATTCCTTCATCTTCGGATTCCAGCGTTTCGTCTGATGTCCGAAGTGGACGCCAGCTTCGAGCAGTTCCTTCATGGTTATGTTTGCCATTCATTCTCCTTGGTTAAGGCAGCCAGGTGTCGGTCTGAAGTTCAGCCGCGGCGCTGGTGCCCGGATTAATCCCTCGTAAGGGAGATTTGACTCCTTGCCCCGAATCGTCTCCGGTCCGGGGTTGATGCTCGTTTTCAACTGACAACCTGCAACCGACAACTAGCGCTTCGAGAACTGGAACCGTGCGCGCGCGCCCTTCTGTCCGTACTTCTTGCGTTCCTTGCCACGCGAATCCCGCGTGACCAATCCCTCGGCCTTCAGCGCCTTCCTCAGCTCCGGGTTGAACTCCATCAGCGCGCGCGCAATGCCCAGCTTGACCGCGTCGGCCTGGCCCATTACGCCGCCGCCGCGCACCGTGGTGACCACGTCAAAGGTCTCACCGATATCCGCGATGCCCAGCGAGCGCTTGGCCGCCGCACGCTGCTGCGCGGTCACAAAGTACTCCTCGAACTTCTTCTTGTTGACCGAGAACTCACCGCTGCCCGGACGCAGAAACACACGCGCAATCGACGACTTGCGCCGCCCGGTTCCGTAATACTGCACCAATTCCGCCATATCGCTCCCTGAATCCTTCTAGCTGATCGCCGATAGCCGATCGCTGACAACTGAAATCAAATTCGCTTGGTCTTCCTGTTCCCTGTTCCCTAATCCCTGTTCCTAAGCCTTGCCTTCGAGCGCCACCGGCTGCTGCGCCAGGTGCGGATGATGCGGCCCCTTGTAGACCTTCAGCTTGGTCGCCATCTGCCGGCCCATCTTCGACTTCGGCAGCATGCCTTTGATCGACTGCTCCACGATCGCCTCGGGGCGCCGTGCCAGCAGCTTCACAAACGACTCTTCGCGCAGCCCACCCGGAAAGCCCGTGTAGCGGCGATACAGCTTCTTGTCCGCCTTCAGACCGGTCAGCACAATCTTCTCGCAATTCACCACGATCACGTGGTCGCCCATGTCAATGTAGGGCGTGTACAGCACATTGTTCTTGCCTGCCAGGATCGACGCCGCCTGGGTCGAAAGCCGGCCCAGCGTCTTGCCGGTCGCATCCAGCACAAACCACTTGCGTTTGATGTCCTTGCCGCTCGGTATGGTGGTGGTGTTATTCATAAATCCGCGTTACTCCCTGATTCTGCCGTCTTCCTTCTCCAGCCCGGCGTGGTACGGAAGAGATGACTGTTCAAACAGCGTGAAACTGCACCAGACGACCGCCGCAACCCGCGCCGGAACGCCAATCCTTTGCTCCCATACGAGCGGCACAGCGAATCGCGGGAATAGAGCCTTACTTCGCTCCCCTGCTCAAACGCGGAAAAGCCGGACCGCCTGGGATACCAACGATACGCACATTGCTTGGTAAGTGGGTGCTTTAGGGCGGCCCGTCTTGCTCAGAAGCTGCTCCCGGTCAATCCACCACGGTTGTCCCATCCTGCTGCATTATCTGGGCATGCTTCGCCGAAAACGTGCAGACGCGGGACTGCGCGAGCTTCCAGAATAGCCGACTGAACCACCCAAGTCAACGCGAAATCCGTGAAAATCCCCCGCATCCCGGCCCCAGCCGCCGCGCCAAAGGCGGTGGCCGCCCCAACTCCTCAGGGTTCAACCCGCCCGGCAGGCCCCGGCGACGCCACCGGATCAGGACGCGCCTGCCACAACCTCTTTTCCCTAAACCGCGCCGGCCGCAAACTCGGCCTGCAGCGGAGGAACCACCGTCCCATCCCCGCGTACCTCGGTACTCTCTACGTAGAAGTACTTCAAGTCCGCGTTGCCAAACGACGTCGTGATCGCGACATCCGCCGCATCCCGTCCCGTCGCCATCAGCACCCGCCCTGGCCGGGCCTCGTTGTGGCGCGCGTCCATGGTGTGCCAGCGCCCGTCCAGCCACACTTCATACCATGCGCTGAAGTCTCCGGCGCCGGTATAAGGCCAGCGAATGTCGCCCAGGTATCCGGTCACATACCGCGCCGGAATATTCTGGCAGCGCGACAGGGTCACGGCCAGATGCTGGAAGTCGCGGCAAACGCCCACCCGCTCGGTGAACACGTCCATGGCGGTCTTGGTTGGCCTCGCGGTCTGGTAGTCGAATCGCACCTTCTCATGCACCCAGTCCCGGATCGACGACGCCCGCTCCCACCCCGGTTTCATCCAGCCGAACAGGTCATGCGCCACGGGCACAAACCGGTCCACCTCGCAGTACCGGCTCGGCAGCAGGAATTGCAACACCTCCGCAGGCAGCTCTTCCACCGGGGCCTGTTCTGCGTTTACGTTCGCCGGCTCTGGCGTCCCGTCCACGTCGATTGTGCTGGTCCCGCTCAACCGCACCAGTCCCGCGGGCGCGACGAAGCGCGAGCACCGGTTTCCAAAGCTGTCGTAATATTCCGCCGTTCCAATCAACTCGCCATATGCCGGAGCCACGCCCGGCTCCAGATGCTCAATCACCAGCACATTGCCGGTGCGCACATGCCGATCCAGCGACGGGTGCAGGTGCAGCATCGCGACCATCGCCGTGCGCTGCGGAAGCTGGAATTGAATGTCGAAGTCGGACTTGATCAGCATCGATTGCCCTCATTCCCCTCAAAGTTACTTCGAGTGAGATGCAATTATGTCAGGCAGGAGCAGTCTACCGCGGTTCATTCGCTGCGCATGACTGGCTCAATTCGCCCGGCAGCGCGGGCCCCAGTTCCCATCATGAAATGGAAACGGGCGGACCTTGTGGCCCGCCCGTCAAATGGTTGCCGCAAGCAGCTACTTGGCTGAGACTGCCTCCGCGACGCCGGCCTTCAGCGCTGCTGCCTTGTCCGTCGCCTCCCAGGTGAAGTCCTTGCCCTCGCGTCCGAAGTGCCCATACGCCGCCGTCGCCTTGTAGATCGGCCGCCGCAGGTTCAGGCTCTCGATGATGCCCTTCGGTGTCAGCGCAAAGTTCTTCCGCACCAGGGCTTCCAGCTTGTCTTCATCCACTTTGCCCGTGCCGAAGGAGTCCACCAGAACGCTCACCGGCTCAGCCACGCCGATTGCGTAAGCCAGTTGCACCTCGCAGCGGTCCGCCAGCCCTGCCGCGACGATGTTCTTCGCCACGTAGCGCGCCATGTATGCCGCCGAGCGGTCTACCTTGGTTGGGTCCTTGCCGCTGAACGCGCCGCCGCCATGACGGCCCATGCCGCCATAAGTATCGACGATGATCTTGCGCCCGGTCAGCCCGGTATCCCCCATCGGGCCACCGACCACAAACCGCCCGGTCGGATTGATGTGGTATTTGGTGCCGGCATCCAGCAACGCGGCCGGGATCACTGCCTGGATCACGTGCTTCAGAATGTCGGCCCGCAGTTCGTCGTTGCCCACCGTCTCCGAGTGCTGGGTTGAAATCACCACCGCATCCACCCGCACCGGCTGGTTGTTGGCGTTGTACTCAACCGTTACCTGGCTCTTGCCGTCGGGCCGCAGGTACGACATCAGCCCAGTCTTGCGAACCTCAGAAAGCCGGTGCGCCAGCTTGTGCGCCAGCGAGATCGGGGTCGGCATCAGTTCCGGCGTCTCATTGGTCGCATAGCCGAACATCATGCCCTGGTCGCCCGCGCCGCCCGTATCCACGCCTATGGCAATGTCGCCCGACTGCTTGTTGATCGTCGAGATCACCGCGCAGGTATTCGAATCAAAGCCGTACAACGCATTGTCGTAGCCGATCGACGCGATCGTCCCGCGCACCAGGCTCTGGAAGTCCACATACGCCTTGGTCGTGATCTCGCCCGCAATCACCACCAGGCCGGTACACGTCAGCGTCTCGCACGCCACCCGGCTGAACGGGTCCTCCGCCAGGCAGGCATCCAGAATCGCATCCGAGATCTGGTCGGCAATCTTGTCCGGGTGACCCTCGGTCACGGATTCACTGGTAAACAAAAAACGGTCGCGCTTCGCCAAAAGAACACCTCCATAGCATTTTGTCCGGGGAACCCCGCAACCCTACAATTCTACCCTTGCACCCCGGCTGCGGCCAAACCCCGCAGAGCCATCCGGCGAGAACCAGCCCCTGAACCGCGGATTCCTGCATCCGATGGGAAAGCGGCCCTCTGCGAAATCAAAGCCGGCGCCGCTTCTCACGCGGGTTAAACGAAAGACGGCGCCTGCCGTCGAAGGCAGGCGCCGTTCTGTCGACTAAAGGTTAGAAGTTAATCTTGCCGCCAACCTGCAGAATGCGCGGGTCACGCGTTGCCGTAATAGTTCCGAATGTGCTGCTGGTGGAGGTGGTTCCCACCGAACCCCAGTTGGTGTGATTCAGCACGTTGTAGCCCTCGCCGCGCAACTGGAAGGTCGCATTGCGGTAGAGCTTGAAGTTGCGGAACACGCCAACATCGAACCGGTTGTACCCCGGTCCGTCCATCAGATTGCGCTGTTCATTGCCCACCTGGAAGCTGGATGGCGAGGGTGCCATAAACGCCGTCTGGTTGAACCAGTGCAGTCTCTTCCTTAGCTGCACCTGACCATAGCCGTCGGTGGGATTCAGCACCACGTTCGGGCGCAGGCTCGCAGCGCTCGGTCCCAGAATTCCCAGGCCCGCAGAGTCGTTCGCCACACCGCCGTTGGTTTGATTGTTGTAGATGCTGGTCAGCCCTCCATAATTCACCGTGCTGCCGCCGGACATGGTGGCAGTAAGCGGCAGACCGGAGCTGACTACATAGATGCCCGTGAACTCCCAGCCGCCGAGAATCTCACCCACGACACCCTCCTGGTTGCGGTACCAGGGGAGGTCCCAGATTCCGTTGATCAAGAGAACGTCGTTGCGGTTGTAGACGCTTGGCCCGTACTCGGCCCTCAGGTTGTAGATGTTCTGCGCGGCCGTGGCATAGTCGTTCTGCGCATTGGTAAGCCCGCGGCTCCACGTGTAGTTCGCATCGATCATGCTCTTGCCGCTGAACTTCTTGGTGAACTTCACCTGCAAGCCGTTGTAGTTCGAATTGAAGATGGTCTGCACATCGTTGATCGCGGTGTAGCCGAGATACGGACGGATCTGATTCAGTGGCGCCTCGCAATTCTGGCTCGTAAAGCTGCCGCACCCTGCCTGCTGGGCGAACCCGATGTTCGTCTTGGTGAACGACCCAGGTCGTATCGTGTTGATGTCGACCACACCCTGCAGATGGTCCCCGTGTTCCCCGACATAACCTACATCCAGCATCATGGTCGGCGTGATCTCCTGCTGCATGTCCAGCGAGAACTGCTGCACATACGGCGTCTGGTAGATCACCGGTGAACCGCGCAGTGACGGCGGAGTCAGGTTCAGCACCGTCGTGCCGGAGACAGCGTTAACCGTTGCCGTGCCGTAGGTATCCGTTTGCACATACGGAGGGTTGTCAAAGATCGCCTGCTCGTACATGCTTACGGCCGAGTCGTCATATGCCATTCCGTAGCCGCCGCGCAGAGCCGTCTTGCCGTCCCCGAACACGTCGTAGGCAAACCCGAAGCGCGGAGCAAAATCATGCTTCTCTGCATGTCCCACTTCCGCACCCCACGGAGAACCATGGGTGTTGATGTTCGGTGCGCCGGATGGCGCGGTGTACGGGTAAGCCGTGGAACCTTCCGCACTCTCTTGAGCAATCAAGCCCGGGTCGCCCAGGATGATCCCGTTCAGCGGGTCTGCCACCGTGTTCGGCTGGTAGGCATTCAACCCATTAATGTTGGGGCAGTTGTTCAGCGTGTAGGTCGTAACCACACCGGTAGCGGTAAACGTCGTCACCGACGTCGTTTGTCCTGCCATCGTGCACAGGTTTCCGTTGCTGGCAATCGTCTCCTGGTTGTAGGGATTGTAGGTCGCGGGATCGAAGTTGCTCAGCTCGCCATTGACGTCGTACGGCTGACCGAAGTAGCTATAGCGTACGCCCAGGTTCAAGGTCAACCGTCGCGTCGCCCGCCAGTCGTCCTGCCCATACAGTTCGATCAGGTTCTCGTTGATATTGGCGACCGGCGCTTCAGACGCCTGCGTGAAACCGCCATTGGCATTGCCAATCAGGAAGCCCGCAAACTCCTGTTCGAACTGACTGGGAGCGGCAGCGCCCAGCGTTGTCAACTCGCCGGACGAAGGCGTAGTTCCAGACTGGTTGAAGGCGAATTGCCCCTGGTTGGCGGTACCAGTTGCGTTCTCATCCTTCTGATAGTGGTTGTAGGTCGCGCCGAACTTCAGCGTGTGCAGCCCGCGAATATACGTCGCGCTGCCGAATCCATTGTGGTTGCGGTTGTAATCGTTGTAAATGCCGTCGCTCGAGATCGACGGTCCAATTCCCGAAAACGAAAGGTTCGGAATCACGCCGATCGTGCCCACAAACGGCAGCCCTGGCTTGACGTCGGGAGAGTTGGCGCTGGCCACTTCACCGATCGGCGTGCTGATGACCGCACCCGAGCTAAAGGCGTAGCCCATATCGAAAAGCAGATTCGGTCGGGCCGCGACGGTCGCGTGTCCCAGTTGCTCAGTGCCCGGCGACCTGGTCGACGTCGTCGACACTCCGGGGATGCCGCCGCCGATAAACAGACCGCCGCCTTCCTGGGTCGGCAGGCTGTCATGCAGGTACCGGTAGAAGAGGTTGGTCTTCTTGTTCAGTGCGTAGTCGACGCGGGCCATTTCCTGCGTGTCGTTGGCAATGTTGCGAATATTGTTCACAACCGTATGCGGATCCAGACCGGCCGTGATATCTGCCGCGCTGTTGGGCTGGGCAACCTTGCTGTATACATCCTTGATGTACGCCAGCGCCGTCGGATCGAAGGTGGACAGGGTCGTGGCATAGGATGTCCCGCTTGCGCACGCGCCAGCCACGGCAGAGGTGCAAACTGCAACCGGCAACGCACTGCCGGGCTCGGTGGCAAAGTTGCCTGCCATTTCCGCGGTCGTCGGCACATACGCTGTCGCCACTGCGTAGGTAATCACCCTTCGGAACTCTTGCGAGTAGTAGAAGAATGCCTTGTCCTTGCCGTTGTAAAGATGCGGAATCACGATCGGTCCGCCCACCTTGAAGCCGAAGTCGTTATACCGCAATGGAGGCACCGGGGTGGCCGGAGGCGTCAGCTTGCTGAAGTAGTTGTCCGCGTTGAATATGTTATTGCGGAAGAACTCGTATGCGCCGCCGTGAATGTCGTTGGTGCCGGAGGCGGTCACCACGTTGACCAGCGCGCTGGCGCTGCGGCCATACTCCGCCTCATAGGTTCCACGTAGCGTCTGCACTTCGGCAATCGCGTCCACGCTGGGATACGCCAGAAGCGTCAGGTTCGCTCCGCGATCCACGTTGTCCGCGCCATCGATCGTCCAGTTGTTCGCCGTCGGGCGTCCGCCATTCACCGAATAGGCCACCTGGTTGGACGATCCCAGGGGGTTCGAAACTCCAATATAGACTTGGTCGCTGGTTGCATTGCCATTGGAAACGCCCGGCTGCATGGCCAGAAACTGCTCGTAGTTCCGGTTGTTCAGTATCAGTTCCCGAAGCTGCGTGCCGGTGATCAGTCCCGAGCTCTGGCCGTTTTCCTGGTTCACCCGCGCCGCATCGGCGACGATGGTCACCGTCTCCGTCGGGGCGCCAACGGCCAGTTTCTCGTCCACCTTCAACTCGTCGCTGGCGTTCAGCACAATCCCGGTTTCGGTCGCCGTCTTGAACCCCTTCATGGCAACCGTCACGGAATAGGTGCCGAGAGGCAGCGAGGTCGCCGAATAATACCCGGCCTTGTTGGTCGTCAGGGTCCGCTCGACAAACGCCCGGTCGGTGTTCGTCAGGGTCACGGTAGCACCGCTCACCACCGCCCCGGCTGCATCCACAACCGTCCCGCTGATGTTTCCTGAGACCTCTTGCGCGCGGGCCAGAACCAAACCCGTCATCAACAGTACAAACCACACCGCACCGCGAACCCAGCGTCTTGACAGCGTCATCATCATCTCCTGAAGAACTTACCCTACTTGCATCCGACGGGCTTTGCCGGCTTTGTTACCTGCGTTAAGCTTCAGCTCGCCGGCCCCCGGTTCACACAAATCCCGAAGGGCGGTCATGCCGTGAATGTAGCCCGCGATGGCAATCTGAACTTCTCAGCGCGCGGTTACAAACAATTTCAATCGAGGAAACAGTAAATTACCTGGACGGGCCATTGTCAACCCAAGAATTCAGTTCCACCCAAACCAGGGGCGCCGGAAGTATCCGGCGGTGGGTTGCCAGCCTCCAGCCGCACCATCCCGCCAGCGCGAGCGCGCCGGCCAGCAGCCCCATCCCGACCCTCCTCAGACCGGCGCGGCGGCGGGGTCCGCCCCGGCTATTCTTCACATTTTCGGCAAATGTGACCCACTCCATCTCGGCCGGGTCGCGCACACCGCTTGCGCGGCAACTTTCCTCAAATCGCCGCATCCACGCCCCTTCTTCCAGCCCCAGGGCCCCCAGGTAACTACGCACGAACCCCCGCCGGAAAACGCCCCCCGGCAACTCCCCCAGGGCCCCCGCCTCCAGGGCGCGAATATGCTTGGCCGGCACCTTGGTCGCTGCGCAGATGGTTTCCACAGCCACCCCGCGCTCTTCGCGTGCCCGCCGCAACTCCTCGCCGAATGCCTCCACTCCGCCCTCTCGCGCCATGTTTCTTTTTTTTGAGGTCGTACCCGCTCCATACCATAAGCGATCCCAGGCGCCAAATCAAAGGAATTTGCCTGATTTTACCCCCCGGAACCTGCCTAGACCCCTCCCTCGCCACCCGGAGCCTGCCAGCCCCGGAAGCACTCCCGCCCCACTGGACGAGCGCGTGCGCGTCCGATCCCGTTGGAAGCATCAAGGGATCGCGGGGAACCCCTGGTTCTTTGGCTGATGTGGGTTTACACATAAGGCTGAAGTCGACACCCCATAAGACGAGAGTCATTCCTCCTGAATGGTTTGTGTCGACTTCGACTTGCCTGACGCGGAGCTGATTTAGGAAATCATCCATAACCTCAATAACCTCCTCAACCCACTTGTTTTCCTCCATTTGCCTGCATGGAGGTTCTAGGTCTCCGCTGGCATATCCTCCATCCCGTGCATTACGGCAAGCTGCTGAATCTCGGCAACGGTGGTCTTGTCGAACGTGAGCCCGTTGCCGGCCTGGGATAACGGGCGAGTGCGCAGGCCGAGCTTCTTGAGCCGGTGGCCCACCTTCTCGGGGCTGAGCCGGATGGTTTCACCACGGGCTTCCAGCCGATGCCCTGCTCGCGGAGGCCAGAACTTCTTCCGTTCCACCTCTCTTGAGAGAAAGCGTTGGTTTCCAGACAACAACGACATAGTATGCAGACGGAGTTCCCTGGAACCAGGACCGTTATGAGCTTTTTGTCCGATCTGAAGGCCGGCTTGTCCGCGTCGGTGGGGCGATGCGCAACTGGAGTGGTCGCATGATCGCCTTCCTTTGCCGCAAGGGAGTCAACCGACGGATCAGAACACCAGGAACAGCCGAATCGGATACGCATGGCCTCTATGTGTGGGGTCCCAGCTTGAAAGCAGCGCTGGTCACACTAAAGTGGAATTACTCTGACCCAGAAAGCATTCTGCAAGGGATCGACGATCGGGAGATGGCGGCGTTCTAACTACCCTCGTTATTGCATAACAAGCCGGAAGTGGTCACCTCGATTATTCTTCACGTTTTCGGCAAATGTGGCCCACTCCATCTCGGCCGGGTCGCGCACACCGCTTGCGCGGCACTTTCCTCGAAACGCCGCATCCACGCGCCTTCTTCGAGCCCTAGGCCCCCCAGGTAACCACGCACGAACCCCCGCCGGAAAACGCCTTCCAAGGCCCTCGCCTCCAGGGCGCGAATATGCTTGGCCGGTACCTTGGTCGCTGCGTAGATGGTTTCCACAGCCACCCCGCGCTCCTCGCCTGCCCGCCGCAACTCCTCGTGAATGCCTCCACTCTGCCCTCTCGCGCCATGTTTCTTGAGGCCTACCCGCTCCGTACCATAAGCGATCCCAGGTGCCAAATCAAAGCGACTTGATCGATTCTGCGCACCCGGAACCTGCCTGGTCTCCGCGCTATTGCGCGACGAGGCGGCGGTTGGCCAGCGCGATCAGTATGTGGAATCTCCAAACGTATGGTCAGCACGCCCCAGAACAATCGGTGAAGGTCAAGGATGGATGGGAGTTAATTTGTAGAGCAGGAGCTGGTAGTGAATGCCGTCATCTCCGAAGGCTGGTTCGGAGTCGACAAACTGGACCGATTCAAGCCCCTGGAGGGCGGAGAGAGTTTCGGGTCCGACACCGTCGAAGTCAATAAACCAGCCCGGTTTGAGAGTCAGGACTCTGGTACGGAGTCCAACCGTGCCGAAAGTCTGGTTTACGAAGATGCCTGGCTCGTCGGTCAGGAGCGCCACCTGCTCGCTTGAAGCGCCCAGCACCACGCGATTTTTCGACGGATCACGATCGATAATGCGGTAGATTGCCGCCGACGCCTGGTAAAAGCTGTAGGACGGATTGCGCATCCAAACCAGCATGGTGTGAATCTGGCCAAGGCATGAGAAGAGAAGCACCGTGGTCAAGACGCCACTGATGAGGCATAACGGCAGTGCTCGGGACTGCGCCAGCACGGCGAGAGCCGATGCCAGAGCCATTGCGACCAGCGGCATGGGGACGACATAGTACCGTGTCATCAGCCAGCCGTGATAGGTAATGAACGCGCCGTATCCCGCCACTCCGAGAATCGATGCGACGAAGAGTGGCGATTGCCGATTACGGCGAACAAGCACGACCAGCAGGATCGCCGCGGTGGCAACGTAATAAAAAACAGGCCCCATGGTGGATCCCTCCTTCGCTACTGCCCACAGCGTGGATAGGAGGATGCGGCCGTGGATGCGGCCCCGGTTGATCGCGAAGAGGTTGTCGAAATCGGGCACCAAGCCAGCCCTTACGATCATTGCGCGATAGCCGACTGCGATAATCATGGCAACCCCGCCAGCGAGAGCGGCAGGCCGAACATACTCCCTGAAATTGAAGTGACAACGCGATGCCATCAGATAGAAGACCGCAGGCCAGAGGCACAGGCCGGGAGTCTTCGTGAATATCATTGCGGCGAGGAGCACACCCACCGCAAGACTGGGCAGCTTGTAACTCAGGTGGGAGTTGTTGCGAGTGATCGATGAGGCGGCCAACAAAGCCAGCAGGTTTTCGAGCGAGAGCAATGGCTCCACCGTGCCCAATCGCGAGTACGCATAGTAGAATGGGCAGCATGCGACTAGAAAGACGGCTCCAGCGGCAGCAAGCGGATGACTGTATCGCCTGACCAGCAGCCAGACAGCCACCAGGCTGGCGCCAAAGAAGGTCACATTCATCGCACGAAGCGCGACGATGCTCACTCCAGTGAAGTGAAAGAGTACCCCGGCGAATGCAGGGAAAACCGGGACCGCAACCGCGGGATTGAAGTCACCCGGCTCGAGCCACCCGCCCGAGAGATAATGGCGCAGGGCCGCACCGGCGTACCATCCTTCGTCGGTGGTGCGGGCGGGGTCGGGCCAGGGTGAGAAATGGGGGAAGTCTGCCTTCAGATGCACATAGTGCAGACCGAACAGCAGGAAGGATGCTCCCAGCAGCAGCGCACAGAAGAGTCGGCTGCAGTCAGCGTTGGAAGTCTGCATCAAGCCCCGCAACTTCAGCGCGATTCTGGTGTGAAGCGACAAGTCTGGAGAGTTCGCGCGCGAACCTTTCATTGGATGGCCAGCGGGACGTTCTTGTGGATCCTTGGCGTAAAGCTGGGAAAGAATCTCTTGAGCTTCAGAAAGGGCTGTTCCAGGCAATGGTAGCTAACCATGGCAGCAAGCACTGCCAGGGAGAACTCGAACAACGGATAAAGGCCATTGGCCACATTCACGTTATGGGTGACGGAGTTGACCAGCCGCGGCAGGGAATCTCGATAAAACGAAGGCAGCACAGAGTGCATGATGTACAGGCCGTAGCTGTAGCGGCCAAGGAACCTGAGCCATGAAGCGGTGCAGAAGCGCGTAAACCAGCCAGCGGGGTTCAGCATCAAGGCGACTAGGGACGCGAAGAACAGGGCATTAACGGTGAATCCGAACCTCAACATGGTGGGAGTTGTCCACTGGATACCGCGCAAGCCGAAGAAGAACCCGATCAGAGCCACCGCACCCAGACACGCAACCGGGCCGGCGAGCCTGAGAATCTGTTTGCGATATCCGTGGCGAACCGCCAAAGCGAGGATGCCCCCCATCAGGAGCGCGTCGGCCCGGCAGGCCAGGCTCACATAGATGACCTCGGGCGCGGTGTGGCGGCTTACGAGATAGATTCTGGTAGCAACTGAGGCAAGAGACAATACGACAGCTACTGGAATGAGGGTATGCGTGCGCTTGAACAGGAAGATGAGCAGCGGCCATACAAAGTAGAACTGCTCCTCGACGGCGAGCGACCAGAAATTCTGCAGCGTTCCGTGTGGACCGAAGAAGAAATTGAACCCGGGGTAGTGAGCATCAATGAAGATGCGATTGGTATAGGCAAGAAGGGGAAGCAGTTGATTCCCCCAGACAATGTGAAGGGCTGGCGCGAAGACGATAAACACCAGAACCGAGGCATAGTACAGCGGAAAGATCCGCAGGATGCGTCTCATGTAAAAGTTGCGGAAGTAATGCCGCGAGGCAAGTGTGTCCAGCAGAATTCCGGTGATCAGAAAGCCCGACAGAACGAAGAAGAGATCCACTCCGATCCACATGGAATCGACGAGCCGCTGTAACCATAACTCCCGTAACCAGACATGCGTTCTGACTCCCGCGCTAACGTGGGGCCTGAGGCAGTGATGCCCCATTACCAGCAGGATGGCGATGCCGCGGAGGCCGTCAAGTCCGGAGATGTGGGGTCCGCGAGGCGGAGCAGGTTCTGGAATGGATACGCTAAACGGCTCAGCCATGCCCCGATTATCAATCACCGAATCAAGGCTGTTCAAGTTTCAATTGTCGTGGTGCCGAGATCTAAACCGCCCCAGTCGCCATCTCGCGACAGACGAGGAAAACCGGTGGTTTTATCAACGTCAGGACCTCAGCGAAGGCAACCAGCAGCTTGGGGACGTCGTTGAACATCGGTTGTCCCATTGAGTATCGCTGCGACTGGAACGAGGCCGGGATTCGTGCGCAGCCAGAAGAAATTCAAGGCGCCAGGGATGTCCCTGCGATGGTTCACCGCCAATCACCTCTACATGCGTCTGGTACTATCGCCCCAACATGTCAGAGCTAGACCCCAAATCAGATTCATTCATCGATCCCGATGCGGCTCTGGCTCGCCGCTTCGAGTCGAACCAGCGCCTCCTCGTCGCTTTGGCTCTGCTCGCCGCTCTCTTCTGGACTGCCCTTTATCTCCAATTCAGCGTTGACGACGCCTACATCAGCTTTCGCTACGGCAAGACCCTTGTCGCCAACCACGTCTGGAACTGGAATCCCTGTGGCCTTCATGAAGAGGCCTACACCAGCGCCATTTACACCGCACTCGGCATTGTTCCCGCCCTCATGCACATCTCGCCGGCGCTCTTTTTCAAATTCTTCGGCCTCGTGTGCATCGCTGCCATGCTCTACCGGCTGCGCACCCTGGCCCTCAGCCGATACGCCTTTTTGCTCGGCCTTCTCCTCTTCGCATTTGATCCCTGGGTGTGGCTGCACAGCTGCTCCGGCCTGGAAACTCCGCTCTACATGCTACTCATCCTGGAGTTGGCAATCTGCGTCGATCGCGCCGTCTCGGTCTCCGCGCCCTGGGTCTACGCCGTAGCACTTCTGCTCCCGCTCACCCGCCCTGAAGGCGTCGTCTTCGCCGTGGCCGGGGTCTTCCTCTTCTGGCGGTGCCGAGGCTCATCGCCAAAGCGGCTGGCATGGTTTGCCGCAGCGGTCCTGCTCGGGCTCCTGTACTTCCTCGCGCGTTGGAAGTACTTCGGCCACCTGCTTCCCAATCCCTTCTACGTGAAGGTCAACCACGAATCCCCGCGTGCCATGCTCGGCCATCTGCTGGACAATCTCGACCAATTCAAGGGCTATTTTCTCACCCTAATTCTGGTCATCCTCACCGCCCGCAAGACCGCGACCCGCTGGTTTGCCCTCTGCGCCTTCGCGCTGATCTTGCTGCTCTACTCGCCCCACGACATGCCGATGAACTACGCGGACCGTTACTTCTTCCAGGTCTGCTTCCCGGTTATCGTCTTCTTCTTCATTGCCGAACCGGTCGCGCATTTCGCGCGCATCTCCGGCATCCTCGCTGCCGTCTTCCTGCTGGCCATTTCGCCGTCGAAAATGATCGACCTCATCAAGTACTGGCCGGGCTTAGTTCGCGCTCATGTCGATCTCGGCAAGCGGCTCGCCCCTTTTTCCGGCAACCACACCATGCTCGCTGGAGACGTAGGAGTCATTCCTTACTATTCGAACTGGGTGACCTACGACTTCACCGGCCTGGCAACGAACAGCATCGCCCAGCACGGAATTGCCGCTACCGGGCTCGAAGCCATGCACCCCGATCTCATCATCCTCTACAACGCCAAACCCGGCCCCGGCCTGCTCGAGGATCATTCCTGGTCCGGTCCTGAGCCGGCCGCGAGCAACATCGTGCAGTTCATCCGCGAATCCAGAGAATACGAATACGCCGGCGCATCCCGCGCGAACAACTTCTACCTCGTCGAATTCCTGCGCAAGGACACCCCCCAACGGGATCAGCTCCTCGCTGCAATCCAGGCGAACACGCAGAATTCGGAGAACACCAACTTCTCCTTCAGGAGCCTCTTGCTCCAGCATTACGTCCCGTGGACTGAATAGGAGCGACGATCCCGAGCGCCGAGGCCGGAGCAGTGTCCAAGCTGGTCCTCAGCATTCAGTGGCGATCAATCGGGCCTCGTAACGACAATGTCGTAACTAAAGCAGAGACTGCCGTCGGGCTATCATCAAGAGTTCGTCCCCATCGAGTTTGCCTTCGCGGATGGCTCTTATGTCGCTATTGTCCACTGGACTGCCAAACACCGCGCACCGTACGAAACCGCGCCGACGCGCCTCACCCTTTAGGAATTCTGGCGTCAGCATAAGCGGATGCACCTGGCCCCAATTCAGGTGATAGGCCTCAAAATGCTCTCGCTCCCGCTCTACGGCTCCGTTCGGGCAGTAGCAGAGAAATAGACCGCCGGGGCGCAGGACTTGCTCGGCGTCGTCAAATAAAAGGTTCGGGTTCGGCAGATGTTCAATAACGTGCGCCGAGAAGCAGCAGTCAATCGTCCCGTCCAGGGTGTGTAAATCAGTGACCATCGTGCACTGAAGCTTCTCTTTTGCATATCGAGCGCGCTCGCGACCGATTTCGTAAGAGAACACTTCGAATCCGGCCTGCCGCATCTGCCAGCTTCCATATCCCCAGGAGCAGCCAAAGTCAAGTATCCGCGAACCAGGATTCAGCCCAGCGGCACGGAGCGCCTCTATCCGGTACCCATAGTCCTTCTCTGTTCCGGCAAACCGATTGGCCAGCATGTTTTGTAGTTCGGCGTCGGATGGCAGGTCGGTGGTGAAGCCCTGTTTGTAGACCTCATCGGCGTAAAAGGCCTCTGCTGCGCCTGGATCATCCTTCGGCGTGCGAAACCGAAGGGAGCAGTTCCGGCATTCTCGAAGGGCAGTTACGCCATACTTGCGGCGAACGATGAAACTTTCGGTCCCTCCGCATGCAGGGCAGGCGTTCGCGGTCGGTCCACCACGGAGAGATCGCCTAAATGCCCATAGGAAGTATCGTGTCCGGCTCGCCATTTCTGCCATTCTATCTGACGTTACGTTGCTCTGATATCGAGCAACCGAATATCGAGTGACAGTTGTTCCGCTTCCGCCTAAACATGAATAAGCGACCGCAGAAGAGGTCCACGCGTCAAACAGCAGCACGTTTCTGGTAGCCCAATTCGTCGCTCAGCTATCGGATCGGAAGGCAGGACGGTTGAACTGGGCTGCATTCCGGAGAAACGCTCCACCTTGATGCGGAAGGCATCGGTGCGAAACCCGGTGAGCAAGGTAATCCCGAACGAGTAGGGCGATGGTTGAGAGAAGGACCACGAACGCAATCGGCAGACGGGTTGGGGAACCAGCGGCACGGGATGCGCCAATGGAGGCCCAGAGTAAGGGGGCGCCTACACCGCTGCGGGTGCTGCTTGCCCTCGCACTTCGGAGGCAACTAATGAACCGCCCCTTAAGCGCACCGCGGGTACAATTGCCCGTTCAATCGCCGGGGTATCATCGGATAGATGGACAACATCACCGACCCGAGGAATCCAGTTCCTACCAAAGGTGTGCCTCGGCTGCCTACCCTGAAGGCTCTGACCTCGGTTCGATTCTTCGCGGCGCTGCATGTTGCCATCTACCACCTGGTCAGACCGTTTTCCCTGTGGGGGCCGCTCGCGCCGATCATGAGCGCCGGTTATCACGGCGTAAGCTTCTTTTTCTTTCTTTCGGGCTTCATTCTTACCTACAGCCATGTTGCGGAGTACGAGCTCGGCCGCGGAAGCCCCACCCGGTTCTGGATTGCCCGCGTTGCCCGTATCTACCCCGTCTACCTGCTCAGCATGCTGTTCGCCGGGTATGTTGGATTCGGTCTCTTTCGTCAGCCGATCCACGTGGTGGCCTACATCGCGGACCTGCTGATGATCCAGTCCTGGTCGGTTCGCATCGTGAACTTTTTTCACGTGACCGCCTGGAGCGTTTCAGTTGAAATGTTCTTCTATTTCCTCTTTCCCTTCCTGCTTCTGCGTTTTCGTCCTGCAACGCGCGCAAGGGCCTGTCTCGCCGTGTGCGGCTACTGGCTACTCGCGATGGTTCCCCCTCTGCTGTGCGTTGTGCTCTATCCCAAAAGTGCGTTGGCGGAGATCCTCTTCCAGCCTGTCCAGGTCTTCCGTGTCTACCGCCTGCCGATTCTGGCCCTCCCGGAGTTCCTCGCGGGCGTCACGCTTGGTTGGCTCTACCTTCGCTTTCCTCCCGCTCCAGCACTCGCGAAATACCTCGCCCCGGTCGGGATCATTGCGCTGACAGCGGCCCTGTTTCAGTCGCCGCGTCTCCCAAATGTGATGATCAATAACGGCCTGTTTATTCCGCTTTACTCACTGATCATCCTCGGGCTGTGCGACCGTAACTGGTTGTCCAGGGCTCTCTCCGTTTCATGGCTCGTGCTGCTCGGGGAGGCGAGCTACTCGCTGTATCTCTTCCACTTCTTGTTCAACGACTGGACTGTCGAACGCTTTGGCGCGGGCAGCGGCCTCGCATCGGCAGTGTGGAAGCTCGCCGTCGTGATCCCTATTTCGGTCGCTCTGCACCTGTTCCTAGAGCGTCCTGCACGCCGCTCTATTCTGCAGTGGTGGAGCCGCCGCCAGGCTTCCCTTCGATCGACCCAATGAGATCGCGGTTATCCGAGGCCGAGATCGGCGCGCATCCTGGTCCACCGCTTTTCGCCTGGGTCTCCATGGTGCTCCGCAACCCCCCTCATCCACGCAACGGACGCTGTCTTTCCAGAGAATCTCTTGCGGCATCTCCTGTTACACTGGGCCAAACGTGTGCGCCTCCCTTTCCCAGAACGCGTCCCGATCGACCGCGTCGCCCTCTTCGCCATAGCGCTTTTCGTGGTCCAGTGGCTCGAGGGGACACCCCTCTACTTCCGGTTTGGCTGCGTCGTGTTCATTCTGATCGCCGCCTTCGCCTTCAACACCGCCGGCGGGCTCACCCGGGCCTCGGGCGTATACATTTTCTTCTATTCGACCCTGGTCGTCATCGTTGGCGTCTGCTATAAGGCCTTTCTCGGAGAACCGGCGCAATCCAATCTCCTCGACCCGCGCACCGATATCAAGGTGTACGTCGGCGGCATCACCGCCATGCTCGCCGCTATCATCGTCAGCAGCCGCCTCCGGCGGAAGTCCGGCCTGCTGCAGAACGTGCTGAAGGAATCGCAGATGTATCGCGCCTCCGTCGGCTGCATGCTCTTCGGCCTTCTTGGCGCGTCTGTTTTGTCGGTGCTGGGCACGAGCGAAGGTTCGCTGGAGAGCGCCTTCCTCCAGCTCAACCAACTCATGCCGCTGGGCATCATTATTGGCGTCATGTACGAGATTCGCCGCAGCGGCGGCACCCGCAGCATCAATCTGCCCACCCTGCTGGTCGCTGGCTATTACTTCTTGTTCTACGGATTGATCAATTTCTCTAAACAGGGAATGCTGATGCCCCTCGTTTGCTGGTTCTTCCCCGTATGCGCACTGCGATTTCGCCTCTCCGTCTTGCAGGTGCTTTCGGTTTTCGCGGTTGGCTTCCTCGTCTTCTACTACCTTGTCCCTTATTCGCAATACGGGCGCAGTTTGCTCAGTGAGAATCAGACCGCCAGTCAACGAGTCGAACTTGCCGTCAGGCTCCTCGGACACCCGAGCGAAACCCGGAGCGAATACGAAAACATCGCGGAAACAGGAGGCCTCAACAGCTACTACAACACACCGCAGGGCTTCTGGGAACGTCTGGAGTTCGTCTCCGTCGACGATCGCCTCATTGACGTCGCCGATCACGGCAAATCGTTTGGCCTGCTGCCCATCAAAGCGGAGTTCGTCAACGCAATTCCACACTCCCTGTGGCGGGATAAGCCAAATATTAATTTCGGCAACATGTATGCCCATCAGCTCGGAGCATTGTCCGAAGAGGATACTTCCACCGGAGTCTCCTTCAGCCCCACCGCTGAGGCCTACTTTATGGATCGTTGGGTTGGCGTCCTGGTCATAGCCCCACTCCTTTGGTTCCTGTTATTCGTCGTCTACGACTCCCTCTTCGGAGACCTGCGCGCCACCCCATGGGGCCTCCTGGCCGTCGCGCTGATAAGCCACACAGCACCCGAAAGCGCCCTCACTGGCGTGATCCATTCGCT
>Ga0181526_10000065_pt1 | contig 102957 bp, 64 predicted proteins | sample PEATcosm2014_Bin_35_FD_119750 | JGI IMG/M metagenome (GOLD analysis project Ga0181526, IMG submission 119750) | Peatland microbial communities from MTU Mesocosm Facility, Houghton, MI, USA - PEATcosm2014_Bin06_30_metaG | ecosystem: Environmental > Terrestrial > Soil > Wetlands > Peat | place... | reverse complement strand
TCCCCTGCTTCACCGAGATGAGCAGCACCAATCCGCTCTTTGTGCTTCCAGAAGCTTTACGCATGCGCGGCGAGCAGATCGCGGAAGGCCTCTTCGGTTCATTCACATTGGGCGTCGGACAGTTTTGCACCAAGCCGGGATTGGTTTTTCTTCCCGCAGGTGATGAAGCAGACAAACTGGTGGCCAGCCTCAAGGATCGCACGAAGAGTGCGACGGCCTCCGCGATGCTGACGGAAGGAATATGCCGGAGCTATAAGACCGGAGTGACTCAGCGGCAAGGGCACGGCTCAGTCGAATTGCTAGCGCAGAACGGCTCAGAGGACGGTGCCGGACATGTCTTCCCGGCGCTCTTTCAGGTGAGCGGGAGCGATCTTCTTCGCGACAGCGAGTTGGCAAAGGAGATCTTCGGGCCCAGCACGCTGGTCGTTCGCTACGAGGATCGGAAGGAACTGATCGCGCTGGCGCACGCGCTGGAGGGGCAGCTCACCGCGACATTGCATGGAAGCGACACCGATATTGCGGCCTTTGCCGATCTCATCGAGGTTCTGGAAACCAGGGCAGGGAGGCTCATCGTGAACGGCTATCCCACTGGCGTTGAGGTATGTCATGCCATGGTGCACGGAGGGCCGTATCCTGCCACCAGCGACAGCCGCTTCACCTCCGTCGGTACCCAGGCGATTCTTCGCTTTGTTCGTCCCGTGTGTTACCAGGATTTTCCGCAGGCCGCATTGCCCGACGAATTGAAGGACGAGAATCCGCTGGGCATTTGGCGGCTGGTCAATGGCGCATTGACGCGGGACCCGCTTGCGAGTCCAGAAAGCTAAGAGCTCAGTCTCTATACTTGAGATCGAAAGGAATTCATCATTCCTGCCATTTCACTCACATCGGTATTGGAGACTGCGGACCTGAGCCCCCTCAGCGTCGCCACGCACGCGCCCGGTCCGACAGGTCACCTGCCACTCACTGCGGAGATGCTGCTCACTCAGCCCTCGGGAAATCTCTTCGGGCTAAGTCAGAACGCCGGCATGGGCTGGAATCCGGATCGCCTGCTTGACCCCGAGTTTCTCATTCTGAGCACGCACGGCGGCCTGCGCGCCGACAACGGTGAGCCCATTGCTCTCGGCTTCCATACCGGACACTGGGAGGTCGGCCTGCTGGTGGCTGAGGCGGCGCGCGAGTTGAAGGCGCTCGATGCCATCCCTTTTGCCGGGGCCTGCACCGATCCCTGCGATGGCCGCACACAGGGCACAACCGGCATGATGGACTCGCTTCCTTTCCGTAACGATGCCGCGATTGTGCTTCGCAGGCTCATGAGGTCGCTGCCCACCGGCAAGGGAGTGATCGGCATTGCGACTTGCGACAAGGGGCTGCCGGCAATGATGATGGCGCTGGCGTCTGCGGGAAAGCAACCTGCCGTGCTGGTACCCGGCGGTGTCACATTGCTGCCCGAGTCAGGCGAGGACGCGGCAAAGGTGCAAACGATCGGCGCGCGTTTCGCACAGAATCAGATTACCCTGGAATACGCCGCCGAGGTGGGCTGCCGAACCTGTGCTTCACCCGGCGGCGGATGCCAGTTTTTGGGCACCGCCGCAACATCGCAGGTCGTCGCGGAGGCACTCGGACTTGCCCTGCCCCATACGGCGCTCGCGCCTTCTGGTCAGCCGATCTGGCTCGACGCTGCCCGGCGATCGGGCCGCGCAATCATGCGTTTGCACCAATTGGGAATCGGGGCCGAAGACGTAATCACGCAGGCAGCGATCCGCAATGCGATGGTGCTTCATGCTGCCTTTGGCGGCTCCACGAATCTCTTGCTGCACATTCCCGCCATCGCTCATGCCGCCAAGCTGCAGCGGCCTACGGCTGGCGACTGGGCCGAGGTCAACGCCCAAGTGCCGCGCCTGGTCGATGCACTTCCAAACGGACCACGCAACTTCGCCACGGTGCAGGTCTTCCTGGCCGGGGGCGTGCCGGAGGTGATGCTGCATTTGCAAGCGGCGGGGCTTCTCGACACGAGCACGAAAACAGTCTCAGGAGAAACGCTTGGCGCATCCCTCGATTGGTGGCGAGAAAGTCTCCGGCGTCGTGAATTGCGCCGCTTTCTGCGGGATAGGGACGGCATAGATCCGGACGATGTGATCATGTCTCCCGATCGCGCGCGATCACGAGGGCTAACATCGACCGTTTGCTTTCCAGTGGGCAACCTTGCGCCGGATGGCTCGGTCATCAAGTGTACTGCGATCGATCCTTCGCTTGTCGATGAGAACAATGTCTATCGACACCTCGGCCCAGCCAAAGTATTCGTGACGGAAGAGTCGGCCATCAAGGCTATCAAGAGCGGTGATGTCGCGCATGGCGATGTGGTTGTGCTCATCTGCGGCGGGCCCGCGGGCGCCGGCATGCAAGAGATCTATCAGATTACCTCGGCGCTCAAGCAACTGCCCCACTGCAAGCATGTCGCGGTTCTGACCGATGCGCGTTTCAGCGGAGTCTCCACCGGAGCTTGCATTGGCCATATCTCTCCTGAGGCTCTTGAGGGCGGACCGATCAGCAAGGTTCAGGAAGGCGACCAGATCGAAATCATCATCGACCGCGGATCGCTGACCGGATCGGTTCATCTCGTGGGAGACGAAAATGGGAGCTTCGGCGCGCAAGAAGGCTCGCTCCGCCTTGCACAGCGACAGCCACGCGCCGACCTCGATCCTCATCCCCAACTGCCCGACGACACTCGTCTCTGGGCCGCGCTGGTCAATGCCAGCGGAGGCATTTGGGGAGGCTGCGTCTATGACGTTGACAAGATTATTGCGCGACTGAAGGAGCAATCGTGAAACTCTATCGCACTAACTTAGGCAGCTTTGTAGAACAAGATGGCACTCATTATCGCGTTCCTATGACTTCGTGGGATGCGCTCGTAACGCACACCGATCTGCACGGGCATCTTCTCTCCATCGCTGGCAACGGTGAGCCTGCGGACGACTTCTTCTCGGCGAAGATACTCGCGCCCATCGGCAGCCAGGAGGTCTGGGCCGCCGGCGTCACCTATCACCGCAGCCGCAGCGCGCGCATGGAAGAGTCGAAGACCGCGGGCGGAGGCGATTTCTACGATCGTGTTTATTCCGCAGAACGTCCTGAGCTCTTCTTCAAATCCACGCCGCACCGCGTCGTCGGCCCCGGAGAACAGGTCCGCATTCGCAAAGACGCCAAGTGGTCGGTTCCGGAGCCGGAGCTCACGCTGCTTATCAACCATTGCGGCCAGATCATCGGCACCACCGCAGGCAACGACATGAGCTCGCGCGACATCGAAGGCGAGAATCCGCTGTATCTTCCGCAGGCAAAGGTCTATGACGGCAGTTGCGCGTTGGGTCCGTGTATCCTGGTTGGCAATGAACCGCTCTCAACCTCGACACCGATTCGCCTGGAGGTCGACCGCAATGGCCGCACCGAGTTTTCAGGCGCCACTACACTTGCCGAGTTGAAGCGCGCACCGGATACTCTCGTCGAATACCTCTTCCGCGACAATAGCTTTCCCTTCGGCGCGTTTCTGATGACGGGGACCGGTATCGTTCCCCCGGATACCTTCACCCTGGCCTGCGGAGACCGGATTCGAATCACCATCGGCCCAATAGGCACGCTTGAAAACAGAGTGGCACGAGGAGCCTGAGAACAAGCTCCTCGGCAACTGGGTTCGGTGTCGAGGCGGACGATGGCCTTGAAACCTGAGCCTGCCAACACATTTCTGACAGGCAGTGATCTTGAGACGTCGGGAATAGCAGCGGCCTCATCTTCGTCGCTGCGCAACATCGATTCGAATGGCGGCTCAGACACCATCGCGCCGCATGAGCGGCGCGATGGTAACAGACCCGAATTCATTGCGAACCAGTGCTTACTGCACAGTCACATTAATGTAAAACGGCAGAGAGACCTGGTTTTCGCTGCCATAAACCAGGATACCGTTATTGGATGTCGATCCGCTTCCCGGAACAATGCAATTGTCACCCGCGCCGCCGACCTGGGAGATGCACAACGTGCCCACTTCCTCGGCCGTGATCGTCACCGCATAAGTTCCGGCAGGCGTGGCCAGCGAGGCCTGCGGCGCCAGGACGGTCGTGTTACATGCTGTAATGCTGACCGCCAGCCCGCCCCAGGCAATCATCAGCAACACCATCAGCAAAGTTCGTCCCTTTTCAAATGACCTGCGGCGGAGGAACAGCCCGATCATTCCGAAGCCAAAAAGTGCCGCCAGCGTGAAGGAGGTTGCGTGAGAGTTCCGGCTGGTGGTGGTCCCCGCCGAGACATCGGTGTAGAAAGTCACGCTCGCCTGTCCTGGCGTGCATTGAACTGAGCCGGCGGCAGTTTGTGTTGTCGTCGCTCCGGAAGGACAGGAGATGTCCACGGCGTTGGCCACCTTCAGGTCCGGGTTGGGATAGGTGAACGAGCACTGTGTGTGTGGCGGCAGGTTGTCACACGACAGTGAGACCGGGAAGTTAGATGCGTTCAACTGGGAGTTGAGCCCGGCAATCCCATAACCGAGGATTGAGGTGAGAGTCAGGTTCATGCTCGCCGTGGAACCGGCTTGAACCGTCAGCGCGGGAGCAACCGTCTGTGACGCCGAATTGCCGGCTTGGGTGATTTGCACCATGGGCCCACGGACAGACTGAAGCAACGTGGATGTCGGCCCTGTAAGGCTCAAAAAATTCGCATCCCCGCTATACACCGGAGAGATGTAGTGTGTGAAGATCACCGGCGAATAGCTGACACCTTGGGGCACGTACCACAAGCAACTTGTGGGGAATGATGCCTGGGCGCCGGTGGACGTGCCGGCGTTCTGAATGGTCAGCACTCCGGAACCGGCCGAGTTGGGGCACGCCACGCCCGAGTATCCGCCTGGGGCCGTGTATCCGGCCAAAATGCATGCTGCCGCGCCGATTCCTGTTACGGAAGTGCCCGGCGGGCACGCAGTCACGTTGTCCATCACTGTAATCTGCCCTGTGGGAACGCCCGCCACTGTACCAACTTTCATGATGAAGTTGTATTGGTAGGGCGTCTCCGATCCGTCGTAAGGGACGGTGCCACTACCAGTCCCCGCCGGCACGAACGGCAGGTTGATATCGGTCGGATCGGGGAATTTTGGCAGCGCAATTTCCGTGATTGCGGATTTCGCCACCGCGACGGACAACGTTCCCGTCGATCGGCCGTAGACTCGATCGCCGCTGTAGTTCACGGTCATGATCTGCGTCCCCGCCAATACCGGCGCCAGAGTGAAATTGGCGCTGCCATTGGTCAAAGCCGACGTTGCCGTCGCCGGAACGGGCGTAATGGTCGGAATACCCGCATTCGCTCCCGAACTCGGTGTGACCACATTCCAGGTCGTATAGCTCACCGTGACACTCCCGGTGGGGGCGACGCCTGCGCTGGCCATTGGCGCCACCTTCACTGTGAGCGGCGTATTGATCACCTCTGCCGCTTTGGCTCCTCCGACAAGGCTCGTTGCGGAGTTGGTAAGCGCCAGTCCCATGCCAGTGGCGCTGATGCTTACCGGGCCGTTGATCGCATTGGTGGTAACGCCGATCGTGCCGGTGAGCGTGCCCTGCTCTCCGGCCCCTGGGGCGAAGGTGACGGCTACCTGGCAACTGCCTCCCGCGGCCAATGGGCTGTCAGCTTCGCAGGTCCCGTCGGCAGCGGTGAAATCCACCGCATTGGTGCTGGTATAACCGGTGACGGACAGGGTCGAGTTTCCAGCATTGATGATGGTGGCAACTGCATTGGTCGAGGACGTAAGAGCGGCGGGCGTGGGCAAAGTCAGCGTGCCGTTGGTGCTCACGAGGGTGACGGCCCCGCCCGAAGCCTGGACCAGATAGACGTTGCTCGCGCGGTCAAGAGCCACTGACGAATTGTTGGCCGCCGTCGAGGTCACCGCGGTCTCACCAGCGGGGTTCAAGGCGCCGCTCACGAGAGGAATCCGCGTCGTCCCGCTCGCCGATGAGATATACACCGCCCCAGAAGGATCGATCGCCACTCCAGTCGCTCCGCTCAGCGTGCTGAGCAACGTAACCGGAGCCTTGATGCCACCGGCGAGTTCGATAAGATTCACGCCATCGATCACGTAAAGATTATTCGCGGCATCCACGGCCACGGAAGTTGGAGTTGTAAAACCGGTTGTCAGAGAGGTTTCCCTCTGGCCCAGATTGGCAGCCGTCGAGGCGCTGACACCGCTCAGTTTTACGACTCGCCCATTGCTCGGATCGGCGATGTACAAGTTGTCCAACCCATCCGCGGCCAGTTGCAAGCCGGTAGTGCCCAAGCCACTCACCAGGGTCACTTGGCTTGTCGGACTCAGGCCTGTCGGACCAAAAGGCACTTCGTACACCGAGCCCGTGCTGCTGTCGGCGATGAAGACATCCCCCGCGCCATCGACCGCAACGCCGGTGGGGGACTTCAATCCGGCGCCAATAGAAACCGGCGTGGACGACGCTCCCGATCCGGCCGCAAGCTCGAGAACCTTGCCCAGCCCTGGATCGGCAATGTAGACATTGCCCAGAGCGTCAGTCGCCACTTGGGTCGGAGTTATCAAGCCGGAGCCAATCGCGGACTGCAGCGCGGGAGAGGCCTGGATGTTCGCGCCCATACCGAGGCCATGCAGCACCATGGATGCCAAGATGTTGTTCTTGGCGTCGAGCATCAGCAACTTGGCTGAGATATTACCCACGGAATTTGGAGTGAAGGATAGATTCTCGAGACAACTCTTGTTTGCCGCATACGCTACCCCAGTGGTGCAGGTCCCGCCGGTGATCGCGAAATCGGGTTTGGATATGCCGTCTTCGACGATAGTGAAATTGGCAGGCGTGGCGCTGCCGTTAAAGCCAAAGACAATATTTGACCCGGCGGAAGCTGTTTGGCCCACCGAGGAAGCGCCAAACTCCGCGTAACCGAAGCCGACCTTGGCCACGTCCGCCTGGCCATTGGCTTGCGATTGCGAGGTAGGAACATACATGAGATTTCGCGTCTGATCGATGGCCACCTGGCCTCCGGCAGGCACGCCAGTGACCAGGACCGCCGAGGAGGTTTCCGGGGTTCCCGACGGATTGGGGACCATGACTACGCCGACCTGAGAATCGCTGATGTACAGGTTGCCGGCGCTATCGGTAGCGACGCCTTTCACCGCAGGCAGATCCGGGTCCACGCGGGAGAGACCTTTGTCTGACGTGTATTGTCCGTTGGTTGTGCTCGCCGGAATTTCATAGACGCCGAGAAGTCCGCCGGAGTCCTCAACGAAGTAGACATTGCCCTCCGGATCCTGCGCGATCGAGATCGGCCGTGCGCTGAAATCCGAAGCTGGCGCCCAGTTCCATCCGGCAGGCTGGGGATTAGACCACCCGCCGCTGACCGCCAGACTCCGAACGTCGGTGCCATTGGAGCCGCCTTGATCGCCGATAATCAGGTTGTTGTTGTTCCCGACCGCGACAGCCCAAGGCTGAAAGTAGCCAAGGCCGGAGCCCGTCAGATCGGTGACGCTGTACTGCGCCCAGGCTTCGGGCTCGTTGTTTTTTCCGGAGTTGGTGCACATCGTCGTTGTCGGGTTGCTGGGCGCCAGGTCGTTGGCCCCTCCATCGTTGAGGCCGGTCCAGTTGCCCTTCGCCGCGTTCCACGGGAACATCACCAGGCAGTTGTTCCAGTTGGCGCTCAGGTAGAGATTGTTGCCGGGGTCGATGGCAACGACGGGGTTCTGGTATCCGCCCCCCAGGCTTGCCGTCGGGGTCGCTGAACCAAGCACAATCGCCGCGCCGCCGCCGGCGGGAAACTCGTACAACGCGCCGTTGGCATAATCCACCACAAACCAGTCGCCAAACGAGTCGATCGCCGTCTCCTGAATGGTTCCCCACCCCGTGGGATGAGACAACCCGGCGGCGGAACTGGCTGTCACCAGCGGCACAGCACCCTGGCCTACGGCTCTTCCTGAGAAGCAGAGGGTTAACAGCAGCAGCCCAATCGCAAAACCGGCAAACCGGCGCACTGTGGTAAATGACGTGGTGGCCATTGCATTCCTCCCGAAAACAAACTCAAAACTAACTTCCGCAAGCGGCTCTTGCTCGCTCACAGGTTGAGGCTTTGGTCTTTTTCAGCTCTCCGGGAACCGCCTCCAGTTCCCGGAAAGTGCTATTTCACTCTGCCCGGTCTCCACAACCGCTACTGAACGTTCAACGGCAACGTAAACATCGGCGTTGTGAGAGAGTTCTGTTTCAGCGCCTGCGGATCGTAGCTGATGATTTGCACGTTATAGGTTCCGCTGGGCGTCGTCACCTTTGGAGCAGGCGGCGGCGTCGAGTACCCGGCATTGGTGCATGCGGTGATGCTCATTAGCAGACTGGAGAGCACCATCGCTCCGCAAATCAAGGCCATGGAGCGGTGGAGCTTTTTGCGCCCGGCAATCACACCCGCCAGGCCGAGCCCCAACAGGCCGGCCAGCGCCCAGGGCGACTGGCTCGCCGCGGACGCCGACGCGCCGCCGTTGACTGCTACGTTCGTACTGATGGTCATTACAAGCGTCGATGCCGTCGCGCCGCTCGCGCCAACAGACTCGGTGCCAGTGCTGGGATCGGCATAGTTGAATGTGCATTCGGAGTATTGCGGCAACGTGGTTGCAGGGGTGGTCGCGGCCAGCTTGATCGGCGCATCGGACGAGTTACACTCCAAACTTACTTTTCCGCTGAACCCCACCAGCGGCATCAGCGTCAGAGTTACCTGAGCAGGCGTTCCGTCCGTAACGTTGACTGTCCCGGCAGACTCAGTGATCTGAACGCTCGGAGCGATTACGTAGAAAGTTTGCACGGAGATTTTTTGCGGGGCGTAGTTCACGTCGCCGCTGTACGCTGCCGTCAGGTTGTACACTCCATAACCAAGATTCTGCAGCGAGAATGTAGCGACGCCGTTGCCGTTTGGCGCAATAGCCCCATTGACGCCCTGGGTTGGATCGACAGGTTGTCCGTTTTGTGTAAAGGTTATCGTGCCTGTGGGCGTTCCCACTGCCGAACTCACAATGCCGGAAACGTAAACCGTTTTTGTCGCGTTCACATAGGTGTTTCCAGCCCAAACGGTTACGAATTCCGAGTTGGGACTACAGTTCGACGACTGAGTTCCATCGGTCAAGGTGGTGTAATTGAGACATAGACTGTTCGTCACCGGCACGCCGAGCGTGATTGTCGGGATTGCTTGTGCGATCGTGAAAGTGGTCTTGGTGGCGCTGCCGGCGAAGCATGTGGTCGTCGAACATGTGTTCTGGGCGGCGCCTGCTGTGCCACCGCCACTATAGTCCGCGCTGACGTTGTAGCTCCCGCCAAGCAGGCTGCTGTAAGTAAACGTGGCGCTACCGGTACTATCCAAGGTCTGAGTTTGCCGGGGCAAATTGCCGTTGGCGGAACCAACCGCAAGTGTCACCGGCCCGGTCGGGACGCCGTAGCCTGTCCCCACAGGGCTCACAGTAACTTTGATCGTATTGCACCCCGGATAGGTCGCACCTGAGCACCCTGTGCCGGTAACGGGAGTGATCGTAATCGCGGCAGTCGTCGCCGGCCGAAGATCCTGGATTACGTTGCCTGACATCGCAATGTTGAGGCCCGACTGCGCATTCACAGCATTGCTGATGACAGAGATTGATGCGACATCCTCACCTGCGACCGACGATTGCAGAACCATGCCGAGATAGCAGGAACCGCCCGGCGGCGTGTTTGTGGAGGTGTTGCAGGCCGGCGAATTCTCGGTCGCCGCCGCCACGGTATAATCGGCGGCGTTAGTCCCGGAGACGAGATCGACGGTTGGGTCGTCTGAAACCGTCAGCGGCATATTGCCCAGGTTCAGAATCCGCGCATCTACTTCGAATGGAACATTGGGGTTGACCTCTCCATAGTCGCTGAAATTGTAGGTACCGCCGATGCCCAGTTGCGCCAGGCCAGCAGTTGTTCCGGCGCCATACGATGCATAGGCATTTTGGGTGCCGTCAAGAGCCACGCCCCATGGGATGGCGGGACCGCTGCCCAAACCGCTGGTCAACAGAATCTGACTGTTAACATTCAGTGCGCCCGTAGTAGTGCTATAGGGAATCCACGCCAGTCCCTTGGCGTTCGCCACAAAAACAGAACCCGACGGGTCCACGGCTAAACCGGTCACTGGAGCCGGGAGGCCGCTTGCAACCTTCGTCATGCCGCCCCAAGGCATTGTGATCTCCCACAAGTTCGTTCCGTCGGCCACCCACACATTCCCCGAGTTGTCGGTGGCAATCGCCGACGGTCCGGTGAAACCGGATCCGAGCGTTACCTGCGGATAGCCTTGCAGCATTAGCTCTGTCTGCGGATTGGGTATCTCGACCACCTGTTTACCGGCCTGATCCGCCACAAACACATCGCCTTCGCCATCGATGGCCAGATTCAGGTTCCCCGCGCCCAAACCGGACGCAATTTTCGTTTGCTGCGCCGTCGCCAAGGCACCGCCAATGTACGGAATCTCGTAGACGTTGCCGGAGTCTCCGATGTAGAGATTGCCGACGCCATCAACGGCCACGCCGGTGGGCGCCGATAGGCTGCTACCGAGGACCTTTCCCGATGCCGGGCTGGTGGTGCCGGCAGGGTATTTCTCAATGGCCTTCAATGCCGAATCGGCGACATAGGTATTGCCCCACAGATCAGCCGCCACTTGTTTTGGGGTATTCAACCCGGAAGCAATGGACTGAATGGTGGCCGAAGAAACCACCGAGATTGCCGCACCTTGCCCGGTACCGGTCAGATAGGCATTGCTCCCTTCAATGATGTTGTTTTTGGAGTCGAGCAACTGCACCTCGCCCTCCACAGAGCCAGCTTTGGTGGTATTCAATTGCACGTAATACGGGCACCAGCTATATGCGCTGGTTGTCGTCATGTTGGAGCTGAAAGCCGGATACGAGGTGCCCGCGGCGCAAGGTAACACCGGAGCCGTCGCCGTCGCTGACTGCATTGGATTGCTGGCCACGGTCTGGAAGCTTGCATTGCTTGGCTGCGCCATAGCAATACTGGCCGGTGTTGTCGGTTGGTTGAACATATAGTAGATGGCTTGCGTCTGGCTAACGGCGGCCTTTGCGGCAGTCGAACCACTATCTCCCGCGGCGATTACGCTCGTGGAGACCTGGAAGGCCGTGCTGCTCAAGCCTGTTCCCGACACGTAGTAGCTGAGCCCATTTAGAGCGTAAAGGGGATCGCCAGAACTTGCCGAGATCGTGACGACCTCGTTTTCAGTGAAGGAGTTCTTCGCCGTCAGCGTCAGCGTTCCGCCGCCTGCCGATACCGAATACGCCGTAATCGGCACACTAGCCGGTCCACCCACAGCTGAAGTTCCCAGGTCGAGTGCGCCAGGTTTCCACAGCACGATGGTCGATGTCAAGCAGGTTGCCGTCTCGGCCTGCAGGGTCGAGGTATCGCAGGTTGGGCCGTTCACCCCAGCGGGCGCCCAGTTGTTGTTGTAGCTGGTGGCGATCCAAAGCAATCCCCTCTTATCGACCATGGGCGGGTATCCGCCGTCGACCGGCGAAACCATCACAGTATCGGCCCACACAAGGTTCGGGCTTGTCGGCGTGCCCTCATTGGGAATCATGAAGACGCCATCCGCTTGCCCGCCGTATGAGATGTTGTTTGCGCTTCCGAAATACAGGTTCCCTTGCGGGTCAATGAACATGCCGGTAATACCGTTCCATCCGCCTTGGTCGATTCGCGGCAACGCCGATTCAGCCGTCCCGGTTCCGTCGCCGACAATGGGTGCGGAGCCGGCGGCAATTTCGCGGATGCCGTGCACGTTGTTGGGATAAGCGCCTTGGTTCTCAAGGAAATATAAGTTGCCAGCGTGGTCGACCACGAGCTGGGAGATCATCGTCTCCAGGCCTGTTGCCAGAGCCGTGACTGAAGTCACGTTGCCGGACTGGTCCACTACGTACTTGAAGATCGATTCGGTGTCGGATGTGCTCACATAAAACGTGACGCCGTCATCGCCCACCTGAAGATCCTGGGGCGGAATCGCCACCGACTGGCCGCTACCGTTGGTGTAGGTGGGGCCTTTCCAAATATCTGCATTGCTGAAAAGCCAAGTTCCCGAGTTAGCGTCATACGGAACCCGGCAGAATTCAACAGAAGCGCCATAACGATCTGTGACATAGAGGTTGTCCCACTTATCGAACGCGATGGCGGCATTCCAATATGAGCCCTTATATTCAAGCAGCGAACAATCGGAGTTGTCCTTGTTGGATGGCTCAGGCCCTACAACCTGAGTCGGGGCCGACGCGCCGGGCGCCATATCGTAGATCGCGCTGCCGGCGGAATCCAGCATGAGGATATGGCCGTGCAACGGGTCTTGCTTCATCGAATAGATCTGAACCCAGGCGCCGGTGCTGCCATGGCTGAAGGGAATGACCGAGCCCACCGTGACCGGGGCCGGCGCTTTAATCGGCAACTGGGCCTTGGCGGCACTGCCCGGCAGCAGGCCGGCAACAAGAACCAGGCACGCAACCCGCGCAACCCTGCGAAACATGACTGCAGATTCGATGGCCATACATTCCCTCCCAAAAGCTCAATCAGAGATCTTTTTCGCGAGCGGCTTATTCGCCAACCCGGTTACGCAACTTCGGCAAAGGCGGATGCCGCGCGCTTCTCAAGTCTTGCCCGGCCGGCCGTTCCGCCCTTACCGGCCTTTTGCCGGTCCCCTTCCGGTCCACGCGCCAGGTTCACCTGGCGCGTGGACCGGGAAGAGACCCATTAAAACGTGAACTTTGCTTCCAGTTCCGCCAGTCTGTTGCCAACCTTGATATTTGCAACGCCAAAATCCTGGTACTGGAGCATGCCCTGCGTCAGCGGCTTGCCAACGAGCCCGTCCTGGATGCCGAGATTCAGGTTGGTGGTGTTGTTGTTGTTGAACGAAACCAACGGGTGATTAAACACGTTGAAAGCACCCATCCGCAGCTCCAGGTTCTTTCCTTCTCCCAAAGGGAATTCCTTCATTACCGTCATGTCGTGGTCCATGAACGCGGGACCGCGCAGGTACGGCAGCCGGTAGACTCCATTGGTTCCCGGTTGCGGTATTTCGAAAGCCAGGGGGTTGATGAACTGGTGATTTTGCGACCCGCCCTTGACATTGACGCCCTTAACAAGTCCGGGCATCATCTGCACGTCGGGCGTGCCCAGCCACACCACGGGATTCATGTAAGTAACGCAATATCCATCGATGCCGTACAGAGTTTGGCAGCTTTGCTTACTTTGCTGATTCGCCTGGGTTGGGTTCGGAACCTCCACAGCATTCGCGAATCCTGCGTATCCGAAGCCGAAGTTCTGGCCGTTCTCAGAGGCCAGCGGGAAACCGCTTGTTACTGTGGAAATTCCCGAGATCTTCCAACCATTGGCAAGTTCCGAGAGCAACCGGGCTCCACCCTTGTAGCGATTGCCGACGTCAACCAGGTAGTGAATATTGAACGTCTGTGTACGGTCATACGGCACCGGGTTGTAGTCGTTGCGCAGGTTGACCGGATCGACGAGTTGGTTGTTGTAGGACGAGGCGGTGGCAAGGTTCTTTGCGAAAGTGTAGTTGGCGCCCCATGAGACAATGCCTCCGGTCTTGTTCCACTCGGCCTGCGCACTGCTGTAGTTCGAGTAGAAGTTGTGGCGGAGCTGGTAGATGTGCTGGTAGAAGGGGTAGGGACGGTAGAAATCGTACTCCGGCGTGCCAAGCCCGCCGATGCCGTCGATTTTGGGATTGCCGTAAATATTAGTCAGATCTGTGGGGATATTCGCATACGACGGATCGATAAAGAACAGGTTGTCGTTTGCGCCCTGCATGTTTGGATTGTTATTGGTGGGGCAACCTGTCTCGATTCCGCAGATAATGTTGATATCCGACGCGCTGTTGTAACTGTTGCTCCCGCTATACGATCCCAGATTGACGCTGTGGTTGCCAACATAGGCGACCGATACGTGCGAAGGCCCAAGGTGAATCAACGCAATCCCTGGGATGCTTTGGTCGATCCCACCGTTGAATTCGTAGTAGATCGGACGAACCTTGTCGTCCGGCGAGAGCACATAGGCGTTGAAATCCGGAGGCAGGATGGGCGACTGGCTGTCGATCTGGTTGTAAGTTAGCGCCCCAACCAGATTCGTGGTCTTGTATCCCTGTGCCGTAGCCGCTGCCAGGGCATAGGGATTGAACTGCTCCTGGTTGCGGTACATGCCCCAGCCGCCGCGCAGTACGGTCTTGCCTTTGCCGAGGATATCCCAGGATGTTCCCACCCGGGGAGTGAAGAAAATCGTAGCCGGGGAGTTGACCGAGTTTGACACGCCGGTCTTCTGGGAATTCCACGTAATGCCGGGGAATCCAGCGGTCGAGCAGTTGCGCGTGTAACCGCTACATTGCGAGTTGTAAAGGCTGTCGGAGAACGTAGCCAAGCCATTGTTGTGCTTGTCGGTCCAGGGGCCGAGATGCTCGAAGCGCGCGCCGAAGATCAGGCTGAGATTGCGCAGTTTCATCGTGTCATTAGCGAAGCCGGCCACCGTCGTGTAGCGCAAGTCGACGAGGGGTGAGAAATTGGTCTGCGTAAACGAATCGGCATATCCCTCGTACATTAGCGCCGTGGGGTTATAGCAGCTTCCCAGATATGCCGCGCCGGAGTTGCGCAGGTTGCCGCCGGAATTGGGATTCACGCAGCCGTTGTATGGAGCCTGATTGGTCGACGAATACTCGTAGTACGAGTTACCGACGTTGAAAGTGTATTCGCCTTGAGGATAAGCCCCGGTATCCGCGACGCCGTTGTAGGTGCCCTGCTCCCAATAAGCGCCGAACTGCAGAAGGTGATTCTTTAACTGCCAGGTCACGTTGTCTTGCACAATCGGATCCACCTTCTTGGTGTGAATCCGGTTGTTGTAGAAGCCGCCAGGCATCAGCACATTCGGATAGCCGTTACCTGCTCCATTGGCAATGGCCGGCACGGCATAGTCGTCGTTGTTCTTGTACATGCCGAGATAGTTGAAACCGAGACCCCCATTTCCCGGAATGTCAAACCGTTCCACGGCCGTGGGGTTTCCCATCTTCCCCGGCAGGCTTACGAAGGACATCGCGGCGGAAAACTCGTTGGTCACGCTCGCACCGAAGATGCGGGTGTAGCGCGCGGCAAGCACATTCGAAACGTCTCCGGTGCTAACATTGCCGGGATAAGGCACCGAGCCAGTCGGGAAGGAGCCGAGATCGACAGGATCCTGGTCGATTTCCTTCTGCAGTCCATAGACCAGGAACAGGTTGTTGTCGGGGTTGATGTTATATTGCAGCGTAGACCGGAACACACCCCCGTTCTGGGTCTGCTGCAGTTGCTCGATATAGTTGTAACCAAAGGGGTTGGTAAATGGGTCGGCGTTGGGCTGCGGGAACCAGTTCACCAGCGCCACTCCGGCGCCATTCATGTACGGGGTGGCGTTGTTGTTGCTCACTGCCGTCCCATTGGGAAGAAAATTGTCTGTATAGCACATGGGTTGAATGGCATTGGGGTTGGGCTGGCCGTCAGGACGCCCGCCGCAGAGTTCAGCGTTAAGCGAGGCGGCGCTGAAATCGCCTTGCCGCTCGGCCATGGTCGGTACCCAGGCGGAGATGGCCTGTTGATCGGCTTCAAAAACCTGGTGGTAGTACTCGAACCCTGCAAAGAAGAACAGCTTGTCTTTGTTGCGATTGAAACTCGTAAACGGAATCGGCAACGGACCGCCGAAATTGCCACCGGGATAAAAATACTGCTCGTTGGGGCGGGACTGGCGGAGGTAGTTGTCGTACCAGTCGTTGGAGTTCAAAATCGCATTGCGCGCCACCAAATAGGCCGCGCCGTGATACTTGGCGCCGCCCGCCTTGGTCGAGGAGCTGATGAGCGCTGGCCCTTTCGCGTACTCTGCGCCGTAGGAAGAGTTCGAGGCCTTCACGTCCTGAACCATTTCGATGTTCATCTGCTGCACCGAGCCCGAATTGGTGGCGATGTCGGTGAGCGAAACGCCATCGCTGACGATGGCGATGCCGGCCGGGCCGGAGCCGTTGGCGATATAGGCCGATGTGGGGCCGCTCAGGCCTACGACGGCGTTATTGTATCCGGGTCGGTTGAAGAGACCCTGATTGCCGGTGGACATCGCATAGCCGGGCAACATCTTCACCAACTCGCCGGCATCTCGGCCGACGATGGTCAGGGTATCCAGGTCTTCGGAAGTGATAATGTCGCTGCGCTCGCCGGTGTGAAGCGTGGCCAGATCGGAATCGATCTGCGCTTCCACCGTAACCGCCGCGACGGCGGCGCCCACATTCAAGTGGATGTCGGTATAGCTCAGTTGATCGCCCGCGCGCAGCGGGAATGGCTGCGACTGCCAAGACTCGAAGTTTGGCGCGCTGACGTCCAGTCTGTAACTCGTGTCGGGGATGACGCCGGCGAACGCAAAGGCACCGGAGGCGTTGCTGCTTATGGTGCGCTTGATCCCGGTCGCCAGGTCGCTCAATACGACCGTGGCTTTTGGAATGACGGCGCCTGTGGTATCCGCAACGACGCCGGTTACCTCGCCTGTCGCCTGCCCGTATAGCGCCGTTTGCGCCAGCAGGAGCACCGCGGTTAGCATCACCAGCAACGAGGCAGTCGGCCTGTTCCCTGAAAAGAACTTCATAGTAGTCCCCCCGTCGGCTACATTCCGTTTGTGTCTTCGAATCCTGGTACCCGGTCTTCACACCGGACCTAAGTTGTTGCACACCTTGCTCAAGTCTCTAAATGCCACCTAAGCTGAGGATTCGGACGCAGGTTCTCGGTCTGTATTGAAGACAGGGAATTTTGATGCGTCAGCTTTATTCCTGTCAAGCGAATTCTTTGAGAGATTTCCAGAGATGGGATCGATACCGCAGCTTCGCCGGTTTTTTCGGCCTTCCGGGCGCGCGCGGCCGGCATTTTAAACGATTCAACACAGACGCGCCACCCCCCCAGACAACGCGACCATCGGAACCCGGGTGCGATTTCGGCTGCTGCAAGGTCAGGTGCGGCTGATTGGCCTCTGACTCATCCAGGGACCCGGAGGTAGGTCTGCGCCGCCGGGGTGGAAGAAAAAGCTGCCTAGCGCGATAGCCGCCTGGGCGCCGAAACGCTGAAGCTGCTCCGCGAGCGCCGCATCACCGTTGATCAGAAACCACAAGAAGGGTGATCGATTGCGCCGTAAAGGTGGTACCGATGATCGTTCTCTTCGTCCTGCATCCCGAGGGCGGGGGCCGCTAACGCCCGCTGGTGGACGATCGCATTGAGATTGGCTTCGCTATGCTGGTAAACCTGCGCCGACATTCAGCTTGCCGCGGAGAAGTTCTCCGGGCAGATCGTCGAAGTCAGCGAACCGCACGTCATGTTGATCACCATCACGGTGATGGCCTTTTCGGAGTTCCTCTTGCCGCCATAAACGGCACGAGGGTTCTTGGCATCGGTGCCGGACGCCCTCCTGGTCGCATGCAGAAAGCCGTGTCATCTGCTTTAGAGACGCCACTCTCGTCCGGATGAATCAACTCTCCCGCCGGGGTTGTGCGGATTGTTTCGATGAACCCCGCACGCCAGTTCCGGTTGGTTTCGGTGTCGCGCTCCCAGGCGCAGAACGACTTCTTTTCAACCGTAGGCCGAGTTGGCGAAGAAGTTGCCATAGCCTACCAATACTCAGCAGCAAGCCTTCCTCCCGCTGCAACCGCTGCTGCAAATCGGCCAAGGTAGTATCCGGCTGGGCTCGAAATCCGTCGCGTATCCTTTCCGCGATCTCGATCGTGACCTGGCTGCGCCTGCCCCGACGGCCTATCACTCGTTCCATCTGACCCGTGCGGTTGCGCGCCGCAGAGATCTTCCAGCCCCAGCCCTGGCTCACGCCAAAACGAAGAGCCAGTTCTCCTAGCGTACCTTCGCCCCGGTCGTAGGCGCCAAGATACTTCCGTCGCAAATCATCGCTGTAGCCACGCGCCATCTGAGCGCATCCCTCAGAGCACCGCCCGGATCTACTCTACACCATTTATGAAAACACTTTCATTCGCTCCGCCGGAACTTTTTTCACTTGACAGCGACGAATTTTGTTCAGTACGGTGTACCGTTACCAAATCTGGGTGATAATCCGCGCGGAGTTCCAAGTTGAAGTTGACTTGCTCGCTCTCCGTGCGGAGTGTTGCAGGTGTTCGCAGGTGAACTTTCCAGGGTATTTTTCCTGCATGGGTTTGCTCGGCTTGTCCCGTTGAAGCACCCAGAAACTGGTTGGGATTGAGTTGCTGGATCTTGCCGGAAATGGTGTGGAACTCACGCCGGACCGGCAAGCGAGAATGGGACTCAAACCGCGAGAGCATCCTGGGGCTTGAAAGCTCGATTGGCGCCGGGTTCAACAGGTAATCGAAGTCAAAACGATGAATACGGGTTGTGACCTCCGGTTGGGAGTTGTCGAGAACCAAGGACGATGCTTGATACGGAGCATGACGAAAGCTCGATGTTGGCAAAGGACGATGCGGGACAAACCGGACCGTCACCGATTCCCCGGCTCGGGGATGGAATCAAATCGGAGGAAGAAGGAATGCAAATGACTTGGAATAGATTGACGAGTCCAGTGCGGTCTCTTACGGCGGGATCATGGGTGGCCCTGATCGCGCTGCTGGCCCTTTGCTTTGGAGCGCCTGCCTGTGCGCAGGGGCAAATCGTGGTTTCCGGAACTCCCGTACAGTTAGGAGCGCTCACTGGCGGCGGTTGGGACGGTTCCCAGGAGCCAGTGGGGGGAACGTTTGTGGTCGGCCTGAACGGCAATGTCCTGGTCGGTGACGGATATACATCCAATTTCCTTCAGATCACCCCATCTGGGTCTGACACTACGCTTGCGTCCGGCGTGGGCGCCTCAAACGCCGCGCTCGACAGCTACGGCAATCTATATTTTGGCGGCAACTACAACGCCAATGTTTACAAGATTCCCTACAACGCCGCAACTGGCCAATATGTGGGATGGACTACGACTCCGACTGCCAATTGCCTGGGCGGCAACCAGGATACGGCAGCTTGCGTCTTTGCCCCCGCGGTTTCGGCATACATGAGCGGCACCCTCGCCGGATCGGGAAACTCCGGCTATGCTGGAGTGGTTTTCGATGCGCAGGGCAATTTCTTCTTCGAGTCGAACACGCTTCCGGGCACCAATCCCAACACGATCTTCGAGTGCAACGTAGCCTGCATCTCCAACCCTTCGGCCACGCCGACGCTGATTTACGCCGACAAGAATCCGATTGGCGCTTTGGCGATTGATCCGTGGGGCAATCTCTTCTTTGTCGATGGCAACAACAGCACCGGCAAAGTCACGAACCTGAACGAACTGCCGCTCTCCTCGGGATCGTATGCCTCTTCCGCGACCTTGTTGGAGTCCTACACCAACAAGGCCGGCTACGGCAACGGCATCACCGGCCTGGCAATTTCCGGGACTGGCACGGTGTACTTCTCCGTCAACGGCGACGGCATTTTTGCTTTCCCGAATACGCGATCGGGTGGGCCTAACGTGAGTGGCATTTATATGGTTTCCACGCAGGGTGGAAAGGGTATCGCGCTCGATTCCAATGGCAACCTCTATGGGATTCCCTATAACAGCGGCGACGTCGTTTCGTTCATCCCCGTGGGCAGTCTGCCGCTGGGCGCCGAGCCGGTGGGCACGGCGGCAACGGCGGTCCAGGCCACCGTCTTCGACAGCGCCGCCGCCTGCACTCCTACCCTTACCATCTCGGTCACCGAGTCCGGAGTATCCACAAGTGAATTCGGCGCAACCGCCGGAGCGACTTGCTCCACCGCGTATGGCGGATCCAACGGAACGTTCTCCGTGGGCCCGGTTACAGCTGCGGCGTTCTCGTCCTTCCCCGTCACCCTCAACTTCACTCCCACCGCGGCTGGCCTGCGCCGTGCGGCGTTGACCATCGCGGACTCCACAAACAGCGCCAGCGGAACAGCCGCGCTTACCGGCGTCGGCCAGAGCGCTGTCGGAAATGTCGATCCGGGAGTTACATCCGCTATCACCACCGGACTCACCAGCCCAGCATCCGTGGTGAGCGATCCTGCGGGCGACCTGTTCATAGCTGACTCCGGCGCAGGCAAGGTGTATGAAATCGCCTCGGGCTCGAGCACCCTTACCTCCATCGGCGCAGGGCTTGTCACGCCGGATGCATTGGCCTTTGACGCCAACGGCGACCTGTTCATTGCCGATGATGGAGTGCCGGCGGTCGAGGAGATCCTGAACACCGGCACCGCTGGCGCGTTTGTCGCCGGTACGCAATCGACAGTTGTCAGCGCGACAACCGTATTCGGGGGCGCCGCGCTCTCGAGCGCCACCGGTTTGGCCTTCGCGCCGAATGGCACACTGAACATCTCCGACACAGCAAACAAGAGGGTTGTTTTCTGGAACCCAATCACCGGCCAGTCGGGCGTGACCCTCGCCACTACGGCGAACGGTATCAAGTCTCCTATGGGACTCGCCGTTGACTCATCGGGCAATCTCTATGTTGCGGACTCGAACCTGAACCAGGTTCTCGAGTTCGCCAGTGCCGGCGGCATCACTGCCATCACGGCTCCGAATGTGAGCGATGCCGTCGGCGTCGCCGTGGATGCCTCGGGCAGCCTTTTGGTCGCGGACGCCGGAACGGGCAACATCGTCTGGATTCCCAATGTGAGCGGGACTCTGACCACCTCCAAGGCGGTCCTCATCGAAACGGTCTCCCCGCAGGCGTCCTCGCTGTGGATAGATTCACAGGGTGACGCGTATGTTGCCAGCGCGAGCGGCAAGGCGGCGTATGCCATCAAGCGCACCGCTGCTGCGATTAATCTCGGCACCGTCCAGGACGGCGTGACGAACTCCGGGACCGTCAACCTCATGAATGCCGGCAACCAAGCCGCAACCCTGGGAAGCCCGGATGTGACCCAGTCTGCCAACACCATGTTCGCCCTGGCCCCGGCCGCGAGCAACGGATGCTCCAGCGCATCTTCCGGACCTCCCGGAGCCTCTTGCCAATTCACGGCCACTTTCGCTCCGCCGGTCACCACCCCGCCCACCACCGGCCTCGAAGCCGGCACGGCATCCATCAATATCGCCACACCGACCCTGGCTCTCTCCGTAAACATGTCCGGCACGGCGACGCAGTCGGCGATTCTGGCGCAGACCATCACCTTCACCCCGCCTGCCTCCCTTGAAGCCGGCCAGCAGATCACGCTGTCGGCCACCGGCGGCCTATCCGGCAACCCGGTAACCTTCAGCATCGACCCCGCCTCGGCATGTCCAGCATGCGCCACCATCGCGGGCTCCACGCTGGCCGCGGTCGCCGCTGGCGCCGTCAAGGTAGACGCAAACCAGGCGGCCGGCACTGCCAACGGAAATCAGTATGCCGCGGCGCAGCAGGTTCAGGCGTCCATTACCATCAACAACAATGTGGTTCCAACCGGCGTGCCCGCGCTCTTGATGAACCAAACCAACTGGCTATTGGCGCTGCCGAGCGGCGGAGCATATGGCGGCACCGGTGCTGGCGGCTCTACTTTTGTTGTGAATCCGGCAGGCAACCCGGTGGTTGGTACTTCTTACGGCAACGCAGTCGAACTCTATAACCTCAATACCGGAGCTTGGACGAAGCTCGGCTCCGTCGGCAGCGTTGCGGGACTTGCGCAGGACAGCGCCGGCGACCTGTACCTCGGCGGCAGCTACAGCGGCACCGTCGCAAAGCTCCCGTACAACAGCAGTACCGGAACCTACGCGACGTTGACCGATCCCACTAGCACCGCGCCGCCTCAGTGCACCGGCAATGACACCACCGAATGCGCTGCCGTCACGACATTTCCCAATTATGTCGGCATTGGCTCGATGACCGTTGATGCCAGCGGGAATCTCTTCATCGCCACCGACGATCAGGGCACTTATGCGCCGCACGCCATCTTTGAGTGCTCGCTGGCGTGTCAAACCGGAGCATCGGCGCCTGTCTTGCTCTTCCAGGAGACGGCAACATCAGTCACCGTTGGCGGCACCGCGTATGCGGTCCAGTACTATATCGGCGGCATTGGTGTCGATCCTTGGGACAATCTCTTCTTCACCGACTCGGCCGTGGTCACCGGCGGAAGCGGCGAAAGCGCAACTTCCCACCTCTACGAGTTGGCCTACACGTCGGGGACGGGCTATGCCGCGACTCCGACTGCCATTCAGACCTTCACCAACACGAAACCTGGTAGCTACGACGACCAGCTTGACGCGGTTGCCGTAACGCAAAACGGAACCGTCTACTACGGCGTGGGCTACGACGGAATCTTCGGCATCCCGAATACCCAGGCAGGTCCTCAGGTTGCCAACCAATACGGGGTTGTAGGCCAAGGCCCCAAAGAGATCGCGATCGACTCCAACGGCAACGTGTATTGGGTGGCGTATTACAACGGTGGCGACACGCTTGGCCAGGCTCTGGTCAGCGACCTGACGACGCCCAACGCTCAGTACCAAGGCGCTCCGGTCAACGCTTCCGCAAATGTCGTCGACAACGCCTTTAGCTGCGGAACAGCGGCAACCATCGCCATTGCATCCTCGAATTCAGAGTTCTCCGCCACCGCGGGCACGACGTGCTCCTCGCTGTCGGTCGGCTCGGGCAACGGAACTTTATCGACTCCGGTTTCTGCTTCTTCCTATCCGGCGACGATCACCTTCACGGCAACGAAGCCCGGTGCTCAAGCCGCAACGCTGACCGTTGCCGATACCACCAACGGAGGCGTGGGAACCGCAACAGTGGCCGGCTTCGCCTTGACGACTCCCCAGGCGCTCACCTTTACTGCACCCACAACATCCACGTTCACTTACTCTCCCGGCATGACGATTACGCTGAGTGTAAGCAACGGCGGTTCCAACAATCCCGCCACCTTCACCATTGACTCGAGCAGCAGGGGCGCCGGAACCATCTCCAGCACCACAGTGACCGGTAAAACCTCGTCGGCCACATTGACGGTTACCCAGGCAGGCAGCATATTGATCGACGCCACTGAGGCGGGCGGCCTGGGGACGAACGGCACCTATTACGACGCCGCGCCTCAGGTCCAGTTGCCGCTCACCATCAACCCGGCCCCGCAGGTGATCGTCTTCCCGCAACCCAACTCGCCAGTGACCTATGCAGCCAATCCAAACACGACCGTTCCGCTGAGCGCCAACGGCGGCGCTTCCGGTAATCCTGTCGTTTTCACGGTTGACACCACCAGCACCGGAACGGGAACCGTCTCTACCTCCACGCTGGCGAATGGCACCTCAACGGCCACACTCACCGTGACAGGCGCGGGCAACATTGTCATCGACGCAAATCAGGCGAGCAATACCGACTACGCGGCAGCGGTCCAGGTTCAGCAAACCATCGTAGTGAATCAGGCGGCCCAGGCCATCACCTTCGTCCCGCTGACCCAACCCTTCCACTACATCGTGACCGGAGCCACGCTAAGCATTCAAGCAACCGGCGGCGCCTCCGATCAGGCCATCACTTTCACCGTGGATAAATCCAGCACCATGACTGGCAGCTTCTCTGCAAGCACGGTCAGCGGAGCCATCTCAACGACGACGCTTACCATGCCGGCAAACCAATCGCCGACGTCGGGCACCATCGTTGTGGACGCCAATCAGCCCGGCAACACCAACTACCTGGCTGCGACACAAACTCAGATGACAATCACAGTGTCGGCGCCGCTGCCCACGCAGACCATCACCTTCCCATTGCCGCAAACTCAGGCTGGTGGAACCACGTTGACGCTCACGGCAACCTCTAGCTCCGGATTCCCGGTCGTCTACTCATCGAGCACGGCGTCGGTTTGCACCGTCAGTGGCTCGGTTGCCACCTTTGCCAGCGTTACCTCCGCTGGCACCTGCACCATCACCGCTACGCAGCCCGGCGACAACCTGTATTTTGCAGCTGCCTTGCCGGTGACGGTGTCCTTTACCGTCAATCCTGCGGGCGAAACGCCGGCCTTGAATCTGAGCGTCTCACTGCCCTCGCTCACCATTGAGCCGGGGACAGTCGGGGTAACTCAGATCACGGTCACCTCGCAGAACAACTTCACGGGCTCGGTGGCCTTCTCTTGCAGCGGACTGCCGGCCGGTTACAGCTGCTCCTTCAATCCCAACCCGATCAACCTTGCCGAGGGCGGCACAACAACCACGACGCTTTCGGTAACGCCTGCCTCGTCGGCTGCTCTAGTCCACCGGAGTTACATGCCGCTCTTCCCGGCAACTCTGGCGGTGGCGTTCTGCTTCCTGGGCTTTAGGAAACGCAGCCGGCTTCAGTTGCTCCTGCTGCTGGCGGTCCTCTTTACCGGGTTGGGCCTGATCTCGGCCTGCGGTGGCACCTCCAGTAAGTCGACCTCGACTCCCGTCACGTCGAATATCACCATCACCGCTACTTCGGGGGCGACACAGGTTTCTTCCAAGATGACGATCATCCTCGAGTAGGGCGATCGCCTGAATTCGTGCACTCATCGGAGCCTCTTCACACAACTCACTCGTGTGAAGAGGCTTCGCTAGTGAAGGGCGCAGTAAGTGGGATCCTGAGCTGGATGGGGAACTGGTCCATTGTTGCCAAGGTGCACATAACAAAGCTGAAGCCGGCGAGCATCATCGCGAATCCGACAGTTGCGCGGTCAATTCGACTCCTTACGAGTCGGCGCAAAGGACCGGGACTCCTTCGGATTCAATGTCAGGATGGGCGATTCATTGCGCGCGTGGTATGACCACCGGATCTTTGTGAGGCTATCATAGAAAGAACGAGAGGTAGATTGCGAAAGGGAGCCATCATCTTGCCACGCCGATTTGGGTTTCTGTCGCTACTTCTGGTTTTCTTTCTGATTGAGGGTATGCCGATGAGCGCATTCGCGGTTCGCGCAGCTTGCGATGCGCATGCCTATGGTGCCAAGGGCGACAACTTGATGAAGGATACTCGTGCGATTCAGAGCGCGATCGACGATTGCGAGCGGCGCGGCGGCGGCACGGTGAGGCTGACTGCTGGAACCTATCTCAGTTCGCCGATCGTGTTGAAGAGCAACATCACTCTGCAGCTTGATCGAGGAGCCACGCTTCAGGGCTCTGCCGATCAGAGCGACTTTCCGGCAAAGATGGAGTTTCGCGAGCCGGGATTGCAGTCGCTGGTGAGTGCGACGAATGCGCGCAACGTTTCGATTCGCGGTGAGGGCGTGATCGACGGTGCTGGTGAGCCGTGGTGGGAGATGGCGCGCAAAATCAAGAACGCGGGCTTGTTGGGTTCCGATCATCCGCGCCCACGACTCGTCGTCTTCGACCACTGCAAACACGTTCGGGTGGAGGGCGTGACGATTCAGAATTCGCCGATGTGGCAACTGGTGCTTTACTACTCCGACGATGTGACGATCCGCAACATCAAGGTGCTCGCGCCGGCGCACTCGCCAAATACCGACGCCATCGATCCCTTCTCGTCGTCACGTGTGCGCATCGACCATGTGTTGGCCGACGTGGGCGACGACAATATTGCGATCAAGTCGGGGGCCATCAATTCGCCGGGGCCGGATGAGCCGAGCCGCGACATCACGATCACCGACTGCACATTTCTGCATGGGCATGGGCTTTCCATCGGCAGTGAGATCGCAGGCGGCGCGAGGAATATTCGCGCGGAGCGCATACACTTCGAGGACACCTACAACGGGATTCGCGTGAAAGCCAACCGCGACCGTGGCAATGATGTCGGAGGACTCTTCTTTCGCGACATTGAGATGAAAGACGTGCAGAACGCGCTGATCATCAGCGAGTACTATCCCAAAGTCCTTCCCCCGGAAGCGCAAGAGCCACAACCGGTGACGCGGCTGACTCCGCACTTTCACGACATAACGATTGACAATCTGAGCGCGACGGGCAGCGCATCGGCAGGCGCGATTGCCGGGCTTCCTGAGGCGCCTGTTCGCAGCGTCACTTTGCGTAACGTGAAGATCGAAGCGAAGCAAGGCATGACGGTCGGCTACGCAGAGGTGAGCGGTGTAAGGGTGCAAATCAATGCTGCCGATGGAGGGGGAATCGTGAAACTGGCGGGTGCCGATGTCAAACTGCAATAAGCAATTGGCGCAATGAAAAGGAGATAGACCGCGGCCTCTTTCGTTGGTTCCATTTCCATTTATTCGCCGAGGAAGACCGGAGCGATGTGCCGCGCATAGAGGTTCTCGGTTACGTTCTTCGCGATCACAGCCTCATTCGATTCGAGCAGGCCCAGGTAGCGCGGTCCCATTTTTGCGGCAACTTTGAAGCCCACATGCAGCAGTTGCCTCAGGCTGCTGTTGTAAGCTGCCGCTCGGCGCACGTGCCGCAATGCCGAAGTGTATTGTTCAGAGCTCCAGCCGCGCACCTGGGCAGGAGAAGGAAGCTTGGCCGGGTCGATGTCGATGACAGTCGCGTAGGGGGCGCAAAGTTCTTCGCGGTGTGCGAATGCCTCGGCGTAGACTTCCTTGGCCAGCTCAAGTCCTTCGCCACCGGCCTCCGCCAGACCGATCAACTCTTCGAGCCATGTGGTTCCAGCGGTCTTCAGATGCACGCCTGCATCGAACTTTGTCATGGTCGCATGGATGGCGGAATAGATGGAAAACTTGTCGCTGCCGGAGTGCACGCTCAGCTTCAAATTCTGCGGAAGGCTGTATTGGCGGATGGCATAGGCGATGGCGGTCAGGTCGAGCGCAAATTCGCGGGCAAACTGACTGATGTTGCCGATGTAGTCCACACCCTTGTTGAAGCGGCCGCTGAACTTGGGCGCAATGGTCTGGACCGGGATGCCTTCGTCGGCGATTGCGGCGAGGATGATGAGAAGTTCGACGGGACTTTGCGCGGCATCGGTCTCATCCATTGAAACTTCTGAAATGAAGGTTCCTTTGCCCTTCGCGCTCTCGACCATGCGGTAGACTTCTCCGGCCTTCTTCACGGCGAAGAGATACTTTCGCGCGGCCTGGCCGAGGGTCTCAGTTGTGATTTCAAAGTCTTCCGCGGAGCCCTCCAGCCGTATGCGGCCGAGCAGTTTTTTGTGCCGAGCGATGAATGCATCGATCTCCGCGGCCGGCAAGGCAATGCCGATAAAGTCCGCCACATCGAAGGTGTAGAAGTCGCAGGCGGTGAAAAAACGGTTGACCGTTGCGAGATTGATGTGGTCGGCATCGCAATAATAAGCATGCTTCCAGCCGAGCGCTGCAACCGCTGCGTCGGCAGACTGTCGCACAGAGGCTGGCTCGGAGCCGATGATGGTGTGTTCGCGGTTCGATTTGTTCCATACGGGTTCGATGACGACGCCCTTTTTCTCGGCCAGTAGACAGGCATTCAACTGGGCCTTGGCTTGGTGGGCGAAGCGGTCTCCCGTCCCGATGGAGTATTTGCCGAGCACGAAAGATGGATGTGTCATGACTTAAACGCCCTCATTATTGATGGTTGTGAGGTCAGACCACAGTATACACTCTTGAGAACAGTTGGCAGGTGCGCCGGAATTCCCGGGATTCGGCTAACAGGTCAAGTAAAACGGTGTTAGCCTCGTAATAGGCTGATTCTTGAGTATTTTCGAAAGGTGTTTGCTCCATGCCGCGACCCGCGAAAGATCTCTCGGATACACACCGAACTATGCATGTGGTCAACCATATTCGGTCTTTAATCGAAAATGGGACTCTAAAACCAGGCGACAAGATTCCGCCCGAGCGCGAGTTTGCACAGGCGCTGAAGGTGAGCCGGGCCAGCCTTCGCACGGGTATTGGCTACATGGCCGCGATGGGAGTCATGAAGGTGCGGCATGGGGTCGGGACCTTTGTGACCGATGGGCCTCCGGAATTCGGCAAGGCTTCATTCAGCCTGATGGGCGCCTTGCATGGGTTTCAGTCTTGGCAGATGTTCGAGGCGCGCGTGGTTCTGGAGACCAACCTGGCGGCCCTTGCCGCTGAACGCGGCAAAGAAGAACATTACACGGCGCTTGCCGACGAAGTGGCCGAAGTCTTCGCGAACATCGAAAATCCCAGCGAGTTTTTGATTCACGATGTGCTCTTCCACCGGATTGTTGCGCAGGCCTCTGGGAATCCTATCCTTGCCGCGCTGATGGAGACCATTACCACGGCGCTCTATGACAAGCGCCGCAAGACAGTCGAGCGCTCGATCGATCTGCGCGTCTCTGCGGAAATGCACCGCAAGATCTACCGGGCGATTCGCGCCCGGGATGGCGGCGAAGCGCGCAAACTGATGGAGCAGCACCTGCGCATGGCGGAGGCCGCGCAGGGAATGGAGATGCCGGTGGACCGCAAAGCCCGCAAACACGCGACGCACGCCATCAAGTCTGCGAATGAAGTTCCGTCGGCTTTGGCCTAGGCGGTCGCCGTAGATTGGCCTGGCGGAGAGGATTTTTGCGCTGCCATGTTGCTTCCATGCCAAATTGTGCTTGAAGGTCCTACCAGTCTGGCGGAAGAACATTCCTTGAGATAATATACATAAGATACTCATTAATAAGTAGTTACTAAGCTGAATATGTTGCCATATTTTCGCGCTTGACAGGACCGCAGCTCGTGTTGGAAACTAGGGGCGCTTTCAAAGTGGTCAGACCTCATAAGCCAAGTTATTCTCGATCGCCGATCGAATCTGGGCCACTGGATGAAGCAACGTAATGGAGTGAATGGAGGCTTTGATGAGAGGCGTTGCCGTTAATGTGCGGTTGGACTTGCTGAAGAGAATCAAGAGCCCGGGACACGGACCTCATCGCAGTTTGGGATGGATGTGGGCTGCAGTATTTGCAGTCGCCATGGTGGTGACTGGCGTTGCCAGCGGGCAGCTTACCGGCAAGGGCGCCATCACCGGCACCGTCACCGATCGTACCGGCGCGGTGATTGCGAATGCCGAGGTTTCTGCCCAGAATGGTGCAACCGGAATCAACACCACGACGAAGACCACAGGAGCGGGCGACTACAATTTCCCGAATCTCGATCCGGGTATCTACACCGTCACGATCTCTGCGAAGGGCTTTGAGACGCTTACGCAGAAGAACGTCCACGTGAATGCGATGGAGTCGCAGACCTACAGCCCCACGCTTACCGTTGGCGCGGCAAGCATAGATGTCACCGTTACAGACGAGCCGCCGCAGCTTGAGACCACCAACGCGACGCTGGGCGCGACGATGGAAAACGAGACCTACGCGGAGCTGCCCATCGAAATGGGAGCCTACGGTAACGCCGACCAGCGGCGCGCCACCGACTTCGTCTACCTGATGCCGGGCGTGCAGGGCAATGAGACAAACGGCAACGCCACGACAAACGTAGGCGTGGTCAACGGCTCCGGCAGCAAAGGCGCCGCCTCCGCCGTCTACGTCGACGGCGTTGTGTTTGTGCGCGCCGGCGGCAACGGCGACCCGCGCTTTGTGTGGACGGCCATTTCGGTTGACGCCATCGACCAGTTCCAGGTGCAGACCAACGGCTACTCGGCTGTCTATGAGGGCCAGGGCGTCATGAACTACACCGTTAAGCAGGGCGGCCAAAAGCAGCACGGCTCTGTCTATGAGTTCTTTCGCAATACGGCTCTGGATACCTGGGGCTTCTGGGGCAAGGCCGTCAATCCGACGCTGGGCGTCGCGGTCAAGCCGATCGAGCACAGTAACGAGTACGGCATCAACCTCGGCGGCCCGCTCATCCCGTTCGGTGGATGGAAGAACAAGGTCTTCTACTACGCAAACTACAATGGCTTCCGCTATTCCAGTGCAAACCCGACCCCGATAACCTTTCCCACGCCGGCCCAGCAGCAGGGCGACTTCAGCTCGGTAGTGGACTCCAACGGCAAGTTGATTCCCATCTATGACCCATCATCACAAGCCGCTTGTACGGCGAACAGCACAGACGGCTTCTGCCGCTACCAGTACGGTTACGGTCCGGGCGCCACCAAAGATAAGGCGGGCAATCCGAAGCTAATCGGCCCGAAAAATGTGATTCCTACCGGAGCCAGCGGCGCCGGCGTTCGTTTTGATGGAACGAAGACCAATGAGATCTCTCCCATCTCAGCGGCCATGCAGGCATTGCTGCCGACGACCGGCATCAGCTCGGCCTTGCAAAACAACTACATCGCACCTAACGCCACGGGGCTCACCAATTGGTCCACGACGGACCGTATCGATTACCTCGTGACCTCAAAGGACACGCTCTCGCTGATCGCAGCGATTGGCCGCCAGGCCAGTTCCAATCCGGTCGGTCAATCCACCACCGGCCGCAACGTCGGACCAGTCCCGTTTAATTATGGCCAGACCTACGCTCCGAAGACCGCGGTGGGCATCATCGAGGAGACACACCTCTTCACGCCCCACGTGATCAACCAGGCAAAATGGGGCTATGCCCGCTACAACGGCCCCACCTTCAATCCCGATCAGAACCCAGCGGATGCCGCTACAGCTTTGGGAATAGGGAATCTGCCGGCCGGCCAGGCGCAACAGACCTTCCCAGTCGTGCCCTTTGCAGGCACGAACGCCCCCACGGGCTGGGGTGGCACGATCGCCAATGTAACCTTGGCAGAAAATTACACGGCGATGGATAACCTGGAGTGGACCGTCGGCAAGCACTCGTTCACCTTCGGTGGCCAGGTCGCGTGGATGTTGTACAACACTTACAGCGCCACGGGCACAGGGGCAACTACTCCCTTCGTGCTCGCCTCCGCTGTCACGGAGACCGCAGGCGTCTCCAAGGGCACTTACACCGTTGCCTCCGGCACGGGTTTGGCATACGCCAGCTTCCTGCTTGGCCAAATCGACTCGACCACGGGCAAGAATGCCTCCGGTTCGACCTTCACATTTACCGATTATTCTGGGCATGCAGGCTACGGCGCGCGCTTCCGTGCGATTTCGCCCTATGTCCAGGACAACTGGAGGATCACCCCAAAGCTGACTCTCGATCTTGGACTGCGCTGGGATTACTTCCCGAGCGTCAGGGAGGCAAATAACGACGCAAGCTTCTTCGATCCCAATTTCGCCAATCCGGTGACCGGCCTGAATGGAGCGCTGAATTTCACCGGAAAGGGCGCAGGCACCTGTAATTGCTCGTCCCCTGTTGACAACTATATGAAGAACCTTGGGCCTCGCCTCGGCGTCGCCTATCAGATTAACCCCAAGACTGTGATCCGCTCCAGCTATGGCATCATGTTTACGCATGGAGACGCGGTAGGCGGCAACGCTTCGACCCTGGGAACGCTGGGCTTCTCGAATGCGCCGCCTATGTCGTCGGTCAACGATGCGACCGCAATGACGGGACTGCTGAATTCAAGCGCTCTCGATTCAACGGGCAAACCCATAACAGGCGCAGGGCTTGGCGCGGTTCCCTCCTATACGGCACCGCTGGGCGTGGCATCGGGCAATGCATACGGCGTTGGCTACAACGGGACGAACAGCTCAAAGCCTTCGACCTCGAATTATGACGACCCGTATCTCGGCGGACGCGCGCCGGAGTACATCAACTGGAGTCTCGGCATCCAGCGTCAGCTCACCAATGCGCTGGCCCTCTCCGCCACCTATGTGGGCTCGGAAGGCCACTTTCTGCAACTCGATAGCAATACTGCCCGCGGGCCCCAATCCAACCAGCTCGATCCCAAGTATCTGGTCCTGGGATCGCATTTGGGCGACATAGGCGGTTCGGGTGGCGCGATCGGCACGGATTGCGGTGTCGGCGGCGCGGTGGCGACGAGTGGCTTGAGCTGCAACGCTACGGCCTTGGCTATCTGGAACTCGAAAGCGGCATTGAGCAATCTTCTGACGCCCTACCCGTTTGAGTCCCCCAGCGACTCCTTTGGGTATGTCGGTAACGCCAATTATCACAGCCTGCAAGTGATGGGGAATATGCGCGCTTGGAAGGGGTTGACATTCAATGCCAACTACTCCTGGTCGCGGGCAATCGATGACGGCGGCACCTTCCGCACCGGCTACGCTATTCCTGCCGGGACGATTGCCAATCATCCAAATCTCTCCTACAAGGCGGATGCCATTGAACGCAGCGTCTCCACCTCCAATCAGCCGCAGCACTTTGTCCTGACCACGGTCTGGGACTGGCCCTTCGGTAGGACGGCCCTTGCGGAGAATCCCGTGGAGCGGGCTATCCTTGGCGGCTTCAAGTTTTCTGGCATCTATCAGGCCTACTCCGGTTCACCGCTGGCGATTACTGAATCTTCAGCTCAGACCAATCCGGCGCAGAGTTCCACGGCTCCCCCGATCATGAATCCGAACTTCAACGGTAAGGCGCGCCAGAATGGAAAGAAATGGGGACAGGGCGCGACCACATCCAACTACACAACCATCAGCTACATCACCCCCAGCACCGGCACGACGGTCGCCACCGCGGCAGGACCTTTTATGAATCCAGTGTCGACAATGCTGAGTTCGTATGCCTATCAGTTCAGCGATGCGCCGCGCACCGCCCCCTATAACCTCTACGGCCCCGGCAACTATCAGCTTGATCTGGCCATGGTGCGCAGTTTCCCGCTGCACTTCGTGGAGTCGGCCAAGCTGGACTTCAGGGCTGAGTGGTACAACGTCACCAATCACACCCAGTTTGCCGTTGCCAGTACCGCGGTCGGCAACGCCAGCTTCGGACAGGTTACTGCCAGTTCCGTCGCCAATCGCAAGGCAGCACAGTTCTCGGCACGTATCGAGTTCTGAGCCGCTTCACTTAGAGAAGTTTTCGGAATTACTGTAGACTTCCGTGCCCCACCCATTGCTCGTTTTCTTGCGGAATGGGTGGGAAACCTATAAGAATTCGGTCTGCACGATTCCCAAGAATGCTTTAGCGCTTTCCCCAGAAGGGAAGAGGCAGCCCGACCAACGGCAGTCTCTTTCTCTGTCTTCAGTTGCACGGAGTTCGCCATAGTCCGCCATGTGGAATGCAGTGGACGCATCACTGTTCTGCCAACCACGCTCCTATGCCTTGAGCTTCGAAACGAGGAGCATTCGGAGATTGAACGAATCTACGTCGGCTCGTTGGTCGGCTGTCCTTCTTTGCCGCTACATTTGGAGATGCGGGCGCAAAACAAGGGGCCTTTGCCAGAGCACATCTCGCAGTATCGTGGGGGATGTAGAACCTTCAGTCCTCGTCGAGCCAATTCGAATTGTTTTGGCTCTCAATTCGTGCGACCTAGCAGGAGTTTCATATGCGTTCATCAGCAATCCTTCAGCTTCTTGTCCCACTGTTGCTTTGCGCATCGGCGGTGGTTCACTCTCAAGACACGCGCAAAGTCAGCGAACCGAAATATCCAGCAGCCTGCGCAAGGCTGGACGCCGATGTTGCCGCAAATCACGGCGTGATAGCGCCGCAGGATGAGTCGAAGCTCAGCACCGATCGTATTCAGCATGCACTCGACACCTGCCATGCCGGCAAGGCCGTCGTGCTGCGCGCGAACCGGAAGAAACAGGTTTTCCTGACTGGTCCGCTTTCGCTCCGCACGGGAGTCACGCTGGTGGTCAGCGCGAAGACAGCGCTCGTCGCTTCGCGAGATCCGCGCATCTACGATCTGGCTCCGGGTAGTTGCGGAGTGGTGTCGGACAAAGGGCATGGCTGCAAGCCGCTAATCACGGGAGATGGAGTGAAGAACGCCGGCATCATGGGCGAGGGCGCGATCGACGGCAGAGGTGGCGCCAAATTGCTGGGGCAGGATGTGAGCTGGTGGGATCTGGCGCACGGGGCGAAGATCGCCGACAAGCAGCAGAGCGTCCCGGTGCTGATCAGCCTGCGTCGAGCAGACAATTTCACGATCTATAAAATCACGCTACGCAACTCACCGAACTTTCACGTGGGAGTCAGCGAAACCGACGGCTTCACCGCCTGGGGAGTGAAGATCATGACGCCGAAGACGGCCAGGAACACCGACGGCATCGATCCCGGCTCTTCACGCAATGTGACCATTGCGCACTGCTACATCCACACGGGCGACGACGATGTTGCCGTGAAGTCGGGCAAGATGGGGGCGTCGTCGAATATCTCCATCCTGCATAACCACTTCTATACCGGCCATGGCATGTCGATCGGCAGCGGTACAAGTGGCGGCGTGGATCACATGCTCGTCGACGATCTGACGATCGATGGTGCGGACAACGGCGTTCGCATCAAGTCCGACCGCAGCCGGGGAGGGCTGGTTCACGATCTGGTTTATCGCGATGTCTGCATTCGGAATACAACCAATCCGCTGGTGTTTACGCCGCTCTACACAACGTTTGACGGCGATCAACTCCCGATCTATCGCGACATCACGCTCGACAATGTGCATGTAACCACGCCGGGCAGTTTCACTTTTCTCGGTCTCGACGCGGAGCACAAACTCGAACTGCGACTCAACAATGTCTTTGCTGACAATCAGCAGAACTCGCGGACGCTGGCCAAGGACGCGAAGATCGAGATCGGCGGCAAACGCGGCAATCTTGAGCCGGCCGGGGACGATGTGACAGTACAGCAGACTTCCGATTCAACGGCCGGTACGCCGCTCGAATGCGAGGCGCGTTTTGTTCCATTTCCAGAGTTGCCCAACGCCACGGAGATGGCGGGAACCGTTCCGCAGGACGACAAGACGCTTTACGTTGCCGCCGACGGCACGGGTGACTTTTACTCGATTCAGCGCGCGCTGGATGCAGCGCCAAAAGATGGGGCGCTGGTCCTGGTTGCGCCCGGAACCTATCGCGAGGTGCTAACCATCGACAAGCCGAAGATTCAACTGCGCAGCGCCAACCCGGATGCAAGCAAGACGATCGTGGTGAACGATCGCAGTGCGGGCGCCAATGGCGGCACACTTCATTCGGCCACCGTCAACGTAACGGCGGACGATTTCTTCGCCGAAAACATCACCTTCGAAAACGACTACAATCGCACTCACGAGCAGCTTAATAGCGGCTCTCAGGCCTTGGCTCTGCGGGTGATAGGCGACCGCGCGGTCTTTCACAATGTGCGCATGCTGGGCAATCAGGATACTGTCTACGCCGGCAGCCGTAACTGCGCCCCAGATGGCGCGAATTGCATTCCCGCGCGCCAGTATTTTTCCGATTGCACCATCGCCGGCAACGTGGACTTCATCTTCGGCGACGGCAAGGCGGTGTTCGATCGCTGCGAGATCCGCAGCACCGCCCATGACGGCGGATTCATCACCGCGCAGTCCAAGCACTACCCGGAAGAGGACTCAGGCTTTGTCCTCAATCGCTGCAAGCTCGTCGCCGACCCCGGCCTCATTGGCAAGGTCTATCTTGGGCGACCGTGGCGGCCTTATGCCTCGGTCGTCTTTCTCAACACCGAGATGGGCGAGCACATTGACCCGGCGGGCTGGCGGGAGTGGCACCCCGGTGAGACTCGCTCGATTGAGTCCGCGTTCTATGCTGAATACAACTCAACCGGCCCCGGCGCGCCCAACGGCCAGCGTGAGCCGCATACACATCTGCTGACGGCGGATCAGGCGGCGAAGTTCGATCCGGCAGTTTTCCTGCGAGGGAGCGACAACTGGAAGCCGGCGACATCGCAGAAGCCATAGCGGCACAAAACGGACTGCGTATTCCGAGATGCAATCTGCAGGATCTTTGCAGGGAGAAATGATGAAAAAGGTTCTGATCGCCGATCCTGTCCGGTATCCTCGCATGACGACGAGTGAATTGCGAGAGACTTTTTTGCTGAGCGGGATGCGCGAGCCGGGAAAGTTAAGCCTAAGCAACGTCGATCTGGATCGCACCATCGCCGGCACGGCTGCTCAGCTTATCGACCCGATTGCGCTACCTGTCTATCCAGAACTACGCGCCCGGTCTCATCCGCGATCGCATCGATTAATGCCGCGATGCCTGCGGTGGTGGGCTTGGTTTTTGTTCTCTGCAATTCAGTTTGCTTCCGAATGAGCCAGACCGGTTGAGGCTCTTGGTTTCTCACATCTCGGAATCGAGATGTTGGAAACCCGCCAACGAAGAACTCATAATATGGATCAAAAATCATATCTCAACCCAGCTGGATGTTTGGATTGATGGCTGTAGCGTGAGAGTTTCACTTACTCAAACGCGACTCCTCTAGAGAATAGGCTTCATCGTGGCGCGGAGCGAAAACGAGGACGGAAGTTATGAAGGCCATCGTTTTGATCAGATGCCAGATTCTCTTTCCGCGCGTACAAATGAGGATTTCAAGATCAAGCGAGAATAAAATCCGTGCTTTAAAGAAGCTCTGGATATCCAGGAGTTGAACCAATCCCACAAGGCGCAATCTAACGGGCTCCGCAGACCATAGATTGCTCTGAAATATGGCCTTTGTAGGCGATCAGGGCTTCGCCTCACCCCTGATCGCGCCAGAGGGCTACGCCGCCGAGGATACCGGTTTCGTTGGAGACTATGCTTACGTTCTTGCCGGGGGTGAAGGTGATCTTCTTGGTGTTGCCGCCGCCGATGTAGAGATGGTCCCAGTTGAAGGTGGCCTCGGTCTGCTTGATGGCTGCCTCGATGAAGTCGTTCCAGCGGGCCTTGCCAAATTTGTCGAGGCCGCGACGTCCGATGTAGTCCTCGTAGGTCATGCCCTTTTTGCGCCAGGGATGGTGGCCGAGTTCGAGGCCGGGGCAGAGGTGGCCGTTGGTGAAAAGGGCCGAGCCGAGGCCGGTGCCAAGCGTCAGGACCAGTTCGACGCCGTGGCCCTTGATGGCTCCGTAGCCGGCGACATCGGCGTCGTTGCCGACTCGGACAGGTTTCTTCCAGCGCTTTTCGAGTTCGGCCTGGAGCGGGAAGCCTCCAACCCACAGCGGATGAAGGTTGAATGCGCCGAAGGTGCAGCCGTGCTTGACGACGCCCGGAAACCCAACAGACACGCGGTCGAAGTGGCCCATGAGCTTGCGCAGTGCATCGAGGCCGATGAGCACGGCCTCGGGTGTGGGCACCTCGGGGGTGACGACGCGCTGGCGTTCGCTGACCGGCTTGCCTTCCGGATCGATCAGCATGGCTTTGAGCCCTGAGCCGCCGATGTCGATGGACATGGTGACGGGAAGGCTGGAGGGAGCGGAGTCAGCGGGAAGAGAAGCGGCGGCGGTGGAGATTTCAGGTGTCATCAGGACGAATTGTAGCGCGAAAAGGCGGGATTGCAATGGCCTGTTTGTGAGTTGTGGAAGTGGCCGAGGAAATTTTTCCTCATAAGCCAAAAGAGGGACGGTTTGTCACATTGACGCGAGGCTAACTCCCGTACCCCCGATTGGCCTACTGCCTGAAGCGGCCTCTATTTTGCTTGCGCGGCCGGTTGCTGCGTCTCCTCATTCATCCAGGCTTTCAGGGCGTCCATGTTTTGCGGACGGCCGAGAAAGTCCTTCACCAATTCTGTTGCAGGCTTGTTGGCTCCCTGCTCCAGCACAGCTCGCCGGTAGCGCATGGCGGTTGGCCCATCGAGCAGATTGCTCTTGTCGAACTGAGCGAAGAAGTCGATTGCAATCACCTTGTCGAGCAGGTAGGTGTAGTAATTCGACGCATAGCCGGTGAGGTGGGTGAAGGAGGCATACATGCGGTCGCCCTCGATTGGCGTAAATGGGCTGAACCGCGCGTCGTCGGCCTTTACAAGGGAATCGAAATCGAGGGTGGCCGGTGGTTGATTGTGTGTCTGGAGCGAGTAGTCCGAGTACCAGAGCTGGCGCTGCAGCCACATGCCGCGTCCATAGGCGCTGGCCGCGTTCATCTTTGCAATGAGACTGGCGGGAATGGTTTCGCCGGTCTGGTAGTGCTTGCCGAAGGACTGCAAAATGGCCGTATCGTGGAAGATCTCCTCAAGCATCTGCGAGGGCGATTCGATGAAATCACCTTCGACGTTGAAGCCTCCGGCACCGGACCATTGGCCCTGGCTACCCAGGATGTGATGCATGAGATGGCCGAACTCGTGGAAGAAGGTAACGACCTCATCGTATTGCATCAGTCCAGGGTCGCCGGCCGTGCCTCCTGAGAAGTTGCAGACCAGCATTCCCTCAGGGAACTGGCGGCCGCGAATGCCCGGAACCACGGGTGCGCTGGAGAACCATTTGTCCTTGCCCTCGCGGGGATGCATATCTAGATAGATGCGCCCCAACAGCTTGCTCTGAGCGCCTTCCGCAGCATCGAAAACGTCGTAGGTATCCACGGAACGATCCCAGACCTGAGCGTCCTTTACCGGCTTGAACGAAACATGGAAGAAGCGCGCCGCGGTCTTGAGAATTCCAGCCTGCACAGCGTCATAGGGGAAGTAGGGGCGGACGCTCTGCGCGTCGAAGGCGAACTTCGTGCGGGAGTATTGCTCGAACCAGTACTCCCTGTCAGCCAGGCTGATGGCTGTGAGGTCCGGCTGCTGCTGTTGCGCAAAAGCCAGTAACTGGGTATATTCCCGTTGAGCGGCGGGGCGCGAAACTTCATCGACCTGCTGGAATAGGCGCTCCATGCCGGCGACCGATCCGATCATCTGGTCTGCTGCGGCCAGGTCCGCATAGTGCGCGTAACCGAGAGCGGCTGCCAACTCCTGTCGGGCGGCGAGCAGATCCCTGAGCACCTGAACATTGGCTGGGTAGGCTCTTTGGTTATAGGCAAGATAGAGCCTGCGGCGCAGATCGGCGCTTTTGGCGAACGAGAGAACCGGGCGCACGTCAGGTTCGTCGGTGGTGATCGCATAAGTGCCGTCGGCGGCGGGTTTGTGGAGCGCAATAAAGTCGGCCGGCAGACCGTCGAGATCGGCCTTGGTGGCAGAAACCTTCAATGTCCCGTCGGCGATGTTGCGGCCAAATGTCAATGACAGAGCAGTGATTTTGTCTTGAAGGGCGCGAATCCTGGCGCGTGTCGCGTCGTCCTTGTCAACGCCGGCGAGCCGGTATTCGAGCAGCGTCCGCTCCAGGTAGTGGCGTGCCGGAGGGTCATTGGCAGGCAAGGGAATTGCCGCCAGGGCCTTATAGACCTTCTGGTTGAGGCTTAAGTCGGTGTTTGCGGAGCTGACGGCCGACAGCAGTGCCTGTGCCTTATCGCGCAGCGGCGCCACGTCAGCCAGCGAATAGAGCAGATACGCATTGTTGTTGGCAATCGCGAGCTGATTCTGCGCGTCGTCGAAGGCCCGCAGCGTGTCTTCGACCGTGCGCGGACCTGTCGCCGCAACCAGCTTATCGACTTCCGCTTTTTCTTCGTTGAGGCGCTGATTGACCCAGGTCTCCAGCGCGGCGGGGTTGGTTCCCGACACCCAGGCATGCAGCGGGTCCACTGTGGGAACTTTTGCATCCATCTCAAGGCCGCTGGCGGAAAAGGCGGCCAATACCAGGGGAAAGATCGTGGCTGCACTTCGGAGAAAGCTCATCCAGCAAGTATTTCACTTGGACGCGAGTCGGAGTAGAGCCTATTTTGATGTTGCGTCGATAGCTCTGACGGCGACTTGCAAGAAGCCGCTTGGCCGACTCGAAGGCCCATCCCATTAGACTGGGATGTGACCTCCATGTCAGTTTTCTGCGAAGTCGCTCTGCCCGTGCCGCTGGATCGCGTGTTTACCTACGCGGTGAGGGAGGAGCAGTTGCCACAGCGCGGCGCGCGGGTCATCGCGCCCTTCCGGAATGAAAAACTGATCGGGGTGGTAACTGGGCTGAGCGATAAGGTTCCCGCCGGCTTTGAGGCGCGGTATCTTGAAGCGGTGCTGGATGAGGAGCCGCTGCTGAGCGAGCCGCTGATGGCGCTGGGTGAGTGGATGGCCCAGTATTATCTTGCCCCGCTTGGCGAAGTGCTGCGCGGGATGCTGCCGCTGATGGCCGAGGTGCGGCGAACTGTCTATTACCGCATTACGGATCTGGGGCGGGATGTGCTGGCGGACTGTTTGGAGGGCCAGTATTTGGACTCCCAGGTCCGAGAATCCGGACCTGGGGCACCCGAGTTTGGATCTGGAAACAAGAGCGGCGCGAAGCGCAAAGGGAAGCTCTCTCGCGAGGAGCAGGACCTGGAGCGGCGCGTGCTGGAACGGCTTGCCTCAGGAGAGCCGGTGAGGGTCTCGACTCTGCGCACGGCTACAGCCGCGTCGCTACAGGTGCTGGCAACTCTCACGCGCAAAAAATGGATCCTGCGCGAGACGGCGGCTGCCGAACGCGATGCCCGGCGGACAGAGCGCTTTGCCGTGCTGATTCCCGAGACACGACTGCCTGCGCTGACGGCGAAGCAGCAGGCGATTCTTGCCGAACTAGCGGCGTGCGGAGGAGAAATGCCGCTGGCGGAACTGCGGCGCAAGAACCTGCCGTCGTCTACGCTTCAAACTCTTGTGCGGCGAGGACTGGTCCGTATCGACGAGCGGCCGGCGGTCTTTCGTCTCGGTGGCCTTCAAGGCCATGCTGGGCCGGTGCGACTCAACGAACCGCAGATGGAGGCACTGGCCAGTCTGGCTTCGTCTCTGGGGGGATTTCAGCCATTTTTGTTGCATGGAGTGACGGGTTCTGGCAAGACGGCGGTCTATCTGGCGGCGATGCAGCGGGCGCTGGACCGGGGGCTGGCTTCGATCCTGCTGGTTCCGGAGATCGGGCTGACGCCGCAGTCAGTTGGGTTGCTGGATGCGGCTTTTGGAGACAAAGTCGCGCTGCTGCACTCGGCTTTAACCGCCGAAGAACGCAGCGAACAGTGGCGGCGCATCCAGCGGGGCGATGCGCCGATCGTCGTCGGCACCCGGTCGGCGATCTTTGCGCCGGTACCCAATCTCGGGCTGATTCTGGTGGATGAGGAGCACGACCAGAGCTACAAGCAGGAGGAGACGCCGCGCTACAACGCCCGCGACGTCGCTGTGATGCGAGCCAAGCTGGAGGGTGCGGTGGTGGTGATGGGCTCGGCAACGCCTTCGCTCGAGAGCTGGCAGAACGCGGTGCAAGGCAAGTATCAGTGCATCGAGATGACGGACCGTGTAATGAACCGGCCGCTGCCGGAGGTCGAGCTCATCGACATGAGGCGCGAGTTTCAGGAAACCGGCGAGGAGCAGCTTTTCTCACGTGTGCTGGTCGACCAAACGCGTCTTGCTCTCGATCGTGGGGAGCAGGCGTTGATCCTGCTGAACCGGCGCGGCTACTCGTTTGCTGTAATCTGCCGGGCATGCGGCGAGAAGCTGGAGTGCGAAAACTGCGCGATTTCGCTGACGCACCACAAGCCGGCTGGCGAAGACGCAGGCGTGGCGCGGGCGGGGCAGCGGCTGCAATGCCACTACTGTGGCTACAGCCGCACGGTGCCCGCTCGCTGTCCCAAGTGCGACAGTGAGCACCTTTACTACCTGGGGGCGGGCTCACAGCAAGGTGAGGAGCGGCTGGGCGAGATCTTTCCCACTGCGCGCATCGGGCGCATGGATCGAGATACGGTTCGCGGACGAGACGATCTGGAGAGGCTGCTGGCCAGGCTGCACTCAGGCGAAATCAATCTGCTCGTGGGGACGCAGATGATCGCCAAGGGGCACGATGTTCATGGCATCACGCTGGTGGGCGTGGTGGGCTGCGATCTCGCGCTGTCGATGCCGGACTTCCGCGCGGCCGAGCGTGTCTTCCAGCTTATGACCCAAGTCTCGGGCCGAGCCGGTCGTGGTGAGCTACCGGGGCGTGTTGTGGTGCAAACCTACTACCCGGACCACTACGCGATTCTGGCCGCGACCAGCCACGACTACACGAGCTTTGTCCAGCAGGAACTGAAGTACCGGCGCTGGATGCACTACCCGCCCTTTGGCGTGCTGGCCAACGTGCTGGTGCAATCGGAGAAGCTGCCGGAAGCGATTGACTGGTCTGCTGTGCTGGGCAAGTGGTTCGAGAAGGCGGCGCCGGAGGGGGTTCGCGTGCTTGGTCCCTGCACCGCGCCAATCGCACGCATCAAAGGTGTCTACCGCTTTCATCTGATTCTGAAAGCCGCCTCACGCAAGGCGCTCAATACGGCACTGCGCGGGATGCTGGCGCACGCCGATGAGGCGGGAGTGCCGCGGAGAAACCTAGTTGTTGACGTGGATGCACTACGGCTGATGTAACCAACTGCGGTAGTTTGACCTCCCAGGTCCCAAATGCGGGACCTGGGGCACCCAGTTTTCCGCACGTAATGGCTCCTCTGGCGCGGGATAACTTTCTGCGGCAGATTATCTTTGCCTTGATGGAGCAATCATCCGCATAGCTGCGCGAAGCAGGCGCACATAGATGGACCAGCACGCAGGATGAGGAAGAGGGACTCCGAGAGAAATCGTTGCGCGGTCCAGGCAGTCTTCGAGACAGGCATCGTGCAGCGGACGGAAGAAAAGCGGCCAATTCAACAGCGCCGGACCTGTTGCGCACATCTCGATCACGTGGCTCAAGACCGTATGCCCCTGCCGGTCCTCGACTTCAAACCGATGCGTCCCGTCGAAGCCGCGCGGCGCAGAGAAGCGAAAGAGAATCGACTGGCCGGGGTCGTACTCCTCGACTGAGTAGCGGACAGGTCCGTGTCCGCCAACTGCACCCACAGCCAGAGGCCGATCAAAGCGCATCGGATGCCACTTGCCGAGCGGCCAAAGGCGATCGTCGCGGCTGGCAAGTGAATCGATCAGCGCGCCCACTGTGGTCATGGGTAGCTCGAACTCGCGCTGGTGCACATTTCGAACTTGCATGAAATGAAGGCGCAGTCTCTCTCTGGTAAGGCGTTATTTGGCTGGTGCGCTGGTCTCGAGCACATGCAATTCCTTGCCGGGCTTGAAGCGCACCGCCTTGCCGGGAGTGATGCTGACCTCGGTTCCAGTACGGGGGTTGCGACCGATGCCGGTCTTGCGGGCCCGCACGCTGAAGACACCAAAACCACGCAATTCGATACGTTCGCCGGCGGTGAGAGCCTGTTTAAGACCCTCGAAGACTGTATCCACGGCAGCTTCGGCCTTGGCCCGGGAAAGGCCCGTGCGCTCGATCACATGGTGGACGATATCCTGTTTAATCAAAGGAAGTACCTCGCTGGCCTGTCTAAGATGAATGTACTACGACCTACCGTAGTGATGCTACAGGTTTTAGAGCGATTGGGGAACACCCTGGACGCATAAAACCCGCCGGGAAGGTTATTTTTCGGAAGAAGAGCCCCGGCTCCCCGTTTTGAACCCCCGCCCATCACAGATGGGATGCAATCTGCGTACCGTATATTGAAAACAATGCGAGCGTGTTCAGACCGGACAGAGGAGAGGCATGGCGATTCAGAGCGACCGTTGGATTAGGGAACAGGCCATACTGCATCGTATGATCGAGCCCTTCGTCGAAGAGCAAGTGGCTGGCGGCGCAATCTCCTATGGGCTTTCTTCTTATGGATATGACCTTCGCGTCTCCAATGAATTCAAGATCCTTACCAATGTAAACAACACGATCATCGACCCAAAAGCCTTTGACGAGCGGTCGTTCGTTTCGCTCCAAGCGGAGTCGGTGATCGTGCCGCCAAATTCGTTTGCACTGGCTCGTTCTGTAGAATACTTTCGTATCCCCAGAGATGTTTTGACGATCTGCGTTGGGAAGTCGACCTATGCGCGTTGCGGGATTATTGTCAACGTAACGCCATTCGAGCCGGAGTGGGAGGGATTTGCAACACTGGAGATCTCCAACACTACTCCGCTACCGGCCAAGGTCTATGCCAACGAAGGGCTGTGCCAGATACTGTTTTTCCGCTCCCAAGAGCCTTGCGAGGTCAGCTACGCAGACCGCAAGGGCAAGTATCAGAGACAACGGGGAATTGTGCTTCCAAGACTCTAGCCGTTCTTTGGAAGAAACCGGTTGGGCTGATTTGGGGACCGATTTGTGTTACGTGGCGACGCGGAGCGGCGTTCTCTGTACGCCATAGGGGCCCAGTCCTCCTGCATTTTTGAGGAGAGGCGCAGGATGTCTTCGCATCACGAGTTGGAGCCGATTCGCGTGGGCGTGCTCATCGATGAGCCGCTGCGCCTGGAGGGTGCTGCAAGCATCTTTGAGGAAGTGCCCAGTCGGGGCCTTGCCCGCCTTTCGCCGGTCTTCGGAAGTATGGAAGAGCTGCTGTCGGACTGCACGCTGTCATTTCTCGTGGTGGACCTGCATTCAGGCTCCGGCGGGGTCAAGATCCTGGAGGCGATTCGCCGCAGGCGTCCCGGCCTTCGGTTGATCGTGATCGGCCCGGAGGGAGACGACAAGCTGGTTATCGATTCGATCGTCGCAGGCGCACGCGGTTATCTCGATTTGAAAGCCAGCCCTCAGATTGTACGGCAGGCCGTTGAAGCGGTCACAAGCGGCTCCATCTGGGCCCCTCGAAGGCTTCTCTCCCAATTGATCGACCGGCTGCTTGGGGTGCCCGATGCCAGCCTCGCAAACCAGCCTCCCTGCCTGACATCTCGAGAGAGCCAGGTGCTCGAGCTGATCCTCAATGCATGCTCCAATCGCGAGATCGCCCGCAAGTTGGGTATTGAGGAGCGTACCGTCCAGGCTCATGTCGGGCGATTGATGCGCAAGACGGGTGCAGGGAACCGCATCGATCTCCTGATGCGATCTTCGAGTCCGGAGCTGGTTAAGGTCGCAGGTATCGCGGACCGCCGCCATGTGGACCGCCGTCGCGATCGGCGCGCGGCTCCCCCGCAATGAGTTACTGATCAGTCAACAGCTGTGGTTACTTATGTCTACACTCCATCCGTAATCTTGTATAGATCCCCGTTTTTCCACAGACTCGTTTACAGAAACAACGCAGATCTGGGGAAAGGAGTTCCCAGGCGGCATGTTTTCCATGAAGCCTGGGAACTCCTCTTTTTTGTTCTTCGTTAACCCGGTTCTGCATCCCGCCTCGCCCTTCCTGGTTCATCTTCCAAGCGAATTGTCCCAACCGGATCCTCCGGGCTCCATACTCTCCCAAGCCATCACGTTGCTGATGCGCGTCCGAGGCCGTATATTGTAGTCTGTGTTTGGATAGCCTGTCTTCCAGGCTCGGTGGAGAGTCAGGCTCTCGCGGATTCCCATGAGCCTCGCACGGTGACGCGCACGCCGCTCGGCTCAACTCCCAAGCACTCAACCTCGATGCATCAGCAAGCACGACTCAATCGGACGACTTAACAACCCGCGCCGCCTGAGAGCCGCGGAGTGGAAAGGACCAGGAGATGAAGAAGATACTGACTTCGGTTTGTCTATGTTTATCGCTTTCAACGGCCGCCTTCGCAGGCTCCACCAAGGAGGATCTGCAGGCGCGCATCGAAGCCGCCAAGGTGGTTCTGGACCAGATCATGGCGGCCAAGGACAGCAGCATTCCGATGAACATCATGGAGCAGGCTACCTGCATCGGAGTGGTTCCTGGAATGGTGAAAGGCGCTTTCTTCGGAGGCGTTCAGTATGGCCAGGGCGTCGTGACCTGCCGCACGGGACACGGGTGGAGCGCGCCGGTCTTCATTCGCATGGCCGGCGGATCGTTCGGCCTGCAATTTGGCGGCCAGTCGACCGACTTGGTGCTGGTGGCCGTGAACGATCGCGGCTTTCAGGACCTGCTGAAAAACAAATTCAAGATCGGCGGCGATGCCTCAGCGGCTGCCGGACCTGTGGGCCGCAGCGGAGAGGCCGCGACCGACTGGAAGATGAACGCCGAGCTTCTCAGCTACTCGCGCAACAAGGGAGTATTTGCCGGTATCAGCCTCGACGGGACAAGCGTAAGCCAGAATCGCGAAGACACAGAGCTCTACTACGGTGAGGCGCGCACCTTCGAATCGATCTTAAAGGGAAGTGTCGGCGTCCCCGCAGGCGCAGTGCCGTTCGTCAGCGATGTTGCACATTATTTCGTTGAAGCCAAGAACCGCTAGGAGAGACCGGTCGAAGCAAAGATGAGCGAGGGGCCTTCCGACAACGGTCAGGCCCATCGGTCGCTTTGAAAGTGGAAAGTCCGCGCTGGGGGGCTAAACTTGACGTTAGCCTGCTTGCGATGAGAGAGAACCTCGAATATTGGCTGGTCGTGGCCGTGGCGCGCACAATTGGGTGGCTGCCGCGTAGACTGGCGCGCCGCGCTGGTGGCGCGATCGCCTGGGGAGTCTATCGATTTCACGGTCGGCTGCGGAGCGTGGGCGAGCGCAACCTCTCAATGGCCCTGCCCGAGCTCTCGTCTTCGGAGCGAGAGCAGATTCTGCGAAGCGTCTTCCGGCATCTCGGCTGGCAGCTTGTCGAGTTCTGCCGCATGGCCCGCTACACCCCGGATAACACCTGCGACTGGATACACGCCGAGGGCCTCAACCATTATCGGGCCGCAAAGCTGCGCGGCAAAGGCGTTCTGATCGTCACGGGCCATCTGGGCGCATGGGAGCTGTCAAGCTTTTACCACTCGCTGATGGGCTACCCGATGAGCATGGTGATTCGCCGCCTCGACAACCGGCGGCTCGACGAGTATGTGAACGGCATTCGCTGCCTGCACGGCAATCGCGTGCTGCATAAAGACGACTTCGCTCGCGGCCTGTTGGGCGCAATGCGCAGTGGAGAGACGGTCGGCATTTTGATGGATACGAATATGACCCCGCCGCAGGGCGTGTTCGTTAAGTTCTTTGGCCGCCAGGCCTGCACCGCGTCGGGGCTGGCGCGCGTTGCTCTCAAGACAGGCGCCGCCGTTCTGCCGGGGTTCATGGTGTGGGAGAAGGCCGAAGGCCGCTACGTGCTGCACTTTGGTCCGGAACTGGTTTTTGCGCGCACCGGGAACGCCGAGGCTGACATTCTCGCCGCAACCCAGCGCTGCACCCAGGCGATCGAGACCTGGATTCGGCGCTATCCTGACCAGTGGTTGTGGATTCACCGGCGCTGGAAGACCAGGCCGGAGGGCGAGCTGGGGCTGTATTGAGGAGAAACTGATGACCTTGGGCGAATTGATCGAGGCGCTCGGCGGCAAGCTGGCTGTGGGAGATTCGGAGCATCGGGTCAACGGCGTGAACTCCGTTGAGGCGGCTAGTTCTGAGCAACTGATCTTTGCAGAGGATGTGTCTTCCGCATCGAAAGCTCTTGCCAGCCTCGCTGGAGCGATTGTCCTGCGCGCCGGAACCGCCGACGCATATCCGTCAGATAAGGCTGTTGTAGAGGTTGATCAGCCTCGGCTCTGGTTTGCGCGCGCCGCGAGATTACTTGCCAAGGAACTGCCCGAGACAGGGATTCATCCCGCCGCGATTGTTGGTGCTAATGTGCTGCTTGGCGGAGGCGTGAGCGTAGGCGCCTGTGCGGTTATTGGTGAGAACGCCAGTATTGGCACGGGAACGCGCATTGAGGCCGGCGCAGTGATCGGCGAAGGCGTGTGCATCGGCAGCGATTGCCGCATCTATCCTCGCGCCGTGCTCTACACGGGGACCACGCTGGGTAACCGCGTTATCGTTCACGCCGGCGCGGTGCTGGGCGCCGACGGCTTCGGTTATGTGCGCGATGCTGCGACGGGCCGGTACACGCAGTTTCCCCAGCAGGGAACGCTCGTAATCGAAGACGACGTCGAGATCGGGGCCAACACAACCATCGATCGCGGCGCGCTCAAGCAGACCCGGGTCGGCCGGGGAACCAAGACAGATAACCTGGTCCACGTCGGCCATAACTGCGAGATCGGCGAAGACGTAATTCTCGTCACTGGGGTGGGCATCAGCGGCTCGTGCACGGTGGGCAATGGCGCGGTGCTTGCAGGCCAGGTGGGCATCGGCGACCACGCGCATATCGGTCCCGGCGTGATTCTAGGCGGCCAGGCGGGCGTACTGAGCGGAAAGACCGTTACTAACGAGGGAATGGGTGTGAAGCCTGGGACAGTGCTCTGGGGCACTCCGGCGCGACCGCTGATGCAGGTTCTGCGCGAGCAGGCGGTGCTTACGCGGCTGGCAAAGGGACGGAAGGCGAGGAACCAGGACTAAGGCCTGAGGGACTTGGGACTAAGGAACCACGGCTCCTTGGTAGCTGATGCTCCAAGCCGTTCTTCCATTTTGCTGAGCTGGTGCTTGGAGCGGTGGAGATGCCGGCCTGGCTGCTCTCGACGCTGAGTCCGGCATCGCGTTTCTGAGCAAAATCGCCAATCCCCACGCGCCATCCATCCGGCTCTCGACAAGTAGTTCATAAGCGAGGCGAAGGAACTCCGGGTGATGCTCGAAGTGCTTGCTGGCGGCTTGCACAGTGTGGACCACGTATTCGACCGAGAAGGCATCGCGATGGAACCCTGCAACGCCAATCAGGAATCCCTTGGTCAGAGCAAACTGAGCGGTCAGCAACGCGAACTCGCGGGCCATCGAGTGCGGCTCACCGGCTGTCGCGAGATCGGTACCGAAGGGAAAACGGCAGCGAAGGATCGTGTTGACCAGATAGTTTTCGAGAATATGCGGATGCCGGTCGAAAAACGGTGCGTAGTGGCTGTCGTGCGCCTTGGCGTATCGGGCGGCTAGACTATCGAGCGTTGCACCTGGACCATTGCCGATGCCTGCAGTGAAGGCCTGAACGCATTCGACGAAGCGCGGCCTGACATTGGACCGGTGCAACAGCATTCCAGCGAGCCGCAAGACAACATCCAACTGCGCGGAGAGATTCACCGGCAGGGCTGCCAGCGCTGGCCGCAGGGCCCCGGAGGCAACCGTGGCCTCGAAGTTGACTAGAAACCGTGGAACAGTTCGCGCGAGCTCTCCGTTGGCCATCGAGTCGAGGCGCTGGCAAAAGACGCCCAGCAGAAAGAGCCGTTTCCAGAGTGGGTAATCGCGATTGCCGATCAACCTGAAGATCGCCAGCCGAATGGGCAGGAACCAAGTCAAGAGCGATAAAGACTCATCTGCAATGGTATCTCCGGCGAGATCACTTTCAGTCTCTTCGATAGCCGCCAACTGCTCCTGCGCCAGCAGCTTCGGATTGAGGAGAACCAATCGCGCTGCCTCTGGGCAGGAGAGAGTGAGTGCAGTCTCCTCGATGCCGGCAGCGGACTGAACGATGCGAGGGTAGGTGGCGCAGGCGTGGGAGAGAAACTCTTCGCCGAGTTGCGCCTGAATGCTGCAAAGGCGCTCTGAGCTCAGAAGAGGACACTGATTCGAGCCGTTCATCCGGATACTGGCAAAGATCTCTGGCCGGGCGGGCTCCGGCATGGTCAGAACGCTCGAGTCGATCAGGGTACGCAGTTGGTTTGGGGGAAGGCTCTGGTACCTCTCAAACGTTGCCTGGTCGATGGGCACACTCCAGCCCTGGCAGCAGGTGTCTTCGCAGGCCGAGCCGATGCAGTGGAAGCTCTCTGCGGTCGTAATGTGCGGCGGAAGTGGAGCGGGCAAGCGATGCTCCTAATCAACAGGACAGCACGGCTCTTCGCCGGTCCGGAATGAAGATGTGTCTAGAAACGATGCACATGGTGTGCCGCATGACAGGAGGAATGATTTGAAATCGCTGATGAGAGCCCTACTGCCTGGGAGCTTGGCGGTAAGGGGGGAAACGGTCCAAAGTAAATCTATGGCAATTTCCCCACCGGGGTGACGGGCCGGCCTACGAATGGCCGAGAAGCCGCCCGGCGGGCCCTGTATCGGGATCCTTGTTACCCAGAGTGCTGGCGGTGACGCGATTTCGACCCTCGGCCTTCGACTGATAAAGCGCGTTGTCCGCAGCCTGGATTAGGACGTCTGGAGTAGTGTCGGCCTCTACTCGCCCACTTGCAACTCCAATGCTCAATGTGACGCATGATGCCACCTCAGACGAGGGGTGGACGACGCCAGCCTCCTCCATAGCGCTCCGCAACCGTTCGGCGAGAGCTTTCCCAAGATCCGGTCCGCAGTTCGGGAGAATGACAGCGAACTCCTCGCCGCCGTATCGGGCCGGAAGTTCGCCTGGGCGCCGGAAGGTTGTCTTCATTACCTGCGCGACTCTCTGCAAACACTCGTCACCTCGCTGATGTCCGAAGGTGTCATTGTAACGTTTGAAAAAGTCCACGTCGGCAATCAGCAGCGAGATCTCGTCATGGTTGCGACGGGCACGACGAATCTCGCGATCCAATGTCGCGGTAAACTGGCGGCGATTCGCGAGCGCGGTCAAAGCGTCCTCAAATGCCTGTTCGTGCAAGAGCGCATTCAACCGCTCAAGCTCGGCTGCGTGCTCCGCCAGGCGACGCTTGAGTCCTGCCTGTTCCATCTCCGCATACTTTCGCCCGGTAATATCGCGAACGATGACAACCATGCCAGTAGGCGATCCCTCCGCATCCCGGATGAACTCACTATTTACTTCAATGTTGAAGGTGGTTCCGTCGAGACGCTGTCCACAGTATTCGGCCGGGCCCGTCACGGTGCCTTCACGCTTGAGAGCTATTTGGGACATCGCTCTCGCGCGTTCCTCCGGGACGATGAAATCGAGGATCGGACGCCCCATGAACTCTTTTTCGTCTTGAGCGCCAAACATCGACTTGGCAGCCGGCGATACCAGGAGGATACGGCCCTCGCCGTCGGTGATCGTGATGTCGTCGGGAGAAGCGTGAATGATGGATCGGTACAACTCCTCACTTCTCAGTAACGCCTCCCCGACCCGCTTGTGCTGTGCAATCTGCCTCCCGAGTTCATCATTTACCCTATTCAGATTCTCGTTGACCGACGAAAGCTGGTTTGTCCGTTCATCGACCAGCCTCTTCAAAGACTCATTGCGCTCTGTTAGCTCCTTCAACGGGTAGATCTCACCCGCGCTCACCAGGTGGTAGGGAATCGAAATACTACTATGGCAGATCTTCCAACCCGCAGCCTCCTTTCGGAAGATGAGCACAAGGCGGGCAGTCTGGCGTGAAAGGATGTGGTCCTCAATCGGCAGGTGAATGACAAAGAAGCCGGTCGCGACGGCGATTGTGCCAGCAAGCGACTGGATGGCCAGGTCCTTGAGTTCAATACGGATCGGATCCTTGATCTGGGCGAAGTCCTGTCGCGTGATTGTAATCCACGCATCTCTGTTTTTGACCAGAAAGTCCCCGCCGCCGGTAAAGCCGGAAAACTCCTCGCTGAATTTTTCGGTGAGAACGTCATCGCGGGATGAGTACATTCGTAGGTAGTCTTGAAAGAGTTTCCGAATGGTCTTTTCGTCAGGCAGCCTATCGGCGTCTGCCAACTTCCAGATCAGATCGGAGTCTTGCTCTTCTAACTCGGTCTCTTGTCCATTTAGATCAAGTGAATTCCGCCGGAGTTCTTCGGTAGATAAATCTTCCAGGATCTCTTTCGAATGATGGGCTTTCTCCCCAGCGTTTTCTTCGGTTCGCGGGCGCACAGATGGCCCTGAGGTTATCGACTGGCCGGCGATTTGCCGTTCCTCGGCGTCCTGGTACTTCACCGTTGGCTGCTCCGCCCCATGAAGAGGCCTTTGAGAGTCTCGGTTCGATTCATTCAGGGGCTCTGCCTACTTACTTCGCCGGAAGACGAGGAAAGCGGATCGCACACATCAGCCCAGAGGCTCTGTGTATGAGCGTACCACAGGCTAAATTCGAACAAAATGAGACCTCGATCAGGGGTAGCTCCGTCAATGCGCACTGTGTCAATCAAATCGACTTGGAGCCTATCCTTCGGGAACGAAGAGCACAATGCGGGCGAATAGCCGGCAACTCTTACAGCGGCTTCTCTGTGAGGAAGGGTTCGGGCTTTAGAGAGCCATCGCGCTGCTTGACCAGCATTTGTACTTTGCCTTCGGCTGCCTCAAGCTCGGCCTTGCAGGCGGCGGAGAGGCCTACGCCCTCTTCGAAGAGCTTGAGCGAGTCAGAGAGGGCCAGATCGCCCTTTTCCAATTGATCGACGATGGTTTCTAGCTTCTTGAGCGACTGTTCAAAGGAGGGCATGACGGTTACTCCAAGACGGGTTGGGGCAGGATGTCGGCGATGACTTCGGCGGCGACGGTGTAGCGGCCCAAGGGCGCGCTGACCTGGATGCCCTGGACGAAGGGACGCACCGCGTCGACCATTTCTTTCGCAATGAGGATGCCTTCGCGGCGGGCTGCGTCGGGGGTGTCGGCCTGAGCCATCCGGAGCATGATCTCTTCGGGCATCGAGACGCGCAGGTCGTTCTTCATGAACTCGGCGTTGCGCAAACTGGTAAGGGGCCAGATGCCGGCGATGACCGGGATACGGCTCTTCTCGATGCGATCGAGGAAGTTCTCGAGCAGTCGCAGGTCGAAGACCGGCTGGGTGATGACGTATTCGGCTCCCGCATCGACTTTGTAGAAGAAGCGGCGCATCTCCTGCTCGATGTCCGGTGCGCCGGGATTGGCCGCGACGCCGATGGTGAAATTGGTGCTGGCGCCGATGGCGTTCGCGCCTATATCCAAACCATAGTTCAGCCGGCGGACGATGTTGACCAGGCCGATCGAGTCCACATCGTAGACCGAGGTGGCGTCGGGATAGTTGCCCAACTTAGGCGGATCGCCGGTAAGGCAGAGGATATTGTGCAAGCCGATGGAGGAGGCTCCGAGCAGGTCCGATTGGATGCTGAGAACATTGCGATCGCGGCAGGTGTAATGGAGGATCGTCTCGGTGCCGGTGTGCTGCTGAATCTGGATGCAGAGGCTCTGCGCGCTCATGCGGGCCGAGGCGCGCGGCGAGTCGGGCACGTTGATGGCGTGGACGCCGAGCTGCGAAAGCAACTGCGCTCCTTCGATTTCCGCACTGCAGTTGATGCCTTTGGGCGGCACGATTTCAACAAGAGTGATAAATCGGCCGTCGGCGACCAGCGCGCCGAGACGCGACCTCTCGGCCAAGGTCTCCGGCGGAGTTTCGGTAGTGATTGCAGGAGCTTCGCCAGCGACCTGGACACGAGTCTGAGAGTCGATGGCGCGCATCGCCGAACGCATGGCGCGTGTATGGTTGGGCGTGGTGCCGCAGCAGCCGCCGACGATTTGCACTCCGGCCTGAATGGCTTTGCGGGCAAAGCTGGCCATGTACTCCGGCGAGCAGAGATAGATGTTGCGTCCCTCGACGGCACGCGGCATGCCAGCGTTGGGCATGGCAGCCAAGGGTAGAGGAGTGGCCGGGCGCATGGCTTCGATGGCCGTCAGTACGTTGGTGGGGCCTGTGGAGCAGTTGACTCCGATAGCCGTGGCGCCCCACTCGGTGAGCAGCGCGGCGGCATGCTGGGGTGAGGAGCCGTCGAGGCAGTTTCCGTCGTCGTCCACTGTCACCATGACGAGTACAGGCAGATTCGGCGCGATCTGGCGGGCAGCCATGAGCGCCTCGTGGGCCTCGTTCAGCGCGGGCATCGTTTCGATGCTGAGCATATCGACGCCGGCGTCGCTCAGTGCGCGGATCTGTTCGGCAAAGGCGACGCGGGCTTCGTCGAGGCCGGTCTTGCCCAGCGGTTCGAGGCGGACGCCCAGCGGTCCGACGGAACCGGAGACCCACGCCTCGCCAGCCTGCTTGTCTTTAAGGTGCTCGACGGCTTGCCGGGCGATGCGCACGCCCTCCCTGTTAATCTCTACGACCTTGTCGGCCAGGCCGTGGCGCGACAGCCGGAAGCGATTTGCGCCGAAGGTGTTGGTCTCTAGAATCTCCGCACCGGCTTGCAGGTACTCTTCGTGAATGGCCAGGATCAGTCCGGGGTCGGAGAGGTTGAGCTCGTCGTAGCAGCGGTTGATAAAGATGCCGCGGGCATAGAGGACGGTGCCCATGGCGCCGTCGGCGAGCACGGGGCGGCTGGCGAAGATGTCGGCTAGTTGAGACATTCAATTGCAATGCTAAGCCATGCGGGCGGGGCGCGCCAGCATGCAGGGCGGCTTTGTTATACTTCGATAGTCATAAGCTTGGTGTACAGCGGTTCCCGGCCGGGTTTTTCCTGCGACTCGCCCGCCGCGCTGGATAGAGCCGTCCTTTTGTTTACGCTGCGGCCATTGCCGCGGGCAAGCCGCGCGGGATGCTCCGCGTTTTCGGTTGAGGTAAGGGATTTTGAAGAAGAGAAGTCTTTGTCTATGCGCTATTGTGGCTCTGGCGGTTGCCGCCGCGCTGGCAGGTTGCGGCACGACCACCTATTTCGCGGGCCGCGCGCTGCCGCCTAGCGGCCTGGCCAATCGAGTCATGATCGCGATTCAGAACCCAGGCTCGGCAAGCGCCGGAGCATTGGACATCGTGGATGCTTTTTACGACATCCGGTTCAAATACAACAGCACCAATACGGCCCCGGCTTATAGTGTGAGCGGGTTTTCCGGTGCGCTGCCCATCACGATCCAGAATCTGCCCGAGGAGCTTTTGGGAGCGGTATACAGCACCGGCGGTGGGGGGAGCCTTACCCTGATCGACTATTCCGGCGAGAAGGGCACTGGCGCCGTAAACGGCCTGAACGGCTCGTCCTCCAGCATCTTCATCACGCGGAACCAGAGCTACGTCTTCGCTGCCAATCAGGCGGCGCACACGCTTGCAGTTGTGAACCGGAGCACCGGCGCCAGCTATTTCCTCAGTCTCCCCGGAGTCTATCGGGTCAGCGTGAACCCCGGCGGTTCGGCCGTGCTGGCTTTTGTGCAGAACTCGAATTACGTCTACTACCCGCAGCAACTGACCTCCGCGCAAACGATCAAGTTTTCCGGCGGCCCGGGCACTTGGCCTCTGGGTGCAGTGGACTGCGAGCCGCAGAACGCGCCTGTCTGGTGCCTTTACCAGGCACTAAGTCCCGACGATAACAAGCCACTGGCCTTCGACCGGCCGGTCAAGGCAGTCTTCTCCGCGGATGGCGGAACAGCCTATGTCCTCAATTGCGGGCCGGAGTGCGGTGGGAGTCAAGCCTCAGTTTCAACCCTTCCCGTGGCGCCATTCATCTACCTTATCGGGCAGCAGTCGGGAACGCTGCCCACGCACGCCTCTGTTGCCGCTTCTACGCTTAACCTACCGGGTGGAGCGAGCAATGCGCTCGTCGATAGTTCAACCCTCTATGTAGTTGGGCAGCAGCAGAAGCCAGACGGCTTTTGGAGCGGCCAACTGTCGGTGGTAAATCTGCTCGCTGGTTCGGCAACAGCCATGACGAAAACGGCGCAGGTGGCCATCAGTGACGGCGCCCCCGGCGCAATGAGCCGCATGATCCTGGCAGACGACGACACGCTGTGGATCGGTATGTCCAATTGCATCAACGGAGAGCGCGCCAACCACAACCAGCCATACGGCTGCCTCACTATGGTCAACACCTCCAGCAACGCGGTGACTTTGTTGCCTTATAACGGCGACGCTACCGGAATCGCAGCAGTCACCGGCCTGCACAAGATCTATACGGCCGAGGGCGGACAGGTCTACATCTACTCGACCGTGAATGGCGCATCGATCGACAACCAATATGTCACGGTGACCGGCACGGCCTATGATGTGGCCTATATGGACGCCCTGTCCGACAGCGACAACACCGTCTATTGACCGAATGACCGCCGCAGGAGTGCCCATTCCTTTCGCCGCCGATGTGCTGGCCGTCGCGGCTCACCGCGACGATGTGGAACAGACTTGCGGCGGAACCCTCCTTCGCATGGCTGCACGCGGCCTTCGCACCGCCATTCTAGATCTCACTCAGGGCGAAGCCGGAACGCGCGGGAGCGCGGAAAATCGAGCTCGCGAAGCAGCCGAAGCAGCCCGTCTGCTTGGGGTAGGGTGGCGTCAGGCGCTTGATTTGCCCGATGGCGCGGTCGATAACACCCTGGAAAATCGCTTGAAGATTGTGCGGGTGTTGCGGCTAATCCGCCCGCATGTGGTGATTCTGCCCTACTGGCAGGCACGGCACCCTGACCACGCCGCCGTTGCGGCTCTCGGCTACGAGGCCTGTTTTCTCTCGGGCCTCACAAAGGTGGAGGGTGGAACCGCACCGCATCGTCCCTTCAAGATCGTCTACGCCAGCCTCTACGCGGATGTCCGGCCCAGCTTCATCGTGGACATAACGCCCTTCATCGAGCAGCGCCACGCAGCGCTGATGGCCTATCGGTCGCAGTATGCAAATCAGGCGGCAGGAAGCGGACTCTTTGTTCCCGAAGAGGAGATTCGCGAGCGCACCTTCGCTGAAGCTCGCCACTATGGGCTTCTCGCAGGAGCGCGCTACGGCGAGCCATTTGTGCAAAAGGAAGTGGGGCTGGTGGACGACCTGACTCTTCTGCCGGTCCAGTCGATCTGAAGCGCCCCGCGCAGTCTTTCCGTTGGGATTCTCTTGTATAAGTGAGTATTATCGACAATGAAAACAAAATAACTTTGCGTTATGTTGTTTCTTACCCCACACTGAGAGTGGAGAACCCATATGACGCAGACCTGGATTGCGCAGGATTACGCGCAGAACGCAGCATTTGTGCATGGACTAGCCGGTGGAGTTATCGAATGGCTGGATGCACAGCCCAATGAATCGATTCTCGATCTAGGCTGCGGCGATGGCCAACTGACGCAGCGCATCGCGGCAACTGGCGCTCGCGTGGTGGGGGTCGATCTCTCGCCGGAGATGCTTGCCGCAGCGCGCTCTCTAGGGATCGATGCTCGCGAAGGCAAAGCCGAATCGCTGCCCTTTGTGGATTGTTCCTTCGACGCGGTCTTCTCCAATGCTGCCCTGCACTGGGTTCGCGGCCAGGACGCAATGATGGCGGAGGTGCGCCGAGTTCTCAAGCCGGGAGGGCGCTTTGTGGCCGAGATGGGCGGCCATGGCAATGTCGCGGCTATTCGTGTCGCCTTCACGGCGGTTCTAACGCACCATGGCTTCGCCGACCGCGAGGGGGATGAGAACTACTATCCCACTCCCGAGGCCTACACGCGCAGGCTTGCGCGTCACGGCTTCAACGTGGACCGGATCGAGCCGATTCCGCGTCCGACTCCTTTGCCCGAGAGTGGCATGACCGGCTGGCTGCGCACCTTCCGCCGTGGCGTGCTTACTGTTCTGCCCGAGACGATCCGCGAGACCGTGGTCGAGGAGACGGCCGCGCTGCTTGCGCTCGCTCTGCGCGATGAAGACGGAAGATGGACCGCAGATTATGTTCGGCTGCGATTCATCGCAACGACCTGAGAATCTAACGGCTGAACCACATCCGTCCGCCGACGGCGATCAGGGTCAGCGCGAAGATGCGCCGCAGCCAAAGCTCCGAGATGTGCTGTGCGCCAACGGCGCCGAAGTAGCCACCAACCAGGAACCCGATGGCCAGCAGCAGCGCCACGCGCAAGTCGGCGTTGCCTTTGCGATAGTATTCGAGAAAAGCGAAGAGGCCGACAGGCAAAAGCAAAGCCCCCAGCGAGGTGCCCTGGGCCTTGTGCTGGTCCATTCCCGCGAGCCAGGCCAGCGCGGGAACGAACAGGATGCCCCCGCCAATTCCCACAACACCGGAGACCATTCCCACCACCAGCCCCACCAGCAGCATTATCCAGGTCACGCAAGCCTCCTTTGGGCGCGCCGAAGGGTCAAGGTCGAGCCCGCGACTTCAGCGTAAACCATGGCTACAGGAATACCCCCTAGTCCGCCGCGAATGCCCTGATACGGAACAGCAAGCCGGCCGCTGCTCCGCCCAGGCTAGGGAAGAGCAGGAAGAGCCAAAGCTGTGCCAGCGCCCGTCCGCCCACCAGGAGCGCGGGCCCGAGACTGCGGGCCGGATTCACGCTCGTCCCGGTAATATGAATACCCAGAAGATGAATGGCGACCAGAGTAATGCCAATCGCCAGGCCGGCGAAGCCAGTTGGGGCGCTCTTCTTTGTCGAGCCCAAAATCACAATCACAAAGATCAGTGTGGCAACGAACTCGAAGATCATGGCCGAAGCAAGACGATATTCGCCCTGATAGCCGGGGCCCCAGCCATTCTGCCCCAGGCCTTTGGTGGCGAGGTCGTAGCCTCCGCCCACGCCGCCGGCGATGGCCGCCAGCACCGTCGCAGCCAGAATGGCGCCTGCGCATTGGCTCACCCAGTAACCGAGCATCTCTTTGAAGTTCATGCGCCCGGCTACGCAGACGCCCAGGCTCACCGCCGGGTTGATGTGGCAGCCGGAGATGGGCCCAATGCCATATGCGGCTCCGATCAGAGCCAGGCCGAAGGCAAAAGCGATGCCCAGAATGCCCACCTTGTCGCCGGCCACAACTGCTGTACCGCAGCCGAAGAGCACCAGAATGAATGTGCCGATAATCTCAGCCAAAAACTTTCTCATGGTTCCTCCTGTTTCATTGGATGTGATTCCGTGCCAGGCACGGAAGCCGGACGCTTGGCCCAAGCTCAAGGAGATAGGGGAAGAGGCGCGACGTGCGGCTTCCCGGACGATTCAGGGCAGAACGAAGCCGCGTATCCGCAAAGAACACGCGGCGGAAGTCTCGCAGAGGCCAGCGGGCAAAGTCAAGAAGAGAATCGGGCCGACAGAACTGCCGGCGCTTCTTATGTTGCTCTTCCAGGTGGTCGACCGGTCAAATTAACACAACGTTTGCAATTCCTTTGCCCTCGTGCTTTAGTCTGTTAATGGTTCCGTGCGGCCTCCGCATCTGAAGTTCAACGGCCGCCGGCCGAGGGCAGACCGGTTGAGCCAGACCATTTTTGTACTGGAAGATGACACTGACATCGCGCGGCTCGTGCAGCATCATCTGGAGGCGGCAGGGTTTTCGGCGCGGCTTTATCACACTCCAACCAATGTGATTCCCGACGCAGAGCGCCAAGCGCCCGCGCTGTTCCTGCTTGACATCATGGTCCCCGGAGGCGACGGGCTCGATGTCTGTCGGCGTTTGCGCAATCACCCCGGTCTATCAACGGTACCAATCATTTTCCTCACTGCGCGCGCCGGGGAGAACGATCGTGTGCTGGGCCTGGAAATGGGGGCCGACGACTACATTACCAAGCCCTTTGCCACGCGCGAGCTGGTAGCCCGCGTCAAGGCGGTTCTGCGCCGCTTCGAGCGGCCAACCACGCCGTCGGTGATCAGTTTCGAAGAGGTCGTGATCGACGCTAACGCCATGCAGTTGAAGGTGCGCGGCGAGTTGACCACCACCACGGCCACGGAGTTTCGGTTGCTGGACTATCTGGCACGCCACCCAGGCCGCGTCTTCAGCCGCGACCACCTGCTGGATGCCGTCTGGGGAGACGCCCGTTTTGTCACACCCCGTTCGGTAGACGTCTATGTGCGCCGCATCCGTGAGAAGATTGAGATCGATCCGGAGAACCCGCGCTACCTGAGGACGGTGCGTGGCGCCGGTTATCGCTTCGAATTACCCAAGAGCGAGTAGGCCACAAGTGAAATCAAAGATCTTCACCCGGCTGCTAGGGCTCTTTCTCCTGTTGCTGGCTTTCCAAGCTGCGGCGATGGAGTTTATCTTCATTCCGCTGATTGCCGGCAAGGTATTGGAACTGCCTCCGGCCAAAACCGCTCCGCTGTTAGGCAACGAGATCGTCTGGTCAGGCCTGATCGCGCTGACCGTGGCTTTGTCATTGACCGTCTGGGTTGCCAGCCGGATCTCGGCGCGGCTGGAGCGGGTGATCGTCTTTGCGCAGAAGATTGGGGCGGGCGAGTTGAATGCCCGGCTGCCCCGCATCGACGAAGGGGTGCTTTCCGCGCCAGAGGCCGCATTGAACCAGGCGGCAGAGCGGCTGGGCGAAAGCTTTGGCGAGATCGAGAGCCGCCGCCAGGAGCTGGCCGCCATGCTCGATTCGATGCAGGAGGCGGTGGTTGCCATCAGCCCCGAGGGGCTGGTTCGCTGGTCCAACGCCATGATGGAGCGCATCGCCGGCACTCAGATTCGCGCCGGCCGGCCACTGGTTCACTCGCTGCGCGACCCCGATCTGCTGGCGTGTGTTCATGGGGCGATGGAGCAGCGCGAGGCGCGTTCTGGCCACGCCAGTTCACTGGCCGCCGGCCGCATCTTCGAGATCAATGCAGTTCCCATGGCATCGGGCGGGGCGCTGGCCGTCCTCCATGATGTCACCCGCATCGAAACCGCGGAGCGGTCCCGGCGTGAGTTCATCGCCAACGTAAGCCACGAGTTGCGCACACCGCTTACCTCCATTCAAGGCTATGTCGAGACGTTGATGGAAGATCCGCAGCCACCCAGGGAAACCACACGCGAGTTTCTGGGAATCATTCTCAAGAACGCGATTCGTATGAACCGGATCACGGAAGATCTGCTCGCATTGGCCACCGTCGAGAGTCCCGACTACAAACTGGTGCTTCGGCCTACGCGAGCCAGTTCGCTGGTTCAGGATGCAATCGAGTCACTGGGCGGTGTAGTGGTCGACTCCAAGGTTGATCTCGAATTTGCCGGCGCGCCCGATGACTTGGTTATGGCCGATCCCGATGCTATGAATCAGGTCTTCGGCAACCTTATTGAAAACGCGTCGAAGTATGCCAAGGCCGGGAAGCGCATTCGCGTCGGCGCAAGGCTTATTGAAAACGAGGTCGAGTTCACCGTAAAGGACTTCGGCCCCGGCATCGCGTCCGAACATCTCGACCGCATCTTCGAGCGATTCTACCGTGTCGATAAAGCGCGCAGCCGTGAGTCTGGCGGCACCGGTCTGGGGTTGGCGATTGTGAAGCACATCGTGCAGACCCAAGGCGGACGCGTCTGGGCCGAGAGCGAACTGGGCCGTGGCGCGGCCTTCCACTTCACTCTGCCGCTGGCGCCCGGAGCGCGATAGGCCAAAGACCCACGTGGTACCGACCAAGACAGGATTGTGGGGATACCGCGGCCTATAAGGGGGGGTGGCGAGCCCGGTGGGAATCGAACCCGCGACATCCGCCCTAAATGGGCGCCTTTTTCACCTCTGTATTGAGTAGAGTGACATTGCACAAAGTCGAAAATCTCCAGTTTTCATGCGATTATTCCTTCTTCATTCAGTGAGGAATTGTTGCCGACAACACTCCCTGTCCTGTGCACCAGATCGATCTCGCATTCTCGGTATGAGAATGGGTATGTGGTCGACGCTGCAACCACGTTTATCCTGGCGGCGGATGCCGCGGGCGCGCTGACACAGTAGTATCAGACTTATGACCAAGAAGGAGCAGAGATGATCACTCGCCGAGATTTGCTCGTGGCGCTTATCGCAACTGTCCTGACGGCCGGCGCCTTCGCCCTGGCAGATCAGAGGTCTGTCATGGGATCCGCAGTTTTCGACTGGAACACAATTGTACCCAAGCAGACAGAGGTCGGGTCTGTGCGTTCTTTTTTCAAGTCGCGCACGGCAACGCTGGACGAGTTGGAGATGCACGCAACTACCCTGAAACCCGGAATGACCTCCCATGCGCCTCACCGTCATCCAAATGAGGAACTGATCATCGTGAAGCAGGGCACCGTGGAGACGCTGTCGAATGGTGAGTGGAAGCGGGTCGGGCCCGGTTCGGTAATTTTCAATGCTTCGAATCAACTGCACGGATTGCGGAACGTCGGCACTGACGAGGCAATCTATCATGTCATCAATTGGAAGTCTGCGACTACACCGGAAGTTCTGCAACACTGAGGGATTGTTGTCGCGGATAGCAGTGCCCGGGGCGAGGTTGTTAGAAAACTTGCGGAGCAGCAGACAGGAGTGGAACTTATGCAAAGTGAGATTGCTGGACGTCGATCGTTTCTGAAGACCATGGGAGCCGCGGGTATGTTGTCGGCGTTGCCAGAGGTCGCTTTTGGGCTTCACTCGGGTGAAAGTTCAGTTGTGACTGAAATTGCTCAGCCTGAAAGCAGTACGGGTGCGCAGCCGAAGCACTCGATCAGATTCGGCGTGATTGGACTTGATCACGCGCATATTATGGGCATAACAGCTGCCGTTATTCGAGGCGGAGGCGAGCTAGCGGCGTTTTATTCGATGCTGCCCAGTGCGATTGCCAACTTTCAGAAAGTCTATCCTAATGCGCGCTTGGCAAATAGCGAAGATGAGATATTGAACGATCCGTCGATTCAGCTGGTCGCAAGTGCGTCCATTCCAAACCTGCGCGCGCCTCTGGGTATTCGCGCAATGAAGCATGGCAAAGACTTCTTAAGCGACAAGCCGGCGATGACGACATTGGAACAGCTGGCCGAGGTCCGCAAAGTCTCTGCTGAGACTGGAAGAATCTTTGCCATTATGTACTCTGAACGCCTCGAAGTGCCCGCAGCCGTACAGGCCGGCTATCTGGTCAAGACGGGCGCAATCGGGAAGGTTGTACAGACGATCAATATTGCACCCCACCAGGTGAATGCGCCAAGCCGCCCCGACTGGTTCTGGGATCCCGTTCGAAACGGAGGAATTCTCTGCGACATCGGATCGCATCAGGCTGACCAGTTCGTTTACTATACCGGCTCGACAACGGCCGAGGTGACGGCGTCACAAATTGCGAATGTGAACTATCCAAATCATCCTGAGTTTCAGGACTTCGGCGACATGATGCTGCACGGAAATGGCGGAGCGGGTTATGTCAGAGTCGATTGGTACACTCCGAGCGGGTTGGGATTATGGGGCGACGGGAGGCTCTTTATTCTCGGAACCGAGGGATACATAGAACTGCGCAAGTATATCGACATTGCGGGCCGGCCGGGAGGCAATCATCTGTTCATCGTGGATCAGAAACAGACTCGCTATATCGATTGCAGCAAAGTCGAGTTGCCTTTTGGACCCCAGCTTGTGGCAGACATTGTGAACCGCACGCGTACGGCGCAGGATCAGAAACAGGCGTTTCTAGCTGCTGAACTGGTGTTGAAGGCACAAAAGAATGCCAGGGTTCTGACGTTCACAGCTTAGTGCATTTTGTGAATTGTGTGGGCCGAAATGTTGTAGTCTTCCCATCTATTTAGCAGAAGAACGCGGAATGGATGGGGCACGAAAGTCTACAGTAGATCCGAAAATGCTCAAGTCAGAGTCGGTGGAACGGATTCGACTGACCTGTGAAACCAAATCAGTGGCCTTCGGTAATTCAGGGAGCGAAATCACGCGAGGTTCCTGCTTCCGCTCTCTTATCTCTGAGTCCTCGCAGATCATTAGCTGGTAACAAATGTTACTTGCTGAATTGAAGCTGCAATTGCATCAGTTCTGGAATAGGGCATTCAGCGTGTCAGCTGCAGGTGGACGGTGGCGCGGGCACCTTCGCCATCGTCGCGATTGACAAGGCTGATTTCACCGCCATGGGCGCGGGCGATCTGCTGCGCCAGCGCAAGTCCTACGCCGCTGCCGGCGGGTTTTGTCGTATAGAACGGAACAAAAAGATTCTCGGCATTGGCGATTCCCATGCCGCGGTCCTCTATAACAATCGATACATTCGAATCGGAGACTCGCCAGTGTGCGCATACCGCCTTTGATCCATTCGCAAGCGAAGCGTCTACGGCGTTGGCCACCAAGTTGATGAACATCTGCTCCAACTGGTCGGAATCAGCCTGAAGAGTCACCGGAGGGCCGAGATCGAGCTGAATCGACAGGCGCTGTTCCAGAAGGGCGACCCTCTCCAGCAGTGGTCCCAGTGGGACAGACCGCAACTGCGGCGGCGGCAACTGGGCGAGCTTCCGATACGACTGGACGAATCGATGAAGCGCGTCGGCCCGGCTCTCGATGACGCCCAAGCCGCGGCGGAAGTCGCGAATTACCAAATCCTCGGATGGAATGCTCGCTGCTCGAGCCAAGAGGCTTCCGGCGATGGACTTGATAGGGGCCAGGGAATTCGAGAGTTCGTGGCCGAGCACGCGGATCAACCGCTTCCAGGACCTCTGTTCCTCTTCCTGTAGCGAGAGACTTACGTCGGCCAGCAGCAGCAGCGTATGCGGCGCACCATCTTGGCGGAATGCAGCCTTGCGAAGAAGCCAGCGCGAAGACCTGGCGCCGAAGGAGTGGATCGTCTGGTCGGCGGCGGAGAGCAGCCCATCAAGGCCTAGTTCGCACGCGCCGCTGCCGATCGAGCGAGCATGCGAAAGCCCCAGCAACTCGACCCCGGCGTTGTTTACCAGTTGAAGCCGGTCGTTGCGGTCAAAGGCAAAAATGGGCGCGTGCATCACCTCAAGGATGCTCGCCAGCAGAGCTGTGGCCTCCAGCGATCGGACCCTGAGATTCTGTAACAGATCGGCAAGTTTGTTGACTTCGGCGGCCAGTTCCCCAAGCGCGTCCTGCCCGCCGGCTCCTCGCGCTCGAAATGAGTAATCGCCCTCACGCAGCGATGCAACGACATTCGACAGGGTTTGCAGGGGACGGACCAAGCCTTCAACCAGCGATGCAGATACTAGCAGGAAATAGAACAATAGGCAGCCGACGATCAACAAAACTGGAGCAAGCGATATTTGCTGCCGGTAAAGCAGAAGGCCGGCCATAGCCAGCGCGGGTAGCGTCAGCAAAAAACAGCAGATCCACACCCGGCGGAGAGCCGAGCCGCGATGGCGCACGGCTTTGTCAAAGGCCATATTTCTCGATGCGGCGATAGAGCGCGGCACGGCTTAGTCCGAGTGACTCGGCGGCCTGGGAGATATTCCCATCGCAGCGGCGCATCATCTTGCGAATCAGCAGAGCCTCGACCTCATCGATGCTCATATTGTCGAACGACGGAGCCGCGGAGCGCGCTGCCGCGATGGCCAGGTTCGCCGGCTCGATTTCTTCGCCGCGGCAGAGCAGCACGGCGCGCTCGACGGTATGTTCCAATTCGCGGACGTTGCCGGGCCAGGCATATTGCATCATCTGCTGCATGGCGGCCGGGGAAAAGCTACTGACCTGCTTGCGATAGCGGGTCCGGTTGCGGGTGAGAAAGTGCTGAGCCAGCAAAGGGATATCCTCGCGGCGGTCGCGCAGAGCCGGCAGGTGAATCTCGACCGTGTTGAGGCGAAAGAGCAGATCCTCGCGAAAACTGCCTGCCTTGGCCTCTTCATGCAGGTCGGCGTTGGTAGCGGAGAGCAAGCGGACATCGACGCGCCGGGTCTGCGACGAGCCGACACGCTCCAGTTCGCCGGACTCAAGCACGCGCAGCAGTTTGGCCTGCTGGCGCAGCGGGACGTTGGCGATCTCATCGAGGAAGAGCGTGCCGCCGTTGGCCAGCTCAAAGCGGCCGACGCGATCGTTCCGCGCATAGGTGAACGCGCCTTTCACATGGCCGAAGATCTCGCTTTCAAAAGTGCCCTCGGGCAATCCTCCGGCATTGACCGCGACCAGTGCCATGCGCGAGCGTGGCGAGGCCGCGTGCAGCAGTTTGGCGACAATCTCTTTCCCGGTGCCATGCTCGCCTGTGATGAGCACGTTGGCGTCGGAGGGGCCGATCTGCGCGATCAAATCCAGCACCGGCCGCATGGCAGGCGCGCTGGCCACAAACTCCGGCATTCCATCGGCGCGCAACAGACGGTTTTCCAATTCGAGCTGACGCGCGCGCCGCAGCGCCTGGCGCAGCTCGGCGTGGACGCGAACCAGCGAAAGCAGGCGTTCGTTCTCCCATGGCTTCTGAATAAAATCGCGCGCGCCGCGCTTGATGCATTCGACGGCCAGATCGACGTTGCCCCACGCGGTCATAACGATCACGGGAAGATGCGCATCAAACTCCCGGATGCGCGCCAGCAGGTCAAGTCCCTCCTGGCCTGAGGTCGTATCGCGCGTGTAATTGAGGTCGATGAGCAGCACATCGTAGTCGGCCTCGCTCAGCGCCTCCATAAGCAACTGAGGTGAACGGGCGCAGTCCACGTCGATCCCCTGCGGCTCCAGCAGAAGTTCGACGGCTTCGAGGATGTGGGGTTGATCGTCGGCAACCAGAATTCGGATTGTCTCACTCTTACTTGAGATGGTCTGCCTCCACGGTGCCGGCCTTCGCGTCGGCGATTGAGATCCCGTAGTCCTCGAGTACCGAGCCGGTCGCGCGCCGTACCTCGATGCGCGCCTTTTCGTACGCCGTCTCGGCTGTGACCAGCGCTGACTCGGCCAGAGCCAGATCGTGCTCGGCCCCCAGCGTCTGCTGATTCGATCCTGCTCCCAGCTTTTGCTCTTTCTGCATGATATCCAAAGTCCGTTGGGCCAGGTCGCGGGCCTTGCGAGCCGCGTCCACTCTGGCGGCGCCCTGTTCAACAGCATAACGCGCGTTGCGCACCTCGATACGGATACGCTTCTTAAGCTCCTCAGCGTATACCTGGGATTGCCGGTACTCAAGCTCGGTGCGATATTGATCGGCCTTGGCGATTCGGTTGCGCAGCGGGACCATCAATTGAAAGCCGACCTGGTATTCCGGCGATGTGTAATTGAGCGCATTCTCGAGCGTGCCGCCATACCCCCCCGGCGCGATAATCTTGCTCCCATTCGCGACGCCGCCATACCCATTGCCGCTGTAAAAGCCATACAGGCCAAGCGACGGCAGCAGAGCATTGCGAGCGGTCTTGCGGCTTAACTCGCGGTTTTCCAGATCGAGGCTCGACTCCTGCAACTCTGTCCGGCTCTTGAGCGCATCCGTAATCATTTCTTGAATGGGTTCTGCGATCGGCTCGATCCGGCTGGCAATGTGATCTACAGGCACCACCGGCATCTCTTCAAGCACTGGGTCGTCCAAAGAGCGCGTGATGGCATTTTTCATATAGAGTTCCTGGAGCTCGAGATTGGTGCGAGCCACAGTTAAATCCTGTTCGCGCGTGGCCAACTCGCCCTCTTCCTTCAGCACGTCCATCTCCGGAATAGCCTGCAACTCAAGTTGCTTGCGGCCGGCATTCAGCGTCTCAGTGGCGAAGGCCACCGAACGCTCACCGACCTGCTCGTTGTCATAAGCGCTCACCAGGTCCCAGTAGAGATCGCAGATTTGAGTCACTGTTGCGATCACTTGAGCGCGAAATGCGATGTCGGAGATTTTCTGGTTGGTGCGCGCGATTCTTAGGAATCGCAGATTCGGCCCCAGCCCAAAGCCGGCCAGCAATTGCTGCTGGAAGAGGAAACGCACGCTGGCGTTGAGTTGGGGGTTCAGGCCATTCTCAGGGCTGTTGGACGTGGTCCGGTTGTTATCCCAATCGACCTGCGTATAAGTGCCGGTTGGGAAGGACTGATTGTAGCTCATGTTGAGCAGATTGGTATTCAGTTTGTAGACCGGCACGTTATAGAGTTGCAGGTTGGTAAGCTGCTGCGAGGTATGATCGCTATAAACCTGCGCACTGAAGTTAGGATCGAAACTCGACACTGCGGTGCCTGTTCCGAGAGTCGACGAAACGATGCCCGATGCTCCCGCGCCCGCGCCGCCGGCGCCACTCGATGTGCCGCCCGCGCCCGTGCCCCCGCCCGCGCCGCCTGCGCCGCCGCCGGGAGTGCCCTGCACAACGCCGGTGTTGACGCCGCGCACCGCGCCGCCCGCCTTGGTCCGCTGCACGTCCATCTGCGCGATGGGAAGGTTGTAGCGCGCGATCACCATGTCCAGGTTGTTCTCAAGGGCGAGGTCGATGGCATCGCGCAGCGAGAGATAGATCTTGCCTTCGCGCACCATTTGATCGAGCCGCGGGGAGTTGGCCATATTGGGCGGTGGCACAATCTTCCCGCGATAGGCGTCGAAGGGATTGCGGGAGGGGCGTAACAGTTGATCAAAGGGAATCTGCGACGCATGCCCTGGGGTCGAAACAGCCGGTGTTTGAACGGCGACTTGAGCTGCAGGCACGGCCATCGGCTCGGCAGCCAGTGCGAAACCGGCGTGCATGAGAAGAATCACGGTAAGATGCCGGATGCACTTGTCCTTGATTGCCCGAAATCGATTCACTGTGCAACTCCCTGCGTTGCGGTTGAGGGAAGTTTTTCGTCGCGCGTCATCCAGCCATCGCGCAGTTCGATGATGCGCTGGCCGTAGCGCGCGTTCTCTTCCGAATGCGTGACTTGCACGATGGTCGTGCCGGCGCGATTCAGTTCGCAAAAGAGCTTCATGATTTCGTGTGCCTGTGTCGAGTGCAGATTACCGGTCGGCTCGTCGGCCAGCAGCAGCGCGGGAGCATGAACCACGGCGCGGGCAATGCCGACCAGTTGCTGTTGTCCGCCGGAGAGCTGCGAGGGATATAAGTCCTTTTTGGCGACAATCTGGAAGCGGTCGAGAATATCGGCGACCATTCCTTGCCTTTCTTTGGCAGGCATGTTCTTATAACTCAGTGGTAAGTCGATGTTCTCGGCGACCGTCAGATCGTCCAGCAGCTGATAACTCTGAAAGACCATGCCGATACGCTGGCGCGCGAGGTCGGCGCGCTGCTTGCGATTCAGTTTGTGCACAGCCGTTTCGCCAAACCAGTACTCGCCCAGCCATGCATCGTCGAGCAGCGCCAGCACGTTCAGCAGTGAGGATTTCCCTGCGCCCGAAGGCCCCATTACGGTGATGAACTCGCCTTCCTTGATGGTGAGCCCGATGCGGCGCAGCACCCAGGTTTCCGTGGGCCCGGTCTTGTAACTACGTTCCACATTTTTCAGTTCGATCATTGTGTTACTCCGATCTCGATACAACTTGTTTCTCAAAGTCATTCGGCTCGCAAAGCTTGCATTGGGTCGAGCTTGGAGGCCTTGGTTGCCGGGAGCCAGACTGCGAGCAGGGCCACAGCGGTCAAGATCACAGGCACCGTGCAAAAGACGATCGGGTCCCACGACTTGACGCCGAAGAGGAAACTGGCAATCAGGCCGGTGAGTCCAAAGGCCGCGCCGATGCCCAGAATTACGCCAGCGATGGCCAGCCTCATGCCATGCCATACAACGAGGTTTCGAATCTTGTTGCGGTCGGCGCCGAGAGCCATGCGGATGCCCATCTCTTGTGTGCACTGCTGGACGGAGTAGGCCATGAGGCCGTAGATGCCGATGGCGGCCAGAAGCAGGGCAGCGGCGCCGAGGATGGTGAGCAGAAGCATATTGAAGCTGTCGCGGGCGGTGGAACGGACCACTATCTCGTCCATGGACCGAACGTGCGCCACCGGAAAGCCGCCACTGGCCTGGCGCAGCTGCTCGGTGACGGCGACGATGACCTGATGCGGGTCGCCGTGGGTGCGCACGATCCAATCAACCGGGCCCATGCTGGTGTTCATCGCCGTCATTCCATTGGTCACCTGAGCCTCGGGAATGATCATCATGGGGCGCGGATCTCGATTGAGGCCGCTATCGTGGATATCTCCAACAACGCCGACGATCTGGCGCGCCGGCTCTTCAAACTGAGGACCTATGCCCTTGCCAAGGATCATTTGCTGTCCTACCGGATTCTCTTTGGGCCAGAACTGTTTCGCCATGGCTTGATTGATAAGGACTACGCCAGGCGCGCCTGCAACATCGCTGTCGTTAAAGTCGCGGCCTCGCAGGATGGGAGTCTTGAAGACGTTGAAGTAACCCGGCGAGACATCCATCCAGCCGGCGAAACCGGTCTGCGTCTCTTTGCCGAGCGGCCGGCCAACAATAGTGAAGGACAGAGTATAGGTGCCTCCGAGAGGCAGGCAGCAAGCGGTGGCAGAGGCTTCGACGCCGGGGACGGCATTCAAGCGCTCGCGGCCATAGCGCGAGAGTTGGGCCACGCCCGCCGTCTTCTGATATCGGTCGTCTGTGAGCGACATCTGGAGCGTGAGCACATTGTGGGTATCGATGCCGGGATTGACCGCGCGCAGAGCGATGAATGTGCGGATCAGCAGTGCTGCGCCGATGAGCAGCACCAGGGCAAACGAAACTTCGCCGATGACCAGCAGCGAGCGAGCCTTGCTCTGGCGAAATCCCGTACTGGGACGGTTGCCAGCGTCTTTCAATGAGGAATTGAGATCGAGGCGCGAGGTGCTTAAGGCAGGAAAAAGACCAAAAAGAATTCCGGTGAAGAGTGAAACCGCAATTGTGAAGCAGAGAACGCGCCAATCGAGCCCCACTGCGGCGCCTTCTTCACCAATGCGGGGAAGGCCGGCAGGGCTGATGGCGAGCAGGGTGCGGACACCTTCGTAGCCGAGTAGGAGACCAAGCGTGCCGCCCGCGACGGAGAGCAGAACGCTTTCAGTGAGCAGTTGCCGGATAACTCGCGCGCGGCCTGCGCCGAGGGCGGAGCGGATAGCGAACTCGCGTTTGCGTACCGTGGCGCGGGCGAGCAGCAGGTTGGCTACATTGGCACAGGCGATGAGAAGCACCAGGCCCACCGCGCCGAGCAGGACAAGTAGCGAGGTGCGCACATTGCCGACGATACTGTCGCGCAGAGGCTCGACGGCGAATTTCTCCGAACGGGCCGGCCAGTCCCGGTGGAATTGCTGGGAAGCTAGTTTCATTTGCGCGTTGGCCTGGGCCAGCGTGACGCCGGGCTTGAGCATTCCCGCAACCGAAAAGTAGTCGCCCTGATTGGTGCTGTTGGGCTCGAATTGAAAGGGCAGCCAGATCTCCGCTTCGGGGTCCGATTGGAAGGACTTCGCCAGGACTCCGACGATTGTATATGGCTCATTGCCGAGCGAGAGCGAGCTTCCGACGATTTTTGGATCGCCGCCGAAGTTGCGCTGCCACAAGCCACAGCTCAGCACCACCACTTTGCCGCCGTTGGGCTGATCCTCTTGTGGAGTGAAGGTGCGACCCAACATAACAGGAACGCCGAAAAGGCGGAAGTATCCCTCGGTCACATGGAGGCCGTGGACTTGCTCCGGGCGGTCGCCGGTGATATTGAAACCGGGACCGGCGAAATCGTATGCGGCCACTTCTTTGAAGATGCTGGTCTGCTGCTGCCAGTTGTGAAATTTGGGGATGGAAGAGACGGAAGTACTGCCGCCGGAGTAGGTGGTGAGGAACTGCACGATGCAATCCGCGTCAGGATACGAGAGCGGCTTTAGCAGAACTGCATTGACGACGGTGAAGATCGCCGTGTTTGCGCCGATGCCCAGCGCCAGCGTAAGCACCGCTGTCAGCGTAAATCCCGACGACTTGCGCAACTGGCGCAGTGCGTAGCGAATGTCTTGAAGCAGCGTACTCATCGTTCTCTCCCGATTGAAAACTCGGATTGGAAGCTACTCGGTTCGCAATGCCTGCATTGGTTCGATGGAAGCGGCGCGGCGAGCGGGGATATAGCAGGCCAGCAGTGCAACGATGCACAACGTCAGCGAAACAGTTGCTAAGGTGAGCCAGTCGGCCGTCCCAACGCCATAGAGCATCCCGCGCAATAAGCGCGTGAAGGCAAGGGAGACGGCAAGTCCAAAAGCCAGGCCGATCAGAGTCAGCCGCAGCCCTTGCCGCAGGATCTGGCGGAATACATCGTCGCGCGCCGCACCCAACGCCATGCGGATGCCGATTTCATGCGTCCGTTGCTTGGTCGAGTAGGCAACCACTCCGTAGATGCCCACAGAGGCCAGAAGCATGGCCAACAGGCCAAAGGAGCCGGCGAAGACCACAACGATGCGCTCAAAGACGTTGCCGATCCGCATATTTGTCTTCAGCGTTGTGACGTTGAAAAGAGGCAGGTCGGGACTCAATTCATGCACCGCTTGATCGATGGCGGCGGAGTACGCCATCGGGTCGCCGTTGACGCGCACATGAAGAGTCACCAGATTCTCATAGCGCTGCGCAAGGGGCACGAGCACAAGCGGAGCCGATTCGTACGTCAGGCGGCGATATTTTCCGTTGGCAGCCACGCCGGCAACCGTGTACCACCGGTTGGCAATCTGAACTCGTTTGCCGATTGCGTCCTGACCGGGCCAGTAGCGACTGACAAAGGCCTGATTGACGATGGTCACGGGCTGGGTGTCCGCGCTATCGGCATCGGTGAAGTCGCGTCCCGCAAGCAGAGGCGTGCGCAGGGTCATAAGATAACCCGCGCCAACGATTCCCCTGTCCGCTTCGATTGATTCATGGGGACGGGGACTATAGCCTTCGGGCATTACGCCTTCAGAGTGAATAGTGAAGCTGAGAGGCGAAAAGTCGGCCAACGTCGCCGATTCAACACCAGGCAGAGCCTTGACGCGCTCCAGAATCTGGCGGTCGAGTACCAACGCCTTGGCGTCGGTAAATCCAAGCGGATCGAGATCGTATGAGGCGAGATACACATGATCTGCATCGAAGCCAAGATTGGCATTCTGGGCTTTATTGAGGCTGCGGACGAACAATCCGGCGCAGACCAGTAGAGTCAGCGACAGCGCAACCTGCATGACCACGAGTCCAGAAGCGAGGCGGGACTTGTGCAGGCCGCCGGAGGTATTGAGCGCCTCGTCCTTGAGCACAGTCGCGGGCGAAAGAGAGGAGGCTCGCATGGCAGGAACCGCGCCTGCCACAACCGAGGTGAACACGGCAATCAGAATCGTGACCAGCATAACCGCGCTGTCAACGCTGCCATTCACGTTGATCGGCAGCGTAGTCATAGGTAAAAAGGAGCCCAGCGTGCGCGCTGTCCAGAAGGTGATCGCCAGAGCAACTCCGCCACCAGCCAGGGCAATCAGGAGATTCTCAACCATGAGTTGCCGCACGAGCCTCCACCGGCTCGCCCCCATCGAGAGTCGAATGGCGTACTCGCGGCGGCGCGCGACCGAACGCACGAGCAGAAGATTCGCCACGTTGGCGCAGGCTAGCAGCAAGAGCACGGCAGCCAGTGCCAGCAGAATCGGCAGAGTTCCATAGAGGTAAACGTTGGCTCCGAAGGGAGAGCGCCAAAGCGGGTCAGTCGTGATCAGGTTGTTGCCCTGATGCGAAACTGGGTAGGCGTCAGCGATGCGCTGCATCAGCAGATTGAATTCATTCTCGACTTGACGATGATCTGCGCCGGGGCGAAGCACGCCAAGCACATTGAGCCAGGAGACGCCTCGGTCGTCGATGCGCGTCGATCCCCAGATCTGGCGGTCCATGCCAAGAGGAATCCAAAGCTCGGTGCGCAGCCCGCTCTTGCAGCCTTGAAAGCCGCGTGGAGCCACGCCCACCACGGTGTATGTGTGAAGGTTGATCTGCGTTGTCTTGCCGACGATCGACGGATCACCTCCGAATCTGCTCTGCCACAGATCGTACCCGAGCACAACATCCGGCGAGCCGGCGCTTTCGTTTGTCCACGAAGGAAGGAGGGTTCTACCTAGAATCGGCTTGACGCCCAGCACTTCAAAATAATTCGCCGATGTCAGCGCGCCATAGATGCGCTGCGGTCTGCCGTCGCCTGTGAGAGCCACATAGTCGTCGTGATAGGCAAGTAATCCGCTCAGCGTCTTTGAGCTATCGCGCAGATCCGCGTAGTCCATGTAAGAGAAGGGCGGACTCGCATGTTCGCTCCTCTCTCCGCGCTGGAGCGTGAGCATGTTGCTCGTGCTTCGAACGCCGGGAATGGGATTGAAGAGCGTCGAGTTGATCCAACTGAAGATCGTGCTGTTGGCGGCGATGCCCAAAGCCAGCGTACCCACCGCCAGAGCAGCGAAGCCTGGCGACTTGCGCAACTGGCGCAGAGCGTACTGAATGTCTTGAAGCAGCGAGTTCATCAGTCTTTCTCCTCTGCAATGGGAAGGTGCGTTATTCGGCTCGCAGTGCCTGCATGGGTTCGATGGATGCGGCGCGAGCGGCCGGAATCAGCGCTGCGAGGATGCCGGCAACGACCAGCAGCAGAGCCACCATGAGAAGACTTCCCGCATCTCTCCGCGCGTCAAGGTAGATGATCATGCCAATGAGCTTGCGGGCGAAAAAGGTCAGCACCAGCCCCGCAGCGACGCCCGCCGCCAGCATCCACGCTACGCGCTTTAGCACCATCGTCAGAATGCGTGACCGCGAAGCTCCCAGCGCCATGCGAACGCCGATGTCGCGCGAGGACTGCTCCACCTCGTGGCTCACCAGGCCATACAAGCCGACCAGAGCCAGAGCCAATGCAAGGGCGCCGAAGATGCCGAACAGCCAACTCTCCATGCGCTGGAAAACCAGTGTCTCTGAAAGCACATCCGTCATGGTGCGCGGTTCCTCGAAGGGCGCCGTTGGGTCCACGGCGTGCAACGCGCTGCGGATGGCTGGAATCAATGCGCGAGGATCGCCATCGGATCGCACGACCAGCGAAAAGCCGTTGAGGTAAACGCTCCGCTCGCTGAGTGGAGTCTCGTCGATGAGCGAGTCGTGTTCGGCCAATGGGGGCTCGTAGATGTCTTGTCGGACACTGCCGGTCACACCCACAATACGCGGCCACTTCGTCTCGTCCTTGCCAAACTCGATCCGCTGCATAGTTGGGTCGAGACCGTTGGGAATGAACTTCCCCACAAAGGCTTCATTCACCACGATCGTCGGCGAAGTGTTCGCCGGGCGGTCAAGGCCCGGAGAGAGCGCGCGCCCGCTGTGCAATGGAATTTGGAAGACATCGTAGTAGCCGGCGCTGACAACACGTTCTTCCGAGAGCATCTCCCGGTTAGGTGGATTGGGCGGCTGGCCGGCGATGTGCACGTCAGAATTCGATCCCCAGTTCTCAATCGGCAACATGTTGATTACGCCCGCGGCGCGGACCCCTGGCAAGTGCGTCACACGATCGAGCAACGGCTGGTAGAAATCGGCGATCACGTCGCGGTCTTCGTAGCGCGACGACTCGTAATTCAATGGCACGGCCAGGATATGCGCGGGGTCGAAGCCGAGATCGGCATGGCGGTAGCGCGTGACGACGCGGATGAGCAGGCCCGAGACTACAACGAGCACCAGCGTGAGCGCGATCTGCGTGACGACAAAACGGGCGCGCAGCCGGTGTTGACCGCGTCCTGAGCCGGCGCTGCCGCCGGCCTTCAGCGCACGGCTGGGATCGACGAAGGAAAGCCGCAGCGCCGGATAGAGCGACGCCAGGATGCTTGCCGCGGCCGATACTGCAAGCGCGGCGGCCAGCATCGCCCAATTGAGGCGAATCTCCGCGCCACGCGACAGAGCGTGAATCAGGAATGCGCGCATCACGCCAAGCGTGGCCCATGCTACGAACATGCCGCCGGCGGCGCCCAGTACCGCCAGCACCAATCCTTCGGTGAGCACCTGGCGCAATAAGCGGGTACGTCCCGCTCCGATCGCCGCTCTCATGCCCATTTCGCGTTCTCGTTTCACTCCCCGTGCCAGCAACAGTCCGGCCACGTTCACGCAGCCGATGGCCAGCACCGCAAGCACCGCGCCTAGCAGCGTCCAGAGCGGTCCCTTGCTTTGTCCGACTACATCCTCCGCTAAAGCCGCCAATTGCGCCGTCCGTCCCTCATCGGTGTCGGGGTAGGCGCGGCCGAGATCGCCGAAGACATGGGATAGATCGGCTTGTGCCTGCTGGAGGGTTACGCCATCCTTGAGGCGCGCTACGGTTTGTAGCCAGTGGTTGCCGCGCGGCTGCATCCATGGGTGACTTTCAGTGTGCACCGGCGTGTAGATTGCATCTTGTCTGCCGAGAGGAAAGCGGAAACCGGCGGGCATGATGCCGACGACCGTATAGGCGCGCCCGTCCAGCTTGATCGCGCTGTTCACAATGCTCCGGTCTCCGCCAAAGTACCGTTGCCACGCGTCATAGCTGAGAACCGCCACATTATTCTTGCCCGTTTGTCCTTCTACCGGCAGGAACGTCCGGCCTATCAGCGGATTGACGCCGAAGACCGAGAAGAAGTTGGCGGTTGTGTTCACCGTGTGCAGAAGGACCGCACCGCCGTCCGGTGTTTCTATGGTCGCCTTGAAGAAGTCGATGTATCCGGCCAGCGCGGCGAAAGCGTGCACTTGCGCGCATTCGTCCTGGAAGCTGGGCCAGGAATCGGGCTGCGAATAGTGGCTGCGACTGAAGGTGTTGATGCGGACGATTCGCTCCGGCTGCGCGTAAGGCAGCGGGCGCAGGATCACCGCGTCGATCACGCAGAAGACCGCCGTGGCCGCTCCCACGCTGAGTGCCAGCGTTAGCACGACAATGAAGGTGAATCCGGGGGAACGGCGAAGTTGCCGCAACGCATAGCTCAGATCTTGAATTATGTTCTGCAGCATGACTACGCCTCAACTTCCGCTTCCAGCTTCTTCAACTCCGTCTCTGAGACGACTTTGCCATCGAACAGATGCACCTCGCGCTGCGCGTGCTTGGCAAAGCGCGGATCGTGCGTCACCATGCAGATCGTCGCGCCCTCGCGGTGCAGATCGGCCAGCAGATGCATCACGGCCTCGCCATTCTTCGAGTCCAGGTTGCCGGTTGGCTCGTCGGCCAGCAGGATCGATGGGGAACCGGCTAGTGCGCGCGCCACGGCCACACGCTGCTGCTGGCCGCCGGAGAGCTGCGCCGGATAATGCTTCATGCGATGCGCCATGTTCACGCGCTCCAGCGCTTCCTTGACGCGCTTCTTGCGCTCGGACGAAGGCATGCCCGCGCGATAAGTCAGCGGCAGTTCGACATTTTCTTCGACCGTCAGATCGCCGATAAGATTGAAGCTCTGAAAGATGAAACCGATCTCCTGGTTGCGAATGCGTGAACGCTCGCTGAAGCTCAGGTTCTCGACCGGGTTGCCGTTGAGCAGATACTTGCCGCCGGTCGGCGTATCGAGCAGGCCGAGTATCGAAAGCAGCGTGGATTTGCCGCAGCCCGACGGGCCGCTCATCGCCAGGTACTCGCCTCGCGAGATGGTCAGGTGTATGCCGGAGAGCGCGTGCGTCTCCACTTCGTCGGTGTAGAAGACCTTGGTCAGATCTTCAATGTCAATCAGCTTATCGTTCGATTCCATCGTCTCCCCCTCGTAGCCAGTTGTCAGTTGTCAGCCTTCAGTTATCAGTCTTCGGTGATCGCGGGCGGTTTCTGATCCGTGACCCCTGATCTCTGATCCCTGTCCTTACTCCAGCCGAATGCGGTCCACGTTGTCCCAGCGCGACATGTCGGAGAGGATCACCGTGTCACCTTCCTTCAATCCCTCGATTACCTGAATGCTATTGACCGAGGCCCGGCCCACCTGCACCGGAACCCGCGTCGCGCCTTTGCCGTCGGCATCGATTCTGAAGAGGCTCAGCGTGGAGTTCTCGTTGCCCAGAGCCGGCCGGCCGACGTAAAGCACGTCCGTCATGCGTTCCAGGTCGATCGTTCCATCGACGCTCAAGTCGGGCCGCGCGCCCTGCGGCAGAGGCCCGGTGAGTTCCACGTCAACGGTGACCGTTCCATTCTGCACACCCGGATCGATGCGCTGAACTCGGCCGGGAATGACGCCATTGTGCGTGTCGATCGAGGCAGGCTGGCCGATCTGAATGTCGCGTGCCTGCGTCTCGGCGATCTTGAGCGAGGCCTTCAGTTGATCCGGCTGGACAACCTTGGCTAGCGTGACGCCGGGCGCAACGTGTTCGCCTACCTGGTGCGGCAGGTCCACCAGCACGCCGCTGATGCCGGCGGTGACATGTAGAGCTGCCAGTTGTTCCTGCTTGAGCCGGTAAAGCGCGCGTGCCTGATCTACCAGCGTCTGTTGCACCGCGAGTTGCGAGGCGATCACCTTTTCGTTCATCGCGATGCGGTCGTCCTCGATCTTGTTGCGCGTGGTGAGTTCGTCGGCCTTGCCCTGCGAGGCTTTGTAGGCCAGTCCTGAGATGACGCCGAGATCGTAGAGCGCCTTGTCGGTCTGCGCCTGGAGCTTGGCCTGGCTAAAGTCCGCACCAACCGTTGCCGCGCCGGCCTTCTGCGTCATCAGGTCGTTTTCGAGCTTCACCTGCGTGTTGTGATACTCGCTCTCGGCGGCCTTCAGAGCGAGTCCGGCATTCATGGCCTCCTGCTCAAGCTGGGGGTATGCGAGATCCATGATGATCGTGTTCGGCTCGACATGCGCGCCGGGCAGCACCAGAATCCGGGTGACCGTGGCCTCGGTCTCAGCGGGTATAAGACGCAACCGGTCTTCGCGCGGAACCAATGTTCCGGTTGAACCGCGCACCTGGCGGATCATCGGCCCGCGTTTCACCGTGTCGGACCAGATGGTGGAGCGATCCACGGAGGGCGCGGCCGGCTTGAGGCGCAAAACAACCACCACCAGAACGGCCAACACCACCGCTGCGACGCCGGCCCACGTTGCGTACCGGCGTATCTTTTTCTGCTTCAAATCTGGGCGTGCGATATCCATCGATCTGGGATATAGCATCTGTTGCACCAAACTGCATTTGAGCTTTTACGTTGAAAACGAATAGGTTGTTACGCAATATCAAGACGCGGAAATCCATTGCAGTGACCGATTGCGAAAGAAACTGTCCGATTCCGAACAGTGAGAGGCCTGCTAATGAAGGAAGTTGCCGCAGAGAAACGGTTTTTGGGAGCGGTTATGCTCCGGAGGTTCTTCCATTGGCCAGATCGCGTGCGGCCTCGACCAAGCTCTCCGGCCGCCCCAGATCGCGCCAGTTGCATCCGTCGGCGCGAAAGGCGATGATCTTCTCTCCCTCGGCCACAAAACGCAGATAGGCATCAATGATCGAGAACGCGCCATTTTCCGTCAGCTTCGCGAAGATCTTCGGAGAAATTACGTGAATGCCGGAGAAGGCCAGCGGCTGCACCCTCTCAACGGACCGCACCAACTCGGCCTGCCCCCCCGGCCCAGCTCGGCGGCCACAGAGCCGGCCGGAGTCATCGAATAAGAGATAGCGCGAGGTAGGACGGTCCTGAACCGCCAGAGTGGCGAGAGCGGCCTTTTCAAGGTGAAAAAGAACCATGCGCCCGAGATCGATGTCGCTGATGACATCGACGTTGTGCAGGATGAAGGGTTCTTGCGAACCTGCTCCGAAAAATGAAGCAGCCCTCTTCAAGCCGCCGCCGGTGTCGAGCAACTCCTCTTCGCGAGAGACTTCGATTCTTATGCCGAAGTTGTCGTTTGCCTTCAGGTACTCGACGATCATCTCCGCGTGATGATGCGCGTTGACAATCACTTCGTTTACGCCGAAGACGCGCAATCGGGCAAGCACATCCTCCAGCAGCGTATGGCCGGCGACCTCAACCAGAGCCTTGGGTCTGTCGTCGGTCAGCGGTCTAAGCCGCGTTCCCAGACCGGCGGCCAGAATCATCGCTTTCATCGGGCCGAATTCTCCAATTCTTTCTTCTCCTGCTCGATATGCCGGACGACCACTTCCACGCCGTTTGCCCGCAGATGCGTCGCCAACTGCTCGGCCAGATAGACCGAGCGATGCTGGCCGCCGGTGCAGCCAAACGACACCATCAGGTCCTTAAAGCCGCGACGCCGAAAGGCATTCACGCTCGCATCCACCAGCGCGACGACGTTGGCGAAATACTGATGCACGCTTGGCTGGTGATCCAGATATTCGATCACCGCCGTGTCCTTGCCGGTCAACTGCCGGAAGCGTTCTTCACGGCCTGGATTCGGCAAGCTCCGAAGATCGAAGACATACCCGCCGCCGTTTCCCGTCTCATCTTCAGGCATGTCGCGATGAAAGCTGAAGCTGAAGATTCGCACCTTTAGGCCCTCCGTGGAAGAGGCCAATCTTTGCAGTTTCTCTGAGGTTGAGATTCCATCGAGCGCTTCCATCAGAGAAGGCAGCGCTATCGGCAACTTGATGTTTGCAGCCAGCCAGCGCAGGTTCTTCAGCGCATACGGCACACTCTGTAGGAAGTGGGCCTTGCGCTCATAAAAGCCTCGGAAACCGTAAGCGCCCAGAGCTTGCAGGATGCGCACATAGACGAACGCGTAATAGTGCTCCATGAATGCTTCGCGGTCCAGCGAAATGAAGCAGCCAAGGCATTCAAGATAATAGTCCAGGAACTCCTTGCGTAATTCTGGAGGCAGATTGGCCTTGCCGTCGTAGAGCAGGGAAGCGATATCATACTGCAGCGCACCCTTGCGGCCTCCCTGATAGTCCAGGAAAAACGGCTGACCGTCGCGCAACATCACATTGCGGCTTTGAAAATCCCGGTAAAGAAAGTAGTCGTGGCTCGCGCCCAGCAGAAACTTCGTCAGCCGGCTGAAGTCGGTTTCAAGAGCCTGTTCGTTGAAGGGAATGCCGGCGAGGCGCAAAAAATAGTACTTGAAGTAATTCAGATCCCAGGCGATCGACTGGCGGTCGAAGCTTGCTCTCGGATAGCAGACCTTATAGTTCAGATCGCGGCCTGCCTCGACCTGAAAACGCGGCAACACGGCCACCACTTTGCGATAAGCTTCCTTGGCTTCGGGAGCGATGGCGTCGCCGGTGCGATGCGCGCCGAGGAATTCGAAGAGCGTTGTGTCGCCAAGATCCTCTTCAAGGTAGGCGCCTTGGTCCAGATCCTCCGCATAGATCTCAGGCACCGGCAATCCGCGACGCCGAAAATGCCTGGAAAACTCAAGGAACGCAGCGTTCTCCTCACGCACGGAATACTTGATGCCGATGGCGCTGAATCCGCCGCCGTTCAGCCGAATTATGGCTCGTCCCGAGCCGCCCAACTGGCCCTGAAGCGGCCGCACATCCTCGGCCGGCACGTGAAAATGCTGCTCGAACAGTTGTTGAAGAACGTCCATGATCTCGTTTCAAAGGTGACGCTGGCTGCTACACAAAGATACTGAGTCGAGGGAAGCGTACGCAAGGCGCGGATGCGGTCACTCAGCTCCGTCACCTAAAATCCTCTCTATGAGCATAGTTCTTGTCACCGGCGGATCGGGATTCATCGGCAGCCATGCAGTCCTACAGCTTCTTGCGGCGGGCCATCAAGTTCGCACAACGGTGCGCAGCCTGAAGAGCGAGGTCGATGCGCGCAATCTGTTGCGCGAGGGCGGCGGCGAGCCCGGCAGCCGTTTGTCCTTCTTTGCCGCCGATCTGGAGAACGATGCCGGTTGGCGCGAAGCCGTAGCTGGATGCGAATACGTTCTGCATGTCGCATCGCCGTTTCCTCCGGGCGTTCCGAAGCATGAAGATGAGCTAATCGTGCCTGCCCGCGATGGCGCACTCCGCGTGCTGCGCGCTTCGCGCGATGCTGGCGTCAAACGCGTGGTGCTCACCTCCTCCTTCGCGGCGATCGGGTACGGTACAGGCGAGAAGCCTCAGAATGCTCCATTCGATGAGAGAGATTGGACCAACCCCAACGCCGAAGTCTCCGCCTACGTGAAGTCGAAGACCCTGGCCGAACGCGCTGCATGGGATTTCATTGCGCTCGAGGGCGGCAGACTTGAGCTCTCCGTCGTCAATCCAGTCCTTGTCTTAGGCCCGGTTCTGGGGCCGGACTACTCGACCTCGATCGCCATTGTGAAGCGCATGATGGACGGCGACCTGCCCGGCTCCCTGAAGCTCTACCTTGGCATCGTGGATGTGCGCGACGTAGTCGATCTGCACATCCGCGCAATGACAAGTCCCGATGCCAAAGGAGAACGCTTTCTGGCCACGGCAGGAGATTTTCTATCAATGCTCGAAATTTCAAGAATCCTGAGGAACCGGATGGGTGAGTTTGGCAGTAAGACGCCGACAAGAGAGTTGCCCAACTGGCTGGTGCACCTGATCGCTTTGACCGTTCGAGAGGTAAGGCAAACCCTGCCAGACCTTGGCAAGATGAAAAACGCAACCAGCGAGAAGGCCCGGCGCGTTCTGGGCTGGAAGCCGCGTTCGAATGAGGAGTGCATCGTCGCCACCGCCGAAAGCTTGATCCAGCTTGGCCTCTTGAAGAACAGCCCGAGACTTGCAAGCTCTGATTCCTAAGCTCCGTAAGGTGAGTGGCGTCACAGTATACTGTTGTTCTGCAACAGTAGGGTGAGAAACGAAATGTACCTGCTTTGGCTCCGAGTTGCGGCGTTGCTCTATGCGGCGGCCTCGATCGCCGTCTTCCCGGCCGTATTTTACGGTCTGATCCGCTGGCGAAAGAGCTGCGTTCACCTCGGCGGCCTGGCCTTTTTCTTTCACTTCGTCTCCTGCGTCGAAATGCTGGTTCAGGCTCACCGCATTGTGCCGGTGGGCACCCGCGAGGTGGAGTCCCTTTTGGGCTTTGCGATCGCCGGCCTGTTCTTCCTGATTTGGTGGCTCTACGATGCGATTTCGCTGGGGATCTTCGCTCTGCCGGTGACTTTTCTGGCCGTACTGGTCCCCGCGCTGGGTCCTGAACGCTACGTCTTTCCTTCGAGCGACGTACGCATCAGTTGGCTGATCGCGCACATCGCAGCGCTGCTGGCTGCTTATGTTGCGCTCGGATTCAGCCTTCTGGCTTCAGTGCTTTACCTCCTCCAGGAGCGCCGCCTCAAGAGCAAACACAAGCAGGGAGAGGACTCCTGGTGGCTACCGCTGGACTGGTTGCCGCCGCTGGACACCCTGGAGCGCATTGCCCACGGCACTCTCGAATTCGGCTTTCCCTGCATGACCGTCGGCCTTGTGATCGGGTCTGTTCTGGCTCAGGAGACGCCACTGGGAGCCGCGTATTTCCTCGATCCGAAGGTGATCGCCTCCTTCATCCTGTGGGTGGTTTATGTTGCACTGCTGATGGTGCGCCGCTCGGCAGGCCTGCGCGGACGCCGCGCGGCATACCTCTCCGGCGCAGTCTTCCTCGTGATGCTCGCTGTCTTCGCCGTCAATATCGTCAGCCGGGTCCATAGGTACGGTCCTTAATGACTCTGATGATCATTGGCGTCAACCACAAGACCGCGCCCATCGAGATTCGCGAGCGCATCGCAATCTCGCGCGAGGATTTGCCGGAGACGACCCGCGCTCTGGCTGCCATCCCCGGCGTTGCCGAATGCATGATCGTCTCTACCTGCAATCGCGTAGAGATTCTAGCCGCAGTCGAGTCGTCGTCGAGCGAGCTGATGGCGTTCCTGCATCGCCACTTCAATCTCGATCCGGCCCTGCTTGCTCCGCATCTTTACGAACACCGCGACCAGGAGGCCGTGCGGCATCTTTTTCGCGTGGCCGCCAGTCTCGACTCGATGGTGGTGGGGGAGCCGCAGATTCTCGGTCAGGTAAAAGAGGCCTTTGCTGTGGCGCGCGCCTCGGGAACCGTGGGCGGCCTGCTCGATCACTTGCTGCAATGCGCCTTTGCCGCAGCCAAGAAGGTTCGCACAGAGACGGAAATCGGCTCGAACTCAGTCTCCATCGCATCGGTAGCTGTGGAACTTGCGCGAAAGATCTTTGGATCGCTCAACGGGCGTACGGTCTTTCTCGTCGGAGCAGGCAAGATGAGCGAACTGGCGGCGCGGCACCTGGTGCAGCAGGGTGCGGGAGCGATCCTGGTGACCAACCGGACCCAGGAGCGCGCGCAACGCATGGCCGAGACCTTTCAGGGCCGCGTAATTCCTTTTGATCAACTCTACGATACGGCCAGCCAGGCCGACATCGTGATCAGCTCGACCGGCGCGCCGCACCCGATTTTTCGCCGCGAGCATGGACGGGTGTTTCTACAGCAGCGGCGCAACCGGCCGATGTTCTTCATCGACATTGCCGTGCCTCGTGACGTCGACCCGGAGATGGGCAAGCTGGAGGGAATCTTTGTCTACGACATCGACGACCTGCAGCAGGTGGCCGCTTCGCACATGGCCGAGCGCAGCCGCGAGGCCACGGATGCCGAGGCGCTGATCGAGGTCGAGGTTGAGCGATTCCACCTGCGGCAGCGCACCGTCAACGTGGCTCCGGCGATTGTGGCGCTGCAACAGCAGGCCGAGGAGATTCGCCAGGCGGAGATCAAGCGCGCGCAGGCTCGGTTGGCCTCGCTGAGCGCCGAACAGCTTGCTGCAGTTGAGGCCCTGACCCGCGGGTTGGTCAACAAGTTCCTCCATCCGCCGATGCAGGCGCTCAAGCGGGCCGCACGCGAGAATGATGCTGCGCGGCTCGAGGCGCTTTGCCAGACGTGGTCGCTAAATACAGAAGCCGCCGGACTGGAGACCACCTTGGCCGACAACAAAACGACAGCAGTAAATCTTGAACCAGATCGAGCTGAAGGAGCGGAAATGAGCGAGAGCAGCGGATCGGGCCGCCCATGAAACTGCGCATCGGAAGCCGCGGCTCGCAATTGGCCTTGTGGCAGGCAAACCACATCGCTGGGCTGCTGCGCGGCCAGGGGCACGAAGTCGAGATTGAAATCATCAAAACGACCGGCGACCGGCTGCAAGAGGTCACGTTTGCCCAGGTCGGCTCGAAGGGCATGTTCACCAAGGAGATCGAGGAGGCGCTGGCCGACGGGCGCATCGACCTCGCTGTGCACTCGCTCAAGGATCTGCCTACCGAGTTGCCTGAGCCCTTCGCGCTGGCGGCGACGCCCTCGCGCGTCGATCCGAGGGATGTATCCATCTCTGCGCGGTTTTCAATCCTGGCCAGACTGCCTGAAGGCTCACGTGTTGGCACCAGCAGCCTGCGCCGCAGAGCCCTGTTGAAAGCACTCTATCCCGACCTGGTGGCCGTTGAATTCCGTGGCAACGTGGATACGCGGCTGAGCAAGCTGATGCATGGAGAGGTGGAATCGATCTTACTAGCCGCTGCGGGAGTAGATCGCATGGATCGATCCGAATGGGTGCGCGAGCGCTTGGAGCCCAGCGAGTTCTGTCCGGCGGCGGGGCAAGGCGCGTTGGGTATTGAGACACGCAAAGATGACGCGCCTACGATGAAGGCGGTTGCCTTCCTCGATGACGACGCTACGCGCTTTGCTGTAACTGTCGAACGGGCGGCGCTGGCGGCGCTAGGCGGCGGCTGCCAGGTGCCTATCGGTGTTCATTGCAGGCCGAGTTTGGTCCGGGTGGAGGACAGTGAGGCCGATGAAGTCTTCGCCGTCGTCGCCGATCCAGAGACCGGAACGGCGGTGCGGATTTATCATCGGGCGCTTCATGACGGCGCAGACGCTGCGGCGCTGGGGAACTTAGTGGCGCATAAGCTGCTTGAGGCTGGCGCCGGAGCTCTGCTTCAGACCTCGGATGGAGGCTCGCGGTGAGTCCGCTTCCTTTGGCTGGACGAAGGGTGCTCGTTACCCGTGCTCGGCTGCAGGCAGGCAAGCTCATCGACGGACTGCGCGCGCTGGGCGCAGAGCCGGTTTTGGTTCCAGGACTGGAGATTGTACCGCCGGAGTCTTACGCAGCGCTGGATGACGCGTTGCAGAATTTGGATCGATACGATTGGCTGATTCTTACAAGTTTTAATACGCTTCAGGCTATTGGCGCTCGTTGCGTGCTTTTCGGTGTGAATCCGGCCTATGCTCAGAGGTTGAAGGTAGCCGCTGTTGGCAGCGCGACGGCTGACGCGGCACGGCGCGCCGGTTTTCGCGTGGAAATAATTCCAGCCAGCTATGTCGCCGAGGGGCTCGTGAAGAGCCTGCGCGATCAGGTTGATGGCAAACGAATCCTGCTGGCACGCGCGGCGGTTGCGCGGGACGTGATCCCCGATGCGCTGCAGGTGGCTGGTGCTCAAGTTGATATAGTCGATGCCTATCAGAATGTGATGCCCAAGAATGTGCCTGAGCAGTTGCACCGGGCCGTTGCTGAAGGGTTGGATGCCGCGACCTTCACGAGCAGTTCCAGCGTGATGCATTTGGCAGAAGCAGCAGGCGTGGCTGCGATCGCGTGGCCGTTGGCGGGTGTTCCCGCGGTGTCGATTGGGCCAATCACCAGCCAGACTCTGCGCGATCTGGGCTGGCCGCCCGCCGTTGAGGCGAATCCCTCGAGTGTTTCCGGCTTGATTACTGCCGTTGCTTGTTTATTCTGATTCGAGCGAAAACAGGGAGAATCGTGCCCTGGAAGGGTACATGGCTAAACGCAGAGATGTTGTGGCACCGTCTCACCATTGGTGACGACTGCTGCTGATTGGAATAGATGCCAAAGTAAAATAGAAATATGGGATTCGAGAGCGTTAAGAAGATCGCCGAGGCGGATTTCCCCACCCGCTGGGGAGCGTTTCGCATTTTGGGCTTCGAGGGCAGGCTGACGGCGGGCCGCCCCTGCGACGAAGGAGCGGTTGTCGCTAGCGATAAAAACGGCGTGGAAGAGCTCGTGGCCCTGGTAATGGGCGACATTCACTCGGCGGCGCCCGTGGTGCGGATTCACTCGCAGTGCCTGACCGGGGATGTCTTTGGTTCGCTGCGTTGCGACTGCCGTTTGCAACTGGAGCTGGCTCTGCGCAGAATCGCTCAAGAGGGCGCGGGCATTCTGCTCTATGAGGCGCAGGAGGGCCGCGGAATCGGCCTGATGCCCAAGCTGAAGGCCTATGAACTACAGGATCAGGGGCTGGACACGGTCGAGGCAAACGTCGAACTGGGTTTTGCCGCCGACTGCCGGGAGTATGAGCTGCCGGCTGAGGTGCTCAAACTGCTGGGTGTGAGTTCAGTCCGGTTGATCACCAATAATCCTGAGAAGGTCGCGGCACTGGAATCGGCCGGCATCACCGTCGTTGAGCGCGTCTCCGCCGAGGTCGAGCCGCTAGACAGCTTTGCGGACTACGTGCGCACAAAGCAGGAGAAGATGGGGCACATTGTGGATTCGTTGGCGACCGGAGAATAGGCGGGTTGCAGTTCAGATCGGCTGAGCCGGGCCTAAAGGCCTCGATGTTCCTGGCTCTTGTCAGAGGGCTGAAGCCCTCTGCTCCCTCCGCTGCCACGACCTGAACGATTGAGCTAACTTCGCAACGCCTTCAGCACCTTGGCCGTTGTGACAAGTTGGCCGACATGGCGCTGGGTGTGGTCGGCAACGTGAATCAGCGCGCCGCCAATTGAGATTGGCAATTGCTTGCGGCCCACTCCGCGCGGGGTTTCGAGGTCGGCTGTCGCCAGCGTGCGCACTCGCTCCGCTGCATTTGAGAAGGCGGCCTCGACCTCGGCCAGAAGCTCGGCCAGCGATTCGCCTCCGGCCTGCTCGGCTTTGAGCGCTGCCAATTGCTCGGTCGATAGCTGCTTGCCTTCGGCGTAGCTCAGAATGCGGTCGGTCGAGCGGGCGATATGGCGCAGATGAAAGGCGACTGAAGTCAGCCCTAGCGGCTGCGAGTGAACCTCGGCACCGGTAAGGCCGGCGGTCCATTGGGTGAGGTCTTCGAGAGCCAGATCGAGGGCGTGCAGGACGGCGCGGCCCGCTGCCGGGACCTCGGTGTGAGTCCCCCGTAGCCAGGGCTCGATGTTGGGAACAGGAGCAGGGGAAGTGCTCATCTGAATCTCTTTTTTCTTTGCGCCTTACCGACTTAGAATATGGACAAGATCGTTGTTCGGAAGTTCCTTTTCCTCTTTGATCTTGGGGAATTCGATGTATCGGAAATTCACAAAAAGCCAGCTTGAGCCGGATTTCTTCAACTCCGCGATCACACGACCATTATTGATCTCTGCAAGGCAACCGTTGTTGCTAACAGCTATCTTGCCGACAACGTATTTTCCGCGCGGATCTTGACTATACAAGAACGGATCGAAGTCCAGATTGATAATATCGCCGTCCGCAGCTATCGACGCTTGCCTATCCTTCTCGATCAGCGTTGCCAGTTGCTGACTTAATACTGGAGGCTTGACCCGCAACGCATGGTCATAAACGTGCAGTTTATGCGAGTCAAACTTGGGATCGTCGGCCTTATCCGCAAACTGATTCCAATACTAGTCATAGAAGTTTTGTACAAAGACCTTGCACGACTGCTCGTCAGAGATCACGATGTGCGCTTCTGTTGCTTGGGCTTTCGACTGCGGTTGGTCTGACTTGACAGGCGCCGGAACTGTCTTTCGGCAAGAAGAGATCGAGATGGCTACGACGAGCAAGACGGCCATGCCGAATCCGAATCTTCCAACTTCACCCAGCATTTTTCACGCGCACGACGGTGATCTTGGCGAAGCCTTCCTCGAAGACCGGCGGCTTTAGTTTTTCAGCCATTTTGCGCATCACATCTTCGCTGACCGAGCGGTCGCGCTTGGCGTTGCGCTCAAGGCAGACATCGAGCGGCACGTCGAAAAAGACCGCCTGCACCTCGTAGCCGAAGCTCTTTGCCATCTTGATCCACTGGCGGCGCTCGTGGATGGACAGGTTGGTGGCGTCAACGTAGTTCAGGGGCATGCGGGCGATGAGGCGGGCGCGCAGCAGCGAGCGCAGGGTAGAGAAGACCAGCCCCTGGTAGCGCTGCTCCTCCACGTCGTCGAAGAGGATATTGCGCAACAGATCGCTTGAGAGCGGCGTGACGCCGCGGCGGCGAAACCATGTAGTCTTGCCGGAGCCAGGAAGGCCGATGGCAAGCACGACAAAGCCCTTGGGGCCTTGCTGCGACCGCTCGACCGCTTCGGGCTCTGGCGGGGCCGCGGAGGGCATATCAGGCTGGGTTTCCAACTCATATCGCTCGGCGCCGGCCGGCTCATTCCACTCCTGATTCGCGAGCCGCTCCTGTCTTGCGGGTAACTCGGGCCGCGCAGGGCGATCCGGCCTTGGCGGGCGTGAGTTCGGCGATGTTTGCTCTGACGAACGCTGCACGACGGGCTGGCGCCGGGGATCCGGGGTCCGCGGAGCAGCCAGTGGCTGCCGTGCAACCGGGTCCGGGTAGAGCGGCACGAGGGGAGCCGGTTGATTCGATGGGAGTTCCTGGCCGATTTTGCCTGTGGATTCGGAGATATTGGGGGTGTGTCTAGAACGTCTTCTCATGCCGCCTTCAACATCAATCGAGATGATACCGGAATACCATACTTGCCGAGGGCGCTGCAAATACAGCAAAACCAGGGACGACCTTTCTCGGAGCCAGAAAACTCAAGTCGACGTGACCAACAGGGAGCGGCGACCTTGAATCAGGCTGATAAGGGCATGGTATCCCTGGTTTTGCTCTCGTGTGCACGCCATCACATACGATCCTGTATTGGGAACGGCACACTATGGATGCGTGAGGTTCCGCATAAAACGGGAAGAAACGCGTTTTGATTTCGTCCCAGTCGCCCCGCAATGCTACGATCAAGAGTTTGGTGGAAGTGCCCGCTTGGCGGCCATCGCCGCCCGACCTGAACAAGTTCACATCACAGCTTCATCGCAACTCAAGGAGACGAAACACATGGCAGTAAAGGTTGGTATTAACGGCTTCGGCCGCATTGGCCGCAATGTCTTGCGCGCCGCGCTCGGCAATCCAGAGATCGATTTTGTTGCCGTCAACGACTTGACCAGTCCGGCGATTCTGGCTCACCTGCTCAAGTACGACTCGATTCTCGGCAACCTGAAGAACGAGATCTCCGCCGGCGAGGATTCCATCACAGTCGATGGCAAAAAGATCAAGGTGTTCAGCGAGCGCGACCCTGCCAAGCTGGACTGGGCTTCGGTTGGAGCGCAGATCGTTATCGAATCGACCGGCCACTTCACCGATGGAGCCAAGGCAAAGGCTCACCTGGGCGCGACCGTCAAGAAGGTCATCATCTCGGCCCCCGCCAGCAACGAAGACATCACTCTCGTGCTGGGCGTCAACCAGGACAAGTACGATGCGGCGAAGCACAATATCATCTCAAATGCCAGCTGCACCACCAACTGCCTGGCGCCGGTCGTCAAGGTGATCCTGGAGACCACCGGCCTGGTCAGCGGCATCATGACTACCATTCATAGCTACACGAACGATCAGGTCATCCTCGATTTCCCGCACAAGGACCTGCGCCGCGCACGCGCCGCTGCCCTGAGCATGATTCCCAGCTCGACCGGCGCCGCCAAGGCCCTGAAGCTGGTCATCCCCGAGACTGCCGGCAAGTTGGACGGCTTTGCAATCCGCGTCCCTACACCGAACGTCTCGATCGTCGATCTGACCTACATCGCCGAGAAGCCGGCCACCGTTGAAGCTCTCAACGCAGCCTTCACGGCCGCCGCAGCGGGCGAACTCAAGGGCATTCTGGGTGTCGACTCCAACCTGCTGGTCAGCTCCGACTACAAGGGCAACCCGCTCTCCTCCATCGTCGATCTTCCGCTGACCAAGGTGGTCGGCCAGAGCGTCAAGGTGCTGAGCTGGTACGACAACGAGTGGGGCTACTCGAATCGCGTCGTCGACCTGATCGGCTTCCTCGAGAAGAAGGGCCTTTAAGAAGCAGGGAACAGGGATCAGAGGTCAGGGAACAGAAATGCTCCCTGATCTCTGATCTTTCACCTCAAGAAATCATGCGCAAAAATATTCCTGGCACCTCTCCCTACGAGCCGATCATCGGCTTCTCCCGCGCCGTGCGAATCGGCAACGTCGTTCACCTCTCTGGAACTGGTCCCGCCAGTGCTGACGATCTGGATGTCACTGGGCAGACTCGCCGCGTCTTCGAGTTGGCCGCTGGTGCACTCGCCGAGGCTGGCGCTCGCTTCGAAGATGTGGTTCGGACGCGTATGTTCCTGGCCCATGCCGAAGATTGGGAGGCTGTGGGCCGCGTTCATGGCGAATACTTCGGCACAATCCGTCCTGCAAGCACGATGGTCGTCGCCGCCCTGCTCAACCCAAAATGGTGTGTTGAAATTGAGATGGAGGCCGTGATTCCGGACTCCGAATCCGGCTCCGCAACCGCTAAGTAATTCACTTCAAGGAAGGCCAAGTCTCATGCCAAAGCTCTCCATTCGCGACATCGATCTGGCGAACAAGAGGTTGTTCATTCGCGTCGATTTCAACGTGCCGCTAACCGAAGACGGCTCGACGATCACCGACGATACGCGCATCGTGGCCACCCTGCCTACGATCAAGTACGCGTTGCAGCGCAAGGCCAAGGTGATCTTGGCCTCGCATCTGGGCCGCCCCAAAGGCAAGCCGAACCCGAAGTACTCGCTGCGCCCGGTGGTGGCGCGGCTGCGCGCGCTGCTCGACAAGGAGTTGGGCGAGAGCGTCAACGTGGCCTTTGCGCCGGATTGCATTGGCGAGATCGCCAGCGAGATGGCGCGCCAGCTTGAGTCCGGCCAGGTGCTACTGCTCGAGAATCTGCGCTACCACGCGGAGGAAGAGGCCAACGATCCGGAGTTCTCGAAGGCGCTGGCCTCGCTGGCCGACGTGTACGTCAACGACGCCTTTGGCTCAGCGCACCGCGCACACGCGTCTACCGAGGGGATCACGCACTTCCTGAAGCCTGCCGTTGCCGGCCTGCTGATGGAGAAGGAGATCACCTATCTCGGCAAGGCTCTGGAGTCGCCCGAGAAGCCCTTCGTGGCCATCATTGGTGGCTCGAAGATCTCGGGCAAGATCGACGTAATCGACAACCTGCTCGACAAGGTCGATACACTGGTGATCGTCGGCGGCATGGCGTATACCTTCCAGCGCGCGCTGGGCGTGACGACCGGCAAGTCTCTTGTCGAAGAGGACAAGATCGACATGGCCAAGGCGGCTCTGGAAAAGGCCAAGGCCAAGGGCGTCAAGCTGCTGCTGCCCGTCGATAACATCCTGGCGGACAAGTTCGCGGCGGATGCAGCAACGCAGCCGTGGGATTGCTCAGTGAACTTCCCGGCTGACTGGCAAGGACTGGACATCGGACCGAAGTCGATCGCGGCGATCGAAGAGGTGGTTTCGACCGCGCGGACGATTGTCTGGAACGGCCCGGCCGGCGTCTTCGAGTTTCCGCGCTTTGCAGTGGGCACCAACGCAATCGCCAAGGCTGTTGCGGCCAATCGTGCTGCAATCTCCATCATTGGCGGCGGCGATTCGGTCTCCGCGATCAATCAGGCAGGCGTTGCCGACCAGATCACGCACATCTCAACCGGCGGCGGAGCTTCGCTGGAGTTTTTGGAAGGGAAGAAGCTGCCGGGCGTGGAAGCGCTGACGGATAAGTAAGACAGCCGCCAGTTATTAGCGAACAGTGGTCAGTAAAGGCCGCAACCAGGGCAGATGATCGCTCTGGTTGCGGCTTGTTTTTGCATGCGGGACCAAGCCTGGTTTTCATTCTTGACGCAGCAGATGCCGGTCGATATCAAGCCTAAGCTGCAGAGTCCTTAGCCCGGAAGTGTCCTTTTCCTGCCAGTTCCAGCAGTGCCCCGTTTGCGGTCACCAGCGTTGCGCCGAGGTGACGGGCTGTTGCGACGAGAATGCGGTCGGCGGGGTCGGGGTGCATCTCGAATGGGAGCCTGGTGCTGGCTACGGCGATCTCCGGCTCCAGCGGGGCCAACCGTACGCCTGGTTTGGACAGCGCCTCGCGAATCCACTGCATGACGTCGGCGCCAAGCTGTAGCCGGCCTTTGCTCACCAGCAGCGCAATCTCCCAGGGAGTGATCGCGCTGATGGCAATCCGGTCTTCCCATCCAGCCTTATTCAACGCCTCGGATGCCTGCACTCCCAGCCGGGGAGCCTCTTCCACCATCCAGATCAGCGTGTGCGTGTCAACAAGTAGTAGGGCTGCACCGTCCTTCTGCGAAGCTGTCATTTCATCGCATCCCATTCGACATCAGTCGGAGAAATGATGTCCCCCATCCACAGCACACTGCCCTTCATCGACCCAACAATATTCTTCTCTGCGGGTACAGGTACCAGCTGCGCCACCGGTTTGCCATGTTTGGTGATGAGTAGAGGCTGGCGTTTTTTAGCGACTTCGTCAAGTAATTTCAGACATTTGGCCTTGAATTCTCCGGCAGCGATTATGGTGGGCATGGCAAATACTCCTATAGTCACCGACTATGGTCATATGATAGCACGAACACAACTGACATTCGCTCACGACGGGAAATCTTGGCGTTTCTCTTAGGCCAGCGCGTGATGGCGCTGGGGTGTGGGCTCTTCGATTGTCGCCAGGTATCGGTCGACTGCGGCGGCGGCTTTGCGGCCTTCGCTGATGGCCCAGACGACCAAAGACTGGCCGCGGCGCATGTCGCCGGCGGCGAAGATATTCTCGACCGAGGTCTGGTATTCGCCGTTGGTGGATACGTTGCCGCGGTTGTCGAGGGCTACGCCAAATTGCTCCAGCATTCCGTTGCGAACCGGTCCGAGGAAGCCCATGGCGAGCAGCACCAGATCGACATCGAGGGTGAATTCGGTGCCGGGGATGGGTTCGAACTTCGGCGGGGGGCCGACGCGGAGGGCGTGCAACTGCTTTACGTTGCCGTTTTCGTCGCCGGTGAATTTGATGCTATTGATGCTCCAGTCGCGGATGCCGCCCTCTTCATGTGCGCTCTCGGTGCGCAATTGGAGGGGCCAAAGCGGCCAGGGAGTGGAGGCGGCGCGCTTCTCGGGCGGCTTGGGCATGATCTCGAACTGATGTACGCTTAATGGGCCTTGGCGCAGGCTTGTGCCCAGGCAATCGGCTCCTGTGTCCCCGCCGCCAATGATGACGACGCGCTTGCCCTCGGCGAGGATGGCCAGCGATAAGTCGACCTGATCGCCCTCGCAGCGGCGATTCTGCTGAGGCAAAAACTCCATCGCAAAGTGAATGCCCTTCAGCTCGCGGCCGGGGATCTTGAGATCACGGGGCTGCTCTGAGCCGCCGCAGAGCAGGATCGCGTCATAGTGCTCGGTGAGCGCATCGACGGGAACATTGACGCCTACATGCGCGTTGGTCACAAAGGTGACGCCCTCGGCGCGCATCTGCTGGACGCGACGGTCGACAACGTGCTTTTCGAGCTTGAAGTTGGGAATGCCGTAGCGCAAGAGGCCGCCGATGCGATCGGCCTTTTCGTAAACGGTCACGGAATGGCCGGCGCGACGCAACTGCTGCGCGGCGGCCAGGCCTGCGGGGCCGCTGCCGACGACAGCGACGCGCTTGCCGGTATTTTGCTCGGGCGGCTCGGGATGGATCCAGCCCTCGTCCCAGCCGCGATCAACAATGCTGCGCTCCATTAGCTTGATGGAGACAGGCGGCTCACTGATGCCCAGGACGCAGGCAGCCTCGCACGGTGCCGGACAGATGCGGCCGGTGAACTCGGGAAAATTGTTGGTGGCGTGAAGGCGGCGAATGGCTGCCTCCCAGCGGCCGTTATAGGCTAGGTCGTTCCAGTCGGGAATCAGGTTGTTAACAGGACAGCCAGTGTGGCAGAAGGGAACGCCACAGTCCATACAACGCGCACCCTGTTCCTTCTGCTTCTCCTCGGGGAAGGGTTCGTAGATCTCGAACCAATCCTTGACCCGATCCTCGACCTTGCGGCGGGTGGGTTGTTCACGCTCAATTTCCAGGAAACCTGTCACCTTACCCATGCTGCACCTCTGCTGCCGCCGCTACGGGCGACGGAGTTTTTGGAGAAACAGGGGCCTTCGCGGCGGAGTCTGCACCCTCAGTTCCTTCGTGGCGCGCAACACCCAGAACGCGCTTGTATTCGTGTGGAAAGATCTTGATAAATCGTGGCTGTGCGTCGGCCCAATTATCCAGGATCCAAGCCGCGCGGGGACTGCCGGTCAGGTCGCGATGGCGTTCCAGCAGCCCGCGCACCCGGACTACGTCCTCGGGAGCAACCAGCGGCTCAAGATCCACGCTGGTCTTGTTGCAGCGGCGCGCAGGGAAGTCGCCGCGATCGTCATAGACGTAAGCGTAGCCGCCGCTCATGCCGGCGGCGAAGTTGCGGCCGGTCTTTCCGATCACGACGACCGTGCCGTTGGTCATGTATTCGCAGCCGTGATCGCCTACGCCCTCAACCACTGCAATCGCGCCCGAGTTGCGGACGGCGAATCGCTCGCCGGCGATGCCGTTGAGGAAGACCTCGCCGCTGGTCGCGCCGTAGAGAACGACGTTGCCGACCAGAATGCTCTCTTCAGGCAGGAAGCTCGATGTCTTCGGGGGATAGGCGATGATGCGCCCGCCCGAGAGGCCCTTGCCCAAATAATCGTTGGAGTCGCCTTCGAGTTCGAGAGTCACTCCATTCGGCACGAATGCGCCGAAGCTCTGGCCGGCAGAGCCAGTGAATTTGAAGTGAATCGTTCCTTCAGGTAATCCGGCAGAGCCGTATTTTCTGGCAATCTCGCCGCCCAGCATTGCGCCCACGGTGCGGTGCACATTGCGGATGGCGAAGTTGGCAGAGACAGGAGTTTTGGATTCGAGGGCCGGCTCGGCTGCTTCGATGAGCTTATGATCGAGAGCCTTGTCGAGGCCGTGATCCTGGGCTTGAATCTTGCGTCGCGCGATGCGCGATGGTAGCTCGGGCTCATAGAGTATCGAAGACAGATCGATGCCCTTGGCCTTCCAGTGAGCATCGGCGATGGCGGCGTCGATCTTGTCGACACGGCCCACCATCTCATCGACGGTGCGGAAACCGAGCTTGGCCATGTGCTGGCGAACCTGTTCCGCGATAAAGAAGAAGAAGTTGACTACATGTTCGGGCTGGCCCTTGAAGCGGGCGCGCAGGACAGGATCCTGCGTCGCGATGCCCACTGAGCAGGTGTTCAGGTGGCACTTGCGCATCATGATGCAGCCCATGGTGATCAGCGGCATGGTGGCGAAGCCGAACTCCTCTGCGCCGAGCAGCGCGGCGATGACCACATCGCGGCCGGTCTGGAGCTTGCCGTCGGTCTGGACTTTTATACGTCCGCGCAGATCGTTGAGAAGCAGGACTTGCTGGGTTTCGGCGAGGCCCAGCTCCCAGGGCAGCCCAGCGTGCTTGATGGAACTGAGCGGCGATGCGCCGGTGCCGCCGTTGTCGCCGGAGATGAGCACGACATCGGCGTGAGCCTTGGAGACGCCTGCCGCGACCGTTCCGACGCCGACTTCAGAGACCAGCTTGACGGCGATGCGGGCCTGGGGATTGACGTTCTTCAGGTCATAAATCAACTGCGCCAGATCTTCGATGGAATAAATGTCATGATGCGGCGGCGGCGAGATGAGGCCCACACCGGCAATCGAGTGACGAACCTTGGCGATGACTTCATCCACCTTGTGGCCGGGTAGTTGTCCACCCTCGCCGGGCTTGGCGCCCTGCGCCATCTTGATCTGCAACTCGTCGGCGTTGACGAGGTAATTTGTCGTCACGCCAAAGCGGCCGCTGGCTACCTGCTTGACGGCCGATCGTCGTGAGTCGCCATTCGGGTCGCGCTTGAAGCGCTCTTCTTCTTCGCCGCCCTCGCCGGTGTTGGACATGCCGCCGAGCCGGTTCATGGCAATGGCCAGCGTCTCGTGCGCCTCTTTACTAATTGAACCGAAGCTCATTGCGCCGGTGGTGAAACGCTTGACGATCTCCTTGGCGGGCTCGACTTCTTCGATCGGAATCGGATTGTCTTCGTACTTGAGCTGGAGCAGACCGCGCAACGTGCAGAGGTGTCGGTTCTGGTCGTCCAGGAGATCGGTGTACTCCTGGAAGGTGGTTGGATTGTTTTGCCGCACGGCGTGCTGCAGCTTGGCGATGGTCTCGGGATTCAGCAGGTGATACTCGCCGCCCTGGCGGAACTGATAGTGGCCGCCGACGACCAGTTCGGTTTCGGACTCGGTGAGCGGCTGGAAGGCGAAGGCGTGCTTCATCTGCGCTTCTCGCGCCAGCACATCAAGGCCGACGCCCTCGATGCGCGATGCGGTGCCAGAGAAATAGGCGTCTACCAGCGATTTATTCAGACCAACAGCTTCAAAGACCTGCGCGCCGCGATAGCTTTGCAGGGTGCTGATGCCCATCTTCGAGAAGGTCTTGAGCAGGCCCTTGTTGATGGCCTTGATGAAGTTCTTCTCGGCGTGGGGCCCGGTAACGTTATGGGGCAGCAGGCCTAGGCGTTTTAGGTCGTGAAGCGTCTCGAAGGCCAGATAGGGATTGATCGCGCTGGCGCCGTAACCGATGAGCAGGGCAAAGTGCATGACCTCGCGCGGCTCGCCGCTCTCGATGATCAGCGCAACTTGCGTGCGCGTTTTGTCCTTCACCAGGCGGTTATGTACGGCGGCCATGGCCAACAGGCTGGGGATCGGCGCGTAGGTGGCATCGACGCCGCGGTCGGAGAGGATCAGCAGCGTGTAGCCGGAGTCAACCGCGTGCGCGGCGCGATTGCTGAGATCGTCGAGCGAGTGTTTCAAGCCACGCTCGCCGTCGGCGGCGCGGAAGAGCGCGGGCAGCGTAGTGGCCAGCAGATCTCCCGAAGAGACGCGGCGCAGTTTTTCGAGATCGCGGTTGGTTAGGATCGGATGGGGCAGTTTGAGAGTGTGGCAGTTTTCGGGCGTCTCGTCGAGAATGTTGCGCTCGGTGCCGATGTAGCTGATCAACGACATCACCAGCTCTTCGCGGATCGGATCGATGGGCGGATTGGTGACCTGCGCAAAAAGCTGCTTGAAGTAGCTGAAGAGCGACTGCGGACGGTCGGAGAGGCAGGCCAGCGGCACATCCGTGCCCATCGAGCCGACCGGCTCAGCAGCGGAGGCGCCCATCGGCCCTAACAGGATTCGCAGGTCTTCTTCGCTATATCCATAGGCGCGCTGGCGGCGGAGCAGCGGTTCGACCTTGGCCACTACGTTGCGCGCTGGGGGCTCGGGCAGATCGTCCAGCGAAACCTGCTGCTCTTTGATCCAAGTTGCATAGGGCTGACGGCCGGCCAACTGCTTCTTGATTTCGCTGTCGGAGATGATGCGTTTTTGCACCGTATCGACGAGGAACATGCGACCGGGCTGCAGGCGGCCCTTTTTGCGAATGTCTTTGGCCGGAATGTCGAGGACACCAGCCTCGGAGGCCAGCACGACTAAATCGTCTTTGGTCACGACGTAGCGGCCGGGACGCAGCCCGTTGCGGTCGAGCGTTGCGCCGATGACGCGGCCATCTGTGAAGGCCATGGCGGCCGGGCCGTCCCAGGGCTCCATCAGCGAGGCGTGGTACTCGTAGAAGGCGCGCTTGTCTTCGTCCATGTCGGGGTTGCCGGCCCAGGCCTCGGGGATCAGCATCGCCAGCACATGGGGCAGAGAACGGCCCGACTGGAAGAGAAATTCCACGGCATTGTCGAAGGAGGCCGAGTCGCTGCCCTCGGGCATGATGACCGGGTAGAGATCGTCGATCTTGCCGTCGTAGAGCGAGCTCTCAAGAACCGACTGGCGGGCATTCATCCAACTGATGTTGCCGCGGATGGTGTTGATTTCGCCGTTGTGCGCAACGTAGCGATAAGGATGCGCGAGCTTCCAACTGGGAAAGGTGTTGGTCGAGAAGCGCTGGTGAACAAGGCAGAGCGCGCTGGTGACGAGCGGGTTGGCCAGCTCGAAGTAGAACTTCTCGATCTGCGGCGCCAGCATCAGGCCCTTGTAGACGATAGTGCGGCAAGAGAGCGAGGGAATATAAAAGAACTCCTTGCCCTCGATCTCGGAGGCCGCCATCTCATTTTCAGTGCGGCGGCGAACGCGGTAGAGCAGGCGCTCGAAGGCATCGTCGTCGGCCTTCATGTGCGCCGGCTTGGCCAGGAACAATTGCTCAATATACGGCTGAGACGCGCGCGCTTCGCGGCCGATGGCGATGCCGTTTACGGGCGTGTCGCGCCAGCCGAGAACTGTAAGGCCCTCTTCCTTGGCGATGCGCTCGATGACGCCCTCGCACTGCAGGCGGCTGTGCTTGTCGACGGGGAGGAAACACATGGCCACGCCGTAGGCGCCCGGCTCAGGCAGCCTCATGCCGAGTTCGCCGCACTCGCGCGCAAAGAAGACGTGTGGTATCTGAATCAGGATGCCAGCGCCGTCGCCGGTCTCAGGATCGCAGCCAGCCGCGCCGCGATGGGTGAGATTGATGAGCACTTCGAGGCCTTTGCGGATGATGGCGTGGCTCTTTTCGCCGCGGATGCTCGCGACCAGGCCCATTCCGCAGGCGTCGTGCTCGTTCCGTGGATGATAGAGCCCTTGTGGCTCTGGTGTTTGGAGACGACAATCCGAATGATCCATGGCAACCTTCCCGATGATGTTGTATGGCGCCGACTGCAACTCGTTGCACGAAAGACACATATGCGGAGCGGTTCCGTCGGGGGAACAGCGCTGTCTAGCATGGAGAGGACGATCGGAGCAGGCCCGGCCGCGCCTGGGACTATGCTGAAGTCTTTATATTAACGAAAAATTTTCATCACCGCTAGGGGTTGTTGCGCAGCGGGGGCGGCTTGCGCAGCAGTGAGAGCGGCGAAGAGCGGCCGGAGGGTGCGTGCCGATGGGCGTCTCGCCTTGCGGTCCGTCGAAGGGGTGGGGACGACAACGTGAGATATCGGCAAATAGAGGAGATCCAGCTCGATTCAGGCGGCCCGGCTAGTAAAGTCTGAAGTCTACGTCGACGTTGAGCAGTGCCGGGACAGGCTCGCCATCTTTCATCGCGGGCTTGAATCTGTATTGTTTGACTGAGTTGACGGCATTCTGGTCCACGCCGTTGTCCAAGCTTCTGGTTATTATGACGTTTTGCGGCATTCCATTTCTATCCACGACGAAAGAGATTTTGCATTTGCCCTGCAGTTTGGCTTCCCGAGCTGCACTGGTGAGGTCCGCGGCAGCGCCCTTCAGAAGAACGGGGGCTCTGACTGAACCTTCAAAACTTCTGACTGGGGGCACGCCGCCGTTTGAATTGCCCCAGGACCAATCCTTCGGTGCAAGAACGGCCTCTACGGGAGAATCGACGAGGGGGCGAAACTCTTGTGATGGCTGGAATCTTAGACGAAAAACGACAGTTTTGTTTCCTTCATCGTCTTTTTTCACCTCGATACAGCCTTGCAGACCGACCTCCAAGGTTTGGCCAATCACAACCGATGCGCCATTGTGACTTCCGGGAGTGAAGCGATCCGCAGAAGCAACTTGAAGGGCGAACCTGTCCATTTCGTTTCCGAGCGGCTGAAGAAACATCAGGTTGCGCGGTTGGCCTGTGGAATCCACAAGCATGGAGAATACGACCTTGCTGTTTACCTTCTTCTTGCACTCTCCGGCGTCGATTTGGATTGGACTGGTTGAAAGAAGCTTCGGTGCCGTCACACCGGGACCAACGGCATAGATCTTCACACGCTCAGGAAGGTCATCTGCCGACTGAGAAGGTGCGGATGGGACGGTTTGCTGACCGACGGCATAGCTCGCGGCTGAAACAACGAAGATCAGGATTCCCCATCCGCGTCGCATAATTCTCCTCTGGGACTTCAGGATCACTCTAGCAAACCAGTCCCAGCTCGCGGAGCAGGAAAGCGTAGTCGAGGGCGATCTCTTTCAGGTAATCGTAGCGGCCGCTTGCGCCGCCGTGGCCGGCTTGCATGTTGGTTACCAGCAGCAGCGGGTTGTCGTCTGTCTTGAGCGTGCGCAGCTTGGCTACATACTTGGCCGGCTCCCAGTACATCACCTGGCTGTCGTGGAGCGAGGTCTTCACTAACATTGCCGGATAACTCGCCGCACGGAGATTGTCGTAGGGTGAGTAACTGAGCATGTACCGGAAGTAAGCCTCTTCGTTTGGATTGCCCCATTCTTCGTACTCGGGAACGGTGAGGGGCAGCGAAGCATCGAGCATGGTGTTCATCACATCGACGAAGGGCACGTGAGAGAGAACGGCGCGAAAGAGCTCAGGCCGCATGTTGACGACCGCGCCCATCAGCAACCCGCCAGCAGATCCGCCCTCGATAGCTACGCGAGTTGGGTCGCCGTAATTAACCGCAGTCAGGTGTTCAATGGCAGCGATGAAGTCGGTGAAAGTGTTGCGCTTGACCAGCATCTTGCCGGAGTCGTGCCAGGGCTCGCCCAGGTCGCCGCCGCCGCGAATGTGCGCGTAGGCCATCACCACGCCACGATCCAGCAGACTCAGGCGATTGGAGCTGAAGCTGAGCGGCAATGAATATCCATAGGAACCGTAGCCGTAGACGTAGAGGGGATTCCGGCCCGGCTCGCGTTTGTCCTTGCGGTAAACGAGAGACACTGGAACCTTCACGCCATCGGGTGCGGAGGCGTGAACGCGTTCGCTGGAATAGAGAGTGCGGTCGAAGCCGCCGGGAATCTCCAACTGCTTGAGCAGCGTGGATAGGCCTGTGGCGACGTCGTATTCGTAGACCGAACTGGGCGTGACCAACGACTGATAGCCGTAGCGGAAGGTAGGCGTATCGAAGATGCGATTGACGTGCGGATGGGCGCTGTAGGCCGGCTCGGGAAAGCTGATCTCGCCGGCCTTTGCGGCCTCCGGTCCGTCGCCGGCGAAGCGCCAGAGGCGCAGGCGCGGCAGGCCGTCCTCGCGTTCGCAGGCGACGAAGAAGCTGGCGAAGAGATCGATCTCTTCGATCATCACGCCGTCGCGGTGGGGAATGAGTTCGGTCCAGTGTTCGCTGCCCGGCGTGGCAACCGGCGCTGTAACCAGGCGGAAGTTGCGTCCCCTATCGTTGGTGCGGATGAACCAGAGGCCGCTGCGGTGGTCGATGGAGTATTCGTGGTCGTCCCGGCGCGGGCTGATGATGGTGAACTGGCCCTCGGGCTCGCTGGAGGGCAGGACCCAGCACTCGGTAGTGATGTGGCTGGCCGACTCCATCACGATGAACTTGCCGTCACGGGTGCGTCCTGCGGCGAGGTTGAATCGCTCATCGTGGTCCTGGTAGACGAGCAGGTCGGCGGAGTGAGGCGTGCCGAGAGTGTGCCGCCAGAGCTGGTACTGGCGCTTCTGCTCCTCATCTTCGACGGTGTAAAAGAGCGTGCGATTATCGGCCGCCCAGACGACGGAGCCTACGCGCTCGACCTCGCCCGCGAGCGTCTCGCCGGTTTCGAGATCCTTGATGTGCAGTGTGTATTGGCGGAAGCCGGTCGTGTCGGTGGTGTAGGCCAGCCAGCGGCCATCGCTGGTGACGTCGGTTGCGCCGAAGGCAAAGAAGGCATGGCCCTCGGCGAGTTGGTTGCCGTCGAGGATGACTTGCTCTTTTTCTCGATCGGGCGCGTTGGCTTTCTCAGTTTCCCAGGTCCGAAAGTCCGGACCTGGGGCACCCGGGATTTCGTTGGCCGTCGCGGGTTTGCGGCTGTGGATGGCGTATTGCAGGCCCTCTTCGGTGCGGGTGATATACCACCAGTCGCCGTCGCGGAAGGGAACCGAGACGTCGGTCTGCTTGATATGCGAGAGCATCTCGTCGTAGAGCTGGCCGCGCAGGCCGTTGAGCGGAGCCATCACTGCCTCAGCGTAGGCGTTCTCGGCTTCGAGGAAGGCGGTGACCTCAGGGTTCTCTTTATCGCGCAGCCAGGCGTAGTCGTCGATCAGGACTGTGCCGTGCAAAGCGGTCTCTTTGTGTTCCTTGCGGGCGATGGGTGGCGTGGGAAGTTTAATGTCAATCATCTCACCCATTAGTTTAGAGCTTGGGGTTGCAACTCGCTGTGTCTGGAACCTCTCTCTGCCCGGAACCGTACAATAGAGTGCGATGAAGGGTTTTCGCCGCGCACAATCGACCGTCTTCCGGCTGCTGTTGGCAGTTGCCGTTTGTTTTTCCGCTTTATCCGCCCGGGCTGAACGGGTCGAGGATCTCCCCAAAGCTACAGATTACGTCAGCGACTTTGCCCACGTGCTCTCGCCCGAGGCGGTTGCCCGGATCGACCGCATCTGCGAACAGCTCGATCACTCCGCAGCCAATGCACAGGTTGCCGTGGTCACCATCCACACGCTGGATGGAGAAGACCCGGCTGACTATGCCACTCGCCTCTTTTCAAAGATGGGGCTCGGCAAAAAGGGGAGCGATCGCGGCATTCTTATCTTTCTGGCGGTTGACGACCACAAGCGCCAGATCATCGCCGGTTACGGGTTGGAAGGCATTTTGCCCGACGGGAAGGTGGGCGACATTGGCCGGGAGATGGTTCCCGATCTCAGGGCCAACGACTTCGATGGGGCTGTGACTCTAGCTGTGGGCGATGTGGCTCAGGTGATTGCCGCCGACGCCAAGGTAACGCTCACGGACGATGGGCCAGCCATGGCAACGCAGCCGCCCGTGGCGTCGCACATCAATTGGGTTAAGATTATTTTCCTAATCATCCTTCTGGTTTTATTTGGTGGATTTCATCTTTTTCGATTTCTGCTTGGGTTCGGCCTCTTCGGCGGTTTTCGCGGCGGGCCTTGGATGGGTGGCGGCGGATTCGGGGGCGGGGGTGGCTTCGGCGGTGGAGACTCGGGCGGCGGAGGCTTTGGAGGATTTGGCGGAGGCGATACTGGTGGCGGCGGAGCTGGAGGAAGCTGGTAGTTCCTTTCCCGCGGGTTTATACCGAGGGATCGTCGTCTCCCACCCTTGCGACAACAAAAGAACGTCGCAAGGATGGGGCACCCTGAGTTCTAGGGTGAACCCCAGGTCAAAACGATTAATGTGGCTTGCCTGAGGGCGGGCCGGAGGAGAAGAAGGGTTTATGAAACGTGGAGCTTGGATTGTTCTTGGTGTTCTGGTTTTGGCTCTTGTGATGGTGTTTTTCAGCTACCAGGGAGCAAGGAACCAGATGGTCGAGAGGGATCAGAATGTAAAGAGCAAATGGTCGGAGGTCGATGTGCAACTGGAACGGCGCGCCGACCTGATTCCCAACCTTGTGGAGACCGTGAAGGGCTTTACCAAGGAGGAGAGCACGGTCTTTGGCGACATCGCCAACGCGCGCGCCGGCATGTTGAATGCACAGGGACCTCAGGCAAAGATTGCGGCCAACGGACAGCTCGATTCGGCGATTGGCCGCCTGCTGCTGCTCACCGAGAACTATCCGCAACTGCGTTCGAGCGACCAGTTC